>FWPU01005877.1_pt1 | contig 25632 bp, 18 predicted proteins | sample 2228361 | NCBI WGS metagenome assembly FWPU01 (sample SAMEA103939777, study PRJEB20133) | metagenome | reverse complement strand
CTCATCGTCTGGGACTTCATTCGCTTCGCCAAGTCCCGCGGCATCCCGGTCGGGCCGGGCCGCGGCTCAGCGGCCGGCAGCCTAGTCAGCTACTGCATGGAGATCACTGACATCGACCCGCTCCAGTACGGGCTGCTGTTCGAACGCTTCCTGAATCCGGAGCGCGTCAGCCTCCCGGATATCGACATCGACTTCTGCACCCATCGCCGCGGCGAAGTCATTCAGTACGTGACCGAAAAATACGGGCGCGACCAGGTGGCCCAAATCATCACCTTCGGCACACTCGGTGCCCGCGCCGCCGTCAAAGACGTCGGCCGCGTCCTTGACATGGGTTTTTCCGACGTGGACCGGATCACCAAGATGATCCCGAACGAGCTCAACATCAAGCTGCGCCACGCGCTCCGCAAGGAGCCCGATCTGCAAGAAGCGGCCGCCCGCGACGAACGCGTAGCCGATGTGTTGGCCACCGCCCAAAAGCTCGAGGGCATGTGCCGCAACGTCTCCGTCCACGCCGCCGGCGTCGTTATCGCTCCCGAGCCGCTTCAGAACATCGTTCCCCTCTACCGAACCAACAAAGACGAAATCGTCACCCAGTACGACATGGTGGGGCTGGAAAGCCTGGGCCTGCTCAAGATGGATTTTCTCGGCCTCACCACCCTGACCATCATCCACGACTGCCTCCGGCTGATCGAGAAACACCGCAGCGTCACGCTCGAGCTGGAGAGCCTGCCGCTGGATGACAAGAAGACCTACGAGATCTTCTCCCGCGGCTTCACCAGCGGCGTGTTTCAGTTCGAGTCCGAGGGCATGCGCGATATCCTCCGCCGTTACGAACCCAACCGCCTGGAGGACCTCTGTGCGCTCAACGCGCTCTACCGGCCCGGGCCCATCCAGGGCGGCATGATCGACGACTTCATCGCCCGCAAGCACGGCCGTAAAAAGGTCACCTATGAGCTGCCGGTCCTGCGCGAGGTTCTCGAGGAGACCTATGGCGTCATCGTCTACCAGGAGCAGGTGATGCAAATCTCTCACCTCCTCGCCGGCTACTCGCTCGGCGAGGCCGATCTGCTCCGCCGCGCCATGGGCAAAAAGAAAAAGGAAGTCATGGCCGAGCAGCGCGAGCGCTTCATCCAAGGCGCCGTCCAGCGCGGCTTTCCGCAGAGAAAGGTCGAGAAGATCTTCGACCTCATGCAACAATTCGCCGGATACGGCTTCAACAAGTCCCACTCGGCTGCTTACGCCTACTTGGCTTACGTCACTGCGTATCTGAAGGCGCACTTCCCGGTCGAGTTCATGGCCGCTCTGCTCACCTCGGAGACGGGCAACACCGCCAAGGTCGTCAAGTACATCAATGAATGCCGTGACATGGGCATCCGCGTCCTCCCTCCGGACATCCACAGCAGTGACCTGAATTTCACCCCCGACGGCGAGTCAATCCGCTTCGGTCTGGGCGCCGTCAAGAACCTCGGCCAGTCGGCCGTCGAGGCCATCCTCAGCGCCCGGCGGACCGAAGGCCGCTTCCGCTCGATTTACCACTTCTGCGAAAGCGTCGATCATGGCGCCGTCAACCGGCGCGCCATCGAAAGCCTTATCAAGGCCGGCGCCATGGACTCGCTGCCGGGCAGCCGGGCCCAACTCTTCGCGGCCCTCGACAAGGCGATCGAGCACGGCCAGCGCGTCTGGCGGGACCGCCTCAGCGGCCAGGCGGGCCTGTTCGCCGGCGTGCTCGACGCGGCTCAGCACGAGCCGCCGCTGCCCGGCGTGCCGGACTGGTCCGAGCACGATGTGCTGGCCGGCGAAAAGGAGATGCTCGGCTTCTATGTCACCGGTCACCCCCTGGACCAGTACCGGGACAAAGTCAAGGAATTGGCGACTCATGACAGCTCTACCCTCAGCGGGCTCGCCCGCGGGGCGGAAGTCGCCTTGTGTGGGGTGCTCAGCTCGGTCACCCGCAAGCGGAACCGCGAAGGCAAGGCCTGGGCCACCGTCCAACTAGAAGACTGGCAAGGAGCTGTGGACGGCATCGTTTTTCCCTCCGCTTACGACCCAGTGGCCCCGGAACTCGTCCTCGACCGCGCCGTGCTCGTCCGCGGCACCGTGCTGCCCGAGGAAAACGCGCAGCCCAAGGTCGCTGTCCGGGACGTCGTGCCCCTGGAATTGGCTCGGGTCGAACTCCCCCGCCTCATCTCCATCCGCGTCCTCCTCGGACAGACAAACGCCGGCCCCGATGACAAGGCCGCGGCGCTGACCCGGCTGTTCGAACTCAAGCCCGGCGAAGCCGAAGTCCGCCTGCGCCTTGAGAAACCCCGCGATTTCTCGGTTATCCTGGATATTGCCGACAAGGTGAGACCGGACAAGGAGTTCCTGGCCGAGGTCGAACGAATCTGCGGCCCGGAGTCGGTCGAGATACTGGCGAACTGATGGCAACCGAACCCACAGCGCCGCAGCAGCCGCAACCGGCCCAGGCAAGCACCGCTTGGCTCCGCGTACAGTTGGCCCGCCACGCCAACCGCCCCCACTCGCTCGATTACATCGGGCGGCTGATTCGCGACTTTCAAGAGATCCATGGCGACCGCTTCTTTGCCGACGACCCAGCCATCGTTTGCGGCATGGGCTTCTTCGAAGGCACTCCTGTGATGATCGTCGGCCAGCAAAAGGGGCGCACCACCAAACAGAAACTCCATCGCAACTTCGGCATGCCCAAGCCGGAAGGCTACCGCAAAGCCATGCGCGCGATGAAACTGGCCGAGAAGTTCGGCCGCCCCATCATCGCCTTGCTGGACACTCCCGGCGCCTATCCCGGAATCGATGCCGAAGAGCGCGGCCAGGCCGAGGCCATTGCCTGGAACCTCCGGGAAATGGTGAGACTCCGCGTCCCGCTCATCGCGGTCGTTATCGGCGAGGGCGGCTCCGGCGGCGCCTTAGCCCTCGGTGTCGCCAACCGCGTCTATATGCTCGAAAACGCCATCTACAGCGTCATTTCGCCGGAAAGCTGCGCCGCCATCATCTGGCGGGACTCGGGCATGGCGGAACGGGCCGCCGGCGCGCTCAAGCTGACCGCTGACGAGCTGGCGCGCCTGAGCCTGATCGACGGCATCATCCCCGAGCCGGCCGGTGGGGCCCACGTGGACCATGACCAGGCCGCCGCCCTGCTGCGCGAGACGCTGCTCAAGGCGGTGGCGGAGCTGTCCGCACTTCCTCCTGACGAGCTGGTCAATCAGCGCTACGAGAAGTTCCGCACGATGGGGAACTTCTTCTCGGAAACCTGACCCCTCGCGGCCGGCCCCTTCAATTCCCGGCACGAAAGCGCCCCCAGCACCGTATTCCTGTGCGGAGTAGTCGATTGAAGCGGAACGACCCAACCCGCGTGCTACGATGAAGCTGTGAACTGAATGTGGGTTGGTTGCGTCCCTTAAATTGATAGGAAGTCATAACCTTGAAGCGGAAGTCGAAGATCCTCCTGGCCAGTGTCGCGCTCATCCTCATCACCGGCGGGACAGTGGCCGGAATCTACTACAGCAAGCGAGGCGTCGTCACCGTGCAGACCGGCCGCGTCGTCCGGCAGGATCTGACCGCCGTGGTGACCGCCTCCGGAGAAATCAAACCCCGCAATTACATCAACATAGGCGCCAATACCATGGCCCCCGCCCGCATCGTCGAAATCGCCGTCGTCGAGGGCCAGCAAGTCAAGAAAGGTCAGTTGCTCGCCCGCCTGGAGTCCGTCCAGCCCGAAGCCGAGGTCGCCGCCCAGCGCGCCGCCCTCAGCTCGGCCGAGGCCGAGGCCGCCGCCGCCGAAGCCTCCCTTAAGGCGGCCGACGAAAATCTCCGTACCACCCAGGCTTCCGTCGATCGCGCCAAGGCCGAGCTGGAGCGTGCCCGCATCATGTTCGAGCGCGCCAGACAACTTCATGAGGAGAAATTGATTTCTCGCCAGGAATTCGACCAGCGCAAGGCCGATTTCGATGCCTTCTCCGCCGCCTTGCGCGAGGCCGAGGCCCGCCACCTGCAAGCCCAGGCCCAGCGGGCCCAACTGGCCTCCTCGCTCGCCGCGGCCGCCAAGCGCGTCGCGCTGGCGCAGGCCAACCTCAAGCGAGCCAGCGATGTATTGCAGCGCACCTACGCCATCTCGCCGATCGACGGCATGGTCACCAACTTGCCGGTGCGCGTCGGCGAGACCGTCGTCCCCGGCATTCAAAACTCGCCCGCCAGCCTGATCATGACGATTGCCGACATGTCCCTCATCACCGCCGAGGTCAAGGTGGATGAAACCGACATCGTGAACGTCGCGCTCGATCAAGTCGCCGACATCACCATCGACGCCATCCCGGAGAAGACCTTTAAGGGGCACGTCATTGAGATCGGCAACACGGCCATCCTGCGCTCCACCGGCCTGGCCGCCTCCCAGAGCGCCGTCTCCAGCCAGGAGGCCAAGGACTTCAAGGTCGTCATCGCGCTGCACGAGCCGCCCCCGGAGATCCGGCCCGGACTGTCTTGCACCGCCAAGATTACCACCGCCACCCGGAACGACGTCTTGACCATCCCGATCCAGGCCCTGACGGTGCGACGCAAGGGCGATCTGATCAAGCCGCCCGAGGGCGGCGCGCAGGCCGCCACGCTGCCGGATCCGGCCGAGCAGAAGGAGCGCCGAAAAGAAGTCCAGGGAGTCTTCGTCGTCGAGGGCGAAAAGGCCGTCTTCCGCCAGGTCAGCACCGGCATCACCGGCGCTACCGACATCGAGGTTCTCAACGGCTTGAAGGAAGGGGAGGAGATCATCACCGGCAGCTACCAGATCATCCGCACCATCCGAAACCTGGCGCGCATCAAGGTGGATAACAAGGCGCCCACACGGTCGGAGACCTAGGTCGTGTAACGGAGGCTCGGCGGCGGGTCGCCTTAACATAAAGAGTTGGGAGTATTTGGAATGGCAAAGGCAGCGGACGCACTGGCCGAACGCAGTGAGCAACTGAAACGGGACGGCGTCATCATCCGGACCTTCGATCTGTGGAAGACCTATATCATGGGCGAGCAGGAAATCCACGCCGTCGCCGGCGTCGATGTCGAGATCCATCGCGGCGAATATGTGGCCCTGATGGGTCCCTCCGGCTCCGGAAAATCAACGCTCATGAACCTGATCGGTTGTCTGGATACGCCCACGCGCGGCGAGTACTTCATCAACGGCCGTCTGGTCAGCGACATGGACGACGACGAGCTGGCCCGCATCCGCAACAAGGAGATCGGCTTCGTCTTCCAGACCTTCAACCTGCTGCCCCGCGCCACCGCTCTGCACAATGTCGAACTCCCGCTCATCTACGCTGGCCTCCCCGCCGATATCCGGCAGCAGCGCGCGCAGCAGGCCTTGCGCCAGGTGGATCTGGAGACGCGCATGTATCACAAGCCGAGCGAGCTCTCCGGCGGCCAGCGCCAGCGCGTCGCCATCGCCCGGGCGCTCGTGAATAACCCGTCCATCCTGCTGGCCGATGAGCCCACCGGCAACCTCGACAGCGCCACCGGCGCGGAAATCATGAGCGTGTTCGACCGCCTCCACCAGGCTGGCAACACCATCGTTCTCGTCACTCACGAGCACGATATCGCCATGCACGCCCACCGCGTGCTGCACATCCGCGACGGCAAGATCGAAAAAGACGAGCGGATCAAGTAGCCGCTCGGCAGCCCGGCTACTGCGCCGCGGCCGACGCTTCGTTGCTCGCTGCGCTCGCCTGGTCCGTCCCCGCTTCGTAGGAGCCCTTCCCGTCGCAATCGTTCCAGCCCGTGACCGCGTAGGTGTACTGCACCCCCCGGCGCAAGCCTTTGTCCGTGTAGCTCAAGGTCCCGGCGGGGACACTATCGAGGTACTGGAGCTTCCCGGCCTGCACGTAATAGATGCGGTAGCCTCCTTCCGCCGGGGGTGAGCCCGCCCCCCAGCGTAGCGTGATGCTCCGCTTGCCGGAGGAGGCGGTCAGGTTTTGCGGCGGGCCCGGCGCAGCGCACTCGGGTTCCGGCGGCGTCCCCCAACTGGCCGAGGCCATTACGTACGGCTCCGCCATGCCGGTGTTCCGCCACGCCTCAAGCAGATGGACGCCCTCGTTAGCCAGAAAGGCGCTTTGCCCGGTGTTGGCCAGGTAGAGAGACTGCACGTACTCCCAGCTCGTGGGCTGATACAGCAGGTCGATGGTCGCGTAGGCGGCCCCGGCCGGCGGATTCAAAGCGACCTCATCCCAATGCCGATAGGTTTGCCCAGGGCCCGGACTCCCATACTGCGAGGCGGGAACCGGTAAGGCGTTGCGCCGGCGCGCCTCCTCGTAGCTCATCCCGTACGGCGGTATGCGGTTGTCCCTGGCCACGTGGTTGTTCAGCACGAAGTGGAACGTCTCGTGGTAGGTGCCAGGCGCCTGCGCGGCGAGATCTCCAAGGGTCTTTGTCACCGCCCCGCTGACCCGATCGAAGCTCAGCGGCAGAGACGCCGGGTAGCCCAGGCCGAGGAGCTGCGTGGCCCACTCCTGGGTCATGGCGTAGCGTGCCTCATAGATCTTCGTATTCGGATCGTCGAGCTCCAGGACCGTCTTGACCTGGCCGGCGTGGGTGTTCAGCACACCATATCTGCCATCCTCTCGCAGGAGTGTGTTCGAGGCGTCGTACCACTTGATGTTCAGCCACATCCGCCGGCCCTCCGGGTAGCCCGTGATGAGCTTGTGGCCGGTCAGGTTCGTCACCTTCAGCGTGTTTCCGTTCACGCTCAGCGATGCCGCCCAGGCGAGCTGCTGCTTGGCCCGTTCCTTGCCCGCCAGGAGCGCTTCGATCTGGACGGCCGAAAGACCACCCCCGAGCCGCAGCGTGCCCTGCCTGTTCTGGTACAGGATCGCGTCCGGCATCCAGTAGTTGCCGCCGGTCATATCGTGCAGCGGCAAGTCACTGCGAACCGGGGCGCCCGTCTTGTTGCAGCCCTGGCCGCTGACGGCTCTCATATGACAGCTCTGACAACTGAAGTAGCGCGCCGTGCCGTCGGCGTAGTTGCCGCCGGCGCTCTCATAGGCGGCTTTGATAGCCCCAGCCCTCAGCCCAGAGGGAAGATTCCCGTAGTTCGCCACCAGTGTCTTCGACAGCAGCCCCGACTTGAACTCGCTGAACGTCCGCTCGACAATGCCGTACTTGTATGGGAAGTTGTTGAAGGCGGCCTTCTGCGTCAGGGGCGAGTCAAGGTTGCCGCTCGCCACGACGGGATCGCCGGTCGCCTGCTTGCCGTTGTTGTGAGCCAAGTCGCCCACGACCGGATTGGATACGTCGTGGCAAGACCCGCAGAAATCCACCGACCGGTGAAACTTCGATCGCGCGACCTGGTGCCGGGCAGCCGAATCTGTGTACGGGCCCAGCTTTTCCGAGCCGGGCCACAGCGACAGCATCCCGGACCCGTACTAGCCGGTGGCAGGGGTCTGCTTGTCATTCGCCACAAACGGCGGATTCATCACGCCCAGATACTCGGAGTTGTCCGGGTTGGTCATCTTGTGGCAGCTCTCGCACTCGACTCCATCGGCGTCACTCGCCGCCAGCCCGGAGCCGTCGGTGGGCGTCGAGCGGCCGGCGTACCATCCGCCGGTGCTGTGGCAGCGGATGCACAGGTCGCCCGCCCCGTCGAAATCCTGTTCGGCGATCGCCAGCGTCGCCCAAAAAATGGGGTCGCGCCCCGCGTTCGCCATCATGCTCCCCCGCCAGTTGAATGCCGGCTCGACGGCCCGGTTGTATCCGCCGTGGCAGTTGTCACACTTGTCCGGAGACTCCAGGTTCGTCACTTCCCGCGGTTGCGTGCCGGGCTGCTTGACGGCAGGCGGTTCCACCGAGGCCGCTGACGCCAAAGCGACAGAAAGGACCCAGGCTAGTGTCGTCAATGGGCTTCTCACGCCTCACCTCCGCCGCCGGCGCCCTCCAGCCTGAGCAGCAGGAGTTTCAGATTTCGAACACCGCTTATCTGGAATTGTACGGGAAGTTTCGCCCCGCGTCAAGACTTTTCAGCCACCGCCCGCCCCAAAACGACCGTAACTTCTTACCCCAACTCGACTTCCGCGTGCTTGCCCCTGCGCCTGAGAAGCCTCTGCCCGCCTCAGCACTATCAAGCCAGGGAGTCTTGCCGACCCGTTTGGCGGCTCGGCCTCCTGTCTGCATGTTGAAAGTCCTCTTCATCTTCGGCACCCGGCCGGAAGCCATCAAGCTCTGCCCGGTCGTCCGCCTCTTTCTCGCCCGCCCGAACGATTTCCTCACTCGGGTTTGCGTCACCGCCCAGCATCGCCGGATGCTCGACCAGGTGCTGGACCTGTTTCGCGTCACGCCGCACTGGGACCTCAACCTCATGGAGCCCGGCCAGGACCTCACACGCTCAGCCGCCCGAATCCTCGCAGCGCTCGGGCCGGTTCTGCACGCCGAGAAACCCGACGTAGTTGTCGTTCAGGGCGACACCACTTCCACATTCTGCGGCGCCCTCGCCGCCTTCTATGCCGGCATCCCCGTCGCACACATCGAGGCCGGCCTCCGCACCGGCGATTTGCGCCGCCCCTTCCCCGAGGAGATGAACCGCATCCTCACTACCCGGCTTGCGGCCCTGCATCTTGCCCCCACCAAAGAGGCGGCCACCAACCTGCGCGCTGAGGGTGTGCCCGCGGACTCGATTCACGTGACCGGCAATACCGGCATCGACGCCATCCTCCACGTCCGTGACGCACTCGAGCAGGGGCGGCTGGAGGGACTCAACGGCGTCGCGCTTGACCCGGCCCGCCGCCTCATCCTGGTCACCGCCCACCGGCGAGAGAGCTTCGGCCCGGGTTTTGAAAACATCTGTGCCGCCCTCACCCGCTTGGCCCGCCGGCCGGACGTGCAGATCGTTTATCCGGTCCATCCCAACCCGGCCGTCCGCGACACGGTCGAGCGCCGCCTCGCCGGCCGGCCGAACATCCTGCTGCTCGAGCCGGTCGGTTACGCCGAGTTCGTCGATCTGATGCGCCGCTGCTATTTCCTGTTGACCGATTCAGGCGGAATCCAGGAGGAAGCGCCGTCCTTAGGTAAACCCGTGCTCGTCCTGAGGCAAACCACCGAACGCCGTGAAGCCGTCGCCGCCGGCACGGCGCGCCTGGTCGGCACCGACCCCAGCACCATCGTTACAGCAGCCGTACGACTGCTCGAGGACCCCAACGCCTACGCGTCGATGGCGCAACTCCGCAACCCTTACGGCGACGGCCGCGCTAGCGAGCGTGTTGCGGAGTTCCTCCTGGCCAAATTGGCGCTCCCTGCCGCCCGCCCTGTCCCACCAACACGCTGCTGAAGCTTGCTCGGTGGCGCAAGCTTCAGCTTGCGGACGCCCTTTTCAACAGCCCGCTTCGCGCTCAGCTTGGATAGCTACCGGTCAGCCGGGCGAAAAATCCGTGCAGCCGATGGAACCACGCCGCCTGCGGCAAAAACATATACGGACAATGACCCGGAACGACCGAGATCCCCTGACTCCGGCAGAACTCGACTGCACGCGGACTCACCGAACCCTGGCCGGCCGCCCGATACATCCATACGCGCCGGATCCCGGCGTCGGCGCACTCCTTAACGACCGCCTCCGTAACCTGTGGCCGGGTCATGAGCAAGGCGCCGTCGACTGGCGGCTCGATCCGCTTCACGCTCGATACACAGCGCACGCCGTCGATCTCGGCGGCCGTGGGGTGCACCGGCACGATATCGTAACCGAACTTTCGGAGGTCCCGGAACAGCATTCGGCTGAAGTGTTTCTTCGTTCTCGAAACGCCCACCATGGCCAGCCGCTTCTGTCCCAGGAAATCGTCGATCACCTTCCGTTCGGCCTTCATTCGGGCGCCTCCTCGCCACCAGATTAGCAGGGTAGACTGAAGGTATGGCGGCTGTGGCGCTCGTGGCCCTGTTTCTTCTCCAGGGGGCCGACTTCATCCGCGAGGGCCGGCAGGCGCTCGAACAACAGGACTACACCACCGCCGCTGAGGCTTTCCGGAAAGCGGTCGAGGCCGACCCGGATGACTACGCGGCCCAGTTCCACCTCGCTCTCGCCAACAGCTTGCTGAACAAGCCCGCCGAGGCCATCGCCGGCTATACCAAGGTGCTCGAGCTGAAGCCGGGACTTTACGAAGCCGAGCTCAACCTCGGCATCCTTCTCCTCGACCAGAAGCAGCCGCAACGGGCGGCGGCGCTCCTCAAGTCGGCGGTCGACAAGAAGCCCGGGGAGTTCCGCCCGAACTACTACCTCGGCGAGGCCCTCTACGACACGGGCGATGACGCCGGCGCCGAACGCTACTTCGCCCAAGCCGCCCGGCTCGACCCCAACGACCCCGCTGTCCAGGTCGGCCTGGGCAGGGCCATCTTTAACCAGGGTCGCTATGAAGAAGCCGTTCCATACTACCGGCGGGCCGCGGAGCTGGACGCTCGCTACCACCACGTGCTGATCGAGCTGGCCTCGCGCTTCGAGGAAAAAGGACGCGCTGAGGACGCCATCAGCCTCTATCGCGAGTTTCCGAACGATCCGGCGGTTCAGGAACGCTTGGGGCACCTCTTGCTGACCCAAGGCCGGCCCGGCGAGGCGATCCCTTACCTTCAAGCTGCCGTCAGCCAGTCGCCTACTGCTGCCAATCGCTATGCGCTGGCGACCGCCTATTTGCAGACGAAACGGCCGGACCGGGCCGTGCCACTGCTGGAGCTCGCCGTCCGGGACCAGCCGGAGAACTTCGACCTCCGCATGACCTACGGCCGCCTCCTGCGTGACCGCCGGGATTTCTCCGCGGCGGCCCGGGAATTCCACGCCGCAGCGCAACTCCAGCCCGCTGCCCGCGAAGCGTGGAGCGAGCTGGCCGGCATGTTGATCCTGCTGGAGAACTATCCGCAAGCCCTCGCCGCGCTCGACCGGGTCGAGGCGCTCGGCGAAGCGCCCGCCTCTCTCCACTTCTTCCGCGGCATGGTCCTGGACAAGACCAGGCAGTACGAACCCGCGCTCCGCAGCTATGAGCGCTTTCTGGCGCTCAGCAACGGGGCCTTCCCCGACGAGGAGTTCAAGGCCCGGCAGAGAATCAAGGTGATCAAGAAGGAGTTGGCTCGTTGATGTGGCTCCGCCGCCGGATTCTCAGCGTTGTCTTCACTGCCGCCTCGTTGGGCCCCGCCTTCGGCGCCGACCTCGAGGCGGTGAAGGCCGAGCAGAACCTCGAAAGGCGTGCCCGCAAGGCTCTCGAGAACGCCGACAAGATGCTGGACGCCGCGCGCGATGCTTATCTCAACGGGCGGTTCGAGGAGCTCAAGGCGGCGCTCGCTGAAATCGGCGACTCGGTCCGGCTGGCCTACCAGTCGCTCAAGCAGACCGGCAAGAACCCGCGGAAGAGGCCCAAGCACTTCAAGCGCGCCGAGATCGCTACCCGGCAACTGCTGCGGCGCCTCGATTCGTTCCGCGACGAAATGAGCTACCTCGACCGGGATCAGCTCACCCCAGTAATCGAAACCGTCAGCAAGGTCAACTCCGACCTGCTGCACGACGTGATGGGAGCGAAACGATGATGCGATGGCTGCCGCCTTTGCTGGTTTGTCTCGCGTCCCCGCTGATGGCGGACCGGGACTTTCTGACCACCGATGAGGCCGACCAGGTGCGCCTCGTGCAGGAACCGAACCAACGCCTGAAGCTTTACGCCCTTTTCGCCAAGCAGCGCATCGATCTGGTGCAGAGCCTGCTGGCGGAGGCAAAACCCGGTCGCACGAGCCTCATCCACGAAGCCTTACAGGATTACACCAAGATCATCGAGACAATTGATATCGTCGCCGACGACGCCCTGCTTCGCGGCGTCGATATCCAGGAGGGCCTCGCCGCCGTGGCCGAGTCCGAAAAAGCCTTCCTCGCCTCCCTTCAAAAGATCCGGCACAACGAGCCGAGAGATATCGCCCGGTACCGGTTCGTCCTGGAAAACGCCATCGAAACCACCCAGGACAGCCTCGAAGTTTCTCTTGAAGACCTCCGCGAACGCAAGGCCGCCGCCGTCGAGCGCGAAAAGCAGGAACGCGAGGAGCTCGAATCCCTCATGACTCCTGAAAGCGCCCGCGAGCGCCGCGAGCAAGCCGCCGAGTTCCAGAAAAAGGAAGAGGAGCAGAAGCGCAAAGCCCCCACCCTCTATCGCAAGGGCGAAAAGGAGAAGAAACAACAGCAGCCCTGAAGCCCGTCGAACTCGTCTCCTCCCCCGTGAAGTCTGCCTCCGCCCTTACTCTATGCCCCCTGTCAGCCGCAGCGCCTCCAAATACAGGTTCGTCACATGGTAGCCGGCGAACCACTCGCTGCCCTTATCCGTGTTGCGCCGCTCCCCAGCCGGCGTGCTGAACCACCCGCCGTATTCGGCGTCCAGGAAACTCCCTTTGACGAACTCCAGGCTCTTGTGGAACGCCGGCCATAGGTCAGCGCGGTCGTGGCGGCAGGCGTAACGCATCAATGCGCGCAGGAACTCACACTGCTCCCACCATCCCTTGCCCGGGCGGATTACTGCACCCTCATAGTTGAGTAAGGAGACGATCCCCCCGGCCTCGGTGTCGTAGCCGTAGCGCATGCCGAAATCCAGCAGCCGCCGCCCCGTCTCGAGCCCGCGGCCCGGTAAGCCCGCGACCGCCGACTCACTCAACAGATAGGCCCACTCGAACTGGTGGCCCACTTCCACCCGGCCCCCCTCCTCGATCGGAAGCGCTTTCCAGTCCTCCGTGTAAAGTTCCGGGAGAAAGCCGCGATCCCGGCGGAAGAGCCTTGCGAAGATGGCCCCCGCCAGTTCACCCGCCTCCTCCAGCACTCGCGTCGACCTCGTGACGCAATGGAGTTCGAGGAGCGCCTCAAACAGGTGCATCATCGGATTCTGCGAGTTCGGGCCTCGCTTCCTCCGGAAGTCCCGCGATGTCCTCGGCTTGAAGAACCCCTCGCCGTCGCGCAGATTCCGCTTCATCTCCACCCACGCCTCCGCCGCCGCGCGCCGGTACTTGTCGTCCCCGGTAGCCCGCCAGGCGTGCGCCAACCCGAAAATGGCGAACGCGTGACTGTAAGAGTCCTTGGTGTCATCCTGCACCTCGCCCGCCGGCGATACCCGCCGGAAGAACCCTCCGTATCGGGCGTCGCGGAAGTGCCGCAGCAGAAAATCCGCGGCCTTCGCCGTGTTGGCCCGGAACTCGGGATTCTTGGTTATCCTCCAGCCCACCGACTGCACAAACAGCAGCCGCGCCTGCGAAACGACCGTCGCATACTGCTCCGCCAGCGGCCGCCACTGGCGGTCCAGCCGGGGCTGCAAAAAGCCGTTCTCGGTCGGAACCGCCCTGCGGTAGCGGTCCAAGTCCGCCAGTAGATGCTCCCGGAACCATTGCCGGTCAATCGGGCTCGGCGGCCGTCCGAAACACGGCGCGGAGGCCAGAATGCTACGCCGAGTGAGCATCACAACCATTGAACCTTCGTCTGCCGGCCTCTGTCCGATCGCCCCCTCAAGGCACGCTGCAAGCGGGAAACAGCAGCTCGTACAGCCCTCTCACACAGTCGCACTTCGAGTCTGGAGCCGCTGCGCCCTTCAACCGGGCGAGCGCACACCGCGCCGCCGGATCTTGTGCCCCCAGGGCAATGGCGGTCTGGACTTTCTGGCGCGCATCGCCCGGCCTCCCCTTCCGCTCCAGCAAGAGCCCCTGGACCAGGTACGGCCGGTCCCATTCCGGCCAGCGGGACTGGATCTGCCGGATCGTCTCCTCACCCTCCTCATCGCGGTTCAGCAAACCAAGCACGATGGCCTTAACCAGATGCAAATCCGCGCTGTCGGGCGCCGTCTCTATCCCCCGATTCACGAGCTCCAGCGCTTCGGTCTTCCGCTCCCAGCGCACTAGCAACGCCACCGCCTGCCGGATTACCTCCGGTCGCGTGCTCGAGTGGCTCAAGCCCTGCCACAGCACCTGCTGCGCCTCCTCGATCCGGCCGGCCGCATCCAGGATGCCGGCCTTCATCAGATAGTAGTCGCCGCCCCGCTCCGCCTCGGCGACCCCCTCAATCGCGCGCAGCGCCGCCGCGGCCCCCTCGCTGAAAAACCGTGCGATCGCCAGGTCAAGCCGTGCACGCGGCCGTTCCACCGCCGCGCGCTCGAGAAATTCCCCCGCCGCCGCGTACTGCTCAGCCCGCAGCAAAACCCTTCCGGCCTCCTCCCAAGTTTCGCTGTCCGCATTCATCGCGAGCAGCTTGCGGAATTCTCCCAGCGCTTCGTCCTCCTTGCCATCGGCTAGAAGCAGACTGGCCAGATGAAGCTGCAACTTGGCATCGTCGGGCCGGGAAGCCGACATTCGCCGAAACCGTTCGATCTCGCGCTTCCTTCGCTCCGGCTCGGACAGCGTAGCCAGCTCGATCATTCCCGGCTCCTTGCGCGGGTCCCGGTATCGCCGCGGTCGCACTTGCCGGTAGCGCCCCAGGAAACGCTGGGCCTCATCCGCGCGATCCAGCGCCATCAGCGCGCGGCCAAGATGCAGCAAGACCTCCGGATCGTCCGGGGCCAGCGCCTCCGCCCGCCGCAGCACCTTCTCCGCCTCGGCGGCGCGACCGAGACTCAGATACGCCAGGCCAAGCAGATCGAGCGCCCGCACGTTGTCAGGCATGACCTTCAGCGCGGCCTGAAGATGCGGCGCCGCTTCCGCGCTGCGCCCCATCCGGTGCAGCAGCCAGGCCAGCGAAACCCGAGCTGGAGCGAAACCCGGGTCCAACCGCAACGCCTTCTCCAGCTGCTCCAGAGACTTCTCGGGTTCGGAGCGCCAAGTAAACTGGGCCAGATTGTAGTGTCCGATGGGGTCCTCCGGGTGCTTCTCGATGTACCACGCCATCTCCTTCAGGCCTTCCTCCAGCCGCGTGCCGCTATAGCCGTACACCCGGCCCCGGTCGCGCCGCACCTTGTCGTCATCGGGGCGGAGTGCGAGGTATTCGTCATACGCCAGCGCGGAGTCGCCGTAGAAGCCTGCATCTTCGGCTGCCCTCGCCAGCGCCAGCAGGATGTCAGCGCGTTTCGGCGACCGTTGCCTGGCTTGCGCCAGATAATAAACCGCCCGGCTGGAATCCTGCCGGGCCGCATGGACCAGGCCGAGCTCTAACAGCGTGTCGGCATCCCCCGGCCGCAGCTTGAGGGCCACTTCCAAAGCGCTTTGGGCGCGATCATAATGCGCGGCCCGCGCGGCCGCGCGCCCGAGATTGAACAGCACATCGAAATTGCCGGGCTGCTTCACCAGCACCGCCTGGAAAGCTGACTCGGCCCGATCGTAGCGGCCGATCCTGGCGTACACCGTTCCCAGTGAGAAAAGCACTGGCGGGTCGCCGCCCGCCTCTTTCTCCAGAGCGTTCAATATACTCAGCGCGGCCTCGTGCCTGCCCGCCCAATACGACGCCTCCGCCCGCAGCAGGCGCACCGCCGGCCCGGATTCCTTGACGCGCGCCAAGTACTCGAGGGCCTTGCTCCCTTGCCTCTGATCAGTGGCGATCCGTGCCAACTGCAAATTGGCGTTGGCGTGGGCCGGGTTGATCTTGATGAGCTGTTCGAAATAGGACCGGGCTTTCTGAGGCTGCCCGCAAATCAAATAGTGGTTGCCGAGGTTATTCAGCAGCGCCGGTGACGGGGAACCTTGTGCCAGCGCCTGCCGGTAATACTTCTGCGCCTCCTCGCATCTGCCTTCCCGGTCCAGGCGGGCTGCCTCGCGAAGCGCCTGCTGCTGCGCTGCTCCGCGCCAAACAAGCGCCAGCAACGCCAACGTGCACTTCCACGCCATCCGCCAACAGAAATCTTACGGCCGGCCGCCCCACCCCCGCCGCTTAAGGGCGGGGAGGGAGCGCCGAATCGTCAGGGCGCCGCCCGGACCATCAGAACTCGATTCTGAGGCCGAGCTGCACCCGGCGGCCGAAGGTGTTCGCCAACTGGTTCGTGGACTGCCCGAACGTGCTGCTCTGAACGTTGGTGTTCGCGTTGGCCCATGTCATGTTGTTCGCCACGTTGAACACGTCCATCCGCAGCTCGGAGCGGTACTTCTCGGTGATGGGAATCCTCTTGACCAGCGAGCCGTCGAGATTGAACAGACCAGGATTGGTCAGCCCGGGGTACTGCCATGGGTTCGAGCGCGGCGTGTACGCCGGCAGCTTCGAGAACACCGACGTGTCAAACCAGCGATGCGGCGAAGGGTTGTCGATTACCGGGTTCCCGCTCACCACCATCCCGCCGAACCGGATGAAGAACCCGGAGCGCCAGCTCATGAACCCGGTCACGTCCCACCCGCCCAGGATCATGTCCAGCCCGCGGTTCATCCCCGAGCCGTACTGGCGGCCCCGTCCGACAGGTATCTCCCACGTGCCCGCAATGTTCAGCCGGTGCCGCGGCCGGTCATTATCCTGCCACGTGAAAGTCTGGGTGAAATTGGCAATGTCATCGTAGAAGACTTGGTCTTGCTGATTGTTGTAGTTGTACCCCAGCATGAGCGAGTACCCGCGACTGAAGCTCTTCCGCACCTTCAACTGCAACGAGTAGTATTTCATGTCTCCACCCTCGACGGCGTCAACGACACTTAAGTTCCCATACTGAGGATACGGCCTCATGAGCGATGTAAGGCTGACCTGCCGCTGGTTCCGCAGCGGACCCGGGAATTTCTCCACCGGAAGCAAGTTGTAAAACGGGTTCGGGACTGACTTATTGATTGCGTCCTTGTACTGGTAAGCCACACGGGGATCGATTTGGTTGACATTGTAGCTCCCGATGAGCTGACTGGTAAAGTTCATGTAGTACGTCACGTCCACTACGAACCCTTCCGGAAGCTGCCGCTGTAATGAGATGTTGATCCGGTCGCTGTAGCTTCTCGGGCGATCGGCGACCACGTAGCTGAAGCTGTCTCCCAGCATCGTGTAGCGCCCCAGGCTCTTGCCGTACGGAAGAGTCAGCGGATATGAGCTTGGGAAAGGATTCTCCAGCTTCATCACCGGCACCCCTTGCACAGCCGGATACGCTCCTGTCACCGCCCGGAAGCCCCAGTAGCTTGTGTCGAAAATGTTGAACGTGCTCCCAACCCAAGGCGTCGGGAAGCGCCCGTACGCCGCGCGGAGCGAGGTCCGGTCGTTGAGCCGGTAGGCGAAGCCGATCCGGGGCGAAAGCACGCCCTTGCCCGGATTCCACTGCCCGCGATGCTCACTGTCGGCAAAGCGGAAGGCGCCGTTGAAAATCGTTGGTCCGTTGTAGAATTGCTGCAACTCGGGCGGCATCACCGGCGCGCTCGCGCCCTGCAGCTCCGGGATCGGGTCGGTCAGGTCCAGCGGGCGTGTCAGCCGGTCTTTCGGATCCGTGTACGCCGTCTCGAACTCGTAGCGCAGCCCGAGGTTCAGCGTCAGATTCCGGGTCACCTTCCAGTCGTCGTTGATGTAGCCCCCGTAGAACCGGTTTTGCCCTTGGGGCGTGATCGTCACCGTCATCGACGTGGCGCCGCTGTTCCAGCTATCCGCCCCGCCCCCGGCCGGCTGAACCGCGCCCAGCAGGAACGTGGCGAAGCCGTCTCCGGAGGTCCGAACGTCCGGACTCACATAGGTGTTCGCGGTCGCGTCCGCCTGAAAGCCAAAGCCGAACGTGTTCAGAATCAGCAGACTGGTCGTCCGCGTGCCCCGCGTCTCGAAACCGGCCTTCAGATAGTGCGCGCCCCGCTGCTGCGAGATCTTCGCACTGAAGTTATCCCCGTTCGGCCGCTGGTCCCAAATGCCGCCTCCCGGCCCCATGTCCACCCAGCGTTCGCTCTGGTTCGTGCCCATGACCGTCATGCGCGGAATCAGCACCGGCACGCCCGGGTCTTCAAACAGAGGCTTGTAGAAATCCGAGTTCGGCCACACCTTGGCCCACCCGCCGCCGTCGGAGAAATCCGTAGCGAACTTCGAAGCATCGATGAAGCTGTGGTAGCTGCCTCCGACGTTGATGACTGTGCTCGGACTGACGACATAAACCATGTCGCCCGAAATCGACGTGGCGTCCCGCTGGCTGCCCCGGTCGGACTGATAGATCTCCGATCCCGTCGGGTTGCCGCTCGTCACCGGCGTCCACAACTTGCTATAGCGGCCGAAGAACCGCAGCTTGTCGCTGTGAACATAGTCTGAACGATCGGAAAAGTTGTGGTAGTCATAACTGATCGGAAGCGGAACATAGTAATTCTGGAAGTTATATGGGCCCGTCCCCGGACGGTTCGGCTTCCAGAGCCTCTCCATGTACCACCGCGCCACCGGATCCTGCCGGGAAAGCGGAATCACGTTCCCGGGAAACGGTGTGCGGGTGATCGTCTTCCCGTCAGGGGACGTCTCGGTTGTCCACGGATCATAAATGGTGCGCAGGGCCCCGGTGGCGGTCAGGGCCTGAGAAAAATCCCCTTGCCGCATCGCGTCCGTCGGCAGCGTCTGGATCAGATCATTCGGGTCCGTCTTCTTCCACTGTTCATAAGACGCGAAGTTGAACCACTTGCCCTTCAGAATCGGGTTCCCCAGCGTGCCTCCGAACATATGGTTGCGGCCTTTGTTGATGGACCGCACAACCCGATTCTCCAGCGCGTTCGCCCACGGATACTGCCCTTGGTAGAAGGCGTGCCCGTGCCATTCGTTGGTCCCCGATTTCATCGTCAGCGTCACGGCCGAGCCGGAGCTATGCCCGAATTCGGCATCCACCGCATTTTGCTGGACGGTGACCTCCTGAACGGAATCCGGCGCCGGCATGTAACTCGTCTTGTAGCCAAGGCCGATCGCGGCGCCGTCAATCTGCAAGTCGTTGGAGTAATTTCTCCCCCCGCCGATTTCCTGCCGGTTCCCCGACCACGTGAAGTACGGCTCCTGTTCGCGCGCCGTGTCGCGCCGCCGGGTCTCCACAACCTGCCAGGATCATATCCCCCGCGGCAATCGAAGTCAACAGAGATGTCGGGGCTTTCTCCGCGCGGGAACCGGAAACTACCTCCGGAAGCGCCCGATGAATCCGCCGCCGGAGGGCATCGCCACGTAAAGCGAGTCCCCGCGGCGGAATGTCTCGTGTTCGATCCTAACCGACGCGGCTTCCAGGCCGTCCCTCACGAGACAGCCGAGGTAGGAGCCTTCTCCCAAGAAGGAAAGATCGATGCGGATCGTCCGGGCGTAATGCCCGTTGACCACCGCTACGAACCACGTCTCGCCGGTGCGCCGGGCCACAGCGGCAACCTCGCCGATCTCCGACGCCGGCAGCACAACCGTCTCGTCCCACACGCTCGGAATGCTCTTGATCATCTCTGCGGTGGGGTTCGCCAGCATATTGGCGGGATGCGCCGCGTAGACAAGCAGCGGCGCCGTCAGCAGCACCGCGTTGGCCACTTGGTGCGCCCACGTGGTGTCCCCCATGCGGCGGGAAAAGATCACCGGAGTGTAGTCGGCAAGCCCCGCCAGCATCCGCGTGAACGGGAGCGTCGCATCATGCTGCGCGTACGGCGGCCGCATCTCCAAACCCCGGATGCCTTCGAGCCCCACAAGGTTGGGGTAGGTCCGTTCCAGCCCCGTCGGTTTGTTCGCTCCATGAAAGTCGATCAACAGGCGGTGCTCGGCGGCCTTCCGCAACATCCATTCGTACAGATCGACCACCTCCTTGTGCTCATGGTCAAAAAAGTCGATCTTGGCTCCCGCAACGCCCGTGCGGTTGCACATCGCGAAGAACTCCTCCAGGGCCCCGGGCGTGCGCAGCTCCCGGCTGTGTTTCCAGATGATGATCCGCACGCCCAGCCGCCGCGAGTATTCGACCAGCTCCTTCAAGTCGCTCTCCGGCCATCGTGACCAGTACCCTTCCAGCAGGTTGTATTCGAACCCCAGCTCGGAAGCCAGCCGCGAGAATTCTTTCTGCCCTTCCAGCGTCCTTTCTCCTCCGTCGAGATAACTCCAGACGCTCCGTCCCGGCTTGATCCACTCCGTCCGGATGCCCTCGGGGAACAACTGCGCGTCCGGGGCCGCAGCCACGTTGTGAACCACGTCGGAGTTGACCAGCGTGTTCAGGTCAGCGCCGACTAAAATGACGCGCCAAGGCGTGGTGATCGTTCCGCTGATCACCGCCGGTTTGGAAAGCCGTTCGACTTGATCTCGGTAGCGAAGGCGAAACGGATACGAGGCCGGCACGGCATGGCCCAGCCGCGCGTGGAATCCCCCGTCGCCGTCCCCCTGCAAGACCATTCCGCTGTAACCGCGCAGACCGCCCTCGGTGATGGACACGTAGCCCGCGCCCTCCGGCAGCCGTGCCGTCAGCGGCGGCGCCGCCCACTCTCCCGGCGCCACCGCCCGGAGCGGCTTGCGGACGTGCTGGGCCTCGTAGTGATCCTCGACGCCATGAATCCAGACTGTACTTCCCGAGGGCAACCGGAACACCGTCGCTTCCTCCGGCACTCGCCGCCCCTCGCCGGGCACGATGTGGCGGAAAGCCACCCCGTCATCGTAAGCCCTCACCTCCAGTGTGTACGCCGTACCCGTGGCCTCGTGAGTCACGGCAATCCGCGCTCCGTTGCAATGGTTCCTGGCCGTCGAATGGTTCCCGTACCAAAGGTAGGTCTCGTTGACCTCGTAGCGATCAGCCCGTCCCACAGAAGCGCCGTCCCCAAGCTTCACCCCATCCACAGTCACACCGATCGGCGAGGTTTCGACCGCCACCCTGCCGCCAAGGGTCACCCGGTAGTGCAGGCGGCCTTCGGGCGCCGTCAGGTGGAACTGAACAGCTTCGCTCGGGCTCGCCAGAGTGAAGTCGCCGCCGAACACCACCGCCGGCATCAGCAGCATTACAGCAGTGCGGACTCTCATGTCTTAAAGTTGTATCACCGCGGGTAGGGATGCCCGCGCAGCCACGCAAACGCCCGGTACACCTGCTCCGCCAGCATTACCCGCGCCAGCTCGTGAGGAAACGTCATCGGTGAGAGCGATATCCGAAGGTCGGCCCGCTCCGCCCATCCCGGCGGCAGCCCGTCGGCGCCCCCGACCAGGAACACCAGATCCCGGCCTGCCTGCTCCGCCTCGGCGATCAACCCAATGAACTCCCGGGAATCCAGCAGCCGGCCTGCCGGGTCCAGGGCGATTTTCGTCGCCGCCGGGTGTTTCCGCCAGGGATCCGCCTTCCGGGGATCGATCTCACGCATCTCACACCTCCCCATGCGTTTCGATCGCTGGATGAACTCAGCGGCCATGGCGTTGGCGTGAGGGTCGCGCGGCTTGCCGATGTAGTACAACAGCAGCTTCACAACGCCCCATTGTCGGACGCCGGCGGACCCGCACGCACTACGCCGCTTTATGCTTTCGTTTTCCCTCCTTTTGGGTTGACTTGCCCCCGGTCTCGGGCTAGAACGGGGATAGGGAGGGCGTCCGGATGCTCTCAGTGAAGCTGATCCAGTTGATTGAAAACCACTCCGACCAGATCGCCCGGGCCGTGCTGCACCGAATCCACCACGATCCCCGTACCCCCCACATGGCTCGGTTGCCGGAGGGCGAACTGCGTGATCACTGCCACGAAATCTTGAAAAAGCTCGGGCACTGGTTGGCAGAGAGCAAGGAGGAAGAGGTCGCCAGCCACTTCCAGGAACTAGGCCGGCTCCGCGCCGCTGAAGCCGTGCCTCTGCACGAGGCGGTGCACGCGCTACACCTGTTGAAGACTCGGATGCTCGACTACGTGCGCGACCAAGGCTTCGCCCAAACCTCCGTCGATCTTTACGCCGAAGAGGAGCTCGAGCACCAAATCGGCCGTTTCTTCGATTCGGTGGTCTATCACTTGGTCAAGGGCTACGAGAGCTCGTTCAAGAAGGGCGCCGGCGGCCAGGCTTCCGCCCTTTGAGAATTGCCTCCAAAACAGTCCGCCCGGACGGCCGGAACAATTCGCGCCCGATTCCGTATTTCCATAGCGGTTGTTAAAGAAGGCCCGCCACGGACGTCTCCCAAATGAACGAGCAGACGAGGAACAAGGCAGTGCAACCCGCGGTGGAGATCGAGGCGCGAGGAGACCCGGCCCGGATGGAAGACCTCTTCGGCCGGCATCACGCCCTCGTCTTCCGCACTGCCTGCCGCATCACCGGCAGCTACGAGGACGCCGAAGATGTGCTCCAGACGGTCTTTTTGCGGCTGGTGCAGCGCCCGGCGGTGCTGGCGGGTGTCGCCGGCATCGAGAGCTATCTGTACCGCGCCGCCGTCAATGCCGCGCTGGACCTTGTGCGGTCGCGCCGCAGGAATCAGGGCTTCCCACTTGAGGCCACATCGGTAGGCGCCGCCGTGGATACTCGCCTTGCTCCGGACCGCTTGCACGCCGCGGGCGAAATCCGAAGCTGGCTGCGCCAGGCGGTCGCCGGGTTAAGCCCGGCGGCCGGCGAGGCGTTCGTGCTCCGGTTCTTCGAAGGCAAAGGAAACGGCGAAATCGCCGCCATCCTCGGAACCACGCCGGGCGCCGTCGCCGTCACCCTGCACCGGGCGCGCGAGCGGCTCGCACGTCAATTCCTGACTGATCTTGGAGGCATACCATGAGGCCGGACGAATTGGAACCCGGGCGCTTCATCGACCGGGCAGCGGAAGAAATCCGGAACGAACCCGTCAACCCGGAGGCGGTCGAGCAGGCCGCGCAGCGTGTCTGGGCGCGGATCTCTCAAGAGCTGAACCCCGAACCCCGGGCCGCCATCCGCGGATGCAGTGACTTCCACGCCCTCCTGCCCGCCTACCGGGCGGGCGAACTGCCCGAAGAGCGGGCCCTGTTGGTCAAGGACCACCTTCATGAATGCATCGCCTGCCGGAAGCTTTTCATGGCCCCGCCGCCGAAACCGAACCCGCCTGGGGCCGTGCAGCCGGAATCCACCTTCTCGATTCCACGATGGGCCGTCGCCGCCGCCGTGGTCGTGGCCGCGCTCATCGGCTGGCAGTCGTTCGACCGCTTCGGGCCGCCTCCGGCGGGGCCGGCGGCGACGATCGAGGCCGCGGACGGCTCGCTGTTTCACATCGCCGGCCCCGAGGCCGAGCCGATCGGCGCGGGCAGCGAGATCGCGGCCGGGGAACGGATTCGCACGGCGCTCGGAGCCGGCGCCCTGATCCGTCTGCGCGACGGCTCCTTGGTCGAAGTCCGGGAGCGCACCGAGCTGCAAATCCGTGAGGCCCGCCGCGACGTCACTATCCGGCTCACGCGAGGCAGCGTGATCGTCGAGGCGGCCCAGCGTTCCTCCGGTCATCTCTACGTCTCCACGCCGGACTGCCGCGTGGCGGTCACCGGCACCGTCTTCAGCGTCAACAGCGGCGTCAAAGGCTCCCGCATCTCCGTCATCGAAGGCCAGGTCCGCGTGGCCCAGGGCAGCCGGCAAGCATTGCTGCGTCCCGGCCAGCAGTACTCGACCAACCCGCGCATGACGCTCGTCCCCGTAGCCGAGGAAATCGCCTGGAGCCGCAAGGCCGACTCCCACATCGCCCTGCTCAAGGAATTGGCCGCGCTGGGCGCCGAAATCGACCGGCGCGCGCAGATGCCCGGCCCCCGCTATTCCAGCCGCCTGCTGAATTACTTGCCCGCGCAAACAGCGCTCTATGTCGCCTTGCCCAACCTCGGCGAAACCTTGGCCGAGGCCCATCGCGCCTTCCAGCAGCAGGTCAGCCAACGCCCGGTTCTGAGCGAGTGGTGGTCGCAAAAAGGCGGCGGCCTGCAGATACTCGTCGACGAGCTCCGGCTGCTGGGCGCTTACCTCGGCGACGAGGTCGCTTTCGCCGCGCCGCTGAACTCCGAAGGCAAGCTCGGCGATCCATTCCTGCTGGCCGAGGCCAAGACCGGCTTCCCGGAAACCCTCCGGGCCGAACTGGCAAGGTTCGGCAACGTTACCCTCCGCGTCTTTGAAAGCTCCGAGGCGATCGCTCCCGGCGCCGGTAAGGAACTGTTGATGTACACCCGGGGCGACCTCGTCGCCGTGTCTTCAAAGGCCGATTCCCTGCGCGAGGTGGCCCGCGTCATCGAAGGCCTAACTCCGCCCTCGTTCGCCAACACAGCGTTCTACGCCCAGATCGCCGAGGCGTACCAGGGCGGCGCCACCCTGCTGTTCTGCACCGATCTCGAACCATTGCTGGCCCGCGAAAAGGAAAGCCGGGTCCTCGGTAATTGGAAATACCTGGTCCTCAGTCAAAAGCAGGTTAACGGTACGCCCGACACCCGCGCCGTAGTCTCCTTCTCCGAATCCGGGCAAGGCGTGGCTTCCTGGCTGGCACCCCCGTCGCCCATCGGAGCGCTGGACTTCATTACGCCTCAGGCGGCTATCGCGTTCGCGGCCGCCGTCCGGCAGCCCGCCGCCCTGCTGGACCAACTGCTGGCGGCTGAGCCGAAGCTGCGCGAGGGACTCACTCAGGCGGAGGCCGAGCTCGGCCTCAGCATTCGCGATGACTTGGCCGCAGCCTTCGGGGCCGAGTTCGCCTTCGCTCTGGACGGCTCCGTGATCCCGGCCCCGTCCTGGAAACTGATTGCCGAGGTTTACGACCCGGCCAGGCTCCAATGGGCGTTCGAGAAAGTGATCGAGGTCGCCGGGCGCAAAGCCGCCGAGCATGGCCGCCCGGGGCCGCAGCTCAGCCGTCAAGTCGAAGGCGGCAGGACCTACTACGCCGTCACCACGCCGCAAGCCGATCCAGAGCGACAGGTGCATTATGTCTTCACCGACGGCTACCTCATCGCTGCGCCGAGCCGGCTCCTGCTCGACAGGGCCCTTGAGGCCCGGGCCGCCGGCGCCACCCTGCCCGGCTCGGCCCAGTTCGCGGCGCTGCTTCCGCGGGACGGCTATGCCGGCTTTTCCGCCATGGGCTACTACAACGTTGCCGCCATCGTGGAGCGGGCCGCCGGCCTCCTCAGCCAGCAGCAGCGCGCCGCGCTGGACGGAATCGAAGCGCTCATGGATCCCGCGCTGGTGCTCGCCTACGGGGCCGAGGACCGCATCGCCGTGGCCTCGACGTCTAAATCGCTGGCGATCACGCCCGGCAACCTCTTCGGCCTGCGCACGCCGATGACCCTATTTGGCATCCTCGGCCGGACCGCCGATCCCCCGCTCCAGTAACTGGACCGCCTCGTGTTCCGTCCGCGGCGCGGCTTGCCCGACCCGGCGGAGCTCGGCGATCGTCGCCGCCACATCCAGGTCCCGGCTTTCAGCCAGCCGGTAAACCAGCGGGTAGAACTTCGTGTACGTTACCTCGAAGGCCAGGCCGGCGTTGTTGTTCGCCGTGAGGCACTTGTTGAATGATCCCGGATCCGGAACGATGCCGCGGCATGCCTGCTCCAGCTCGCCGAAGAGGGCGCCCTTGCTCGCCAGCGCTTCCTCCCGCGAAATGCGCCCGCTGCGGAACTCGGCGTACAGCCTCCCCAGCCGCGCGTGGTAGGCGTTCACCATCTCAGCCTTGCGCAGGAAGAGCTCAGCGTCGCTGCCCACCCTGCGGAAAGTTTCCGAGTCCGTCCCGTACCGCTCTAGGGCGAACCGCCGGGCCGTGAGGAAGCCGACCAAGGTCGTGGCCGCTTCGGCAATGCGCGTCGGAAGCCGGCGCACCCGGGCGTCTTCGTGAAAATCTTCGTGTGGGACCACCACCAGCAGCCGCTCCAGCGAGGCTTCCTCAAGCGCCGGCGTGATTGGTGTCTCAGC
>FWPU01005876.1_pt1 | contig 25637 bp, 22 predicted proteins | sample 2228361 | NCBI WGS metagenome assembly FWPU01 (sample SAMEA103939777, study PRJEB20133) | metagenome | reverse complement strand
GCCGGTGCCGCAACGCGATGCGCGGGATCGCGAGCCCGTGGCGGGCGTCGTGCACGATCCGCGCCAGCGGCTCGTGCTGCTCCTCGTCGAGCTCGCCGAGCCGCGACGCTCTCTCCTCGACCGCCACCACCTTTTCCTGAAGCCGGGCCCGCTCGGCTTCGCCCTCGGCCACGGCCCGAAGCAGCGAAGCAATCCGCTCCGCGGCCGCCTCCTTCTCGCTCTCGAGCGCCGACGCCCGGGCCTCGGCGTCCGACAGCGACCGGGACAGCGCGGCGAGCTGATCGGCGGCCGCCTTGCGCTCGCCATCCAGCGCCGTCGCCCGTTGCGAAGCCGATCTCGCCTCGGCCCGCAGCCGGTCGCGCTCGACCTCGGCCGCGGCGAGGCGTTCCGCGAGCGCGTCCCTCTCCTGCTCCAGCGCTCCGAGCCGGGACGCCTGCTCCCCCAGCGCGGCGATCTGCTCCTCGAGCCCCTGCCGCTCGGCCTCGGCCTGGGCCAGCGACTGCGACAGCGAGGCCATCCGCTCCGCCAGGGCCCGCCGCTCGCTCTCGAGCGCCGACGTCCGGGCCTCCGCGTCCGACAGCGACCGGGACAACGCGGCCATCCGCTCGGCGGCCGCCTTGCGCTCGGCATCGAGCGCAGACGCCTGTTGCGACGCTGCGCCCGCCTCGGCCCTCAGGCGGTCGCGCTCCGCCTCGGCCGCAACGAGCCGTTCTTTGAGCTCATCCCGTTCGCGCTCCAGCTCGCCCAGCCGGGCAGCACTCTCCTCCAGCGCCGCGACGCGATCCTCGAGGCGCGTGCGCTCGGCCTGTGCCTCGGACAGCGAGTGCGACAGAGCCGCGAGCCGCTCGGCGGCGGTCTGGAGGTCGCCCTCGAGCGTCGCCGCCCTCAGCATCGCGGCCTCGGCTTCCGCCCGCAGCCGTTCCCGCTCGGCTTCGAGCTCGCGGACGCGCGCCGCGGCCGAGGCGTGAGCGGCGCGCTCGGACGACAGGCTCGCGCTCAACGCATTGGCCCGGGCCACTTCCTTCTCCAGCGCCTGCTCGAGCCTCGCGGTCTGGTCGGCCAGCCCCTCCCGGTCGACCTTCGTCTCCTCCAGCCGGGCCTTCAGGGCCGCGACCTCTTCGGCCCGCTCGGCCGCCTCGCGTTTCGCCTCGGCAAGCGCCATCTCGATCTGCTCGCGCGACGAACGCTCGGCGCTGACAGCCGTCGCCAGGTCCCGCTCGAGCCGTTGCGCCCGCGCCACGAGCCCCTCGCGCTCCGCCGACACCTCCGAGAGCCGGGCGACCGCCTCGTCGCGCTCGGTCTTGGCAACCGCGAGCTTCTGCTCGAGCTCGGCGGCCAGCTCGCGACCGGCGCGCTCGGCCCGCCGCGCCGCCTCCAGCTCCGCCTCGGTGCGCTCGGTGGTGCTGCGCAGGGCGGCCAGCTCGGTGTCGACGCCGGCCTTCTCGGCGAGGAGTCGCTCGATTTCGTCCTGAAGCTCGTCATGACGCTTCTGCTCGGCGGCGAGCGCTTCCTCGAGCTTGCGCACCGCGGCGGTGTCGGCCTGGGCGCTGCGCAGCGCCTTCTGCACCTCGGCGTCCTTGAGCGACAGCCGCTTCTCGAGCTCGGCGATGCGGGACTCGGCCGCCTCGAGCTGGCCCTTCAGCCCGTCGGTGGCCTCGACCGCCCGTGCGTACTTCTCGGCGAGCTCGATCTCCCTGGCCCGGGCCTGCTCGGCAGCGCGCACGCCATCGCGCTGGGACTCGATGGCCCGGTCGAGGGAAAGCCGCGCGCGCTCGAGCTCGACATGCGCGTCGGCGACCTCGGTCTGCAGGCCCTTCGCATCTTCGTACGCCCGGGCGAGGCGCTCGCGGGCGTCCTCGAGCTGGGAGGAGAGCTCCTCGCGCCGCGCGCGCTCGAGCCGGGCCTGCTCCTGCGCCGCCAGGGCCTGGACGTTGGCCTCCTTCTGCGCTCGGGTGGCCACCTCGAGCTCGCCCTCGAGCTGCGCCGCGCGCTTCTCGGCGTCGAGCGCCCGGTCCCGGTGAACGAGCAGCTCGGACTCGAGGCGCTTGAGCTTCACCGTCAGCTCGTCGCGCTCGCGATCGAGCTCGGGCCGGCGCGAGAGCGACTCGAGCTGGGCGGTGAGCCGAACGACCGCCTCGCGCGCGTCCTCGAGCTGCTCGGACGTCTCGAGCAGGCGCTGCTCCTTCTGGGCGAGCTCGTCTTTGGTGCGCTGCAGGGCTTCCTTGAGCCGGCCGCTGCGCTCCTCCCAGGCGCGGGCGCGCTGGCTGTACTCCTCGAGGCGGCCCGACGAGAACGCCAGCGGCTCGGGCGGAAGCTGCACCCACGTGCCGTCGAAGCTTCGCACCGGCTCGTTCCCGGCGAGGACGACGTAATAGGCGGCCTCGCTCGAGCCGACCAGCGAGCCGTCGGCGAGAATGCGCTCGCCCTTCTCGAACGCGAGCTGGTACCCGAGCACCGGAGACTGGGTGGCCACCTCGATGAACTTGAAGTGCGGCGAGAGCGCGTCGAGGAGCTGCCCGTACGTGGGCGGGGGCTCCTGGCCCTCGGGGTCCATCACCTGGGAGAGCGCCAGGCCGGCGGGGTTGCGCAGCCCGCCCATGAGGTAGCCCGCCCGGGAAACGAGCCGCACCAGCTCGGCGAGCAGCTCGGGCGCGCGCACGTATGCGGCGAGATCGGCGACGATGACCAGATCGAAGCTGCCCGGCTCGAGGTCGTCGAAGACCGGCGGGCGAAAGCGCAGGTTCGGCTCCTGGAACCGGCGCTTGGCCTCCTCGATGGCGGCGATGTCCTCGTCGCAGGCGACCACGATGCGCGCGCCGCGGGTGGCGAGAAAGCGGGCCGACTGGCCCAGCGTCGAGGCCACCGCTCCCACCTCGAGCACCCGCCGCCGGGCGAACAGGGCCTCGGCGAAGATGTAGCGGGGGAGCAGCTCGCTCGACCCGAGCCGTCGGAACGTGGTCATGAGGCGCCGGCAGTATAGCCCCGGGGTCGGCTCGCCCTAAGGAAGCGGCTCGGCCATTCGGCGGCTCACCCATCGGGCACGCGCCGATGCCGCGGAGCCCGAAAGGCGATCTCAGCGAGACCGCTTGAGCCTTTCGAGCTCCGCCAGCGCTTCCTTCAGCCGACGCTCTGCTTCCTCGCGCTTGCGCGCCTCTTCCTCGGCGCGCTCTTCCGCCGCCCGGGCTCGCGCCTCCATCTGGTCGACCATTCCCTCCAGGCGAGCCAGCATCTCGTTCGTCTCGAGCAGCGGGGCATTTCCGGCGAAGAAGCGTAGCCGTTCGCCCTCGATGGCCAGCTCGAGCTCGAGGACCTGCGAGGTGTACCGCCCACCCTGCGGCAGGATGGGTTGATACGCCTTGGACTCCGACGCGAGGCGGAACCCCGTCAGCCGGAGCCGACCGCGGTCGAAGATGAAGTACTCCCGGATTCCCATTCGGGCGAACTTGTCGATGTTTCGTTCCAAGTCCTTGCGCCGATCGCCGGCGACGTGGACCTCGAGCGCGAGGTCCACGCCCTTGCCCTCGTTCGAAACGATCCAGCTGTTCCTCGGGTGCGGGTCGACGTCGAGCACCGCGATCAGGTCCGGCGCGAAGACCGGCTCGCCCGGGTAGTAGACGGGCAGCTCGGAACCCAGGTAGACCCGACGGCCGCCGCGGCCGAAGAAGCCCTTGAGCGCTTCTCGCGCCGCCAGCTTGGCCTCGAAGTGATGGTCCCCTTCGGGCGGAGCCGACTCGGACGGCGGGAACTCGGACGGCAAGCTGGCGACCACCCGGGCCCGCTCCTCGGGCGTCATCCGATCCCACACGTCTTGCGGCGGCGCGCGAGGGTCGTCGGGGTCCACCACGTAGGGTTGCGCGGGAGGTCCCATCGACGGCGAGTCTATTCATCTTCGTCGCGATGTGCGCGCCACGACGGCCCCACGTCGGCGGCGGTTCTGCGCGAGCACGGAGAGGCCTGTCCGCGGTCTCGGAAGCGAGCCGGCGTCGGTCGACGACATCGAAGCAGACCGGCCGCCGCGGGCCGGTGATACAACGCCCGGGCATGGAGACCGAGACGTTCGGCAAGAGGGCGGCGACCGCGGTGAAGCGCTTCGTGCTGACCCTGCTGGTGCTGGGCCTGACCGGCGCGGTGCTGGTGCTGCTCTCGCAGCTCAACGCGCGCACGTACCGCCTCGAGGTGCGGGACGGGAAGCTGGTGGTGATGAAGGGGCGCTACTTCCCGACCGGCTCCGAGCCGTTCCGGCCGAGCGACCCTGCGTTGGCCGACGCGTACGCTCCGCTCGAGCTCGAGGGGTTGAACCCGCTGCAGATCGCCAATCGAACCTACTCCGATCGCGACGAGCTCGACCGGGCGCTGTTCGACGTCATCGAGGTGCTGGCGAAGCCTCGGGTGGCCTCGGACGATCCGGCGCTGCTCGAGAAGGGGCTGTACTACGTGCGCCGGGCCGAGCGGCTGTCGGGGCTGACCGACGAGCAGCGGCTGTCGCTGAAGTCGATGAAGGGCGAGGTCGCCTTCTACCAGGCGCGCGGGAAGCTGGACGAGGCGCGCAAGCTGCTGGGCGAGGCGATGGCGCAACTCCGCCTGGCCGGCCACGGCGACTCGCGGCACGTGCGCGCCGCCAACCAGATGATTTCGGCCATCGAGGCTCCGGCGAACGCGCTGGAGGAGGCGCTGCGAAAGGCGGTGCACTCGCTGTCCTCGCCGCCCGAGCCGCAACCAGCCGCGCCCTCGCAGCCCACCGAGCCACCGCCGCCAAAGCCCACCGACGGCGGCGCTCCCTGACCCCGAGCGCACCGTTGCGGCCCCTCGCCGCCCGGCCCGCTACGCCTTCATCACCCCGATGAACGGCAGGTTCCGGTAGCGCTCGCCGAAGTCGAGGCCATAGCCGACGACGAAGCGGTCGTCGATGACGAAGCCCCTGTAGTCGATGTGAATCTTCGCCCGGGCCCGCGACGGCTTCTCGAGGAGCGCGCACACCTTGAGCGACGCCGGCTGCCTCGCCCTCAGGTTCTCGAGCAAGAACTTCATCGTGAGCCCCGTGTCGATGATGTCCTCGACGACGAGAATGTCCTTGCCCGCCATGGGCTTGGTGACGTCGGAGGTGATGCGCACCTCGCCGGTGGTCTCGGTGCCGCCCTGGTACGAGGAGACGCCGAGGAACTCGATGGTCAGCGGCAGGTCGATGGCCCGCGCCAGATCGGTGATGAAGAACACCGAGCCCTTGAGAATGCCGAGCAGCGTGAGCTCCTTGCCGCGGTAGTGGGCGGTGATCTCCGCCCCCAGCTCGCGGATGCGCTGTTTGAGCCGCCGCTCGTCGATCATCACCTCGACGTGCGCCTGGTGGAAGGTCAGGCCGGTCTCCTCGGGCCTAGACGTAGGCATTGTTCATCACCTCTCCCATGCCGCCCGCGCCGGGCACGATGTACTGCCGGTCGTCGAGGCCCCGCTCGCGGTCCCAGAACTTACCGGGCGGAGCGTTGAACACGTCGGGCGGCGACAGCCCGCGGTCGAGCCGGATGGCGTAGACCACCACGTCCGGGTGGTCGGTGGTGATGCGCCTCAGGTACTCGGGCGTGACGATCAGGTTCAGGCAGACGATCTTCCGCGGAGTGCCCGGCACCTTCTCCTTGTAGAGCGTGATGGCCGTCGACAGCGAGCCACCGGTCGCGCCCATCGGGTCGGGGAAGAGCAGGAACGCGTCGTCGATGTCGCCGCCGATCTTCGCGCCCCCGATGGCCGAGCCGATGACGGTCTCCGACGCGTCGAGCATGCGGCTCATGATGATGTGGTCCTGCCGGACGAGCTGCGGCTGGAGCACCGTGTTGAGCAGGTCGTAGGTGACCTGCGACGGCAGCGTGCCGGCGCGGGCGATGTCCACCGTCACCGCGCGCACCTCGGGGTCGATGACCTGGCCCTGGTAGATGCCCTTGGGCGTGTGGTCGATCATCCGCGTGGGAATGGCCGCGTGCTTGCGCGGGAACTCGGCGTTCAGCACCGTCTTGACCAGGTCGGTGTACAGGCTGGCCACCAGCCGATTCACCTGCGGCTGGATGGTCTCCTTGGCGCACAGCGTGGCCAGCTGCGAGAGCAAGAACGGGTTGCCGACCAGGTGCACGTTCGGCCCGTAGTGGTGGGCCAGCTCGGAGAGGCGGAACGGGACGTTCTCGTAGAGCGAGTCGCGCATGGTTGTCTTCTATTGCTGCTTCCTCTCGAACAGCTCGAGCGTCTGCGGAGGCGTCGCCTCCACCGGGGTGGGGACGTGGCACTTGCGGCAGCGGGCCTCGTAGGCGCCGGCCGCTCCGACGACGACGCGCGAGGTGGACGAGACGATGCGCTGCGACCGGTTGGCCGGGTTGCCGCACACCACGCAGATGGCCAGCTCCTTGGTGACGTACTCGGCCAGCGCGAGCAGCTGCGGCATCGGCTCGAAGGGCTTGCCCTGGTAGTCCTGGTCCAGCCCGGCCACGATGACCCGCCTCCCCTGGTCGGCCAGCGCCTCGATCACCGGCACGGCCTCGTTGCCGAAGAATTGGACCTCGTCGATGCCCACCACGGCGGTGTCCGGCTCGAGCAGGTGGAAGATCTCCTCGGCGCGCTCGATGGGCCGGCTGACGATGGACTGCCGCGAGTGGCTCACCACCGCCGTCTCGTCGTAGCGGGTGTCGAGCCGGGGCTTGAAGACCTGAACTTTTTGCTGGGCGTAGACCGCGCGCTTGAGCCGGCGGATGAGCTCTTCCGTCTTGCCCGAGAACATCGAGCCGCAGATGACCTCTATCCACCCGATGTCTTTGGGGAATTGGTGCACGACGAAGGCGCGCAAGGTCCCACGGCGGGCCGTGAGCCGTCAAGATGCGGACACTGGCGTGGCATTCGCCTTGAACCCACCCCCGCCCGGGGGTGGTGGACGGTGGACGGAGCGGTCTCCTACGGCATCGAGCGCCAGACGATCTTGCTGCTCTTGCTCAACCTGCTCGACGGCATCTTCACCACCGTCTTCCTGCAGCTGGGCCTGGCCGAGGAGCTGAACCCGCTGATGCGGCTGTGTTGGGAGCGCTCGCCCCTGACCTTCATGGCGGCCAAGCTGTGCATGGTCAACGTGGGCATCTGGCTCTTGTGGCTCAACCGACGGACGAGGGCGGCCCGACTGGCGCTCATGGCCGGCGTCTGCGTCTATGCCATCGTCCTCGTCTGGCACCTGGCGTTCCTCGCCCGGTTGGCGGTACAGGCCTCATGCCACCGCTTGCATTTTGATCTCGGGCGCGGCGATCCTGTGAGGGCAGCACAGGTCTTTCTGGCCTCGGGGGGCCATCCATGCAGATCACCGACGTTCGGGTCTTCCCTGTCGACGAGGACAAGCTGAAGGCCTACGTGACCATCACGCTCGACAACTGTTTCGTCATTCGCGATCTGAAGGTGATCCACGGCAACACCGGGTTGTTCATCGCGATGCCTGCCAAGCGCCGGAAGGACGGCACGTACAAGGACATCGCCCACCCGCTGAACATGGAGACCCGCGACATGATGGAACGGGTCATCCTGACCGAGTACGAGCGGCAGCTGAAGAAGGGCGCCAACGGGGCGGCGGCCGAGCGGCTGGAAGCCGACGCGGACTGAGATCGGCAGAGCCTCTTTTCAGGCGGCCCTCCCCACGGTAAAGGGCCGCCCCATGCCGACCAGCCGCGATTTCAAGGTGTTCGCCGGGAACTCCAACCAGGAGCTGGCGAACCGCATCTGCGACTATCTGAAGCGCCCGCTGTCGAAGGCCAGCGTCGGCCGCTTCTCCGACGGAGAGATTCAGGTCGAGATCGAAGAGAACGTGCGCGGGCTGGACACGTTCATCGTGCAGTCGACCTGCCCGCCGGCGAACGACCACCTGATGGAGCTGCTCATCATGTGCGACGCGCTGAAGCGGGCCAGCGCGGCGTCCATCACGGCGGTGATTCCGTACTACGGCTACGCGCGGCAGGACCGGAAGGTGGCTCCGCGCACGCCCATCACCGCCAAGCTGGTGGCCGACGTCATCGGAGTGGCCGGAGCGACCCGCGTGGTATCGATGGATTTGCACGCCGGGCAGATCCAGGGCTTCTTCAACGTGCCCTCGGACCACCTGTACGCCTCGCCGGTGTTTCTCGAGGATTTGCGCAAGAAGTACCCCAGCCCCGACGAGCTGGTCATCGTCTCGCCGGACGCCGGCGGCGTGGAGCGGGCGAGGGCCTACTCGAAGCGGCTGAACGCGTCGTTGGCCATCATCGACAAGCGCCGGCCGAAGCCCAACGCGTCGGAGGTGATGAACATCATCGGCGACGTGAAGGGCAAGGACGCGGTGCTCATCGACGACATGGTGGACACGGCGGGGACGCTGACCCAGGGCGCCAACGCGCTGAAGGAGGCCGGCGCGCGCAGCATCGCCGCGTACGCGGTGCACCCCATTCTCTCGGGCCCGGCGCTGAGCCGCATCGCCGACTCGCCGCTCGAGGAGGCCGTGTTCGCGGACACGGTGCCCCTGTCGAAGGCCGGGCAGCAGAACCCGAAGATTCGCCAGCTCTCGGTGGCCCGGCTGTTCGGCGAGGCCATCATCCGCATCCACCGGGGCGACAGCCTGAGCTCGCTGTTCGTCTGATGCGTTCCGGCCTCACACCGCTCTTCGCGTGGGGGCCGCTTCTGGCCTGGTTGGGTTGTGCGCCGGCTTCGAAGAAGCCGTTTCCCGACGGCTTCCTCTTCGGTACCGCCATCGCCGGCTTCCAGGTGGAGGCCGGCTGCCCCACGCTTTCGCCCGAGCAGTGCGAGGACCGGCGCAGCGACTGGTACCAGTTCGTCACCGCGCAGCTGCCCGACACCAAGAGCTACCTGACGGAGGATCCGGTCTCGTCCATGGCCGGGCACTGGGAGCTCTTCGCCCAGGACTACGACCGCGCCCGAAGCGAGCTGCACAACAACGCGCTGAGGCTCTCCATCGAGTGGAGCCGGCTCTTCCCCCAGCGCACCGACGGCATCGAAGGCCACGAGGCGCTGAAGGCCATCGCCGACGGCAAGGCCATCGAGCGCTACCACGCGATGTTCGCGGCGCTGAGACAACGCGGGCTCGAGCCGATGGTGACGCTGAACCACTACACGCTGCCGGTGTGGATTCACGACGGCGTGGCCTGCCATCAGGACCTGGCAGGCTGCACCAACCGCGGCTGGCTCGATCAGACGCGGCTGGTGCGGGAGATCGCCAAGTACGCCGGCTTCGCGGCCCGGGAGTTCGGCGCCGAGGTCGACCTGTGGGCCACCCAGAACGAGCCGTTCGCGGTGGTGCTGCCCGGCTATCTCTTCCCTTCCGTCGAGCGCGCCAACCCGCCGGCGGTGACGCTGCAGTTCGACGCGGCGAAGAAGGTGATGCTGGCGATGATCGAGGCGCACGCGCGCATGTACGACGCCATTCACCAGAACGACGCGGCCGATGCGGACGGCGACGGCAAGGCCGCCGAGGTGGGGCTCGTCTACAACATGGCGCCCGCGCGGCCGAAGAACCCCGACAGCCGCCTCGACGTGCGCGCCGCGCAGAACCTGTTCTACCTGTACAACACGGCCTTCCTCGACGGCGTCATCAAGGGAGAGATCGACCCGGCGCTGGATCGCAAGAAGCAGCGCCGCGACGACCTCGCCGGCCGGATGGATTGGCTGGGCATCAACTACTACACGCGGGTCACCGTCTCGGGCACCGAGCAGGCGTCGCTGCCGGCGCTCTCGCTGCTCACCACGTTCAACCCGTGGGACCTGCAGCTTTGGGAGGACTACCCGCGCGGCATCTACGAGATGGCCATGGTGGCCAAGGAGTACGGCCTGCCCTGCTACATCACCGAGAACGGAACGGTCGACGGCAACGACGACGGCACCGCTCCGAGCTACCTCGTGCGGCACCTCGGCTGGGTGGAACGCGCCATTCGGGACGGCGCCGACGTGCGCGGCTACTTCTACTGGTCGCTCCTCGACACGTACGAGTGGAACCGCGGCATGGACGTGCGCATGGGGCTGTACGCGGTGAGCAAGGACGATGCGCAGAAGCGCCGCGTCGCCCGGCAGGGAGCCGCCGTCTACGGGCGCATTGCCCAGGCGGCGGCCATCCCCGAGGACCTGGCCGCGAGCTACCCGCTCGAGTAGGCCGCGCCGCGCCGAGTGCGCGACGCGGCGCAGGTGCCGTTGTTGCACCAGCTCCCGGTCGGGCACTCGTCGCCGAAGGAGCGCGGCGTCTGCGAGGTGCAGATGAACGCTGCGTCGTCGGCCCCTCTGCCGTCACCGACGCGGAGCGAAGACGAGGCGAGCGTCCTTCGGCCGGTAGGTCGGAATCTGCACCACCTTCATCGCGCTCGTGTGGTGGAACGACAGCACGTACCGGGACAGGAGCGTGTACAGCACGACCCGAAGCTGCAACAGCGCGAAGGCCTTCCCGAGGCAGATGCGCGGGCCGCCGCCGAAGCCGACGAGCGCCGTCGACGGCGCCACGTCCTTGCCGCGGGCTGGATCCCACCGCTCGGGCAAGAACGCGTCCGGCTGGGGAAAGAGCGACGCGCTGCGGTGGGTGAGGTACGGCGACCAGAAGAGCAGCGTGCCCGCGGGAATGCGCTTCCCCCGGTACTCGAGCTCGTCCACCGTCCGCCGCGGAAAGAAGAGCACCGACGGGTGGAGCCGAGCGAGCCCACCGCGCGTCGATGATGCCGTGGCCGTGGTAGTTTTTCATGCATGAAGTGCGTCGGCGTGCTGGCGGCGTTGGTGGCGGCGGCACCGGAGAGCGACGCGGTGTACGAGCGTCTCGACGCGCTGTACCGGCAGCGCGACGACGCGAAGGCGATTGAAGAAGCCGATCGGCTCATCCGAGAGCAGCTGAAGCAGCGGCCCGACGACTACGGCCTGCTCTGGCGCGCCTCGCGGCACCACGTGTGGACGGCGGAAACGGCGAGCAACGCCTCGCGGCGAAAGCTCGATGCCCGGCTGGCGTGGGACTTCGGAGATCGCGCTCGGAAGGTCGACTCCGAACGGGTGGAGGGGCAGGTGTACGCCGCGGCGGGCGTCGGCGTGTACGGCGACGCGCATGGCGTGATGAAGGCGATCTCCGAGGGAGTCGCCGGGAAGCTCAACGAGCGGCTCGACCGGGCGATCGCGCTCGACCCCATGTTCCATCGTGGCCTGCCGCTGATGATGCGGGCGCGATACCTCTACATGGTCCCGTGGCCGATGCGGGACCTCGACGAGTCCACGAAGCTGCTCGAGAAGGTGCTGAAGTCGCACCCCGAGAACCTGCGGGCGCGGCTGTACCTCGCCGACACGCTGCTGGCGGACGGCGAACCGAAGAAGGCCAAAGAGCAGATCGACGCCGTGCTCGAAGGAGACGAGCGCTACGACCCGCCCGACGCCCGGCGGGTGAAGGCGCAGGCGAAGGAGTCGAAGAAGCGCATCGACGAGGCGCTCGACTGAACGCCGTCGACGATGCCTGGGCGTTCGGGCGCACAGCTGCTCGCCCCCCAAGGGATCCGAAGCAACCCAACGGGGATATGTGGTCTCGCCGACGCGCATGGTTCGACGGCTTGGAGCGTCGGGTGTTCGAAGCGCTCGAGCGCGATTTGATCTCCGAGGGAAGGGCACGCGAGATCTTGGGCGGTCCAGTGCCGGAACGCCCGTGAAGCGCTTCGTGTGGGAGGAGCTCACCGATGCCGGGGGGGAAGAGCTGCAGACCTGGCGCGGGACACCGAGTTGCTCGAGGCAATCGGACGGGCCCTGCTCGCCCTCTGGCTTCTCGGCTGTACCGCCGCAGCGCCGCAGCCGAGCGCCCGAAGCCGAACGCCGCCGAATCGCCGTTCGCCCCGGCGAGCCCGCTCGGAGGTTTCGGCGAGGCTGCGGCGGCCTGGTCGACCTCCGGCGCTCCGGCCCCATGGGTTCCGGCAGGCTGGCGACGACCACCGGGCACGCGCGAACATTCGCCGCTCCTGCCGTAGCATGCCCGCCCGATGGCTCGCTCGACCCTCGCAGCGCTCGTCGTGCTGTGCGCCACCCTCGCCGCGGTGATCGCGGGAGCGCTCGTTCTGATCGAACGCGACCGCGCCGAGCTGGCCCGGCGCTTCGCCGCCGATCGCCAGGCACGGCTCGAGGCGGCCGCGCGCGACGTCAGCGACGCGCTGGAGGACGTGGGGGACGATCTCCGCTTCGCCGCCGAGCTGTTGTCGAGGTCGGGCTCGGTTCAGGAACACGAGCGCGAGCTGTCGGCGCTGCTCGAGGTGGTGGGCCAGTACCGCGCCATCGCGGTGTACGGGCCCGGCGGAGAGCTGGCCCTCGAGGTCTATGACCGGCGCGCCCACCGCGTGCTGCGGGACGAGGCCGTCGTCTCGGCGATGCAACAGACCGCGTCCCGGGCGATGTCGTCCACCGCGGGCGATGTCGTCACCTCGCCCCCGGTGGAAGGCGCGCCGAGCGGCTGGTATCGCGCCTTCGCCTCGGCGCTGATCGACGAGGGGCGGCTCGTCACCGGCGCGGTGGTGGTGCTGGTGGACACCGAGCCGTTCTTCGCTCCGCTACGCCTGGTGGCCTCGGAGACCGGCGCCCGATTGGTGCTCCTCGGTGCCTCGGGCCGCTCGACGCCGGCGACCGACCCGAAGCTGGCCGACCTCATCACCGGCGGCGAGCTGGCGGCGCTCCCCGCGTTCCACTCGATGCTCGAGCGGATGCGCGCGGGCGAGCGGGGCAGCACGCGCTTCGGCGAGGCCGAATCGAGGCGGCTCGGCCTCGGCGAGGGCGTGGCCGTCGCCTCGTTCACCCCCATCACGGTGCGCGCCGGTCAACACTGGTCGGTCGCGACGGTGGTGCCGATGAGCGAGCTGCGCGCGCACGAGCGGGCCATCATCCTCCGGCTGAGCGCGGCCGCGTCCGTGGCAGCGTTGCTCCTGCTGGCGTTCGGCACCCACGTGGTGATCGCCTCGCGGCGGGCCGTGGCGCTGCGCGAGAGCCGCCGGCACGCCGAGAAGCTGGCGCACCTGCACGAGAAGACGCAGAAGATTCTCGACAACATTCCCACCGGGGTGCTCGCCCTGACCGAGCACGGCACCATCAGCGCGGTGAACCAGGCCCTGAAGAGCCGGCTGCCGCAGGCGGTGGGGGTGACGCTCTCGCAGGCGTTCTCGGCCGCCGGCGAGGCGGTCACGGCGCGATTGAGCGCGTTGGTGCACGACGCGGACATCGACCGGCGGGTGCTCACCCTGCAGGGAGAGCTGTCGCTCTTCGGCGAGCCCGGGCGCTACCGCGTTCACGCCGTGCCGCTCACGTCGCGGGATCCGGAAGTGCACACGCTGCTGGTCATCGAGGACCTCACCAATCTGCAGGCCCTCGAGTCGCAGTTGCTCCGCGCCGAGAAGCTGGCGACCGTCGGCATTCTCGCCGCAGGCATCGCGCACGAGATCGGCACGCCTTTGGGCGTGGTGCGCGGCCGCGCCGAGTACCTGATCGGCAAGCTCGAGCCCGATCACCCGCAGCTGGGCAGCGCGAAGGTCATCATCGAGGAGATCGACCGCGTGAGCCGCACCATCCGGCAGCTGCTCGACTTCTCGCGGCTTCAGCCGGCCTCGGTGCGGCCGGTCGACCTGGGCGCCGTCGCCCGCGGGCTCGAGGAGCTGCTCAGCCTCGAGGCCGACCGGCGGCGGGTGCACCTCACGGTCGACGTCGAGGACGATCTGCCTTCGATCGCCGCCGACCCCGATCAGCTCCGGCAGGTGCTGGTGAATCTCTTGCTCAACGCGTTCGACGCGTCAGCTTCCGGCGGGCGGGTGTCGCTGAAGGCGTCCTCCCGAGGGTCGGGGGCCGACTGGGGGCTCGTGCGCATCGAGGTGCGGGATCTGGGTTGCGGCATCGCCCCCGAGAACCTGAACCGGGTGTTCGACCCGTTCTTCACCACCAAGAAGCGCGGCCAGGGCACCGGGCTGGGGCTGGCCACGGTGGCCCAGATCGTGCGCAACCACGGAGGTCGCATCGAGCTGACGAGCGAGCTGGGCGCAGGCACGTGCGCGACGCCTTCTGGGCCGGTGGCCGGCGCCGCGGCGGGAGAACGGCATGCGTCCTGAAGGCAGGCTGCTCGTGGTCGATGACCACGTCGAGATGGCGCATCTTCTGGCCGACCAGCTCGCCGACGCCGGCTACCAGGTCGACGTGGCCCACGACGGCGCCACGGCAATCTCTCGCATCCGCAACGGGGGGCTGGACTGCGTGGTGTGCGACTTGCGCATGGAGAAGGTCGACGGGCTCGACGTGGTGGCGGCGGCGCGCGAGGTCGACCCGGCGCTGCCGGTGCTGATCATGACGGCCTTCGGAGGCGTGGAGGAAGCGGTCGAGGCGATGAAGCGCGGCGCCTGGCACTACTTCACCAAGCCGTTCCGGCTCGACGAGGTGTTGCTCGAGGTCGAGCGGGCGCTGGCGCAGCGGCGGCTCAAGCAGGAGAACCGCCGGCTGCGGCAGCTCGCGTCCGAGCGATCGGGGCTCTCGGCGATGGTCGGGCGCAGCGGCGCCATGCAGGAGCTGTACAGGCTCGTGGAACGGCTGGCGCCGCTGTCGGCTCCGGTGCTCATCACCGGCGAGAGCGGCTCGGGCAAGGAGCTGGTCGCCCGCGCGCTCCACGTCGAAGGGCCGCGGCGGAGCCGGCCGTTCGTGCCGGTGAACTGCACGGCGCTGCCGCCGCAGCTGCTCGAGAGCGAGCTGTTCGGCCACGTGCGGGGCTCGTTCACCGGGGCCACGTCTCCCCGCCGGGGGTTGTTCGTCGAGGCCGACGGCGGCACGCTCTTCCTCGACGAGATCGGCGACATGCCGGCCGAGCTTCAGGCGAAGCTCCTCCGGGTGATTCAGGACGGCGAGGTGCGGCCGGTGGGGGCCGACGTTCCCAGGCGGGTCGACGTGCGCATCGTGGCGGCCACCCACCAGAGCCTCGAGGCGCGGGTGCGCGACGGCCGGTTTCGAGCCGACCTGTTCTATCGGTTGAACGTGGTGCCCATTCGGGTGCCGCCTTTGCGCGAGCGGAGAGAGGACGTGCCGCTGCTCATCGAGCACTTTCTGGCGATGGCCCGCGAGCGCAACCGGGGAGTGAAAGCGACGTCGGTGGCCCCCGAGGTGGTTCGGGCGCTGACGGCCCTGCCTTTTCTGGGCAACGTGCGCGAGCTCGAGAATCTCATCGAACGCCTGGTCATCCTCTCGGACCGCGAGGTGATCGACCTCGAGGCACTCCGCAAGCACGCTCCGTCGGCCGTCGAGGGGAGCCACCCGCTGGAACGGGCCCGCCAGTCACCCGTCACCCTGCGGCAACTCGAGAACGACTACATCGCCTGGGTGGTGGCTCAGTGCGGCGGGAACAAGACGCGCGCGGCCGAAATCCTCGGCATCGACGTCTCCACCATCCATCGCCGGGAGAAGGAACGCAACGCGCAAGGTTGACGTTGCATCTTGCAAGGCGGCGTCGCCGACGCACCCGCATTTCCCCAAAGACGAGGCTGGCAAGAGCCTTGCTTCCGTTCGGGGGCATGACGCCCACCCGTCTCTTCGCTGCGCTCCTTGCCGCCTCGTTGCTGGCCTGCGCGGCCAGGCAGAAGCAGCCCATCGAAACCGCGGAGAGCGCGCCGGCGACGCCCCCGAAGGCCATCGACGCCAGCGTCGATGGCGCCAGGTCGGCCGACGCGAGCGGCGACGACCTTTCCGGCCCGTTCGGACCCATCTACTACGCGCTGGACTCGGCCTCGCTCGATTCAGAGGACCTCGCGATGCTCGATCGACTGGCCGACGCGCTGAGGAAGCAGCCGGACGCGACGGTGACCATCTCGGGCCATACCTGCGAGCTCGGCACGGCCGAGTACAACCTGGCGCTGGGGCAGAAGCGGGCCGCCTCGGCGCAGCGGTACCTGGTGCAGCTCGGGGTGGCCCCCGAGCGCATCTCGGTCGTCTCCTATGGTGAGGAGCGCCCGGCGGTGACGGGCTCGGAGGAAGAAGCCCTGTCGAAGAACCGCCGCAGCGAGCTCACCGTCGAGGTGAGGCGTGGCGACCGGCGACGGTAGGCCGCGGTGGCGCGCGGTCGTCTACGGCGCCGACGAGACGGTGTTCTCCCTGCTCGCCGACGTGATGGGCGACAGCGGCATCGAGGCGGTGCCGCACGGCGCCCAGGAGGGCGTGGCCGACGCGGTGGTGGCGGTGCTGGGCCGGGGAGAGTCGATGGTGGATCTGCTCCTCAAGGCGCGCTCGGGCACCTTCCCTGCGCCGGTCATGGTGCTGCTCCCGTTCGACGACGGCCATCTGGCGGCCTGCGCGCTCCGGCTCGGCGCCTTCGCCTGCCTGCCGCTGGGCTCGCCACTGAAAGAGCTGCGCGAGGTGATTCGGCGCGCGGCCGCGCGCGGCGCCGACGAACGGGCGCGGAGCAGCGCCGCGCGTCCGATGCGGACGCCTCGTTCGAGCCGGGCGAGCGCATTCTGTACGCGCGCGGCGAGGCGCTCATCACCACCCGCCGCCTCCGAATCAAAGGCCGGTCGTGCTCGCTCGACGAAGTGCGGGCGGTCGCGGTCGAGGTGACCGCTCCCAGCATGCGCCGGCCCCTCTTGGCCGCGGGTGTGGGCGCAGCCATCGGCGTGCCGCTGGCCACCAAGACGTCGCTGGCGAGCCCGGTGCTCTTGCTGGCGGTCGCCATCATGCTGTTCGCGTCCATTCTGCGGCTCGTGTGGGCCCAGACGACGTACGCGCTGGTGGTGCACACCCCATCCGGCCCGTGGCGCGTGCTGGAAGACGCCGACGCCGCGCTGGTGCGCTCGCTGGCCAAGGAGCTCGGCCGCCACGCATCGCGCTCTTGAGCGGGCGTCCTCGGGGGCTCTCCGGGTACAGTTCCCACCCGATGCGACGCGCCCTGCTCGCCCTCTGGCTTCTCGGCTGTACCGCCGAAGCGCCGCGGCAGCCGTTGCCGCTGACGCCTCTTGCGCCCGACCGAACGTACCTGCGCGACGGGCACGGCCGGTACGTCTTCCTCCACGGCGTCAACGTCTCGGGCTCGAGCAAGACTCCCGCGCGAATCGAGGGCGGCGTCCCCTCGTACGTCGGCAAGCCCTTCGCCCTGAGCGAGGCGCACGCGCACTTCGCCCGCATCCGCTCGCTGGGCTTCAACGCCGTGCGGCTGTTGGTGCTGTGGGAGGCCATCGAGCCGGTGCGCCGCGGCGAGTACGACGGCGCGTACCTTTCGTACGTCCGCGAGGTGGTGAAGGCCGCCGGCGACGAGGGGCTGTACGTGCTCCTCGACATGCACCAGGACATGTTCAGCCGGCACCTGTCGGTGAAGTTCAACGCCTCGCCAGCGCTCGGCGACGCCGGCTCGGTCGAGAACGCGCTGCTTTCGCTGGTGCAGCCGTACACGGACGAGGTGAAGGGCGACGGCGCTCCGCGCTGGGCGGTAGAGGCCTGCCTGCCCGAGAAGAACCTCGACTCGAAGGCCTGGGGCACGCCGCGCATCCTCTCGGGGCTGACCGAGGCCGAGCTGCGCAACATCTACTCCGTCTACTCGAAGCTGACCGGCCAGCCCGACGCTCCCGACGGAGGCCCCCTGCCCGGCTGGGCCTACCACTTCGCCCTGGGCCTGCCCGAGCCGTTCGAGGTGAACGAAACCACCGACCTGTTGCCGTTCACCAGCTGGCCGGTGGCGCACGCGCTGTCGTTGGACGTCTCGCGCGCCTACGCCTGCTTCTTCGCCGGCGACGTGGTGATGCCGAATCTGACGCGCGAGGGGGTCAGCGTGAAGGAATGGCTGCAGTCGGCCTACGCCGCCTCGTGGGCGAAAGTGGCCGAGCAGGTGAAGGATTTGCCGAACGTCGTCGGCTACGACCTGATGAACGAGCCGTCGGGCAACTACCTGGTGCTGACGGCGGTGGCGGCGGCGCTCAAGTCGGGCACGGCCGACGGAGCGCAAAACCTGCTCGTCGACTTACTGGGGCCGGACACGGGACCCAAGCTGCACCAGGCGCTGTTGGCGCTGCGCATCTTGCCGCCGGACAGCCGGCCCGAGACGCTGCGCAAGTGGGGGCTCGATGGCATCGACGTGGTGGCCGCGCTGGGGCTGAACAACGGCTTCGACGAGAACCATTTGCGCCCTTTCTACGAGCGGGTGGGCCGAGCCATTCTCGAGGTCGACCCCGACGCGGTCATCTACGTCGAGGGCACGCTGAGCTTCGCCAACTTCCTGGGCGGCGGGTTGGGCGGCATGTGGAACATCACCATGCGCCGGCCGAACCTGCCGCACGTCGTGTACGCGCCGCACTGGTACGCCGACATCTACCCGCTGCCCGGCTTCAACCAACCGCCGCGGCAGCTCACCGCCGAGCAGGTGCGCCACCGCGACTACCAGCCCGATCTCGAGCGCGCGCGACATCTGGCGGCTTTCTCGCTCGGCAATGTGCCCACGGTGTTCGGGGAATTCGGTACCTACTTCAATTTGAACGGCATCAAGGAGTCGCGCGACTCGGACTACCTCGTGAGCGCGCACGTGCTCGACAACTACTACGAAGCCTTCGAGCGCATGTTCTCGTCGCGCTTCCTCTGGTGCTACTCGCCGGACAACCGGTTCCAGACCGGCGACGGGTGGAACCGCGAGGATTTTTCCATCGTCGACCCGAGCCTCACGCCGCGCGGCGAGGAGGCGTACAGCCGGCCGTTCGCGGCGGCGCTCGCGGGCAAGCCCATCTCCACGCACTTCTACTCGGACCTGCACTGGTTCGACCCCGACAAGGGCGTGGTACCGCCCTACCGCGAGTTCGAGGTCCGCTACGCCAGCAAGGAGACGCCGGCCCCGAGCGAGATCGTCGTGCCCGCGTCCCAGTACCCCGACGGCTTCTACGTCTGGGTGTCCGACGGCCACTGCTACTTCGATTCGAAGAGCCAGACGCTCTTCCACTTCCCCGGGCGCGACGAGCCGGACTTCGTGCATTGGGTGCGCATCCGCCCGCCGCTGACTGGGCAGACGAACGACGGCTACCGGTACTTCTTCAAGGGCGATCGGGTCGTCGCGAGGTGAGGGCCGCTTGGATTCCGACCGGGCGATTCGCTAGCGTTTCGGGCCCCGCATGGCTCCCACGCGCATAGGTGGCAACTCTCCCGTCGCGGGCCCGAAGGTGCAGCCTCCGGAGACTCCCGAGCGGCGCGGTGCGACGACGAACCGGTCCTGGGTCGGGCCCGCCGCACCCAAGCCGGCGGACACGTTCACCCCTCCCCGGACGACGCGCTTCCCCGGCGCCGACTGGGAGGTGGTGAGCCCGCAGGTGGTCGGGTTCGACCCGGTGAAGCTCGAGCAGCTCGGCGCGTACGCTCGGCGCATCGGCAGCGACGCAGTGGTGGTCGTCCGCGGCGGGCGCGTGGTGTACGAGTGGTACGCCGACGGCGTGGGCCCGAAGGAGCCGCTCGGTACCTGGTCGGTCGCCAAGACGTTCACCGCCGCCCTCGTCGGAGCGGCGATTCACCGCGGGCACATCCAATCGGTCGATCAGCGCGCGTCGGACTTCATCCGCGAGTGGGCCGGGCCGAACGATCCCCGCCGCGACATCCGGATTCGAGATCTGCTCACCGGCGTCTCCGGCCTGGACACCGATGCGTACCCCGAGGAGACCGGCAGGTTGCGCCATCTGCTGAACCTGGCCGCGGACTACGCGTGGGCGGTGCCTCCGGGGTCGTGGTTTCACCCGAACCAGGAGAAGCACGCGCTCTCCGCCCGGGCGACGCACCGGCCCGGCGAGAAGTGGAAGTACAACAACCGCGCGATTCAGGCGCTGGAGACGATCCTCGAGCGCGCCACCGGAAAGCCGGTGGAGGAGCTCGCTCGTCAAGCCCTGTGGGAGCCGATCGGCATGGCGCCCACCACCCGCTGGGAGAAGGACGCCGCCGGCAACCCCAAGGCGTATTCATCGGTGAAGGCCTCGCCCAAAGACCTGGCGCGCTTCGGGCACCTTTTGCTCAACGACGGAGTGTGGAACGGGCGGCGGCTCATCGACGCCGACTTCGCGAGGCAGATGCGACAGCCCTCGCCGCTCAACCCCGCGTATGGGTTCCTCACGTGGCTGAACACGGACGCGCCCGCCTGGCGCGGCCTCGACAACCGGCGCTTCGAGGGCAAGCCGTTCCCTTCGATGCCGTCCGAGTACTTCTCCGCGCAGGGCCTGGGGAACAACTTCATCGGCGTCGACCCGAGGAGCGAAACCGTCATCGTGCACGCGCGCCGCGCGCCCCACGAGCGGTTCTTCCGCGACTGGCCGTGGAACCTGGCGCGGGAGCTGTTCGGGGATTCCAATCAGAAGCACCACCGCCGCTTCCTCGAGCTGCTGAAGGCCGCCGAGCGATGAGATTCGGCAAGGTGCACCAGGCGCGTGGAGGTCGGTAGGTCCGAGATGCTCCGCGTCCCGATCCTCGAGTCGAGGTTCTCCACCGCGGGCGTCGGCCCGCCGATGCGGGAGTGGGTCCTTCAGGCCGGCGCGGCGCTGCTCCTCGTCGCTCAATCGGCGGTGGCCCAGGTGGGCGGTGACGTGCCGAGTGCCGAGGGCAGCAAGCGATTTGCGGGCGCGGCACCGGTCGAGGTGCAACCGGGCGTGGCGAGTCGGGCGCGTGCGCAGGAGCAGCCCGCTCCGCAGAGCGCGGACGTCCGACCACCCATCGTCGATGGCGGCGTGGCGAGCCCGGCGGGTGCGCGCAAGCGGCCTGCTGCGACCATCGCTGAGGTCCATCCGACGATCCACGTGGACGCCGGCGTTGCGAGCTCCACTGGAGTGGGCACACCGCCTGCTGCATCGACCGCGGCCGGCGATCCACCGAGCCACACCGACGGCGGCGCAACGAGCCCCGCGCTTGCGCCCAGCCCGCCGGCCACCGCGAACGCCGAACCGCTTCCACCGGTTCAGGCGGACGTGGCGACAGCCGAGCGCGCGCGGGAGCTGCCGATTGCCGAAAGCCCGCGTCCGTCGACACGGCGCGTGCAGGTGAGCGCTCATCTCGATCAGCTCTTCCTTTTGCGAAACGACTCCGACTTCGACCGCACGATGCCGGCGTACGACGCGAGCGGCCAGTCCGTCGGAGCCTTCGCCACCCTCTTCCGCCCGCTCGTCACCTTCCACGCAGGCCAGAACGTGCGGCTCCATTACGAGGCGGAAGTGGGCCTCAACTTCTGGAGCAAGAACAACCCCGACCAGCAGGATCCGCTCGCGCCCGACGTCTTCGTCCTCAAGCACCGCGAGATCTTCGGCGAGGCCGAGCTGGGGTCATACGGCATCAAGGCCGGCTTCGCCCGCCTGCAGGATCCGACCGGGCTGTTCGTGCACCACTGGATCGGCGCGGCCCAGCTCTCGCGAAAGATGCACGGTGGGCGCGTGGGGCTTTTCGCGGCGCAGATGCCCGACCCGGTCTACGAGGGCATCGTGGTGGGACAGAACAACTTCCGCCGCGACACGTTTCTCTTCGGCTCCAACTTCACGCGCGCCGGCCTGTCGGCGTCGGTGCACGCGCTCGTCGACAGCCACCTCGTCGGTCAGACCCGGTGGGTGGTGGTCCCGTCGGTGCGGCTAGAGCTCGAGGCCTTCGGGTTCGACGCGCGCGCCGACCTGGTGCTCCAGGCGGGGCAGCAGAACGGCGTGGCGCTGGGCGGCGGACCGGCGACGACATTGGCCGCGGCGGTGCAGCTCCATGGCGAGCGGCGGTCGAAAGCGATGGGCCTGGCGCTGAACCTGCTCGCGCTCTCGCCGGACGACGCATTCGACGGCAACGGCTTCGACGGCTCGTTCCTCTACTCGGCGAAGTCCACGAGCGCCACGGTGATGCTCACCGAGGACGAAGTGCGCGACTGGTTCGACAACCTGGACGAGCGCATGGGTGCGCGAGCTGGGCCGTTGGTGCGCCACCGCGCCGGGCTCGCGGTGCTCGACGGCAAGGCGACGTGGGCGCTGAGCCCGACGTTCGCGCTCGGCGGCATCGTCGGGGCGGCCACGGTGCTCCAGCCGGTCAACGCGCTCGACGGGCTCCTGGTGGGCATCGAGCTCGACGCGGTCGCCGAATTGAAGCTCGGCGATGGGCTTCTGGCGCAGATTTTGGCGGGTACGCTCGTCCCCGGGCCGGCCGGAGCGGCGCTCGCCAACTCGATCGACCTTTCGAAGCAGCAGCCGATCTTCATGGTCGAGTCGGCGCTCAAACTGAGCTACTGAAGCGCGAGGCCGGACGAACGGGGGAGATGATGAACGCGGTGTCGCTGTCGGCAATCGACTGGCTGATCATCGTCCTCTACTTCGCGTTCATCCTCGGCATCGGCTTCTATTTGCGCCGCTTCACCAACACGGGCAAGGAGTTCTTCGAAGCCGGCCGCCGCAACTCGAGCTGGGTGGCGGGCCTGGCGTTCCTCTCGGCGAACCTGGGCGCGCTGGAGATCCTCGGGTGGACCGGCGGCACCATGAAGTACGGGATGTTCGTCTCGCACTTCTACTGGGTCGGCGCCATCCCCGCGATGCTCTTCCTCGGGCTGTACATGATGCCCTTCTACTACTCGTCGAAGATCAGCTCGGTGCCGGGCTACCTGTCGCTGCGCTTCGACGAGCGGAGCCGGCTGCTCAACGCCATCACCTTCGCGGTGATGACGCTGCTCATGTCGGGCATCAACCTGTACCTGATGGCGCTCGTCTTGCGCACCATTCTCGGTTGGGACTGGCACGTGTCGATGTGGGTCTCCGCCGCGGCCGTGGGCAGCTACATCGCGCTCGGAGGGCTGCTCAGCGCCATCTTCACGGAGATCGTCCAGTTCTTCCTCATCTGGTTCGGCCTGTTCCTGGTCGCCATCCTCGGCGTGGTGGAGCTGGGCGGGCTGTCGAACGTCTTCGCCGGGCTCGCTCCGGAGATGGGACGTCTGTGGGCGACCACCGCCGACCCGTCGCAGAACGCGATGGGCGTCACCTTCGTCGGCATCGTCATGGGCCTGGGCTGGGTGCTCTCGTTCGGCTACTGGACCACCGACTTCCTCATCGTGCAGCGCGCCTTCTCGGCGAAGGACCTGCGGTCGGCACAGATGACTCCGGTGGTGGCCTCGTTCTTCAAGATGGCCCTGCCCTTCATCATCGTGGTCTCCGGGCTGGTCGCGTTCCGGCTGGCGCAGTCGCCGACCTCGGGCTTCTCGCTCTTGCCGCACCCCTCCACCGGCGAGATGTGGAACGACACCGCCCTGCCGATGCTCATCGCCCGCTACTACCCCTCGGGGCTGGTGGGGCTCGGCATCACCGCGCTGCTCGCCGGCTTCATGGCGGGCCAGGCCGGCAACGTCAGCGCCTTCAACACCGTGTGGACCTACGACATCTACCGCGTGCTCATCAAACGTGACGCCTCCGACGAGCACCTGGTGATGGTCGGCCGCGTCACCACGATCATCGGCATCGTGCTGTCGGTGGCCACCGCGTACGTTGCCATGCATTTCAACACCATCATGGACTACATCCAGGCCATCTTCTCCTGGGTGAACGCGCCGCTCTTCGCCACCATGCTGCTCGGCATGTTCTGGAAGCGCACCACCGCCGCGGGCGCGTTCTGGGGGCTGCTTTGCGGCATGGTGTCGAGCTTCGCCATCTTCATGGGCTTCAAGCTCGGGCTGTTCTCGCCCGCAGTGGCGAAGGCCCTCACCTTCTCCGAGAGCCCCAGCGAGATGAGCCGCAACCTGTGGCAGGCGAGCTGGGCGTGGATCGTGTGCTTCGTTTCCACAATCGCCATCTCGTTGTTCACGAAACCGAAACCCGACTCCGAGCTGATCGGGCTGGTGAAGGGGCTCACTCCGCCCGGGTCGACCGAGCAGGTGAGCTGGTTCCGCCGGCCGCAAGTCTGGGCGGGCGCGTCGCTTCTGGCGCTGGTGGCGCTCAACGTCTACTTCTGGTGAGCCGATGAAGCGCGAGCCCTTGTCCATCTGGTTCTTCGTGGGCGCCATCCTGGTGGTGTTCGGCGTCATCGTGGTGCTCGCCGGCCTCGTCGGCGACGTGCGCCGCACGGTGCTCGCCGAGACGCGCCCCAACCTCTGGTGGGGAGCGGTGATGATCGGCGGCGGCCTGCCGTTCCTCATCGGGGGCATGAAGCTGCGCTGAGCTCCAGCCGGCCCGCCGGCCAGAAGGCTCGGCCGCGCCGCCTTGACTTCGCGCGCCCGAGAGGGCATTCACCGCCCGCGTCGGCCCACGCGACCGACTTCGGGGCCCACCGTGGGGGTGGGATGCCGGCTGTCGCGGCGGGTCGCCGAAAGCGAAGGAACCATCATGAGCGTCCTCGAAGCGAAGCCCCGCGAGTCTGCGGGCAAGGGCTCTTCCCGCCGGTTGCGGAATCAGGGCCTCATCCCCGCGGTCGTCTACGGCAAGCACCTGGAGAAGCCGGTGCACATCGCCGTCGACCCCGCGGCGGTGCGCAAGGCCATCGCCACCCCGCGCCGCATGAACACCCTGATCACCTTGAAGCTCGACGGGCACGGCGAGCGATCGGTGCTGCTCAAGGACTACCAGCAGGATCCGGTCACCCGCGCCATCCTCCACGCCGACTTCGTCGACGTGCGCGAGAACGAGAAGGTGAAGGTGAACGTCCCGATCGAGCTCGTCGGCAAGGCCGAGGGCGTGGCCCTGGGCGGCATCCTCTCGGTGATGCGCCGCGACATCGAGGTCTGGGCCTTGCCCAGCGCCATTCCCGAGAAGATCGAGGTCGACATCTCGCACCTCAAGATCGCCCAGGCGCTGCACATCAACGACGTGAAGCTGCCGGCCGGCCTCGAGGTGAAGACGCACGTCAATTACACGCTGGCCGTCGTCGTGGCCCCGGAGAAGGAAGAGGTCGCTCCGGCGCCCGGCGTTCCTGCCGAGGGCGCGGCTCCGGCGGCGGGAGCGGCTCCGGCTGCGGGCGCGGCCGCACCTCCGGGGGCGGCTCCGGCCGCCGCTCCGGCTGCGGGCGCCCCTCCGGCCAAGGCCGAGGCCAAGAAGGAAGAGAAGAAGAAGTAACGCCGCCCTTCCAGGGCAGGGGGTGGCACCGCCCTCCCCTGCCCTCGCCGTGCGCCGATGAAGCTGATCTGCGGCCTGGGCAACCCCGGGCGGGAATACGAGCGCCACCGCCACAACGTGGGTTTCATGGTGGTGGACGAGCTTGCCAGGCGGGGCCGGGTCATCTCCACCTCCGAGAAGTTCGACGGCCTTTTGTGGACCGGCACGCTCGGCGACGAGAAGGTGCTGCTCCTGAAGCCGCAGACGTACATGAACGCCTCGGGGCGCTCGCTCGCTCCCTGCGCGCGCTTCTACAAGGTTCCGCCCGAGGACGTGCTGGTGGTGCACGACGAGCTCGACCTGCCGTTCGGGAGGTTCAAGCTCCAGAAGGGAGGCGGCGCCGGCGGCCACCACGGCGTCGAGAGCATCGTCGAGTCGTGGGGAGAGACCGGCTTCTGCCGGCTGCGCTTCGGCATCGGCAAGCCCGAGTCGAAGGAGCGCGTCATCGGCTACGTCCTCACGCCGTTCTCGCCCGACGAGCAGAAGCGGCTGGACGAGCGCATTCGCCAGGCGGCCGACGCCGCCGAGTGCTGGGTGCGCGAGGGGCTCGAGGCCGCCATGAACAGGTTCAACCGGCGGGTCGAGCCTGCCCCG
>FWPU01005875.1_pt1 | contig 25638 bp, 20 predicted proteins | sample 2228361 | NCBI WGS metagenome assembly FWPU01 (sample SAMEA103939777, study PRJEB20133) | metagenome | reverse complement strand
GTCCGCACGCAGCGGCCGGCGGCGCAGCTGCCGCCGGGGCAGCTCGAGTGGCAGCAGACGCCGCCGGCGCAGACGGCCGGGGCAATGCACTCGGCGTTCGTGGTGCAGGAATTGCCGAGCGATGGAGCGACGACGAGCGAGCGGGCGCTGCTGGGGACTCCGCGCACCACCACCCGCGCCCAGTACCAGCCGTTGGGCAACGTCGCCGGGAGCGTCTGCTGCACGAAGCCCCACCGCCACTGCGACGCGCGGGCAGCCGCGACGTAGCCGTTCCCCTCGCGCGAGACGACCATCAGCGGGACGTTCGACGCGCTGCCCGAGGTCTGGCCAGCGTTGCCCTCGGTGCCGGTGAGCCGGTCGCCCGAGAGCGAGAGGGTGGCGCCGGGTGGCGCTGCCCCCACCATGGCGAACGTGGGCGTCCAGGCGGGCTGGGCGTTGCGGCCTTCGTCGAAGACGCCGACGTCGGCGATGCTCGCCGTGCCTCCGAAGCCGCCGACGAGCAGCACGCGGCCGTCGGGCATCAGCGCCGCCACGTGCTGTTGCCGCGGCGGGGAGAGGTCGGGGCCGTTGCTCCAGGCATTGGAGACCGGATCGTAGATGCTGCTCGGCAGCACCGAGCCGGACTGGTCGGCGCCGCCTGCCACGAGCACCTTGCCATTCCACAGCAGCGTGGCGGTGGCAGACATGCGGGAGACGCTCATCTGGCCCGCGCTGGACCAGGTGCCGCTGACGGGGTCGTACACCTCTGCCGTCGAAGTGGGGACGCCGTTGGGGTTCCGGCCGCCGGCCACCAGCACGCGGCCGTCCGGAAGCAATGCTGCCGCCGCCAGGCCGCGGACCGCGGACATCGAGGCCGCCGCCGTCCAGCCGTTCGTCGCCGGGTTGTACAGGGCCGCGGCGACGCCCGGGCCTCCGGCCACCAGCACGCGCCCATCGCGCAGGAGCACCCCCACCGGAAAGCCGATGGCCGCCGGCATGTTGCCCGCGCTGCTCCAGGTGTTCATCGCCGGGTCGTACAGCTCGGCGCTGGCGAGGTCGGCATTCGCGATGTCCCGGCCACCGGCGACGAGCACACGCCCGTCGGCGAGGAGCACGGCCGCATGCCCCGAGCGTGCGGTGGCCAGGCTCCCCGCCGGAGACCACGTGTCGGTCACCTCGTCGTACCGCTCGGCGGCCGCCCCCTGGGCCGTTTCTCCGCCCACGACGAGCACCGTGCCGTCGAGCAGCAGCGTCGCGGTGTGCCGCCGCCGCGCGACGGCCATGCTGGAAGTGGCGAGCCATGTCGTCCCCGCGATGCCCGCCCACACCACGGCGCTCGCCAGAGCGGTGTTCGACGCGTCGTACCCGCCAGCGACCAAGAGCCGGCCCGACGGCAAGAGCGCCGCCGCCGCGGCGGCGCGCGGCTGGGGCAGCGCTGTTCCGGCGGTGACCGACGGCGAGGCGATGTCGACGAGCTCGGTCGAGCCGAGCGGAGCCGTGGCGCTGGTCTCGCCGGTGACGACCAGGATGCGCCCGGTGTGCAGCATCACCGCGTGGGGATTGCTGCGCGCCACGGCGAGCGTGGGGCCGGCGGTCCAGCTCCAGGTGGTCGGGTCGAGGATCTCGCTCGACGCGAGCGCGACGCCGCCGGTCGAGGGTTGGTCCCGCCCTCCGAAGAGGACGAGCCGCCCGTCGGTGTGCAGCACCGCGGCGTGATCGGTCCGCGCCACCACCAACGTCCCCGCATCGCGCCACGTGAATGTGCCGTCCGCGATGCGCTCGGCGGCGCGGTGCACGGTCGAGGAGTTCCCGCCGGGCACGACGACGTCACCCGTGTAGAGCAGGGTGGCGGTGTGATCGTTGCGCGCGGCAGCCATCGTCGGGCCCGCCGACCAGGTGCCGTTCGAGGGGTGGAACAGCTCGGACGTGGCGTGGTGGTTGCCCGTGCTGCGGTTGTACCCGCCGACCACCAGGACGCCGCCGTCGGAAAGCAGCACCGCCGAGTGATCCTCGCGCATCGACTGCATCGGGGTGGCGCTGGTCCACGTGTTGGTCGCGGGCGTGTACAGGTCGGCCTCGGCGGTCGAGGAGTTGCCGTTGATCTGGCCTCCGGTGACCAGCACGCGGCCGTCGGGCAGCAGGGTGGCGGCGTGGCGGTAGCGCGCGTTCGGCATCGCCGCCTTCGTCGTCCAGACGTTGCCCACCGGGTCGTACTCCTCGACCACCGACTGCGCGGTCGAGCCCTGCCGGCCGCCCATGCAGAGGACGCGGCCCGTGGGCAGCAGGGTCGCGGTGAGCCGCGCCCGCGCCACGCTCATGGCAGCGACTCTCGTCCACTGGTTGGTGAACGGGTCGTAGATCTCCGCGGAGTCGAGGTCGCCCCCCGAGCCTTCCCCGCCGCAGGCGAAGACGCGGCCGTCCGCAAGCAGCGTGACGCCCGTTTGTCTCCGGGCGACGTTCACCGGGTCGGCATTCACTGCCGCGCGCGCGGTCGCCGAAAGCAGAGATTCGCGCCCGCCCGGAGCGCAACCGACGAGCGCGACGGCCGCAACGGCGGCCCACGGCCAGCTCCGGGTTGCCACAGCCAGATGATACTCCCCACCCGAGGGCCGGCGCCTCCGGTGGGGAAGGGCGCTAGCGTGCGCCCGTGATGACCGAGCTTTCGTGGATGGGCCTGGGCCTGTCGAGCAATGCCGACGCCGACGACGTTCCGCACCCGTACCGGCTGTTGGAGGCGTACCCCGGGCTGTTCGATTACGTCGAGTACAGCGCTCCGCTCTCCATCGACGAGGCCAGGGCGCAGGCGAGCCTGTTCCCGCAGATGCTCGAGCGAGTCGACGAGGTGCCGCTCTTGTACCACCCGGTGCACCTCAACCTCTACGGGCCGGAGGTGGAGAGCGCCGAACGCATCGCCCTCGCGTCGCAGCACGCGCAGGCGGTGCGGTCGCCGTGGATCAGCAACGACGTCGCCTGGTGGCACCGCGAGGGCCGGCCGTTCCCCGGGTACCTGTACCTGTCGCCGATGCTGGACGAGGCCGCGGTCGAAGAGTGTGCGCACCACGCGTCGAGCCTGCAGCGGTGCCTCGCCGTGCCGCTGGCGCTGGAGAACCCGATCTGCACCTTCCCGCTCGGGCCGATGCACGTGCTCGACTTCATGGCGGCGCTGCACCGCCGTACCGGCTTGCCGTTGCTTTTGGACCTCGGCCACCTCTTCGCGTACCAGCTCGCGCGCGGGCTGCCGGTCGACGAGGGCATCGATCGCTTCCCGCTGGATCAGGTCATCGAGATTCACGTGGCCGGCGGCGTCGTCACCGGGCGCTTCTACGCGGACGACCACACCCAGCCGGTGCGCGAGGAGCTCTTCTCGCTGCTCGAGCGGATTCTCCCGCGGTGCACGCGCCTGCGCGCGCTGACGTTCGAGGGCGACGGGCATCCCGACGAGGTGGCGGTGCGCACGCTGAAGCGGCTCCGCGCGCTGCTCGCGCCGCGCCCGGATCCGGTGCGACTTCCGAGCCCACCCGAGCCGCCGCCGCGCCCCGCGGGGATGGAGGAGCGATGCCGGCGGCGCTTCGACGCGGCGTTCGCTTCGCCCGCAGACGAAGGCGAGCACCGCTACCGCCTCGCCGTGCTCGCCCAGACGATCGATCGGGCCTTCCCGTTGACGCGGCTTTTGCTGGCCGGTTCGCCGGAGGGGATGGCGCAGTTCGCCCGCTCCGACGCGTTCCGTTCGGTGTACCAGCCGAACGGCCGGCCGGTGCTGGATGCGTTCGCCACGTGGTCGCGGGCGCGGGCGCGCGATGCGGGCGACGAGGCGGTGAACCTGGCCCTGGCCTTCGAGACCTGGGCGCGCGGCGCGGCGAGGCGTCACGCCGAGCCCGTCGGCCCGAATCGCCTGGCGTTGTCCGCGGGCGTGATGGTGGGGACGTTCACCGCGGATCTGGGCGAGGCGGTCTTCGCGGCGAGAGCGCTGCGCCGGCATCTACAGCGCCGGGCGTGGGCGGGCGGCGTCGAGGGCTCGGAGGCCGCCGAGCCGCTCAGGCAGGTGCTGATGCGCGCGGCGCGCCGTCCGTGGACCGTGGCGATTCGCGTGCGCGGCGAGGCCGTCGAAGTGTCCGATCAGCCGGCGCTCCTGAAGGTGCTCGAGCAGGCGGCTGCGGGCAGGACGCTGGAGGAGGCGCGAAGCGTGGCCGGCGCAGCCGTCGACGAGGCGGTCGCGCGCGGGTGGGTGCGGGCGGGCGAGTTGCGCGGCGACGGCCCGATTGGCTAGAGGCGCCGGCATGTCGCTGCCCCTGGTCGTCGGTATCGCCGGAGGCACCGCGTCGGGCAAGACGACGGTGACCCGGAAGATTCACGAGGCGCTCGCCGACTACCGGGTCGCGTTCATCGATCAGGACGCCTATTACAAGGACCTGTCGAACCTCACCCTGGCCGAGCGGCGCGAGGTGAACTTCGACCATCCCGACGCGTTCGACACCGAGCTGCTCGTCCAGCACCTGCGCGAGCTCAAGCGGGGCAGGGCCATCGACAAGCCGGTCTACGACTTCGTCACCTCGACGCGCGAGCGGCGTTCGGTGCGGGTCGAGCCGGCAGACCTCATCCTGCTCGAGGGCATTCTCGTGCTGCACATCGAGGCGATCCGCCGCGAGCTCGACGTGCGCATCTTCGTCGATGCCGAGGACGACGTACGCATCATCCGCAGGCTCACCCGCGACATCAAGGAACGCGGCCGCGACTTCGACCACGTGGTGCACCAGTACTTCAAGCACGTCCGGCCGATGCACATGGGCTTCGTCGAGCCGTCGAAGCGGCACGCCGACATCATCGTCCCGCACGGCGGCAACAACTACACCGCGATCGGCATGCTGGTCGGAGCGCTCCGCGCGCGCCTGACCCGCTGATCACACCGTCGCCAGAAACTCGGTCAGCGCCCCGTGCAGCCGCGCTCTTTCGGCGGTGAGGGTGCCGTGGCCGCCGTCGCTCTGCAGCTCGTAGTAGCGCGTGTTCACACCCGAGGCGGTGAGCAGGTGGTAGGTGTCGCGCACGCGCGAGGGCGGGGCGACGGCGTCCGTCGACTCGGCGACCAGCAACACCCGCGCGGCGATCTTCGGCAGCGCCTCCGAGAGGTCGCACGCGGCGTACGCGGCGCACAGGTGCGCGTAGCAGTTGGCGTCGAAGGCCTCGGCGAACGACTCGGCCGCCGCCTCGAGCTGGCGTTCGGCGGCGAAGTGATCGCCGTACGTCCGCACCAGGTGATCGCGCGAGTAGAGCCTTCGCAACATGTCGAGCCTGAGCTTCTTCATCGCGCGCCTCGGGCCATGGCCGCGCTCGTAGTCGCCGCCGCGGTAGCCGGGGTCCGCCTCGAGGAGCTGCCGCACCAGCGAGAGCTGCTCGCGCACTCCGTCGGGGAGCGACTTCGCCGCGCCGATCGCCACCACGCCGCCGGAGAGATGCGGGAACAGCGACGCCATTCTGAGCGCCACCATGCCGCCGAGGCCCACGCCGACCAGAAGCCGCACGCGCATCACCATGAGCCCGCGGAGCAGCGCGCCCACGGTGCGGGCCATGTCCTCGATGGTGATGGCGGGGAAGCGCGGGCCGAACGGCCTGGCCGCCTGCGGGTCGAGCGTGAGCGCGGACGTCGAGCCGAACGGGCTGCCCAACAGGTTGGGGCAGACGACGTAGTGGCTCTCGGGCGAGAAGGCACAGCCCTCGCCGACCAACGTGTGGCCCCAACCCGACGGCTTGAACGGCGAAGTCTCGGGCTCGCCGAGCGCGCGGTGCGAATCGGTGAGGTCGTGGAGCAGCACGATGCCGTTGTCACCGCTCAGCTCGCCGTAGGTGCAATACGCGACCTGCGCATTGACCAACAGTCCGCCCTCTTCGAGCGGCAGCGGTGCCGGCAGCGTGTAAGTCTCGGCGATCTGGATCAAGCGCGTGAATTCTCATATCACTGAGCCGCACGCACAGGAGCCACTTCCCTCATGAAACGCTACCTCGGCGTCGTCCTGGCGCTCGTCTTCGTGGTCGCTTCGATCGTCGTGGCCTACCGCAATTTCAAGACGAAGGACGCCGAGGCCCAGCGCGACGCCAACGCGGCGCGCATCAAGATCGAGTACCTCGAGCGCGTGGGGTGGATTCGCTCGAACCCCGACGAGAAGTCGTACAAGGACGAGGTCGAAACCTTCTTCCGCTGGTACTTCGGCCAGGTGCAGGAGCATCTCAACCGCTTCGGCGGCAACCGCAACTTCGACGGCTATCTGGCAGAGCTCGAGAAGCGGAAGGATCCGCAGGCGGCCGAGAAGAAGGCCATCTACGACTACGTGAAGAACGTCTTCGACAAGATGCGCGAGGGGAAGTACCAGCCGGTCTGGTCGGCGTCGGACAAGGGCCTGCGGCTCGACGTGCTCTCGACCGAGCCGGTGACGAGCGGCGGCGAGCCGAAGATTCGCTACCAGGTGGTGCTCTGGGGGCCGCAGCGCGAGCTGCGCGAGGACGGCAAGGTGCGCAAGATGGCCACCAGCGCCTCGTGGAGCATCATGTGGAAGATGTTCGACGAGAAGGGCAAGCTCATCAGCGAGATGACCGCGCAGGGCGACCCGTCGAACAAGGTCGACTGGCCCGAGCGATTCATCCCGGAGTTCCCGCCGCAGATGTACCTCGGCCACTACGACGTGGACCTGGTCCCGGCCGAGGTGAAGAACATGGAGATCACCTTCACCGTGGCCTCGCGCAGCTCGACCGGCGGCGACCAGAACGCGCAGTTCCTCTGGAAGCTCGAGCCGCCCGCCGAGTGGAAGCTGCGGCCCGGCGAGCAGTGGAAGGGCGCTCAGGAGTCGGTCCGGCCCGAGGACGAGATCGACCCCAGCAAGCGAGCGCAGCGCTGACCGTCACGGCACGCCGTACGAACGCAAGAGGTCGATGACCGCGCCTGCCATCGCCTGCTCGCGCTTCAGGCAGAAGTCCGGGTAGCGCGGCAGCTCCCAGAGCGCCATGTCGCGCGGGATGCCGTGCTGCTCGAGGAGCGCCGCATCGCACGATGGCAGCCACGCGCGGGGCAGCTTGCCGGCGAGCAATGCCGCGTCCGACTCGAGCACCAGCGCTAGGTTTCCCAGGCGGTCGGGCGAGACGGTGCCGTCGCGCCAGGGGAGCTGGTCGAGCGCGCTCCGCGGCACCAGGTGCACCACCTCGACGCGCTCTCCCGAGGCGAGCGGCCGGCCGCTGGGGAACGAGCTCGCCTTGGTGCGCGTCAGGTACACGAGCTGCGCCAGCGGGACTCCCGACTCGAGCGGCACGTTCTGGACGAAGTCCTCGACGTCGGGGACCAGCGTCTCGGCGCGACGGGCGTGCGCCTTGATACGATCGAACAGGTCGAGCACGCGGCCCTCGGCGGCCAGCTTCGCGTCGGCCTGCGCGCGCGTCTCGGCAGTCGAGCCGTAGTGGCCCCAGAGGCTGGCGGCCACGGCCCAGCCCAGCCAGGAGGTTGCTCCGACCTTCGCCCCTCTGGCCTCGGCCACCGCCGGCACGAGCAGCAGGTAGCGGTAGGGGAGCCAGCTCCCGTCGCGAATGCCGGCCTTGCGGTACATCGCCACCGCCGCGGTCAGGCCGCGCACCGCCGCGTCCCAGTGCCGCTCGATCTGCGCATAGGCCGCCTCGGCGTCCTGCCGCCGCTCGATGTCGCGGTACCGCAGCACTCCCGATGCGAGGAACAGGGCGGTGCGCACCAGCAGATCGGTATCGATGAAGGCGCCGCCGCGCGCACTCTCCTCGGAGCCCTCCTGGGCGGCGAAGCCCGCGAGCTCGGGCGCCGAGAGCGCCTGCCGGGCCCGCTCGCGGAAGTTCTTCATCACTCCGGTGAGCCGCGCCGCGGCGAGGTCTCCGGGCCTGAGCCGCACGCCCTGCTGGTTGAGGCGGGCGAAGATCTCGATGACGTTCTCGTCCTCGGCGTCGGCGTCGATCTCGTACGCGACGATCTCGGCCGAGAGAATCGCGTTGCGAATGGCGTTGGCCCGATCGAGCGCCTCGAAGAACACCGGCGATGTCGGGCTCACCCAGTCGCGGAGCGCGTTCTGCACGGCCAGGCTCTCGCGGCCGCCCTCGGGGCCCTCGCGCACGCCCTCGAAGAGGATGTCCGCGGGCACCAGGAGGCCGTCCCGGAGCTGCTTCTCGAGCTGGCGCGTCTTGAGGTGAAACGGGTCGTCGGCCCACGCCGGATCGGGCGAGAGCGACACATACAGCTCGGGGTCGGGGAGCGCCGCATTCCGTTGCCGGCTCTTGAAGATGACGCGGAACAGCGAGGTCAGCCGCTGCTGGCCGTCGAGCACGAAGCTGGCCCCCGGCTGCACGCGCGGCGCCGGCTCGGGAACTCCGCGGCCCGACGAGTCGGGCGGAGCCAGGTCCCACGCGCGGGTGACGAACGGTGGCTCCGGAGTGCTCCACGTCGGCTTCCACAGGAGCAGGGCGCCCACCGGGTAACGGCGGTAGATCGAGTCGAGCAGCGAGCGAACCCGCTCGGGAGACCAGACGAACCCACGCTGAAGATCCGGCAGGAGCAGCTTGCCCTCCTTCTTCAGCTGGGCGAGGGCGCCCACCTTCCACGGGCTCGCCTTGATGGCCACGGTCTGGAGGCTCATGGCCGCAAGCCTACGGCCTGGATTTGACGCATGACAGGCTGCTCACAGATCGTGCGTCCGGGGTCATGCACGCGATGAATCGCCTCCTGCCTTTTGCCGGCGCTTTCGTCCTCGCAGCCGCGTGCCAGTGCAGTCGGCCGCGCGGGTTGCTCGAGCTCGAGCCTCCGGCCATCGACTTCGGCCAGGTGGCTCCGCGGACGCAGAAGGTGGCCATCGCCATGCTGGTGAACCGCGGCCAGGTGGGCGCGAACGCAGCGTCGGTGTCGATGGACCCGGGCTTCGGCGACTTCGGCGCGTTCGAGGTGATGCCGCGCGGTCCGCTTCAACTCGGGCCCGGAGAGCGCGTCGAGCTCACGGTGGTGTACGCGCCGCCCGCGCCGGGCCGGCACTCGGCGCGCGTCCGTGTCTCCAGCGACGGCGAGCCCGAGGAGGTGTTCGCGCTCCTGACAGGCGAGGCGGGCGCGGGTGGCGGAGCCGGTGGAGGCGGCGGCGGCGCGGGCGGTGGAGGTGGCGGCGACTGCCTCGACGGAACGGCCTGCGACGACGGCAATCCCTGCACGGCGGACGATCGGTGTGCGGGAGGCCGGTGCGCGGGGACGCTCCGCGACGCCGGTGCGTCGTGCGACGACGGCGATGCGTGCACCGCCGCAGATGCGTGCAGCCCGTCGGGCGCGTGCTCCGGGCAGGTCCGCACCTGCAACACGCCGCCTGCGGCGTTCTGCCTCGATTCGCGGACACAGCGGAGCTACTCCGCGGCGGGCACCTGCTCGTCCGATGCCGGCTGCAGCTACGCGCACAGCGACACCACGTGCCCGACCGGATGCGATGCGGCCACCGGACGCTGCAACAGCTGCACGCCGAAGACGTGCGCCCAGCTCGGGGCCAATTGCGGGCAGGTGAGCGACGGCTGCGGGGGGACGCTCAACTGCGGCACCTGCCCGGCGGGGCAGACGTGCGGCGGCGGAGGCAGGGCGAACGTGTGCGGCATTGCCTGCGGCAGCCCGTGCTCGAACTGGACAGAGTGCACCCAGCCCGGCGAGGGATGCGACGTGGTGCGCGGCTGCTGCGTGCCGTGCGGGGCGAGCGGGGCTCCCTGCTGCGTCAACTTCGCGGCCGGCCGGTTCTACTGCGGCGATGGTGGGACCGCGCTGGTGTGCGGCCGGTCGTACGGAAGCGGCACCACCACGGGTTACTACTGCTGCCAGAACCAGGGCGACGGCTGCTGCCAGCAGGGCCGGTGCACGTCGAACGGCACCTGCTGCAAGTGTCCCGCGAACGGGCTCAACTTCTGCGTCCAGCCATCGTTCGGCTGCGGCGGTTGTTGAGGTTGCAGGCAGACGCCTCGCTGAGCTCCGGTGGCTCGGCGTGCGCCCCGACCGCGCGAGGCGCGTCCCGTTCGGGCGCCGGCCGACGTCGTCGGCGGCGGCCCGAGTCTCCAGCGATCGAGATCAGCTCTAGCCACGTCCGAGGTGGCCAAAACAGGTTTCACCGATGACGGATGCGCCGCGAGCCGGCGAGTCGCTGGGCGGGCATCGCCGTCGCCGCGTTGATTGTCCGCCGTCGTCGTTCATGTCTTCGAGGCAGCGGTGCACGGCGCACATCAGCTCTTCGCTCCACCCGGCCGTGGCTACCCATCCGAAGCGTGGCTCACGTCCCCGAGTAATTCGCCCGTCCTCTCGAAGTCGAGTGACCGTCCAGTCGGCGTCGGCGCGGACGAACGCTGCGGCGCCTCCACTTGCGCGGTGAGCACGTCCCTCGCGAAGCCTCCTCGGGCTGCCCAGGTCCCTTCGCGGCACGGGTGACGTTGGCGCCGGCGCGTGGCTCGGCACCGGGCGTTCGGCGGTAGAGTGCGCGACGCCGTGCGAGCCGAGCCACGATGCCCGAGACATTGCGCGCTTCTGTCGGTGCTGCTTCTGGCCGTCGGGTGCAGCGCGCCTCCGTCCGCCGAAGATGCGGCCGACGGCTCGAGCCAACAGAGCGCGGCCGACGCGGGCCGGGACGCCAGAGACCCCTTTGCACCGCAGCGCGCGTACACGTACTCCGGCTGCGAGGTGGACGACGACGTCTCCTGTCCTCGGCGGTCCGTGCTCGCGTGTGCGCTCGCCCGCATCGAGGAGCGCCACGACGGCTGTACCTTCGACAGCGACTGCGTCGCAGCGCCCCTCGAGGGCCGTTGCACCGGGCCGGGGTGTCCGCCGTTTCCGTACGTGAACGCGAGCGCCCGCTCGGCGTTCCTGGCCGAGGCACAGGCCGAGATCGACCGCTACTGCGGCGATGGCGGGGCCTGCGCTGCGGCGAATTGCGATGGAGGTTTCGCCGACGCGGGGCTCGTTGGCCGCTGCCTCTGGGGTCGCTGCCGAGCGGAATCGGCCAACGCGCGCGAGGGGCTCGTCTGCGCAGATTCGGCGACCGCGAGCTGCTCCGACGCGTGCGGTCCCAGTGAGCGGTGCTACTCGCAGGTCGCCTGCGCACAGGCCGATGGCGGGCGGACGTGCTGGCGCGCTGCCGACGGCGGCACGGACCTTTGCCATCGAAAGTGCGCGGCCGACGGCGGCTGCCCCGCCGGTCAGGTGTGCGTGCGCCGCGCGTTTTATGGGTGCACGCAACTCAGCAGCCTGCCGCTCGGGCACGCCATCTGCTGTCCCGCCGATGCCGGCTGTTGAGCTCGCCTGAAGCGTCGTCACACCACCGCGAAATGCGACGACAACCGGTACGCCCGCAGCGAGCCGTCCTCGTCGAGCAGGTACAGGTTCAACCGCGCGTCGACCTTGAGATCCACCAGCCCGACGCCCGCCGCGACCTCGCCCAGCACGCGCCCACCGCGTGGATCAATCGCGCGCACCGACTCGCCGGGAACGATGAGCACACCGCGCACCAGGTGCGGCGCCACCGTGCGCGCCAGTTCCTCGCCGGGAGCGCCCACCCTCCACTCGATGCGGCCGTCGCTCCCGACCATGGTGGCGGCGCCCGATCGGTCCTGCGCCAGAACCATTCGCCCGACGCCGAGAAGTGAAAGCGGGCCGCTCCCGAGGTGCAGCTTCTTCTCCCACAGTGGCTGGCCGTACCTGCCCAGGCACACCAGCACGGCGTCCTGGTCCTGGTAGCCGGCGATCATCACCCGCGTTCCCACGGCGATCGGCTGCGAGGGCGTGTCGAGCTGAAGCTCGCGCGTCCACGCGATGTTCCCCGAGTGGGCGTCGGCCGCGAACACCGCGCTCCGCTCGCCGCGCCAGAGCATCGCCAGAAGCCGCTTGCCCCAGGGCACGGTCGGGCCGCCGAACGGCAGGGCCGCGCGCATGCGGAAGCGCACCTGGCCGTCTTTGACGTCGAGCCCGTAGAGGTAGCCCGAGTCGGTCGCCAAAAGGACGCGGTGCCCCTGCAGCGCGATGTGACTCCGCTGCGTGCGCGGAGGCTCGATGCGCCAGGCCTCGCGCCCGGTCATCTCCGAGAAGGCCACCACCCCGCGCGTTCCGGCCGGAGCGATCAGCAGGCCGTCCTTCTCGAGCAGGTCGGGGCCGACGCACTGACCGTCGTGATCGCGAATCCACCGCGCGCTGCCCTCGGCGCAGCGGAAGCTGGTCAGCCGGTTCAACGACGCGGTCACCACCCGGCCATCGCTCGCGGCGGCGACCCCATGCGTGGCCACGCGCCGGAAGAGCAGCTCGCCGTCGGCCGAGAAGCCGCAGGCCATCTCCAGCGACGAGAAGATGGGCCCTCTCACCGAGAGCAATAGCCGGCCGGGGCTGTCGCCGCCCAGGCTGGACTTCTCCCAGCGCGGCTCGAAGAAAAGCCGCCGCAGCTTGCCGTGCGTCTTCAGCGGCCGGCTCGCCACCGAGCCGCGTCGCTTCTCCTTCGCGGGCCGGTCGTCGGACGGCTTCACCACGTCGCGCAGCGCCGACAGTCCCTCGCGGCAGCGCTCGACCAGCTCGACCAGGTACGGGTTCTTCGACTGCGACTTGTTCCGCGTCGTGGCGGCGAACGAGAACGAAAGCCCGAGCTCGAACATCTCGCGCGCCAGCTGCGGGGGATCGACGTCGGAGGTGGGCCCGTGCCACTCGAGCTTCTTCTCGCGCAGCTTCACCGTCGCCCGCGGCCCGACGCCTCCCGGCGAGAAGGTGAACTGCTCGTCGTCCAGCTCGATGGCGTGCGCCAGCTCACCTGCCTGCCGCGACAGCTCCAGCGTCAAGAGGTACGGGACGCCGGCCAGCCGCCAATCGTGCGCGGCAGTCACCTTCCACGTCACCGCTCCCGGAGCGAGCAGCGACGGCAAAGCCCCCGACGCGCGCGCGTCGTACGTGAGAAGCAGGTCGTCGGCGTCGTCGAGGGCGAACCCGAACGTGCCTGCCTTCGCCGCCGGCTGCCTGTAGCCGAACCCCGAGTCGGACCGGGTCTTTTCGAGCTCGCCCTTGCGCCCGCGCTCGAGCACGGTGAGCCGGCGCATCATCTGCCGGTTGCGGGCGCTCCGGAGCATCGCCGGGGCCGCATCGGTCAGGTCCTTCAGCAAGAGCCTGCCGCACCGCACCGCCGCCTCGGTCAGCTCCGAAAGCTCGAGCCGCACCGCCGGACGGACCAGCTTCGCCGGCCGCCCCAGGCTGACCACCGAGAGCGCCACCTCGCCGTTCTGCCGGTGCATCGCCAGCTCGAGGTTCGCCTCGTGCAGCGACACCTGCGCGATGGGTCTCCCCTCGATCGACAGCTGGTAGAGCGCGTCGATCAGGTCGGGCACCACCTTCACGAGCGGCTCTTCGCTCGCCCCCGACAACAGGTCCACCCCGTCGAGGTCGAGCCCGAAGGAATCGACCGGCGGAGCCGACCGTTCGCGCTTCCAGGACTGGCCGATGCGAAATCGGATCATGCAGCCGCTTGCGCAGGCCCGTGGGGCGGGGGCGAAGGGAACCTTTGACAAGCCAGTTTAGCGCTGGTTAGAAAATCTCGATGACGTTCTATGAGGCTGCGCTCAGGGTGCTGGAGAGCGCCGGGCGCCCGCTCCACTTTCTGGAGATCACCGAGAAGTCGATTCAACAGAACCTGCTGTCGCACGTGGGCAAGACGCCGGAGCAGACGATGCTCTCGCGCCTGGCGGCGATGGCACGGCGCCGCGGCGACCGCAAGGTCATCGTGACGGCGAAGGACACCTTCGCGCTGGCCGACTGGCAGCTCCCCGAGGACCCGGAGGCCCTGGCCCAGACCGGCGTGCCCGAGGCCAACCCGGAGGAAGACCTGCCGCCGCTCCGGCCTGCCGAGCGGCACCCGGAGGCGCGTGCCGAGAACGTGCGCACGCTGGGCCGCCCGGGCGACAAGCGCCGCCGCCACGAGGAGGAGGACAGAAACCGCCGCCGCCGCTACCCGCCGCTCCCCGAGGTGGTGTTCGAGATTCTCTCCGAGGCGGGCGAGGGCCTGCCGGCGGAGGCGTTGCTCGAGCGGGCGAGGTCGCGCGAGCTGGTTTCCGAGGAGATTACCGCCGAGCAGTTGCTCACCGCGCTGCTCGAGGACAACCAGCGCCGCATCGACGCGGGGAGGCGGCCCCAGTACCTGTTCGACAAGGACACCCGCAAGGTCTCTCTCGAGCGCGCGGGCCAGCCGTCGGAGGCGCCGCCGCTGGAGCTGCAGGCCGCGTTCGCCCAGGCGTTGGGCATTCCGCTCGAGGGCGGGCGTCCGGTGCTGGTTGGCCGCCGCGAGGAGCGCGTCGAGTCGCAGGCCGACCTCCAGGTGCTCATGGCCGCGCGTTCGGCGATGAAGGACGCGAAACGGGCGATGGCCCGCATCCTGCGCAAGAAGCTGGCGGACCTCGACGCGGGAACCTTCGAGAAGGCGGTCGTGCGGCTGATGCACGCGCTTCACTTCCGCGAGGTGAAGGTGGCGAAGCGCTCGAAGGAGGGCCCGCTGCTCACCGCCCGCCGCAAGGACGGCAGCCTCGAGCTGCGCTACGCGGTGCGGCTGCTCCGCGGCTTTGGCGCAATCGAGCGCCAGAAGGTGCAGGAGCTGCGCAAGGACCTCGGCCACTACGCGGCCCAGGTGGGCCTGCTGGTGAGCGCCGGCGAGCTGCGCGGCGACGCCCGCGGAGAGGCGCAGTCGGGCCAGCCGCTCGTCTTCCTCTGGTGCGGCGAAGCGCTGGCCGAGAAGTTCTTCGAGGCGAAGATTGGCGTCGAGGTGCAGACGTACGAGATGTACGAAATCGACGAGGCCTTCTTCGAGCAGGCCCGCATCGACGCCGAGGAAGCGCGGCTCCGCCGCGAGGAGCGGCTCCGCGAGAAACGCGAGAGGCAGGCCGCCGAAGTCGCCGCCGAGGCGGCTCCGTCCATAGAGGCGGGTGCGGCTCCGAGCGAGGCCGCTTTCGCCGAGCCCGCCCCCGCCGAGGCAGAATCAGGCGATCAGGACGAGGAAGGCGACGAGGACCTCGAGGCCGCCACCGAGTTCGCCCAGGGCGCTTCTTCCGAGCCGAATGCCGGCGCCATGGGAGGCGAGCGCAAGCGCCGCCGACGACGCCGCCGTGGACGCCGCGGCCGCGGAGCGCGTCCGACCGATGCCGCCGCTCCCGCCGCCGATGGCAGCTCGCCGGCCTCGGACAGCATGGCAGCCGGCGCATCTGCGCCGTCCGCTGGCTCTCCGGCCGAAGCGCCGCCGCCATCTCCGCCCTCCGAGCCCCCGGCGGGGACCGAGCCGTGACTTGACCTGCCCTCGCGGAGAGGGAAGGGTGAGCGAGCCCTGCCCATGCGCCTTCTCCTGTCGTTGGGCCTGATGGCCGTCGCCGGCGCCTTCGGCTGTAGGAAGTCTCCCGAGCGCCACCTCGTCGAGCACGTGCGGGTCGAGCTCGTCGGCGACGCTTCGGCCCATGGGCTCGACGGCGCCGACCTCGAGGCGCTGTTCCACGAGAAGCTCGGCGCCCACGGCGGCTTCGAAGTCGGCACCGCCCCACCCAGGGCAGAGCGGCCGTCCATTTCGCTCGAGCTGGCGGTCGCCGAGCCCCGGCCCGCCATGCGCGAGGATGCCTCGCCGCTCGACGTCGAGGTCGCAGTGGCCGTCGCCGCGCGCACCCGCCCGGACAAGCGCCGATACGACGTGGAGGCCCGGTCGGAGTCGCGCGCTGGCGGCGACGGCCTCGAGGCCCGCAAGGACGCGAGCCGCAGGGCGCTCTCCAAAGCTCTGGAGGAAGCCATCGCCCGCCTGCATTTTCGGCTGCTCGCGGCCAAAAGAAACGATCGCGAGCTGCTCGCCGATCTCGCCGCCAACGACGGGCGGATCCGCGACGCCGCCATCCGCGAGCTGGCCGAGCGGAAGAACCCCGGTGCGGCCGATGCCCTCATCGAGCGGCTCGCCAGCGACGACGTCGACGAGGTGCGCGAGGCCATCGGCATGCTGGTCGAGCTGAGGGAGACCCGGGCCGTGCCGGCGATCATCGACGTCGCCCGGGCCAGGCACCCGTCGTTCGTGCGCGAGGTCATTTTCGCGCTCTCGGCCATCGGCGGCGACGAGGCCGAGGCCTACCTCTACACCGTGGCCCAGGGCCACGATCAGCCCGCCGTCCGCGAGGCGGCGCAAGAGGCGCTGGACGAGCTCTCGCTGCGGAAGAAAGACCGCGCCGAGCGCCCCCGACGAGAGGAGAACGGACCGTGAGAAGGGCGCTTTCCCTCTGTCTGTTGTCATTCGCCTGCGCCAGGCGGGTGGAGGAGCCTCCTCCTCCGCCGCGCGTCGAGGCCGGCGCGTACTACCCGCTGGCGGTGGGGAACCAGTGGGCCTACGACGCCAACTTCCTCGGCCAGAAGGTCGAGATGGTGGTCGAGCTGGTCGGCCAGTCAGATGGGTATTTCGTCGACAACCGCGGCAACAAGCTGGCCGTCGACGCCTTCGGCGTGCGCGACGACAAGCGCTACCTGTTGCGCGAGCCGGTCGAGCCCGGCCGCACCTGGACGAACGTCGTGTCGGTGCAGTCGGTCGAGCACTACCGCATCCTCGACGCCGGAGCGAGCTGCGAGGTGCCCGCGGGCAGATTCGAGCGGTGCGTGCGCGTCGAGAGCAGAAACCGCGTCGATGCCCGCACCACGCTGGTGAACGAGATGACCTTCGCTCTTGGGGTGGGGCTGGTCCGAATCGCCACCGACGTCACCCAGGGAGACAAACGCATCCCCCAGACGCGCATGGTGCTCAAGTCGTTCCAGCTCGCCTCCGCAAGGGCGGAGTGATACCGAGGAGAGCGCCATGAGCCGCGAGATCGGCATCGCCCTGTTCGGGCTGGGCAACGTCGGCATGGGCTGCTACCGCATCCTCGAGCAGCACGCCGACGACATCGAGCGCCGCCTGCTCGCCCGGGTGCGGGTGCGCCACGTGGTGGTGAAGGACGCGCGCAAGGAACGCCCCGAGGGCTCGGTGAAGGACGTCGTCACCACCGACGCGGAGAAGGTGTTCGCCGATCCGAAGGTGGCGGTGGTGGTCGAGCTGGTGGGCGGCGTCACCTTCGCGCGCGAGCTTTGCCTGCGCGCCATCGACAGCGGGCGGCACGTCGTCACCGCGAACAAAGCGCTGCTCAGCGCCCACGGCGAAGAGCTCTTCTCGCGCGCGCTGAAGAGGGGCGTCGACCTGCACTTCGAGGGAGCGGTCTGCGGCGGCATTCCCATCATCCGCACCCTGCGCGAGTCGCTGGCCTCGGACCGCATCGAGGGGCTGTGGGGCATCGTCAATGGGACGACCAACTTCATCCTCACCGCCATGGCCGAGGAACGGCGGAGCTACGCGGAGGCGCTGAAGGAGGCGCAGCGGCTGGGTTACGCCGAGGCCGACCCCACGCTCGACGTCTCGGGCCAGGACGCCGCGCAGAAGCTGTGCCTGCTGACGCAGCTCGCGTTCCAGGCGCGCATCGGTCCCGAGCAGATTCCCACCGAGGGCATCGAGCGGCTCGAGCCGGTGGATCTCGCCATGGCCGCCGAGCACGGCTACGTGGTGAAGCTGCTCGCCATCGCCCGCCGCGCCCCCGATGGAGCGATCGACGCGCGCGTGCACCCGGCGATGGTGCCCGAACGGAGCCCGCTGGCCGACGTGCGGGGTGCGTTCAATGCCGTGCTGCTTCGGTCGGCGGCGCTGGGGCCGACCCTCTACTACGGGCAGGGAGCGGGCTCGATGCCCACGGGAAGCGCGGTGGCGGCCGACATCATCGACATCTGCCGGAACCTTCTGGCGGGCGTGTCGGGGCGGCTGCCGATGCTGTGCGCGCCACACCTCTCGGACGCGCCGCGCCTGCCGCTGTCCGCCCGGGTGGGGTCGTACTATTTGCGCTTCACCGTGGCCGACGAGCCGGGCGTGCTCGGCCGCATCGCCACCGTGCTCGGCGACAAGGGCGTGTCCATCGCTTCGGTGGTGCAGCGCCAGCCTCCGCCCGGGCAGAGCAGCGCCACCGTCATCGTCTTCACTCATGCCGCCCGGGAAGCCGACGTCCAGGCGGCCGTGGGGTGGATCGACCCGCTCTCGAGCACCCGGGCGCCGACGAGGGTGATTCGCATCGAAGAGGCGGCCTGAGAAAGTGCGCCCTGGCCCCTGATGGGGCATGTTTGGGGTTGCTCCACCCGATGAACGTCGTCTTCATCAGCCCCCACTTTCCGCCGCAGTTCTTCCACTTCGCGGTGGCGCTCCGCGAGCGGGGCGTCAACGTGCTCGGGCTCGGCGATGCTCCCCCTCACGAGCTCAGGCCCGAGCTGCAGTGGGCGCTCGGCGAGTACTACTACGCGCCGCGGCTCGACGATTACGAGGCCGCGCGGAGGGCGCTGGGCTACTTCGTCTGGAAGCACGGCCGCATCGACCGCATCGATTCGCACAACGAGCACTGGCTCATGCTCGAGGCGCAGCTGCGCGACGACTTCAACGTGCCCGGGCCGCGCGGTGCCGAGATGGCGGTGAAGCGGTCGAAGATCGGCATGGCCAGCCTCTTTCGCCAGGCCAACGTCACCTGCCCCGACGGCGAGCTCTGGCAGTCGCCGGATCAGGTGCGGGGCCTGGCCGACCGGTGGGGCTTTCCTTTGGTGTTCAAGCCAGATCAGGGCGTCGGGGCATCGCGCACCTTCAAGGTGTCGAGCTGGGAGGAGCTGGAGAAGGCGCTGCGAGAGCCGTTGGCCGGTTACGTGGTGCAGCCGTTCGTGCAGGGCGACATCACGAGCTACGACGGGCTCGTCGACCGCGAGGGGCGCATCGTCTTCGAGACCTCGCACATCTACAACGCCGGCGTGATGGACATCGTCAACGCCCAGCTCGACCTCTACTACTGGAACCGCCGGGAGATTCCGCCCGCGCTCGAAACGCTGGGCCGCCGCGTCATCGAGGCGTTCGGCATCCGCGAGCGCTTCTTCCACATCGAGTTCTTCGAGAAGGACGGCCAGTACTCGGCGCTCGAGGTGAACATTCGCCCGCCGGGCGGCTTCACCACCGACATGATGAACTACTCGGCGGACATCGACGTCTACCGCCTCTGGGCGAGGGTGGTGACGGGCGATTCGCTCGCCGACTTCAAGTACGAGCGCAAGTACCACGTCGCGCACGTGAGCCGCCGCTGGAACCGGCCCTACCGCCATACGCCGGGAGAAATCGCCAACGTGCTCGGCGCGCGGCTGCTCGTGCACCACCACATGCCGCGGGCGTTCGCCGGAGCGATGGGCGACGAGGCCTTTCTGGTGCGCGACCACCTCTTCGAGGGAATCCTCTCGGCGGTGCGGCTCATCCAGAGCTGATGGGCGTCACCAGCTCCCTAGCAGCCAGTCGTACGCGCCGGGGAGCCGCCGCCGCCAGTCGCTCTCGTGGTGCCAGGCGCCCTCCTCGACGACCAGCTTGAGCTCCCAGTGCTCGTACCCGAGGTTCTTCAGGTGCCAGTAGAAGGCGGCGGTGCGCTCGGCGTAGGGCATGGGCACGCCGTGCAGCACCATCGACTCTGCGGTGCCGACGTCGAGGTAGATGCGGGTCCACTTGCGGCTGTGCGCCGTCCAGTGCCGGAACAGGCCCTCCTCGCACCACATCACCGAGGGCGAGAGCGCTCCCACGCGGCCGATGACGTCGGGGAAGCGCAGGTTCAGATAGAGCGAGACGAGCCCGCCCAAGGACGTTCCCATCGAGCCCGTCCACATCGCCTCGGTGCGCGTGCGGTAGTGCTGGTCGACCCAGGGCTTGAGCTCTTCCACCAGCCAGCGCCCGAACTGCTCGGCCCGGCCCTCGTGCACGCCCGCGCGCACCTCCGGCCAGGGCGAGTACTGCGCGAAGCGGCCCGGCCCGTCGTGGTCGATGGCGACGATCATCCACGGCGGGATGCGGCCCTGGTCGATCATCCGCTCGAGGGTCGAGTCGGCGCCCCACGAGACCGGCACCTCGGTCTCGGGGTGATCGAACAGGTTCTGCGCGTCGTGCATGTACAGGACGCCGAAGCGGGCCGACGGATCCCGGTCGTACAGAGAGGGCGTGAAGATTCGGACGGTGCGCCTCTTGCCTTCGAGGCGCGAGGGGAACTCGCGGAGGATCTGGACATAGCCCATTCGGTCCGACGCTAGGGCCTCGAGGTGTGCAGCGGAAGAATTTCCGCGGCCTTCCAAAGCGCACGTGTGGGCCTGTCGGCCCTGTCGGCGCGTTGACGGTCCTTCGCCCGGTCATTACCCTTGCCCGAACCTTCGAGATCCGATGTCGACGGAGACCTTCGAGCACACCACCGAGGAGCTGGTGCTGGCCTTTCTGGCGGACGGCGGCGACGAGTTCACCTCGGGCGAGGCGCTGTCCGACAAGCTGGGGTTGTCGCGCGCCGCGGTGTGGAAGGTGATCGAGTCGTTGCGCCGGGTGGGTTACCGCATCGACGCGCAGCCCTCGCGGGGCTACCGCCTGGTGGAGATCCCCGACCGGCTGACGGCGCTCGAGCTTTTGCCGCTGCTCAACACGCACGACCTCGGAAGGACGATTCACTACTTCGACGAGGTCGGCTCGACGAACGAGGTGGCCGCCCGATTGGCCGCCGAGGGAGCGTTCCACGGCGAAGTCGTCATCTGCGAGCATCAGACGGCGGGCAAGGGCCGCCGCGGGCGGAGCTGGGTCTCGCCGGCGCGCAAGAATCTGTACTTCTCGGCGGTGCTCAGGCCCGAGTTGCCGCCGCAGCGCGCTCCCGAGCTGACGCTGGTGGCGGCAGTGGCCATCGCCCAGACCTTGCGCGACTCGAACGTGGAGGCGGGCATCAAGTGGCCCAACGACCTGCACGTGGGCGGGCGGAAGATCGCCGGCATCCTCACCGAGCTGACGGCCGAGCCCGACCGCGTGCAGCACGTCATCCTCGGCGTGGGCGTCAACCTGAACGCCTCGGCGGCGGACTTCCCGCCCGAGCTCTCCGAAATCGCCACCTCGGTGATGCTGGCGAGAGGCGAGAAGGTGCCGCGGGCGCTCTTCACCGCCGCGCTCTGGAGCCGCCTCGAGGAATGGCTCGACCGGCACGCCGAGCAGGGCTTCGGGCCGGTGCGCGAGGAGTGGAAGCGCCTGTCGTCGACGCTGGGGCAACAGGTGCTGGTGAAGACCGAGCGAGCGGAGCTGCGCGGCGTCGCCGAGGACATCGACGAGGGCGGCGCGCTCCTGGTGCGCACCGAGGGCGGGCTCGAGCGGGTGCTCGCGGGCGACGTCGAGCAGCTGAAACCGAGAAAAGCCTGACGCACCTGGGGCAACATCACCTGCAACCACCGCGTGAGGCCGCCAGGCCTGGCTCGAGGTTTAGGTCCCATGCTCCTCGCCATCGACGTCGGAAACACCAACACCGTCTTCGGGGTGTACGACGACCGCCGGCTGGTCGATCACTGGCGGGTCGAGACGAACGTCCACCGCACCTACGACGAGTACGGCATCCAGCTTCTGCAGCTCTTCGCCTTCTCGGGCATCGACCCCAGGCAAATCGACGCCATCGCCGTCTCGAGCGTGGTGCCGCCCTTGCAGCTCAACCTCGAGCGCATGGCCGAGCGCTACTTCAAGACGCGGCCCATGTTCGTCGGCCCGGGCGTGAAGACGGGCATGCCGATTCTCTACGACAACCCGCGTGAGGTCGGCGCCGACCGCATCGTCAACGCGGTGGCCGGCTACGAGAAGCACCGCCAGGGGCTCATCGTGGTGGATTTCGGCACCGCCACCACGTTCGACGCGGTGAGCCCCAAAGGCGAGTACCTCGGCGGCGCCATCTGCCCGGGCGTGACCATCGCCATGGAGGCGCTGTTCGAGCACGCCGCCAAGCTGCCGCGGGTGGAGATTGCCCGGCCGCCGCACGTGGTGGGGAAGAACACCGTGCACTCGATGCAGTCGGGGCTGCTCTACGGCTACGTGGGCCTGGTCGACGGCATCTGCGAGCGCATGCGCAAGGAGCTCGGCTTTCCGCTCAAGGTGATCGCCACCGGCGGGCTGGCGCCGCTCGTCGCCGGCGAATCGAAGGCCATCGCCGAGGTGAACGAGTTCCTGACCCTCGAGGGGCTACGCATCATCTACGGGAGGAACCACCCGTCATGAGCGACGCGACAGAGGCCACCGCCGCCCCCGCCGAAATCGGCCAGTGTCCGGTCTCGGCCGAGGTGCTGCCGCCGGACAAGCGAAAGCACGTCGACCCGAAGGCGCCCGTGCCCTTGCGCATGATGGCGGCCAAGACGCTGGTGCCGCTCTCGCCACCCGACATGCTGACGGCGCTGTACATCCTCACCTTCGATCCGGATCCGAAGGTGCGGGAGACCGCGGCGGCCACCGTGGCGACCCTGCCCGATCGGCTCCTGGCGCCGGCTTTGCGCGACGAGGGCGTCAAGCCGCCGGTGCTCGGCTACTTCCTCGAACGGCTCTGGGAGAAAGAGGCCTACGCGGAGATGCTGGTTTTGAACCAGAGCACTCCCGACGAGGCCGTGGCCCACCTGGCCGCGCGTTGCAGCCTCAAGCTGGCCGAGGTCATCGCCGACAACCAGCTCCGCGTCTTGAGGCACGAGGACATCATCCGAAAGCTCTGCTCGAACCCGAACGTCAACAAGACCCTCACCGACCGGGTCTGCGACTTCGCGGTGCGCAGTGGGCTTGTGCTGGCCGACGTGCCGCAGATGAAGGAGGCCAGAATCCGCATCTTCGGGCCCGAGGCCGCCGAAGCTTTGCCGGACCCGGGACCGACCGCCGAGGAGGTGCTCGCCGAATTCAAGGAGCTCGCCGACGAGGGCGCCTCGCCGATGGAGGAGGGCAAGCGCCTCAACCTCACCCAGCGCATCATGAAGATGAACGTGGCCCAGAAGATCAAGCTGGCGCAGCTGGGCAACAAGGAGGCGCGGTCGCTGCTGATTCGCGACTCGAACAAGCTGGTGGCGGTGGCGGTGATCAGAAGCCCCCGCATCACCGACGGCGAGGTGCTGATGGCGGTGAACAACCGCGCCATGCACGACGACGTCCTGCGCGTCATCTACAGCGACCGGGAGTGGACGAAGATGTACCCCATCAAGCTGGGGCTGGTGAAGAACCCCAAGGTGCCCAACGCCATCGCCCTGCGCTTTCTGGCCACGCTGCGCGAGGCCGACGTCAAGGCCCTCTCTCGCGACAAGAACGTGCCCAACGTGGTGCAGCTGCAGGCCAAGAAGATGATGGACAAGAAGAACGCGCCGAAGAAGGAAGAGAAGTAGCCCCTACTCGAGCACGCAGCCGTCGCGCTCGCTGACGAAGCGCGATCTGGCCCCCCACATCAGGATGGCCGAGGCCTCCACCGCCTTCTGCGAATGGTCGATGCGCACCCGCGCCACCTGGGGGCTGGCCTTGGTCCACGCGTGGCAGTACGCCTCGGTCTGGCCGGAGACGAAGAGGCACGAGCAGAAGTCCTTCGCCGCGTAGCCCACCGCCAGCTCGGCGTCGTTGTTGTCGTACTCGCGCTCGCCCGAGCAGGCGAGCAGCGTCAAGACGAGCCCGAACGCCTTGCGCATGCTCACCTCCCCACCGCGATGGCCAATGACAGGAACTTGTCGAATTCGAAGCCCGACTTCCGGTCGTCGGCGGTGCGCACCACGACCAGGTCGAGCGAGGGAATCACCGTCACCGACTGACCCCAGTGTCCCAAGGCGGCGTAGGTATCCTCGGGGGCCGACTTCCACACGCGCTCGATGCCGTACTCGGGCACGGCGCGGTTGGTCCACCAGCTCTTGCCGGGAGCGTCGTTCGGGTTCTGGTCGCGCGTCTTCTTGCGGTAGACCTCGGTGAGCGCGGTGCTCTCCCTCACCCATCCGTCGGGGAGCAGCCGCTCGCCGGCCCAGCATCCGTCGTTCAGGAACAGGTAGCCGAAGCGGGCGAAGTCGCGAGGGGTGGCCCAGAAGTGCGAGCCGCCCACCGGCGTGCCCTTGCCGTCGCGCTCGAGGGTGGCCCTTCCCATGCCGATCTTGTCGAACAAGAGCCGAAAGGCCCAGTCGTCGCCGTGCCTCTTGCGCATGGCCCGGTCCACCGCGCCCGCGAGCAGCGTCGAGTCGCCGGTGGAGTAGCTCCACGCCGTCCCCGGCTCGTCGCGCAGCTTGTGGCCGCTGACGAAGGCCGCCATGTCCCGCCGGCCCTCGCCGTAGAGCATCGCCAGCACCGACGACACCTGGTAGGTGCGGTTCTCGTACGACTCGGTCCAGTCGAACCCCGAGGTCCACTCGAGCAGGTGAAGCAGCTTGACGCGGCACGCATCGGACCTGGAGACCTCGATGTGGTCGCAGACCGAGTCGTCGAGCGAGACGCCGCCGTGCAGCACGGCCACGCCGGTGAGCGCGTTGGTGACGCTCTTGCTGACCGACCACCCGATGTGCCGCATGGTGTGGTCGAACCCGCGGGCGTAGCGCTCGTAGACGATGGCCCCGCCCTTGACGATGACCACCCCGTCGGTGCGGATGCCCTCGCGCGACTCGTCGGGGTGGGGGTTGTTGAAGGCGTACTCCTCGAGCGCGGCGATCTCCGCGGCGCGGGACTTCACCGTCTCGGCCGTCTTGTCGGGCCAGTCGCGGGTGGGCCAGCCGGGCCGGTCGGGGCAGAGGGCGGCCGCCGGCATACAGACGAGCAGCGCGAACGGAAAACGCATGGTCAGAACCTGAAGGCGAAGACGGGGAGGGTGGCGCCATCGGGCGCGCGCGCGACGAGCGGCGAGGACTTTTTCATCGTCACCGTGGCGGCGACCGGTAGCAGCACGGCCTCGGCGGCGGTCAGCATCGCGACGGACGCGAGGTTGTACGACGAGACGTTCAGCAGGATGGCCGCCACCATCGTGGCCACGTGCATCACGGCCGTCACCCACAAGGCAGGGCGCACCGACGCGCTGCCTCTGGCCACGCGGTTCGCCACGTACCAGGCTGCCAGCGTCACCGCCACCGGGGGGATGACGGCGAACGACAACAGCGCCGGGAGCGCCGCCAGAAGCAGCTTGTTGGGGCCGCTGCCGATGACCGTCCCCAGCATCAGCCCGACGGGCACCGACACCACCGCCGCGGCGCTCGAGGCGGCGAGCACGTGGTACGTGGGGAACTCCGACGGAGCAGACACGGCGAGAGCTTCGGGCTTGGCCAGCGGCTCTTCAGGCGACGACGCCACCTGCGCGGCGAGGACGAGCGCGTAGAGAGACATGGGCGGCCTCTTACTACAGCCGGGCCGCTTTGAGCGCTCGCGTCGGGCTTTTCGGGCTCAGGCCGCGGCCTCGTCCTCCTTCACCTCGTCCTCGAGCGAGACCTGCTCGTCGAGCAGCTGCATGGCGATGGAGAGCGCCTTCTTCGTCTTCTCGCGCAGCTTCTCGTCGCCCTTGATGCGGCCGTAGAGCTTACTGACGCGCTCTTCGTACTTCGATGCGGCCTCCTCCATCTCGGCGATGCGCTTGCGCAGGCTGGCCGCCTCTTCGGCGAACGCCGTCGCCTGCGTGGTGAGCTGGCTCTTCGCCGAATCCAGCTCCATCTGCGCGCTGTCGAGCTGGCTGCGCAGATCGTCGTTCTCGCGCCGGGCCATCTCGCTCGAGCTCTCCGAGACCTGCTGCTCGAGCTGGTTCTCCCGTTCCTGGCGGTCGACGAGCTCCTTCTCCTTC
>FWPU01005874.1_pt1 | contig 25639 bp, 14 predicted proteins | sample 2228361 | NCBI WGS metagenome assembly FWPU01 (sample SAMEA103939777, study PRJEB20133) | metagenome | reverse complement strand
GGTGCGCGTGGGTGCAGAGCACCCACCCTACCACTACTACGCCATAAGGGTGAAGCGTGGGTGCAGAGCACCCACCCTACCACGAAAGAAGAGCCCCCGGCGTAAGCCCCTGATGGCCACAGGTGGCCCGATCATTCGTCCAGGCTGCGGACGATATCGCTCGGAAGGCGGCGGAGGGCGGCCTGGCCCAGTTCGTTCTGGCTCCGCCGGCGCCCCACCGCGTGCCAAGGGCCGATGCCTTCGAGTTCAGGCATGAGCTCCAGGAGCTGTTCGATCAGCATCTGGGCCATCCGCTGAATGGCGGGCTGCTGGGCCCGGTCGCGGATGGCCACCGCCGTCTTCATCAACCGCACCATGCGCGCCCGCTTGAGCACTGGGGCGGAGAGGGGCTCGTCGGTTTCGACCAGCAACTCGGCCAGAGGGACCTCCAAAGCCTCTTGCCAGGCGTACAGGGTGCTGAGCGGCAGGTCGGTGGTGGGCTGTTCCTGGCGTTTGATGGTGGCCACATCGACGTGCAGTCGCCGCGCCATGGTGCGGCGGGTGACGCCCTGTCGACGGCGGACTTCCGCCAGGCGGTGCAGCGGGCGGCCGGATTCCCCGAGCGGGACCGTCCCGGCCGGCGTAACCGGCACCTGAGGGGTGATGCTGGGCAAAGTGTTCATACCATGTGCCTCCGCGTTCCCGGACTAGCGCGAACCGCCGTGCCCGGGAACCATCCCGCGCCGAACAAGAAAAGGGTTAGGTCCATCGCGCAAGCGGTCGGGCCGAGGCCTGCCTAGACCGCTAGCGCCATGCCCATAAAAGAGTCCTCTGCCGCCGGGGTGTTGGGGACCGAACGCGCCGGCCGAGTGCGCGGGATGAAAGGGGAAGAACTAAGAAAAGAGCGCTATGAACTGGTTCGTGCGACACTCGACCGACCGCGCGGGTCGAACTCCCGCCGGTATCAGCAGAAGCCTCCTCAAATACGCGAAGACCCTGTTCCGGATTACCGGCCGCCCTTGGACCGGTTGTTTCCGCCGACCCGTAGGTCGCCGCGCCGCAAGCCAAAAGCCCACGATACGCGGTACCCACATAAATGCTAGCCCCTTGGCCAGTCGGGGACAAGTAGGGGGGGCAAGCTTTTTCCAACGATAATGTTGGGAAACTGGTGGCCGCGGCCGCCAGCCTAGCGGGTAGGTGTTCAAGGGCGACCACGCGAAACGAGGGTACGGGCGAGGAGCCGCTCGGCGTAAGCCCTCGGTGGCCCCCCGCTGGAAAATGCCCCGGTGCATGCGGGGCGCGCATTTTAGGGGAAGAGACGTGCGTGCGCGCACCGCAACCAAATACGAGACCCCGTATCTGCGTGCGTGCAGGCGACACACCCTATTGTCCGCGGGCCAACTCGCGGAGGCGGCTGAGGTAATTGGGAGGGCCGAGCCGGCCTGGAACCGCCTGCAGGGGAGCGTTTTGGGGGCCAGCCATTGGTCCGGCGGTTGGCCGGGCAAACAGTTTGCGGGCCAGCGAGGCGGTCCGGTACGCGGCCATGGGAGGATGACGCAAGGCGGCTTCGGCTTCAAGGAACTGGTAACCGCCTGCTTGCAATGCGGCCACCAGGGCCGAGCGCCCGCTCAACGCCGAGCGGAGGCTCTCAAAGACGTGGCGGAAGCCGAGTTGATAGCCGCCTGCCCCCGCTCCATCGTCCTTGTGGGTTGCGCGGCTGGCGGGCAACGCCAGAACCACTTCGCATCCGTTCAGCAAGCGCCACACTCGGGGGAGTTCGTTCAGGCCCACGACGCACTGGGCATCGGGGATAAAGAGGATTTCGCCGCGGCTGCGGTCCATGGCGGTGAGCAGCGACGCATGCCACCCCCGGGGGGGCGCCTGCCGGAACACGCGCAATTGGGGGTATTGGGCCATCAGCTCGGCGGCCACCTCGATGGTGGCATCGCACGAGGCGTCGTCGACCACAATGATTTCGGTGTTGGGGGTCAACTCCGGCAGGATCTCCAACCATTCCAGGATGGTCCGTTCGAGCGTTCCCTGGGCATTGCGGACCGGCAGGAGGGCGGACAGCGCACGGTGCACGGCGGCTCCTTTAGGCGGGCAAACGGAACGGCGGGGCCGAAAGCGCGGCGCTTTCTGCGGGAACCACTCCGCAGCGCCGAACGATATTCAAGGCGCTGTTTTCCGTTGTCGGCTGCCAATCGGCCCGGTCTGGATGGCAAGCGACAAAGGCGCGATTGCGCAACTCGTTCCGCCCTAAGCAGTTGTTCCGGGCGCTCGGAAAGCGCCGCCCATGTTGGCCTCGGACAGCCCCAGGCGCCAAATCCCCCCTTAGGACGGGGCGCCGGCTGCGCGCCGCCTATTGCCGCACGCCCCAAGCCTTTTGCAGAAAGCCGAACATTTCAGGATCGTGCTGTTTGAGTTCCGCCGAGACGAACGGGTAGAAATCGTTGGTGCCGAAGAAGGCTTCGGTCGATTCGGCGAAATATTCCATAGGGTTGCGGGTAGCATAGGCCCGCTGGGTGCGGCCGGAGATATGCAGCACCGATTCGTACCCCTTCTTCTCCAGCATCCGCTGGTACAGGCCGCGGATTTCCGCGTTCTCGTAACCGCCCAAGAACTGGTGATGGTAGCCATGGGCCAGCTCGTGGAGCACCATCGAAGGTTGGTGCCGGGTCCAGGCGAGGAAATTCCGGGCGTTGGCCACCTCGACGCACCGCGCCTTGTCGGGATTCATATCGTGCGCCCGCAACCAGCCGGGGTCCGGGTGATAGGCCATACAGGGGTGATGCGGCTCGGCCTCTTCCACCCAGATGCGTATCGTGCGGAGCTTGCCCAAGGCCGGCTCGGGGACATGGCGCCGGACCTGGTAAAGGTGGCACCGCAATAGCAAGAGCGTTTCGTCGCACAAGTCGGCATGTTGCTCCACAAACCGCCGGTTGACCAGCACCTGCCAGCCTTCGATCGGCCGCGTCTGGTACTGATCGGTGGGGTCGAACGGCCGTGGGCTCGAGTTCTTCGCTGCGCCGGGGCTGGCCGCCAGGGCCGGCTTGTCGGCCGCGGTCAGAATCAGGCTTATCCCGAAGGCCAAGACTGCGTCGAGCATCGAGGGTCTCCTTCACGCTTTGGGGCAATGGGCTGGTGCGGAGCGATGGGCTGGTGCGGAGCGATGGGCTGGTGCGGAGCGATGGGCTGGTGCGGAGCGATGGGCTGGTGCGGAGCGATGGGCTGGTGCGGAGCAATGGGCTGGTGCGGAGCAATGGGCTGGTGCGGAGCGATGGTCTGTTCGGGCCCGCTCTGGGCCTCACGCGGATTCTCGAAGACCCTTGGGGCGGCCGGATGGTCTGGGGCGTATAGGCGTGGTTGGCCGACCGTGGCCAAAGCGCTGCTTGCGTGCCGACTTTGGCTTTCTGGCCGTCCGCGCGCAGGCCCGGCAAGCGGTTGCGCCCAAGTTACCGGCCAGCAGGGTCCGCCGGCTGACACGCCTGGCGTTCAGCTAGCGGCTGGTCATTTGCCGGCCGCCAGCGCTCCGCAGGGGGCGGGGGCCTCTTACCGGTCACCCGGGCGGGCACGCGGCTTTCGCCTGGCCGTCCCTTTGATCCTCCAGAGTATCGAGCGGCGCTTGCCGGCCGCCTGCGCGGGCGCCGTTGTCACAACGACAGGGTAAACTCCACCAGGTCGTCGATTTCCTGTTCGGTGAGTTTTTCGACCTCGCCGAACTTGCGGCCGTGTTTCCCCTCTTTGATGAGTTGTTTGATCGTGGTGTAGCGGCCGTCGTGGAGGTAGGGGGCGGTCCGCCAGCACTCGATCAGCGTGGGGGTGTCGAACTCGTTGCGGCGGTCGTATTGGCCGCGGGACTCGACATCATGCATCTGGAGGTCGGTGTACAGCGGGGCGGGATGGCACTTGGCGCAGCCGACGCGCTCGCTATTGAACAAGGCCTGGCCCCGCTTGGCCGACTCGCTCAACTGCCCATGGACCAGGTAGGGGCTGGGCACCGGCTGAAGCGATTTGAGGTATTCGTCGATCGCCTGGGCATCTTCGTCGGGCCGGACGGCGAACTGGATGTGCGTGATGCCCGAGCGGACGGCGGCCTCGCCGGTGGGCCGGACCCCTTCCCACATGTTCGGCGGGGTTTTGTGGGCCAGAAGCATGCTGCGGTTGTTCTTGGGGGTGCCGATGCCGTCGTTCATCAGGTCCCAGTTCAGGCCGTCCACGCGGGCGTCGGGATGGCAACTGGCGCAGCTTTGCCAGTGCTGAAAGCAGAGGTTGGCATCGTGGAAGAACATCTCGCCCCGCCGGACCTTGGTGAGTTCCACGGTGGGCCCCAGCGGGAAGATCGTAACCGCTTTGTCCGCCTTGGGCGAGAGGTCGACGGCCGCAAGCTGGTCGGTGAAATACACGGCCACGTAGGCTTTTTGGCCCACGATGGCCAGCCCGCGCGGACCGTTGACGATCGGTCCTTCCGGGGCGGTGCCCCAGATGTTCATCGCCTGGAGCCGCACCCGTTTGCGTAATCCTACCAGAAAGGCCAGGTCGTTCGGCACGTCGGCCTGGGTGAGCGACGAGTAACTGCCGCGGTCGTCATAGGGTTTGGGGGTTTCGCCCGGTTTGAGTTCCGCCGGAATCCTAGCCAGCTTGTCGAACATGGCGGCTGCATCGATCACGCTGACCTCGTGGGTGCCGGCGTGGGCCACGCAAATCGTTTTGCCGTCGGCGGTGATGCCGATGCCCCAGGGGTTGGCGGCCCCCAGGTCGATGTCGTCCAGGAGGACCGCATTGACGAGACGCTTGCCCGGGATGTCCACGATGGTCATCGCGTTGGTGTTCATCCAGCCGCGCTCAAGCTGGGTGGTGGGCATTTGATAGCGGGCCAGGATGTGGGCCAAAAAAGCGTATTTGCCGTCCGGCGACACGCACACCCCCCGGACGCTCGTCGAGCCGTTGAGCATGCGAAGGGACGTGGCCTGGTTCGTGGCGGTATCGATCAAGGTGACCGAGGCGGCCACGTCATACGAGTCGGCCCGATCGTTGGGCAGATGGTTGGCCACGACCAGCGTCTTTCCATCCGGGGTGATGGCGGCCGCAATGGGTTCGCGGACGGCCGGCACCCGGGCGATTTCTTTCCTGGCCTCCAAGTCGATGACCGAGACGTTGTTGTTGAACCGGTTGCACACATACAGGCGTTTGCCGTCGGGGGTGGCGACCGGCGCCGTGGCATAATGCCCGGCGGCGATGGTGCCTTGGACCTGGCCGGAGGCCACGTCCAGGATCTGCACGGTGCCCTGGGGAGCGGCGCAGGTGACGTAGAGTTTGGCGCCGTCGGGGCTGAGGCATAAGCCGGTGGGCATGGCCGGCAGGGCCATCGACCGGACCACTTTCCCTCCGGCTGCCTCGACGGCCGCCACCTGGCGGGCATCGACGTTCAGCACGAACAGGGTTGCGCCGTCCTTGGAGGCCACGACCTCGCAGGGGCCGAGGTACTTGCCGGGCTCGGCCCAGGCCAGCGCAGGTGCCAGCGCCACAGCGAGCACCCAAGCGATTCGGTACACCACAGGCGTCATAGCGCATCTCCTCAACGTCAGCGAACGACTCTTGTGCAGCATCACGGAACCTGCCGCAACAGGCGGGACTCCCCGGCGGGCATAAGCAGTATAAAAGCCCTGGCGGGGCTTGTCGACGCGCTCCGGGAAAACGGAAGCCACCGATGCCCTCCCCCGTAGTGGAAGGGCTGGCCCGCCACCGGGCGGATCGACGCCTTCGTCTCGAGGCCAGCCTCCCAGCGGAAAACGCCAGATGCCCTCCAGCCCGAGGTGCAAAGCGGTCAAGTGCGGCGCCTGCCCGCCACCTCTTGAAAAAGGCGAAAAACTGCGGTCATGGAATCGATGCGGCGTCGCCGGCCGGCTTGCCCGCCGCCCGGTTCGTAGCTAGGGTGGGAATGCGTAACAAGGGGCACAAGGCCCCCCCAATCCGCCCAAGGTCCTGCCGGATGCAAGGAGAACCGTCGTGAGCGCTACGAGAACCGTCCGCTGGGGCGTGATCGGTCTGGGTTGGTTCGGCGAGGTGCACGCCGAGACCCTCGCCTCGATGCCGGGGATCGAGTTGGCCGCGGTGTGCACGCGCCGGCCCGATCGGTTGCAGCAGGTGGCCGACCGCTTCGGGGTGCCTCGGCGCTACACCGATTACCGCCAGCTCCTGGCCGATCCGGAGGTGGAAGCCCTAAGCATCGTAACCCATGTGGACGACCACGCGCAGATCGCCATCGACGCGTTGAACGCCGGCAAGCATGTTCTCTTGGAGAAACCCATGGCGCCGGACGTGGGGCAGTGCGATGCGATCCTCGAGGCGGCCCGCCGCAGCCGCGGCCTGTTCATGGTCGGGCACATCTGCCGTTTCGATCCCCGGGTGGCTCTGGCCAAGCAAGCCATCGACGAAGGCCGCATCGGGCGGATTATCTCCATGCATGCCCGGCGGAATCTCTCCAAGGCGATCGGCCGGCAGGTGTTGGACAAGATTTCGGCCCTGCTGGGCGACGGGATCCACGATGCCGATTTGATGCTGTGGTTCACGGGGGCCAAGCCGGTGAGCGTCTATGCCCAGGAGGTCCACCCGGGGACCAACAAGTACCCGGACGCGGGGTTTGCCATGTTCCGCCTGGATAGCGGGGCAGTGGGGGTCGTGGAATCGGTGTGGCACTTGCCCGAAACCACGCCCTACCAGATCGATGCCCGCATGGAAGTTCTGGGGACCGAAGGGGCGATTTACATCAATTGCGGCGAGGCGGGCTTGGAGATCCACGATGCGCACGGCCCGCGCCTCCCTGATACGTTGTACTGGCCCAAGCCCTTTGGCCAGCGGTTCGGCGTATTGCGGGCCGAGTTGCGCTACTTCGCCCAGTGTGTGGTCGAAGGCCGCCGGCCGGACCGCATCACCCCCGAGGAATCGCGGGCGGCGGTGGAACTGATGGCGGCGGCTGGCCAGTCGGCCCGGACCGGACAGGTCATCGCCTTGGCCCGGTGAGCCCGGCGCCCGGGGTCCCCCACGGACCGTCTTCATCGCCATGGCACACACGAGAAAAGGCATAAGTACGGTAAACACGAAACGGCCCTAGATCCCTTTCGTATCGACGAGGACCACCGATGTCGGACCATGCCATGCGTTCGAGGGCTTTGGCCGCCCGGATTGTAGCCCTGGTGTGCCTGGGGGCACTCGCGGTGGGTGCCAGGGGGGCCTGGGGCGCAGTTTGGGAGGCGCCGGCCCGATACCGCTCTGGCCGCCCCGTGGTGCCCGCCCCCGATGGCGCCTTGTACTGCGAGGCGGAAGAGTTCACCGTCGAGCGGCCGGGCTGGCAGCCGCGCCCCTGGGGCGAAAACTACTACGCCGGGACCTTTGCCAACTGCTTTCTGTCGCGCAAGGCATTTCTGGCCGCCCCCGAAAACTGCGAGGAAACGGCTGCCACAATTGACCTTCGCGTGACGCAGCCGGGCAAGTACCTGGTTCTGGTCCGTTACGAGGCTCCGTATCGCTTCGAGGCCCAGTTCCGTGTGCAGGTCTGGCAGCGAGGGCGCCTGCTCTTGGACCGGCTGTACGGGGCCCGCCAGAACCTCAAGATCTGGGCGTTCGGCAAGCGGCTGCAAACCGAGGTCGCCTGGCCTTGGGGCGCGACAGAAAACATCGTATGGGAAGGGCACGATGCCTTCGTCGAGTTGGAACCGGGCCCAGCGCGCGTCGCTTTGCTGGCCGGCAAGCAGCCCGGCCACGCCGCACGCCGCCATGTAGACCTGGTGATGCTCACCCGCGACATCGCCGACGTGCAGCAGCGGATCGACAAAGAGAATTATCTCCCCTTGGACGGCCTGCTGACCCAGGGGGGCGACGTGTGGGTCCGGCTCGCCAATCTGCCCGACGGCTCCGCTATGAAGCTGATCGTCCCCCCCGGCACCGAGCACTCGCCGTACTGGGTTCACCTGCGGCGGTGGAAGCCTGTGGAGCTCTCGGCCGCTGCCGGGCAAATCACCGAATGGAAAGAGGTGGGCAGCCTTCTGGATAGTCTGAACGACGGCCAGTGGAACCTGCGTGCCGAGCCGACTGCTTCGGCCGGGCCGCTGCACTACCGCGTGGAATTCGGCACGCCCACGCCGGCTGGCACGATCGAAAAGATTGCCGAGTTCGAGACTCGCCAGGCCCGCCTGCCGCTGGTCTATTATGCCGACACCCGGTACGGCGGGCGGATCGGCACCCAGGAACAGGTGCTGTTCGAACTCCTGGATGCTCTGAAACGCCTGCCTGTGGAGGGCAAGCCCCCCACGCAGACGCCGATCTACGGGTACACCTTCGACCCGGGGCTGAGCCCTGCCTATGATGCCGCCGTGCGAGAGTTCCAGGCGATGTTTGCGTTGCGGTCTACCCGGCCGGACCCGTCGCCCGGCGCTCTGGTCAGTTACGTGGATTGGCGGGGCCAAAGCCCCGAGCAGCTCGAACAGACATGCCGCAAGCTCTCCGAGGCCCAGCGACGGAGCATCGAGGTCGTCAGCCTGGGCGACGAGATTACCTTGCCCGCCCCCGACGCCCGGCAAGCCACCGAGGGCTTCGTGGCGTTCCTCAAAGCCCAGGGCGCAAGGCCCGAGGAAGTCGACCCGGCCAGCGGCGGCGACTGGTCGAAAATCGCGTACTCGCCCGCCGCCGAGCTGCGCCAGTCGAAACCGGCCCTGTTCTATTGGTCGCAGCGCTACCGGCACGATCACGGCATCCAGACGATCAAGCGGCACACCGACGTGCTCCGCCGCTGGCTCCCTAAGGCGGGCATCGGGGCCAACTTCTCCCCCCAGCATGGACAGCCGGGACGATTCTATCTGGGCGAGGTTTTCCAATGGGTCCACTGCTTCCGCCAGGGAGGACTCACGCTCCCGTGGGGCGAGGACTACGCCTGGTGCGTCCCTTTGGGAAGCCAGCAGATGAACGGCCTGTGCCTGGATTTGTTCCGCGCCGGCCTGCGGGGCACGCCCCACCGCAAGATCCTCTACTACGTCATGCCGCACGCCCCCGGCAATACGCCCGCTGCGTGGCGCCGCATGTTCCACCATGCCCTGGGACACGGCATGAAGATCGTCAATCTGTTCGAGTTTCGGCCAGTCCAGGCAGCGTACACCGAGAACCACGTCTCCGACCCGGCCATGTACGCCATGGTGCTCAAGACCTTGCGCGAATTGGGGCAATATGAAGACATCGTGCAGGCAAGCGAGCGGGTCCCGGCCGAGGTGGGCCTGTGGTTCAGCGAGACCTCGGACATCTGGGACGACACCGCTGGGTCGTTCGGGGCGGCCAAGCGGGCCCTGTACGTGGCGATCCTCCACCGACAGCTTCCCTTGGATGTCCTGGTGGAAGCCGACGCTTTGAACGGCACGCTGGACCAGTACAAAGTGCTCTATCTGGCCGATCGGCATGTCAGCCGGGCGGCCTCGGCCCGGATTGCCGCCTGGGTCGAGCGGGGAGGGCGCCTGTTCGCCTCGGCCGGGGCTGGCATGTTCGACGAGTACGATCGGCCCAATACGGTCCTCCGGTCGCTACTGGGCGTCCAGTTGCAAGAACTGGTAGCCCCCCCGGACGCCCAGGTCGGACTGATCAAACAAGACCTCCCCTTTGTGCCGCCCCTGGAGACCGCAACCTGGAAGGGAAACCACCTGCCCGTGTTCGGCACGTTGGCCCGGAGCACGGCAGGCCCCGAGACGACCGTCGAGGGGGTGTTTTCCGATGGCTCGCCCGCGGTGGTCGCCAGGAAGGTTGGCCGCGGCCGGGTCTTGTATTGCGGCTTCTTGCCGGGGCTGACGTACTTTCGCCCCGCGATCCCACCGCGGCCGCTCGACCGAGGCGCCCGGGACGATTCGATGGGCCACCTGGTGCCTAGCCAATTCGACGGGGGTGCCGGCCTGCTGATCGGGTCGCTGGCCGGCGACCTGTCCCCTCCGGTGCGATGCAGCGAGCCGCTGGTCGAGGCCAGCTTGCTGCGGGCTGCCGCCGGAGCCGCCATCGTGCTGACCAATTGGAGCGGTAAACCGGTAGCCGGGCTCTGTGTGACCGTCGAGGGCTCGGTGCCGGTACAAGACGTGGCCCTGGCCAGCGGCAATCAAGTCCGGGTTGCCCGCCAAGCTCGAAGGACCGAGCTGACGCTCGACCTGGACGTGGCCGACGTGCTTGTCTTGCGATAATTCTTATTGATCCAGCATGATACGCGCCCTTTGGGGCAGTCTGTAACTCTGATCGCCAGGCCGCTGGAGCCCGAGCGGTTAGCATGATGAAAAGGCAGCCCCCATTGTGGGTGGGGTGATGAGCAGCGCAGCGTACGAGTTCGACATTGTGGTGATTGGCGCTGGCCATGCGGGAACCGAGGCGGCCCTGGCTGCCGCCCGCATGGGGGCTAAGACCGCGTTGTTGACCTCCAATCTGGACACCGTGGCGCAGATGAGCTGCAACCCGGCCATCGGTGGCGTGGCCAAAGGACAGATTGTACGCGAAATCGACGCTTTGGGCGGCGCCATGGGTCGGGCCATCGATGCCACGGGGATCCAATTCCGCATGCTGAATCGGAGCAAGGGGCCGGCCATGCACGGGCCTCGGGCGCAGGCCGACCGTCGCGCTTATCAGCAGGAAGTCAAACGCATTTGCGAAGAGCAGCCCGGCTTGTGGCTTCGACAAGAATGGGTCGAGGACCTGCTTGTCGAAGGGGACAAGTCCCCCCGGATTGTGGGTGTTCGCGCCTTGGGAGGCGCGGTCTACCGGGCTCAAGCTGTGGTGCTTTCGGCTGGCACCTTTATGCGGGGGCTGTTGCATTACGGGCCAAGAACGCTTCCTGGGGGCCGGGCCGGCGAATCGGCCACCGAGGGGCTCAGCCGCTCGCTGGAGCGACTGGGTTTCCGCCTGGAGCGGTTCAAGACCGGCACTCCGCCCCGCCTGAATGGCCGGTCCATCGAGATCCAGCGCCTCCAATGCCAGTGGGGTGACGACGACCCCCAGCCGTTCTCCTTCCTCACCGAGCGGATCGCCCAGCCCCAACTTCCCTGCTGGATCACGTACACCAACCCGGCGGTGCACGAGATCATCCGGGCCAACCTGGACCGTGCCCCGATGTACACCGGGCAGATTCGCTCGACCGGGCCGCGCTACTGCCCGTCGATCGAAACCAAGGTGGTGCGGTTTGCGGACCGCAGCCGGCATCAACTGTTTCTGGAGCCCGAAGGCCGCAACACCCACGAGGTGTACGTCAACGGCCTTTCGACCAGCCTCCCCCGCGAGGTCCAGGACGAAATCGTCCGGCAAATCCCCGGCCTCGAGCGCGCCCAGATCGTGCGGTACGGCTACGCCATCGAATACGACTTCGTGCCGCCCGACCAGTTATGGCCTTCGCTGGAAACCAAGCGGGTGGCCGGGCTCTTCCTGGCCGGACAAGTCAATGGCACCACGGGGTACGAAGAGGCGGCAGGGCAGGGACTCTTGGCCGGGGCCAACGCGGCCTTGAAACTGGCCGGCAAGGAGCCGCTGGTGCTCAAACGGCACGAGGCGTATCTGGGGGTGATGGTCGACGATCTGGTCACCCGGGGGGTGGACGAGCCGTACCGCATGTTCACCAGCCGGGCCGAGCATCGGCTTCGCTTGCGCCACGACAACGCCGATCGCCGGCTGACGCCGCTGGGATACGCCTTGGGATTGGTCGACTATGGACGGTGGCAGCGGCTTCAAGCCAAAGAGGCCGAAATCGCCCGCGTCATGGGCCTGCTGGAACAGACCCGGTGGGAGGGGTTGCCTTTGCTGGTCCATCTCAGGCGTACCGAAGTCACCTGGGAGCACATGGTCGGGCGGCTGCCGGAACTTCAGGCGGTATCCAAGGAAGTGGCCTGGCAGGTTACATGGGACGTGAAGTACGCGGGATACCTGGCCCGGGAGGATGAGGAGATCGAGCGCCAGCGTCGGCTGGCCGAACGCCGCATTCCCGAGGATTTCGACTACGAGCGGGTGGTCCACCTTCGGGCCGAGGCTCGAGAGAAGTTCAGCCGCATTCGGCCTGGAAACCTTGCCCAGGCTGGGCGAATCAGTGGGATTACCCCGGCCGACGTGGCGGTTCTAAGCCTCTACCTTACCCGAGGGGGCTAGGGGCGGGGCTAGGCCGGCGGGCCTGGAGTTCTGGAAAAGCTGGCCGTGGTAAGCCGATTTGGTTCTTGGGGAGAGCTGCCTGGACGGCCAGGGCGAGTTCGAACAATCGCCATAAGTTCTGTTATAGAAAGGCATTACATGCACTAGATCGGTATTGACGCGATGGGCGAGTTGAGTATAATGGGCCGCCGTTGGCAATTTCGGTAATGTCGGAAGAGCCGGGCAATCCTGCGGATTGCAAAAGGTGTCGCGGGGTATAGGGTTTGCGGGTCCCCGCGACCTAGGGCGCTTTACCCGCGAGTTTTCCACGGAAAGGAAAGTCACTCACCCATGGCCATGAAGACGGTATTCACGACCGGCGAAGCCGCCAAAATCTGCAAGGTCAGCCAACAGACTATCATCCGCTGCTTCGACTCGGGCCAACTGAAAGGATTCCGGGTCCCCGGCAGCCGCTTCCGCCGCATCCCCCGCGAGCAGTTGTACATCTTCATGCGGGACAACGGCATCCCCACCGATGCCCTCGATAGCGGCAAACGCAAGGTCCTGATCGTCGACGACGACCAGGAACTCGTCGAGCTGATCACCGAGGTCCTGGAACGCGACGGACGGTTCGAGGTCCGCAGCGTCAACAACGGCTTCGACGCCGGCATGATGGTCAAGGAGTATCGGCCCGACATCATCGTGCTGGACATCATGCTGCCGGACATCAACGGCCGCGAGGTCTGCCAGCGGGTCCGGGGCGACAAGACCATGGACGATGTGAAGATCATCTGCATCTCCGGCATGGTCGAGGAAGACCGGGTTGCCGAGCTGCGGGCGGCCGGCGCAGACGACTTTATGCATAAACCCTTCGAGGTCGAACGCCTCCTCGACCGCATGTGCCAACTGCTCGACATGGAAGTCCCCGCCCGGTAGGGGCCCCGCCGGCATTTCCGCCCGTCCCGGCCCATGCCGCCGGGCGGGCGATCCCAAAGGGGCCGCCAACGCGAGGGTCTCCCGCAGGCGGTCACACTCGGATGCAACTCCTGCCTCTGGTCGACACTGCCCGCGGCTGCGTGGCCCTGGTGCCCATTTCCGACGCCTCGGCCGTCCTCCTGGCCAGAATCCTCCTCCAGGGCCATTCCACCGAACTTGGGCCCCATCCCCTTTCCGACCAAGCGAAGACCCAGCTTGCGGTGGATCCGCCCCTGGCTGTATGGGTGCTCTGGAACGCCCAGCGGCAAGATGCCCCCTCTCCAGAAACGACCGCGGATGCCGCCCAATGGCTCTGCCAAAACGCGTGGCGGCTCCTCGATTTCGGACTGATAGCGGAGTGGCGCCAGGGAGAAGATCGGCCTGGCCCGGCCGGTCCCGAGTGCCCCCAACGTCTCGGCACCGGGGGGGCGTCGGCCCGCCCAGCCCTTCCAGAGGCCCCAGCCGAGATACCCCCTTTACAAGCCGAACGACTCGCGGACCTCGTTGCCCATCGCGTGGCCCTTGCCGAATGGGCCGCCCGGCTGACTATCGGCCAAGGCGCCGCCCCGCCCGGCGGACCCGAAGAAGCAGCCCAGCCGGCACCCTCGCAACCCGAGGCCCCCCACCACGCCCGCGCAGGCCGGGCGACGGCTGCCAGCGACGACGCAGCCCGGCTGGCAGGCCTGGTGTTTGCGCCGGACGCATGGAATCTTGGGCCGGGGCCGACGGACAAACTGGCGATTTCAGTCCCCGCGCCCGCCGCTGCGGCCGTCAGCCAGGCGATCGCGCTTTTGGAAGACCAGGCCTGGCCGAGCGAGTCCAAACCGACTTTCGGAACCATCGGCGCAATGGCAGAAGCGGCTAGGGGGAGGTGGCTCAGCGCGATCCCCGGCACCCACGGCCTGTTGGCGGCCTTGGCCCAGCGCCTGGCAAGCCTGGAAAGGCTCCGGTCGCTGGAGCAGGAGTTTTCCGCCCGGTTAGAAAGCGAAAAGCTCGCTGCCCTGGCCGAGTTCGCCGCCGGGGCCGGTCATGAAATCAACAATCCGCTGGCCAACATCTCCGGCCGGGCACAATTGCTGTTGCAGAGCGAACCGGATCCCGAGCGCCGCCGCGAGCTGGCCACCATCGTGGCCCAGGCCCATCGGGCCCACCAGATGATTGCCGACCTGTGGCTTTTTGCCCGGCCCCCCCAGCCCCAGTTCCGGCGGATCGATCTGGTGGAACTGGTCCGGCAGGCCGTGGCCCAGTCCGCCCCTGTGGCAGCCGAGCGTTCAGTGGAACTCGTGTGTTCCGGCAGCCGCGGTCCGTTGTGGATCGAGGCCGACCCGGTACAGCTCCACGTGGCGGTCGCAGCGCTAGTGAACAACGCGCTGGAGGCGATTGGGCATACCGGGCGGGTCGAGGTCGTGGTCGATGCCGGCGGCGACCAAGCCGCCATCCGGGTTACCGACTCGGGACCGGGTATTGCGCCCGAGCATCGGCCTCACCTGTTCGAACCGTTTTTTTCGGGCCGGCAGGCCGGCCGGGGCCTGGGCCTCGGGCTTTCCAAAGCCTGGCAGGTGGTGCGCAGCCACGGGGGGCGGATCGACGTGGCCCCAATGTCTTGCGGGGCTTCGCTGGCCATCGTGCTGCCGATTCCGGCATGCAGCGGGGCAAAGGATCCCCCACAATGACCCTTCTGCCGCCAGCCTCATCAGGCCGCCCCTCCCGGACAAACAACCGGCTGGCCTGGGTCCCCTTGGCAATGCTTGTGGCTGGCACCGCCGTGCTGTTTGGGCGCCGGTTGGCGGGAGGGTTCCACAGTCCGGTCGCCTGGCCTGCCGGGCTGCTGGCGGGCTTGGTCATTTGCGCCTTGACCGCGGCGGCCCGGTGGTCGGCTCTCGGACCAGGACGCGGCAAACCGGTTCGCCGAGGCTGGTTTTTTCAGGCGACCATGAGCGGTCTGGTGGCCATCGCCGCCGCAAGTATCACTCTGGAAGGGACATCCCCCGGCGCGGTGGTGGCGCTTTGGCTCCCCTTGGCGATCGGCGAATCGTGGGGCTGGAGCCGGTGCTGGCTGGCCCGGCGCGCGGGCTGGGGTGGGCCCACACTTCCCCCGGGACTGACCCACCGACTTACGCGGTTTCGCACCGCGGGGGGAGAAGAGAGGCTCGAGGGAGTGCTGCGGTGCCTTTTTCCGCCCGGAGAGCGATCCGCCAGCGTCCATGTTTCCTTCTGTCCCCCGTTTGCCGGCCCGCCCCGGGTGAGTGTCGATCGGGTTTCGGGCCCGCGGGTACGGATTCGGGCCGCAGTGGTCCTGGCCCACGGGGTGCGATTTGACCTGCGGCTGACCGATGGCCCGAGCTCATCCCCCCAAGACGTGGTATTCCGGTTTGCCGCTGTCCGGTAGCTCCCGTTGAGGGAGGGAGGTTCACGGGTTCTGGGGCGAACCGCGCTTGCGTCGGATGCGTAAAAGGGACGAGTCTGTTATTGCGCGCGACGAACCCGAGGCCACGTATGCAGTCCGACGTCATCATCGAAACGCGGAACCTCACCAAGGTGTACCGCGACTTCTGGGGCCGGCAAAAAGTGCGGGCCTTGAAGGCCCTGGACCTCCAGATCCGCCGGGGCGAAATCTTCGGCCTCTTGGGGCCCAACGGCTCTGGCAAGACCACCACCATCAAGCTCATCCTGGGGCTATTGTTTCCCACCAGTGGCGAGGTGTTGGTGTTCGGCAAGAACGCCACCGAGGTCACCAAGAACGAGCGCATCGGCTACCTGCCGGAGGAATCGTATCTCTATCGCTTCCTGAACGCCGAAGAGACGCTGGACTTTTACGGCCGGCTGTTCAATATGCCGGCGGCCTTGCGGCGGCAGCGGATCGCGGACCTCATCGAGCTGGTCGGGCTGACCAAGGCCAAACGCCGTCCCTTAAGGGAATATTCCAAAGGGATGACGCGGCGCATCGGATTGGCCCAGGCCTTGATCAACGATCCCGAGTTGATCATCCTCGACGAGCCGACCACCGGGCTGGACCCCATCGGCACCCGCGAAATGAAGGACCTGATCCTGAAGTTCAAGGACGAGGGGAAGACGGTGGTCATGTGCAGCCACCTGCTGGCCGACGTGCAGGACGTATGCGACCGCATCGGCATCCTGTACCAGGGCGAACTCAAGGAGCTGGGGCGGGTCGATAGCCTGCTTACGGTCCGCGAGGTGACGGAGATTCGTGCGGCCCGGCTGAACGACCAGGCCAGGTCGGAGATCGAAGAGGTAATCCGCCGCCACAACGGCGAGCTGATCTCGATCGGCAACCCCACGACCTCGCTGGAAGAGTTGTTCTTGGACATCATCCACCAAAGCGAGGCGCATCCGGGCCGGCGCGTCCGGGGAGGGGACGGCAATGGTTATTGAGAACCCCCTTCCCCCGTTCCTGGAATGGATCGGGCCGGCGGCCCTCAACTGGCTGGTCGTGGCGCTGTTGGTCGCCGCTTTGGCCTTGGCGAGTGGGGCGCTGGTGGCGATGCTGCGCTATGGCCCTTGGGCGGGGCTGCGCACGGTGGGCCGCACCCTGGCCGACGCCGCCGTAGACCTCACGTGCATCTCGCCCCGCCGGGTGTGGGCCCTGGGCCTCCTCGGCGTCAAAGAGTCGATCAGCCGGCGGATCGTGTGGGTGTTCGCCATCTTTCTGGTGGCGCTGTCGTTTTCGGGCTGGTTCATCGACCGCACCAGCACCGAGCCGGCACGCTTGTACATCTCCAGCGTCCTTTCGCGGACCAGCTTTCTGACCCTCGCCCTGATGCTCATCTTGAGCGCCTTCAGCCTCCCCACCGACCTGAAGAACAAGACGTTGCACACCGTGGTCACCAAGCCCGTACGGACCAGCGAGGTGGTGCTAGGGAGGATCCTGGGGTTCATGCTGGTGGGCACCGGCCTTTTGGCCGTAATGTGTGCCATCAGTTGGGTCTTCGTGATCCGCGGCGTGGCACATACCCATGAGCTGCCGCCGGGGAACCTCCGCAAGCCGGAGGTCTCTGGGCCTGTGGCCCTCGGCGGCCTGGTGGGCTACACCGAACCGAGCACGCTGTTCCCCCATCGCCACCGGGTGTACGTCGATCCCCAAGGGGTGGTCCAGATCGAGCCCGAATACGGCCACACGCACCCCGCCGAGGCCGTCCAATCCAGCCGGGGCACCACCTATGTGCTGGGCAACCAGGACGGGATGCTCCAGGCCCGCGTGCCGATCTACGGCAAGCTCCGCTTCCGCGATACCAACGGCCTGGACACCGAAAAAGGGATCAACGTGGGCGACGAATGGATGTACCGCAGCTACATCCAGGGAGGGACCGAGGCGGCCGCCATCTGGACCTTCGAGAACATCCGCCCGTCCGACTTCCCCGATGGCATCCCCATCGAGATGAACATCGGTGTGTTCCGCACGCACAAAGGGAACATCGAGAAGGGGGTAACGGGCGGGCTGGCAGTGCGCAACCCCAAGACCGGCCTGCTTGTGGAGGTGGAGCTGTTCGAATCGGCCGAGTTCCGCATCAAACAGCTCCACATTCCCCGCCAGATCATCAATCGCCGCAATGCGCGGATGGTCCAGCGGCGGGCCAACCTCGAGGGGGGTGGCGTGGAGGTCTCGCCCCCGGACGTGGACGAGCGCCTGGCCCGCAAGCCCGAGTACGATCTGTTCGAGGACCTGGTGTCCGACGGCAAGCTGGAGGTCTGGCTGCGGTGCGTCGAGCCGGGGCAATACTTCGGCGCCGGCGGGCCGGACCTGTACATCCGCGCCGCGGATGCCTCGTTTACGCTGAACTTTTTCAAGGGCTACCTGGGCATCTGGCTCCAGATGGCGCTGGTGGTGGGCTTCGGGGTGATGTTCAGCACGTTCTTGAGCGGTCCGGTGGCGGCCCTGGCGACCGTGGGGGCGCTTTTGGGCGGCTACTTTAGCGACTTCATGAGGCAACTGGCGCAGCATCAGGTGTACGGCGGCGGCCCCTTCGAGGCGTTCTACCGCATCATTACCCAGGAGAACCTGATCACCGAGCTGGAGCCGGGCATCCGCACCGAGGTCACCCGCATGGCCGACACCGTGGCCGAGTTCCTCCTGGGCGCGATCGCCTCGGTCCTCCCACCCTTCGGCGACTTCAGCTATGCCGAGCACGTGGCCTCGGGATTCAACGTCTCGGGCGATCCGTTCATCCTCGTCCCTGTGGTGCGGATGCTCGGGTACGTGCTGCCGGTGTTTCTGGCCGGGTACTTCTTCCTCAAGACCCGGGAGGTGGCCCGATGACCCAGCAAACGATCTTCTATCGCAAGATCGCCTACGCGGTGGTGATCCTGGCGATGCTGTTGGTGCTGTATTACCTCGGTTTTCCCTCGATCAAGGACCCGCGCGATCCCACGCAGATCTTGCCGGGCGGGGTGCTGGCCCGCTTCAAAGGTGCCGATGCCGACGCGGCCCTGCTGAGCGAACTCCAACTGGGCGAGATCGATCCGGCCAGCGAGACCATCCGCCTGGTCAGCCTGGGCATGCGGGGCTTCGCCGCGCAGATCCTCTGGCAGGAAGCCAACGAGTACAAGATGAAGAAGGACTGGACGAAGCTTTCGGCCACGCTCCAGCAACTGGCCAAGGTCGAGCCCCACTTCATCAACGTCTGGCGGTTCCAGGCCTGGAACCTTTCTTACAACGTCTCGGCCGAGTTCGACGACTACCGCGAACGCTACCGCTGGGTCATCAAAGGGATCCGTTTCCTTCAGAACGGCATCGAGTTCAACCGGCGCGAGCCGATGCTCGTGTGGGACACGGGGTGGTTCATCGCCCAGAAGATCGGCCGCGCCGACGAGAAGAAACAGTTCCGCCAGTTGTTCCGCCAGGATCCCGACTTCCACAGCCCGGAGACCAGCGGCGAACAGCGCGACAACTGGCTGGTAGGCAAGCGGTGGTTCCGCCGCGCGGAGGAGATGGTGGACCGGGGGGCCGACCTCCGCCGCGTGACCCCCGTTTTGTTCTATTCCCACGCCCCCATGTGCCAGATGAATTACGCCGACAACCTCGAGGCCGACGGCACGTTCGGCAAGGTGGCCAAGGCGGCCTTCCAGCAGGCTTCGCTGGAATGGAAGCAGTACGGCGACCGCCAGATTCCCACCTACGAGCCGGGCAAGACGATCCGCCTGAACGATGTCGAGCCGCTGCGCGAGGAAGCCAGCGCCCTGGTCCAGCGCCTGGAGGCCCTGGGGCCGGGCCTGCGGGAAAAAATCCGCGAAGAGCGCCGCCAGAACCTCAGCAAAGTGGAACGCGAGGCCCTGGAGACCCCCTTCGAAAAACGCACCGACAAGCAGCACGAGCTGGCCTACAAGGCCCAGCAGCAGTTGCACGTGACCCACGAGCAGCTCGCCCGCCGCCTGCCCGAAAAGTTCCGCTCCGAGGCCCTGGCCATGGCCCGCAAGGCCGAGCAGTTGGAACAGCAGGCCGCCGAGATCGAACGCTCCCGCGAAATCGTGAACTTCGTCTACTGGCGGCGCCACGCCCAGGTCGAACAATCCGACGAGGCCCTGGCCGCCCGCCAGGCCATCTACGAGGCCGAACAAGCCATGACCAAGGAAGCCGACCTCGGCAAGGCCCGCGCCAAGTTCGACCAGGGATTCGCCCTGTGGCGCAAAGTCCTCGACAGCAACCCGGGACTCGTCGAAGACGGCTCCTATGGCCGCGACCTCATGGAGATGATCCAGAACTACCGCCGCCTCTTGGACCGCCAGGACGAACGGTTTTCAGAAAACGACTTCATCCTCAAGGACGTGATCCGGCTGCACCGGCACTCTGTGTCCGAATAGTCGCGCGTGGCCCTGGCCCTCCGGTTCCCTTCCGGTCCCCGGGAGCCGGGGGCCGGGGCGCTTCTTGAGGGAAAAGGTGTCAGGTGAGCAGGTACAGGGCTTAGCGGATAGGTGACAGGTGTAAGGTGACAGGGGGAAGCTGCTCGGCGACAAGGGATCGGTGTTGGGTATCCGCGCAGGGCGGCGGCGCTTGGCCAGACGGAACTGGCCCGCGTCACCCGGCCGCGGACCCCTGTCACCTGTCCCCTGACCGCTGTCACCTCATCACCAGTCCGCTAATACCTTTCCCTTAACACCTGTCGCCTGTCACTTGACACCATTTTGTCGCCCCGCAAGACGTTCTTTCCTGAGAGCCTTCCGATGGGCGTTTTCGGTCGCTTGTGGCAACGCTTGACCGGCCGGCGCCAACCGCACGAGCCCCCCGAGGAGCCTGTGTTTTGGACTCTGGGGCGGGTGTATCTGGCCCGCGCCTACTACCTGGCCGCCGAGTTGGGCCTGGCCGACCTCTTGGAGAGCGGTCCGCGGGGGGTTGCCGAGCTGGCCGACGCGACCCAGACCGATCCCCGTTTCTTGCTCCGGCTGCTGCGGGCGCTGGCGGCGTTCAACGTGCTGGCTGAGGATGACCAGGGCCGCTTCCATCTAACTCCGGCCGGCCAGGCGCTTGCCACGCACAGCTTCAGCTCCGTCCGCCACTGGGCCATGCTCGTGGGCCACCGCGCGTGGTTCCAGGGGCTGACGCTGGCCTTGGAGACGATGCGCCAAGGCAAGCCCGGGTTCGAGCTGGCGCACGGCCAGCCCTTCTACGCCTACCTCGACGAGCACCCCGAGTATGCCGAGACCTTTCGGCGTGGCATGAGCACCTGGAGCGACTGGCATGCGCCCCAGCTCGTAAAGGCCTACGATTTCGCGCGCTTCGGGACCATCGCGGACATCGGCGGCGGCAACGGCAGCCTCTTGATCGAAATCCTCCAGCGGTTCCCCCAAGTTCGCGGGATCCTTGTCGATCAGCCGCAGACAATCGATCGTGCGCGGCTGCGGTTCGAGGCCCGCGGCCTGGACCGACGCTGCCGGCTGGTCCCCGCCGATATCCGGCACGCCCTCCCCGAAGGGGCCGATGCCTACGTCCTCAAACACGTGTTGCGCGATTGGGACGATCCCCAGGCCGTGCAAATCCTCCAGGCCTGTCACCGCGCCATCCCTCCCCACGGCCGGTTGGTCATCATCGACGCCCTGGTGGACCCGGCCAGCGGCAAAGACCGCCTGGTGAAACTCATCGACCTGGAACAAATGTTTATCCTCCCCGGCCGGCTCCGCACCCAAGAGGAATTGGCGGCCTTGTTGGAGCAGGCGGGATTCCGCTGGCTGGGCGCGCGGCGGACCTCCATCGTCGACGCCGCCATCATCGAGGCGGCCAAGTAGCGCCGGGGGAGGCCACCAACCCCCAAAATATCTGAGGCGTGCACGCAGAGCATACACCCCCGCTCATCGAGCCCGGGGGCGTAAGCCACCGGTGGTCAACGGCGACAGTTGGTTGCAGCCACGCCCAGTTTCGCCAGCGCGCAAACAGGCCACGCGCTTACTCTCGTGGAACGTCCTGGATGCGCGTGCAAAGCCCGCACCCAGCGTGACTTACCGCTCGGCAGGCCCGAGGAACCACTAAGGCACAGGGTGGCGCTCTGGAGGCTGGAGGGTCAACCGCACGCGGAGCGGGATGATGGCCGGCTGGCCCAGCCCGAGCCGCACCGCATGGTCGCCCTGCGGAAGTTCCAGGTTCGGCGTGGTCGGGCCCGATTTGTCGGGCGAGGAAAGGGGCGGGCCGTACCGGGCCGCCGGCTCCCCCGGCCAGAGGACCAAGAACTGCCCCGGCACCAGGGTGCCCCGCCACTGCAACCGCTTTCCGCCGACTTCGACCCACGGATCCGTAATCGCCGGCTGATCGAGTTCCGCCAGGGCCTTCACATCGTCGATACCGCAGGCCACCTCGCTGTTGGCCGGAAGCCCATTGTAATAAAACAGCAACGTCCGCACGCGGGAGTAATCGATGGGGTCCTTTTCCGGCCGTGCCAGTTGCTGGTATCGCCATCCCACGAAATCGTTGGCGATGTAGTAATCGGTGGCGCCTTGGCCGTCGGTCAATTGGAGTTTGAACAGCCCGCCCTTGCCGTCGCCGCACAGCCAGAACCCGATTGCCCGATGCCAGGACAAGTCCAAGGGCGGATCGAAGGTCTTGCCGATGACCGACCAGCCGTCGGCCGTGGGACGGCTGCTTCCGGCACGATAGCGGGCGTAATGCTTCCCTTCGGGCCCGCCGTTTTCCAGGGTGATGCGCTGGGTCACGCCGGCCAGGGTACTGCCCCCCTCGCCCGGACCGAGTGTTGTCACTGGGCCGCGGCCCTTGGCAGCGGCATAGGGGGCCAGGTCGTCGAACGTCTCCAGCACCTGGGCCTTTTGCGAGCGATAGGCTGGGCCGGGGCCAAGCCACGGTCCGGCCTGGGCCTGGACCTGGAGGCCCACGCGGGCCGGTCCTTGCGCGACACGCACCGTCCAGGGAGCGGAAAGCTCCTCGGCCGAGCGTATTTCGCGCCACGGCGTATACACGACGCGCTGAAACACCTCCTGGCCTTCCGGGCCCAACAGGCGGTACTCGCGCCGGAGGTGGACCACCGGGTGCTGCTCTTCCGGCTTTTTGCCTGCCAGCCGGGGATCGACCCGCAGCCGGGCCCGCATATCGGCCGGCACGCGCCCCGAAAGCCGCAGGCGCTCGTAGCGCGAAATCAGGTCCAGGATTTCATGAATAAACGGCTGGCGCCTGGCGGCCGCCACCGATACCTGGAACGACATCGAGGCCTCGTAGCCCAGCGTCGCGCCGAGGATGTATTCGAACTGGTCGGCCGTGGCGTTCGGGTCGTAACCGTAGTACCACCCGATGTCCAGGGGCATTCCGTCGCGTTGCAGCGCATCGAACCAGTTGGCGCGCTGGTCGAGGTAGCCTTTGAGGTCGCCGTGGCCGTCCGCCGACGCGCTCCGCGCCATCAAATGCCACGAATAATGGCTGTAACTGCTTCCTTGCAAAAACATGTTTTTGTTTTCCAGCTTGTCGTAGAATGCTTTTTGCAGGCGCGCATTGTAATACCAATGGTCGCCCTGAAGGCGTTCGGAACCATCGAAATAAATCATGTCGATCTGGCACGCATTGGCCACGCGGGCAAAGTTGGTGGTGACCTCGTCCAAGAGGGTGGTGTCCATATCGAACATGTGATAGCCGTAGGAACGGACCAGGTGCCGCACGGTTTCACCCTGGCGATGGGGGGCGGGCCGGGTGCCCAGATGCCCACGGCGGCACTGGGCGAAACCGAAGGGGCGTTCCATCGAGCGCCAGCCATACCAGATCAGTTCTTCGCCCACTTGCAGCACCGTCCCCACGCCTTCGTAACCGCCATCCTCGGCCGGAAAATCGCGGGGCGGCTCGGGGGTGGGAAGAAAGTCGGCCTGGGCATCCACGTCGGCGGCAAGCGAAATGGCGGCCCCTTTGACCAGCCGGAAATCGGGAACGGGCGTCAAGTACGGGTCCGGCGGGTAGATCGAAGGGGCCAGAAAATGCAGGCCCACCCGAAAACCCGCCTCGTGGAACCGCCGCACGGTCCGCTTCAACCCCTCCAGGCCGCCTGGAAAACGATCGCGGTTGACCTCGTAATGTCCCGTGGCGCGGCACCAGGACTCCTGGCCAATGAGAATCGTATGAAATCCACCGCGGCGGGCGATGGCCAAGGCCTCGTCGAACTGCGACTCGCGAAAATCGGTGAGGAAAAAATACGACCGCTTGACCCACGGCGATTTCTTGTTCCAGGCCCCGCCGGGACGCGGGCTGGGCAGCCCCGCCGCAAGTTGAAAGCGTTCCACCGCTGCAAAAAAATCTTCCTGCCTGGCGACCACCAGGCCGAAGGCGCACGGCTCGTGGCCGTATCGCTGAAGCGTTTCCACACACAACAGCGCGGCGTGCGGCACGAAGAGGGGCGATTGGGGGGCTTCAAAGTCTTCCAGCACCACGCTCCAGGGTGTCCCACCGCGGTGGCCGATCGCCTCCACCGTGTCGATCCGGCATTGGACGGTCTGCCCGGCCGGCAGCCCGTTGTAATAGAAGTTGATACCGGCCACGTGCTGCGGGCGAAGGGTGTCTAGCGGGCTTTGGGTTACGGTTACCTGGCGCCATCCGGTAAACGTAATGGGGATATACGTGTCGCGGTACCCGCCCCGGCCGTCGTAAAGCTGGATCTTCAGTTGCTGGCCTTTGCCATCGCCGTGCACCCAGGCGCGGATGGCTTCCAGGCCGGTGAGGTCCAGGGGTTTGGGGAAACGGCGGCCGTGCAGGCTCCAGCCGCCGGGGGTTGTGTCGGAGGTGGCTGTGAAGCGGGCGGCTGTGCGGCCCTGTTTGGCCTCGGGGGTCGGCGTAAACTCGTGGGAGCAACCGGGCCGATCGCCCCGGGTCGCGCCGCTTTGTTCTGCGAAGGCATGGACATTGGGCTCGGCCGCCATCACCGCCACCCGCCACGGGCCGGCAATGGCCGAGTTCAGCACGCCGGCCGGCTGTGCGTCGGCCGGCAGCGCCAACTGAAAGAGCCGAAAGCGTTCCACCCCCGGGCCAGGCTTCCCCGCCACGCGCCGCAACACCAACAGGCCGCCTTGGCGCACGAGCGACCAAGCGAACACCCCGGCTTCGCCAAAACGGACAGCCAGCCGGTCGCCCTCCAGGCGCACAGCCTGCGGCACGTGCAGTCCTTCGGCCGTGTGCAGCGTCATCAGCGGCCGGCCGTCTTGCTGCCACCGCGTACCATCGGCAAACACCAGCGCCTCGACCGTGCCCGAGGGATCCAGGACCAGCCGGGCCGTCTCTAAATCCAGCACGATGGGTGTCCCGCGAGCCTCCCCCGCACCACCGAGTGCCAAGAGCATTGCTGCGTAAAGAGTTCCTCTCATGGGTTCATACTCCGGAAAGCTGGTCCGCCGTGCGCGCTCTTTAAGAAGCAGGCTCAAGCGTGCGTCGAAGCCGCATTTCCGCCATTACAGCAGCAGGGTGCGTGCTGTGCCCTACGCCCGGCACGTCCCGCCCTCCGCGGGTTTGCAGGCAACCACCCTGCGGCCTTGAGCGGTTCTCAGGCTCCACTTGCTTGGAAGGATCACGGCTTCCGAATGTAACTGCCACGCCCAGGCAGGGCAACCGAAGCGGGGACAAAGGCCCTGCGCCGCGCAGAAGCGCGAGGTTTCCGTGGAGCTGCCACGCGCCATAACCAAAACCCCAGCAGCGCGGTGGCAGCGCAAGCCTGAGCCTGCGGCTTTGGCCGGCAAGCCCGAAGTGCGGCTTCGGCCAGCATACCCAGGCTTGCGGATTTGGTCGGCACCCTGGGGCTCGCCGAGGCGGGGTGGCCGGTGCCCTTGGGCCACCTCTTGTCTTGTGCGATCGGGCCCCTGAAGCGCCGCCCGGCAACCTGAGGGTTTCAAGGGCGCTTGGCGCTTTCGCGGGTCGTTGTCGCGTCGGCCCGTCGGACCCGCCCACTACAAGGGCGTTGCGAAGATTCCGCGCCGGGCGCGGTCGCGACGCCTTAAGGTTCCAAGGATGCCGAACGCACCTGCGGCTCCCAAGCAGAGCACAGCGGCCGAGGGTTCGGGAATGACCTCGGGCGGTGCTGGGGGGCCAGGCGGACCCGGGCCTTCGCCGTCCCGAGGTCGGCCACCGCCGCCACCCCCA
>FWPU01005873.1_pt1 | contig 25642 bp, 18 predicted proteins | sample 2228361 | NCBI WGS metagenome assembly FWPU01 (sample SAMEA103939777, study PRJEB20133) | metagenome | reverse complement strand
CCGAGGCGACCGAGCTACCGGTGTCCTTGCCGGCCGCTCAAAGCATGTACACCAGCACCTTCTGCGGACGCACCACCTGGCCCATCGAGCTGATCTGCTTCACGCACGACCCGCAGATCCGGTACGCCAGAATCGCATCCTGTTCCCAGTCGATCTCCCTCGACAGGTCGTTCCACAGCCGCTGGAACATCTCCGGCGCCAAGTCACATTCGAAAACGCTGTACTCCACCCGAATCCCGTAGCCCTCGCACACCTTGGCCACCCGCCTCAGCCGCTTCGGGTTCCTCACGTCATAGGCCACCAGGTGCAACATGTGTTTGAACTGCTCCTCCGCCGGATCCCGGAGCACCACCGTCAACCCCACTTCGTAGGGATTCTCCGGCCGGCTCAGTCCATCAGGTTCCATGCCCCCTCCCCTCAGGGCATCTGGAAGAACTCGCCGTCGTCCGACCCTTCCATCAGCCCCAGAAGCGTCGTGACCTGCGCTTCCAGCACACCCCGAAACGTCGTGTGCGCCTGCCCTTTGGCCGGCGTGAACAGGCGGGTCATGGCTCCCTCGTAACCCGTGAAAAAGGCCTTGTGGGACTCCTCCTTCAGATAGAAGCCGCCTGTCTCCTGGTCCAGCTCGAAGTCATGCTCTGTGAGCACCCGGTGGTTCAGCAGATTCAGAACCAGAAGATCGCAAACCGGCGCCCGCAACGGCTCCAGCAGATCCAGCGCCAGCGAGGGCGTACCGTGGCGAAGTCCGTGCAGAAAACCGATGCAGGCATCCAGACCGTGACGCCGCACCGCGCCATCCAGCTCGCCCAGCAAGACCGTGTAAGTCCATGACAGCAACGCGTTGGCAGGATCTTTGGGCGGCCGGCGGTTCCGCCCGGTGAAGGGGACATTGTCCGGAAAGAAACTCCGCAGACGCGCGAAATACTTGACCGCCGCCGCCCCTTCCAACCCGCGGATCTGCTCCAGCCCTTCCGCCCGGCGCACGGCATCGGCGTACATTCCCAAGGCGTTATCGGCGTCCCGCTGTTCGGGCAGATGCGACTCGTCCCGGTTGGCCGACAGCCGCTGCAGCACCCGACGGCTGTTCCGGATCTTGGCGGACAGCAGCTTCTTCGCAACCTTGATCTTGAAGTCCTCGTCGTGCGCCAAACGGTACTGCAGCAGACGGCGGGCGCCGTTGGCGTTGTTGTCGGGGGTCAGGGCACCCAGCCAACGGCCGCGACGGGTCAACAGGTAACAGGGGATCCCGTTCTTCAGCAGACGCTGGAACACCGGGAAGCTGACACTGGGCCGGCCCACGATCACCACCCGGTCGATGTCCATGATGGGGATCTTCAAACGGGATTCGGCCTTGCGGCCCCACTCCTCCCACTTGATCAGCTCCACCTGGCGGGCACTGACCCGGACACTGATGGTTTCACTGTTGACGACCAGCGTTGGCATGGCGGCGACTCCATCTAGAGTTCCAAACCGGGAAACTGCCAGAGATCGGTTGGCGGGACCCCCAGCAGCTCCACAGCATCGGCGAACAGAGCTTCGAACTTGTCACGGTCCATGGGGTCAAAACCGTGGGCCAGGATGGAGCGGTTGCGCTGGTCCATATGGGTCCGCAGACGATCGGCCATCCCGCCGTAGCGGCGGCCCACATCGTCCCCGAGCGTCTTCAGCAGTTCCAGCGCCGGGACGGCGCCGAATCTCAGTACTTTCCGGCCTTGCCGGTCAGTGGTTTCGTACTTGAGCCGATATTCCTCGCGGACGCTTTCCGGAAGCTGCTCGGCCGGGGCCGCCGAGGAATCGATTCCGTGTGCAAACTTGAGCCGGTGCTGGGCGATCCGTTCGACGGCGGCATAACAGCGGGCCACGGCGTCCTCGTACTTGTGTTCGAGATCCGCCCGCCGGCGGGCGTTGGCCAGCAGATCCAGGATGATGTCCCAGCTCAGTTGGCGCGGACGGATCCGGCCGAGGACTTCATGCAGTTCACGGACCCGGACGGCAAACTCCTTCAGCTCGGGGAAGACGACCTGCTGGCTCTGGGCCAGGTCTTCCAGGGGCTGGAGGTTGCGTCCCAGGAGTCGCTTCGCGTCTTCGTGCTGGAAGATGTCCCAGCAGTGGAAGCCTTCGAACACCTCGGCGAGCACCCGGTACAGGCGGGCCAGGGTCGGATCGTCCACCTTCTCCACCACCGACTCGACGACTCCGGCGGCGTTTCCGTACTGGCCGCGGTTAAACAGCTCGACGGCGGCGCGGACCTCCACCCATGCAATCCGGTTCCACGGGTTTTCCTGCAGGAACGCCTTCTCCCGTCCGTCCAGGACGATCCCCAGTCCCCCTTTGCTGCGGGCCAGGGGAGTGTCGGTTCCGATGTAGATGACCCGGCAGGGGTGCTTGGAAGAGGCCAGGATGAGAGCGGCGCTCATGGTCTTGGTGCCGGCGGTGTAGTCCACCAGTTCGGGCCAGCTCCTGGCGGCGTGCCCGAGTCGCTTGAGGGCTGTGGGGACTTCGCGCAGCAGGGTGAGCACGCTTTCGCCCAGATCCTGCTCGTCGGGCGTGACCACGAATTCATGGTCGGGGAGTCGTCCCGGATCCTGCAGGAGGGCGGGCAGCACGGCTTCAGTAACCATGGGACGGGACCCGGGTGAGACAAAGAAGATCACCTGGTGGGGACGGCAATGGCGGATGGAGAAGATCACGGGAGCGGGGGTACCGCCGACGCTGACCAGCAGGGTAGAAGGCTGCATGGGGTCACCTTTCTGACGAATTGTCCGGGTTGGGTGTGGGCTCCGGCCGGCCGTCGGAAGACTGGGGCTGGGAGTCGCCGCGCAGGCGGAGGATTTCGTCCTTGCCGATGACGGGGGTGATACCGAGGTAACGGGCCCAACGGCGAATCCGTTGGGCCTCGGCGGGGGTGGCCCTCAGCACCACCAGGCAGGGGACGGCGTGGGACCCTCCCAGGCTGCGGGCCCGCTGGACCAGGGCTTCCATGTGTTCCAGGGGGCTGGCGCGGCGGACCGATTGTTTGCAGGAAATGACCCGGAGGCTGAGACGCTCCCGGTCGATGCACACCAGATCGGTTTCTCCCCAGGCCAGCTGCTCTCCCTCCGGCTGGACACTCCAGCGCAGGTCGGCGAGGTCGGGGCGCTCGGCCAAGAGGCTCCAGACGAAGATTTCCAGCCAGCGACCGCCCATCAATCCCGCCAGGTCCTCGATCTGGAAACGAAGGCTGTCGGGGCTGGTGCCTTTGACCGCCGGGAACCAGCCTGCGTCGGTCCTGCGGAGGAGTCCCAGCTCCACGGCACGGTCGAGCCAACGGACGATGGCGGGATCGCTGGCTGGGGGCAACGGAGTGCTGAGCAGTTGTTCCAGCTGCCCGCGGGAACCGGGCACCCGTCCGCCGGGCTGGAGGTGGTTCTGGAGCAGCACCTCATAGGCGGACAGGGCGGCGGAGGGTTCGGCTTTCAGTTCCCAGGAGACGATGGCGAACTGGATGAGGGTGTCGTTGGGCAGAGCGGTGGAGCAGCCCTTCCAGGTAGGGTTGTGGGCGAGGACCAGCAGATTGACGGAAAGGTCTTCCGCGATGGCGGACCAGCTTCGGCAGAGGGGTGCCGGGCCGCGGGCGTCCCACAGGAAGCGTCGGCCGGCGGTATCACAGTAGAGGCAGCGGGCGTCGAGGGTACGGGCGGCGCGGTAAGCGCCGACGGACATCATCTTGGTGCCTCCGGTGTAATTGACGACGGTCTGGTGGGGGTCCTCGATGAGGGGGAGCAGTTTGCGGAAGGTTTCATCGACGGTGGGGCTGGGGTCATCGAGGACGACGTTATGGATGGTGGGGCTGTAGCCGGGGAGACCGGGTTGGGGGCGACCGAGGTAGCGGACGGCGGCTTCGAGGCCCAGGGCGCGGGAGGCGAAGCGCGGATCCCGGCTGCGCACCTGGGTGACGGTGCCGGGCCGCAGCGCGAGGATGGGGATCAGGTTCTGCAACACCTGGTCGCTGACCAGATGGATGAGGTGCAGAGGGTTATGCATGGGTTCAGGCTGGCCCTCGCCGGTTGAAACACACCTCCGGTTCCCTCAGCTACAGGCTGAAGGTAATGAGCGTCACACTGCGTTGTCCGACCGGCAGCCGTCCTCGAAGACGACAGCCCGATAAACTCCCAGAGCGGTGCACCAGAACATCGGAGCACGAGCTGACCGCCATCACACGGGTTCGGGGTAGATCTGGACTGGATACTGCCCTTCCTTCCTCAACATGACATTCAGCAGATCCCAGCTCACCGCCTTGTCCTGGATCCGACCGCCGCGCTGGGGGCGCAGACGCACCGGTTCGCCCTCGGGGATCGCCAGAGAGGGAAAAAAGACTGCAACTGGCACATGGCCTTCCGTGACCTTCACCACCTTGAGATGGAGAGGGCTCGCCCAACGCTTGGCGTCACTGAGCAAGGTTTCGACTACCAGACTCGCACCACCGCGACTGGGGCCGCTGAACCTTTGTGTTAGAGGAAGTCCAAGTACGGGACGGTAGACAACACCCAGTTGACTCTGGCCACAGGCGACGTCGTGGTCGCTCTTTCCCCAGCGCAGAGGATTGGGCACACTTCGTGTGCTGCCAGCCCGCCACTTCTTCAGCCATCGGCCGAGAGAAGAGAGAGCCTCCATCCAGGTGGGCTGGGGCTCATCAACTTGAAAGACCCTTACTTCGGCTGCCGGGGCGTTATCGAACTCCGAGCAGACCGCTCCCTCCCACTCCTCCAGAGACGCCGTCTCCCACGGGAAGTCTCCTCCCTTGGCCGCCGGCTGGAGGGAGCCTGCGCCGCGTCGGCTTCGCGTCCCCAAAGAGCCCAGCAGCATCCACAAGTGCAAGGCGGCATCGAATTGCATCCTCAAGGTGTCCGGGATCGCGGGATCCACCTGCGTCTGGAGGGAGAAACGCGTCCCCGGCTCGATGCAGCCGCGTTTCTGGTCCGAGCCGCCCGTGGGCCGCAGCGGCCAGAGCAGATAGGAGACGGGGTGGTTCATGTTTCCACCGGGGACCACGTCGTTGAGATTCTTGGCTACGGCCGACCGGACGGGCTGAACGAGCCGCATACGTACGGCACTGGCCCTGGCTGCGTCATGCACCCCCCCGAACAGGAACTTTTCTTTCTCGCGTGTTCCGCCTAAGGCCCTGAACCACCAGCGGACCTGGCCACGGATCGAGGGTACGCGAATCTCCGCCTGCCGCTGGTCTGCACCCGCACAGAACATCGGCGTGACCACCTCGAGCTCATATTTCTTCCATGCCATGGAGGACCCCCTTCCGAATTTCAGGTCAACTGAAACCAGCCATAGCCGGCGGCTGTTTTGGCGCCGGCCCCCCGCTCCGTCAGCGCTTCCTGGAGCCATTGCCGGGCCCTGGCAACTGGATCGAAGTCCGCCGGGAGAGCAAGAAGACTCTTGAGCCGGTCAAGGCTGCGGCTGCTGCCCGCCAGGGCGAGCCCAAACAGGAACTCGGCACCAGTTTCGACCGCCGGGAACGGATTGGGAACCGGTTCCTCGTTGTCCAGGCACAGGATGATCGATCTATCCGAGTAATACGAACGGTAATGACAGGTGGTGATGTCTGCAGCCAGCCGCGCCTGAGTCGCCGGCCACGCCGAAAGGAAAACGACGGTGCCGGCAAACGATGGGGGTAGCTTATCGTCCGTCCTGCGAGCGCCCTGCGGGGCCCAGCCGAACACCGCCCGGATTTCATTGCTGGCTGCTCGGCCTTCCCGCTCGGCCTGCAGGGCCGCGTGATGGCTGATCCCCTTGAGGGCGGTGCCGGGGATGTAGGGGACACCGGAGTGGCGATCGAGACACAGTCCTGCGTTTTCCACCACCCCCCCGGCCTGGTTGACGATGAGTCTCCCCATCAGCCTCGCCCGAAACGAAACAAAGCCGGGCAACCGGGCAGCCTGTGCGGTCAGGAACCGGATCCGGTCCTTACGGCCCTGCTCGTCCGCGGGCAATCCGCAGACCGTGCGAACGAACTCCTGGCGTGAGGTCTTGTCCTGGACCGATTCAGGCAAGCTGGGGAATTTCTCAAGGTAGAGGGAAGGCTGTCGTATCGCCAGGGAGCTCCCCAGCACTTCCAGCGTCTCGCGATTCGCATAGAGAGCCATTACACTCCTCCCGCGTTGGGGTCGTTACCGCGCCGGTCCGCGGCCTTGGCAAAACGGCGAAGGAAGTTCAGGTACTCCAGCCCTTCCGCCGTGCACAGCCGCAGAAGCGTCGAGTCTCCCTGCGAAAGCACCTGGAGGAGCCGGTCGAGGGAGTTCGTACCTTCCGGTACCAGATCGATGTCGGCATCTGCCAGGTGCTGCGCAATGGCGTCGCAGATTGCCACGTAACCCTCGCCGCGAGCCTTGCTGAACGCCAGCGTCGCCATCAGGCCGTTGTTGATCACCAGGGCCGGGAACCCGCTGAGCGCATCCCCGGCCTGGACTCCACGGTAGCTCCGCCCGTCGGCAAGCGCCTTCAACGCGTTGCGTGCTCTGATCTGATCGCGGTTCTTCATCGCCCACCTCCCGCCAGTCGAACCGAGCAGAAGCCCAGACCGACTGTTTCGTCACCCCCGATTTGAATCACGCCGCCGGCAGACGCCAGCTTCTGTGAGACGGTGTCGAGGTCTGCGGCTTTGGACCGAACCCCGAGAACGGCGTAGAAGAGGGTGTCGCTGGGAACATTCTCCTGGTTGAAAAGGGCCCCCTCGGCCACCGTATGGGTCTGGTCGTCGATACGGACACGCTGCTGCACCTCGCAGGCGTTGGCGCAGAAGTAGCTAAACACACCGTCCGACACCACCACGAGGCGCCGGGAAATGGTGGAGAGCAGATCGTCGCCGTCAGCCGGCTGGAGGGGGGAGAGGAGCGCAGGAACCTCACCCGGAAGATCCTTTGCGTTAAGTGAGTACTCTTCGAGCACCACCGCCCGTTTCCCCGAGACGAGCACTCCGGAGCCGGCCAGAGCGGTCCCATCCTTCAGCTCGTCCACCGGCGGAGGCAACTTCCCCTGACCGGGCAGATCCCGCAGGAACCGCCGCAGTGCCAACGGGCACGTGATCCATGCAAACGAACCCTGTGCGGACCGCACCGGGAACAGCAGCACCCGCGCTTCACCCACCAGCAGTTCACCCGCCCTGTGCTCGTCGGCATTGGATTCGGGTCCAAACAGTCTGACCTGTTCCGTGGGGTCGTCGCTCCACAGATCCCGCAGGACACCCTTCAGGCTGGAGCCCGGGATGATGGGGATCTGGGTGTGACGCTCCCGCTGGATGGGCAGATCGATCGCCCCCACCGAGGCGCCGGACCCCACATGCAGCGGAGTCCGCGTCAAAATGCTGAGAATCCGAGTTTCCATCACTTCCCTTCCTTTCCAATCAAGAACGGCAGTTCCAGGGGCAGCCAGGTGCCGCAGAAGCCCAAGCCCATCCCCTTCTCACCGAACCGGTCCGACCGCGTCCGGCCGTGCAGCACCTTCACCAGCGCCTCGGCGTCTTCCCGGGTCTCGGCTTCAAAGTAGTAGACCGATCCCGCCGGCACTGCCAGCCGGGTGGGTTTCGGACCGGGCTGTTTCGCCGATCCGCCGTCGCCATCCTTCGCCCCGAGCAGCTCCCAGCCGGAAAAGGCGACGGGCTTGCCCGAACACACCGCCACCAGGCGCGCCCGGATCTCAGGCGCAGACTTCAGGCGCTCCCGCCAAGCGCCACGGCTTTCCTCAGGTCCTCGCGAGGTCTCCGCCCGCAGGCACACCGCCCCCGTTTCGGCACACACCCAGCCCGGGCGCCAGCCGCCCTCGAAGACCGCCGGCGTCGCCAGGACCCAGCGGACGCCCCATGGCCCGTGAGCAGCCACCGGGGGACTCTCCACCACCAGTTCGGCGCGGGAGGACACAACCCGGCACCGGCGGGACTCACCACCCAGGGTCAGGGAGCCGCCGGCAAGCTCTCCCAGGCGGCCGACTTCCGCGTCGCGGCGCTCAGCCGTCGGCGACAGCTCGGCCGCCAGCCAGACCCGCACCCCCTCCCGCAGGCGCAGGTGCTCACTGGTGTAGAAATGGCTTTCTACCACCGTCCGGGTTGCGGGGTTCAGTTCGATTCCCACCCGAAACTCGGTGTCCCAAAGCGGCTCCACCTTGGAAAGGTCCACGGTCCCGCCGGGCCCGCAGCGGATCAGGCGGACAAAATCGGGCAGCGGGATCCAGGGCGTCACCTCGTCCTTGGACGGCTCCACCACCGCGGCCACCCCCCGCAGCCACCGGACCGGGCCCTCCCCACCGGCGCCCTGCCCGGGGTGTTTTCCGTCGGGACACAGGTCCACCGCCGCCACGGGGGGACTGGACCGGCCCAACCGAACCGCCAGGGGTGCCATCACCGTAACGTGGCCGCGTCCCCCCGGAACCACGTCTGCCGGCCGCGGCAGGTACAGCACCCCCTCGCGGACCGGCAGCGGCCCCACCAGCCGCAGCGATTCGAAATCGCGGGTGGCGATCCACCGCTGCCGGGACCGGTTGGGCCGATGATGTCCCCGCTTCGCCCGACTCGCGGGAAGCGGGCCGGAACGCCGGAGCAGGGCGGTGCGCAATGCCTCATGAACCACCGTAGGCAGCGGCCAGCGGGCTCCGTGGCCGCCGGAACCGGCCCCCGCCTGCATGGGACGGGCATCCCGGAAAAACAGCGTGTCCAGCGGCTCCAGTTCCAGCAGAATCCTCTCGGCAGCCATGGTCAGTTCCCCCTCCGGATGAAGTTGGCGGTGTTGAACAGCATCGGGAAGTCCGTCAGCATCCGCCACGGCGGCTGGATGCCATCCAGATACTCGTGGCACCGGGATTCGAACTGGCTGCGGACCGCGGGCGGCAGTCCCTCGCCCTGACGGCGCAGAATGTGTCTCAGCTCCAGCTCGATGACCTCCCGCACCGGGAAATCCTTCAGCGGCTCCGGGAAACGGGTTGACTTGGGCGCCCGCCGATCCCCGGCGGAGTCGTCCGCCGGGTCACGCCCGCTCTCGTAACCCCGCAACAGCTCCTGCAGGGCGTAGCCGAAGCGCTGGGAGAGCTTTCCTCCATCCCCGCCGGCGGACAGTTCCACGAACATCCGGTAGAGGCGGAGCGCGCCGCTGTCCCACTTGAAGCCCCAGTGCAGGATCTCGCCGGAACGCTTGAACAGGGATACCGCGCAGGCGTTGCGGTCCAGCTCCTTCTTCGCCCGCTTTTCCGCCGCTTGGGCGGCCCGGATCAACCCCTGCAGGGGCGAGCGGATGTGGCCGAAGGCGATCCCCACCGAGGCTGAGGCCCGGGGGCCCGGAACGACCAGGGGCCAAGTGGGTAGGCCATGACGGGCTTCGAGGAGGCGGACGAAGCCGCCCGTTCTTTGCTCGCTACCATCGCGGCGGCTTGATCCCAACACCTCAGACTTGCCGGGGACCCGCTCCTCCAGCTCAGGGGAGCCCCGAAAGGCCAGCACCAGGGCCTCGGCGCAGTCGAGAGCGGTCTCAGCCGGCAGCATGGCCAGCACGTCGTCGCCACCCGAGTAGATGAGCTGGCCGTCGAAATGCTCCACCACAACGCGGGCCAGATACAGGCCGAAATTGCTCAGGGCCTCCGAAAACTGGAGATGGTAGGAGGGCGAAAGGGGACGCCGCAGCTCCTTGAGCAGATCGCCGTTCAGCTTTTCAAAGTACTTTCTCGCCTCACTGGAAAACTGGGGGGCCAGGGCCGGAGTCAAGGCACCGCTGACCCACTTGCCCATGCGGTCGCCGTCGAAGGCCAGGACGGCATAGTAACTGGGGGGTTCTCCCTGCTTGAGCTTCTTGAGGAACTGCTTGAGGACGTCCCGGACCGGACTGTCCTCGGACCATGCGTCGGCGCAGAAACAGCCGGGATCGGTTCGCTCCAGCCACTCGCGTTCCCTGTCTTCGTCGGAGATCTGGAGGTCCTCCGCTTCGAGATCGTCCTTCCGTTCCTTCATCAGAGTCTGGAGATTCTTGAGCAGCGCCCACACGTCCTGATCGGCGGGCAGTTTCTCCAGCAGTTGCGCCCGCCACCTGCCGGCGGCCACTGCCGGCACCGATTCGAACCTCACGCACGTCTCCACCCTCAGGCCCTGCTTCCGGAGATAGGCCTCGTGCCACAGGCGCTTGACCAGGTTGACGGCCCCCAGCCGGTCGGCGGAACGGAACAGGAACCTGGTGGCCGGGTCCGTCCTGAGCTGCTCCCACCACTTCTCGGTGCCGATCACTTCCTCGACTCCGGAGAAGGAATCCTTCACCGCTCCCTCGTGCTGGGGATCGTCCGGCCAGGGTTCAAAATCCCGCAGTCGCCGCCGGGCCGCCAGCAGCCAGTCGGTGAGGAGATAGAAATAGGACCAGCAGAAGCCGCGATTGGTCAGCTCCAGGCGGTCCGGGTCGACTCCCTTCCGTTGCGAGACTTCCTGCGGCAGCGGCTGCCAGCAGCGGGGATCCATCTGAGCGGGATCCACCTGTTTCGCCAACCGGTAAAGGAGAGCCAGGTTGCGTGCGGGATCGAAAGCCTCACTCTGGCCGGAACCCTGCTGCCTGGCCGGGTCCTGCTCCGTCCTGCCCGCAGCCTCGGGAACCAGCGCCCGGAAGTGATCGAGCAGGGTGGAAACCGGCGCCTCGGGCCAGGGCAGCACCTGCCAGGCGATGCGTGGGAACAGCTCGAGCTGGCGATCGAAGCGCTGGTGCCAGTCCTCGTGGAAATCCGCCTTGGCTGTAAGCCAGTCCTTGACGGCGGCGCCGATTCGTCCGAGCTCTTCCCGAACCGCCCGCTCGGCTGCCTCGGCCAGGCTTTCAGCTTCACCCTCGGGGACCACCGCCAGAAAGCGGTTGGGCAGATTGGGCGTCAGGACATTGCTGTCCTTGACCTTGAGGCGCTGCCACAGGGTATCCGTCCTTCCTTCCTCACCGGACGCGTAGGTGATGCGGTCGTACAGCCGCCGGCGGTGCAGGAAGTCGAACAGCGGCTGGCCCCGCAGGGCCGGAAAGAGAATGCAGTCGGGACCGATCCGGTCGGTGACCGCCTGGAGGGCGTGGGCCATCAGCCAGGAGATGAGGTAGCTTCCGCTCCACAGGTCGCGGGTGGAGCGGGCCTGTTCGATGAATTCCTGGACCGGACCGAGCTGGAACAGCAGGAATGCCGGACGCAGCCTGCCCTCCACGACACACGCTTCCAGGGCGCTGACCACGCTGTTGTGGGTCCACACGCTGTGGTCCGGCAGCCGGGTGTCAGCGGGCAGGAACATCGTCCGTTGGTCCTGGCGGGCCGCGTTTTCTGGCCACAGGCGCCAGTGGAGGAAGAAGTTGGCCCAGTCGCGTTCGGACTCGTCGAGCTGTTGCAGGACCCCTTCTCCCCCCGGCTGCACGCTTTGAAAGATCCCCTCCGCGTGGTTCGCGGAGGGGAGACGGCCGCCGAGCCGGTCGAAGGTGAGATGGGTCCCTCCCAGGGGGTGATGGAAGGGCTGCTCCCCGGAACCCGAGAACTCGGATTTCAGGTGGGACGGGTCAGGGAACGGGAAGCGGTCGGCTGCGGCGGCCGTGTGGTCGCAGACCGGGGTAAACCGTTGAACCTCCTCCTGGCCGAAGCCGGCCCGGTGCCGGATGGCTTCGGCCACCTCCCGGTGACCCTGGATATCCAGCGGTTTGCTGGGGGGGTCATGAACGAAGGCCAGCAGTTTCCGTCTCCAAAACTCCTTCCTGTCAGCTTCCTGCTTCATGAGTTCCTCTCTCCCAGTCCGGGTCTTTCCAATCGACCGTGCGAGTCTAGCCGCCGGATTCGCTTTGGGGTGGACCTGCGACGTCGCTGGACGTCAGGAAGCGGATCCGCTCGGCGGGAAAGCTGGGCGGTTCCCGGCGCTTGAGATCCGGCAGCAGGCGGCGACCCACCGCGGGGTCGCCGGTCAACTCCTCCAGCTTGCGGCGGAGCGTGGAGGCCAGCTTGCGGGGGTCCTCCAGCACGTCCAGTTTCCGGGCCCGAAACTCGTGCAGCCATTCCGGGTCCGAGCGGCTGCAGTGTTCCTGCAGTCGTTCCATGTCCTCCCCGATCTCAGCCCAGCTCCGCCAGGACTCCCCCCGGGCCAGCCGGCGCGCCACCACCAGGAGGAAGCCGAACTCAAAGCTGCTCAGCACCAGCCTGCGCCCGCCCACACGCACCCGTCCCTCCCGCGGATCGATCTCCAGCTCAGGCAGATTGGCGCCGGTGGACCAACGCTCCACTTTTCTCACCAGCGCCGAGTACGAGGGCGGAAGCCGGCGGAACCGCTGCTGGTACAGGGAGCGCAGCCGCACGAACGGTACCTCCACCAGTTCCACCCGCGCCTCCTCCGACGGGTACTCATCGAGCCGGCCCGGGAGCCGATGAACCACTCCGGCCTCCGGGAACAGGAACAGAGGAGTCAGCCCCGGCTGATCGTAAGGAGGGGGGACCAGCACATGGCACAGGCGGTCGTCGCGCCGCGCCAGCAGCGACATGCACGACAGCAGCAACGCCGAGGTGGTCCGGCGTCCCCCGGCCAGGGAGGCGACAACCCGGGTTTCCGGATCTTCGGTAAAGGTGCGCAGGCTTTCCAGGATGAAATCAGCGGCGGCGTGGTGGTCGGCGGCGGTGGTGAGATCGGCAAGGTTGCGGCTGCCGTCGGCCGAGGGGAACATCCGGAGGCAGGCGGCGGCAGGCCCGAAACGGAGGCGGTTGGCCACGTCCAGGCCTTCCGCCACCAGCGCCGCCAGCAGCCGATTCCAGCCGCCCCGCCGGAACAGGTGCTCCAGCAGGGCCTCGCGCCCCACGCTGGTCGTCAGAACGACGACCTCATCGGGCAGGACCGGCGGTCTCTCGTGGGCCAGCGCCCACACCGTCTCAGTGAGAACTGCCGGGGCCGGACCGGAAAGCGCGAGCAGTACTGTCCGGGTGTCCCCGCCGTCCCGGGAACGACTGATGGCCGCTGACGTCTCCACCGCTCCCATTGGCGGACAGCATTAAAACGTGTGGGTCTGACAAACTCCGCCGGGTTTGGTTCCTATCGGCGCCGGCTCAGCCCGCGACGCGGTCGGGCTCCGTGACGACGGTGCCACGGAACGCGCTGCCGGCCGGCCTCGGGCACAACTCCCGCGAAACCCGATCCCAGCGTCGAGATCCCCGAAGGGGATCGACAATGGCAGCCCGGGGTCGAGCCGCCAGGCGAGACCCCGGGAATGCAACCCCACCACCGGACAGCAGCCTGAAGGGCTGCGACAAACACGATCTCCGCACGCCCAGCGAGGAGCTCCTGCGGCTGCTCGACAGACACCGCATCGAATACCACGAGCTCCGCCACTGACTTTGTCGCACGCCTTCAGCGTGCTTCCCAATCGTTGGGCGTTCCCTGTCCCGGGGTCTCGCCTGCCGGCTCGACCCCGGGCTGCCGTTGTTGCACCTCTGCGGGGTGCCACCGCAAACCCGCAACCGCCAAAAAGACGCCGAAGGCGTCGCCTCAACATTAGAGCCTGGGGCAAGCCCGCAGGGCGCCGCCCCAGGAAACCGGCCCACAGGAAATCCCGCCGGAGCCCTGTAAGGGCGGTCTCAGCCAACCGGAGCTCCCCGAGGGGAACCCACAACGGCAACCCTCCAGACGGCACCGGCGTCACCCCGAGACGCCGGCCACCGGAAGCCCCGGAGGGGCGGCCGAGCCGATCGGCCCTGCGGCTCGGCCGCCCCTCCGGGACTTGTCCTTCTGGATGGGCACGTCGCCCGACCCAGGAGTGAACTCCTGGGCTACCCTCGGTCGTCCCTCCGGGACTCTCCAAGGCTCCGGATCACCGCGGTTTTCCCACCGGATCCCGGGACAGCGCCGTGCGGATCATGAAAATCCGGTCACGCGGGAATTCCGGGGAGACCTGATCCGTCGATGATTTTTGGACGCGAAAATCGGGCCCCAAAAATGCCGTCCAATGCCTTTCCTGGGCCCTCCAATCCCACCTGAGCCACGTCCCCTCAGCCCGTTACCGTAGTCCGATCCCAGCGTCGAGATCCCCGAAGGGGATCGACAATGGCAGAGACGGCCGCACAGCCTGGGCCAGACGCCCGGGGACGGGGCGGGACGCCCGGGGTCACCGGGCCCCGGGCGTTGCTCTCACCCCACGAAGAGCGGGCTCCCCAACTTCGGAGACCGACTCCCGAGTTCCGGGAGACGAGGCCTGCGCCTCACTGCAAGTCGAACCGGTCCAGGTTCATCACCTTGGCCCAGGCGGCAGCGAAATCACGGGCAAACTTCTCGCGCCCGTCGTCGGCTGCATAGACCTCGGCCACGGCCCGGAGCTGGGAATTCGCACCGAAAACCAGGTCCGCCCGGGTGGCCGTCCACCTGACGCGGCCGGTCCTGCGGTCGCGGCCTTCGAACAGGCGTCCCTCCCCGGAGACATCCTGCCACTCGGTACCCATGTCCAGGAGGTTGACGAAGAAGTCCGTGGTGAGAACGCCCGGACGCTCGGTGAGCACACCATGTTTGCTGCCGCCCCAGGTGGCTCCCAGGGCCCGCAGTCCGCCCACCAGTGCCGTCATTTCGGGGGGCGTGATTCCCAGCAACTGGGCTTTGTCTACCAGGGCCTCCTCGGCGGGAATCGTACTTCCCGACTTCTGGTAGTTGCGGAAGCCGTCCACTTCGGGCTCCATCACCGCATAGAAGCCGGTCTCAGTCTGGTCCTGAGACGCGTCGGTACGGCCCGGGACAAACGGCACTTCCAGCGGCATACCCGCCGCCCGTGCCGCCTCTTCCACGGCGGCGACCCCGCCCAGAACGATCAGGTCGGCCAGGGAGACCTGCTTGCCGCCTGCGGCTTCAGCGTTGAATGCCTGCCGGATGCCTTCCAACACCTGCAGCACGCGCTGAAGTTGCCGGGGTTCGTTCACCTCCCAGTTCTTTTGAGGCTCCAGGCGGATCCGCGCCCCGTTGGCGCCGCCCCGCTTGTCGGAATCACGGTAGGTGGAAGCCGCCGACCAGGCCGTGTAGACCAGCTCCCGCAAGGACAGGCCGGAAGCCAGAAGGCGCTGTTTCAGCAGGGCGATGTCCGCCGCCTCAATCAGCGGATGGGAGACCGGCGGCAGCGGGTCCTGCCAGATGAAGTCTTCGCCGGGGACTTCGGGTCCCAGATAACGGCTCTTTGGGCCCATGTCCCGGTGGGTGAGCTTGTACCAGGCCTTGGCAAAGGCGTCGGCGAACTGGTCCGGATGCTGGTAGAAGCGCCGGGCGATGGGTTCGTAGACGGGGTCGAACCGCAACGCCAGATCGGTGGTGAGCATCATGGGCGGATGCTTGCGGGAGGGGTCGTGAGCATCCACCACCATGTGCTCCGGCCGGACGTTTTTCGGATGCCACTGCCAGCAGCCCGCGGGGCTCTTGGTCAGTTCCCACTCGTAGCTGAAAAGCAGCTCCAGGAAGGTGTTGTCCCACCGGGTGGGGGTAGGCGTCCAGGCCCCCTCGAGACCGGCGGTAATGGTGTACTGGGCGTTGCCGGTGCCGAGGCTGTTCTTCCATCCCAGACCCATCTGTTCGAGGGGAGCGGCCTCCGGCTCCGGGCCGACGTGGGAGGTGGGCCCGGCCCCATGGGCCTTGCCGAAGGTGTGGCCGCCGGCAATAAGGGCGACCGTTTCCTCGTCGTTCATGCCCATCCGGGTGAAGCTTTCACGGATATCCCGGGCCGCCGCCACCGGATCGGGTTTGCCGTCGGGTCCTTCCGGGTTCACATAGATCAGGCCCATCTGGACGGCGGCATAGGGCTTGGCGAGATCCCGGTCGCCGCGATGGCGCATGTCGCCGAGCCATTCGGTCTCGGGGCCCCAGTCGATGTCTTCCGGGGGTTCCCAGACATCCACGCGGCCGCCGCCGAAGCCGAAAGTCTTGAAACCCATGGACTCCAGCGCCACGTTGCCTGCCAGGATCAGCAGGTCCGCCCAGGAGATGCGCTTGCCGTACTTCTTCTTGATCGGCCACAACAGGCGCCGGGCCTTGTCCAGGCTGGCGTTATCGGGCCAACTGTTGAGCGGCGCAAAGCGCTGCGCTCCGGTGGAACCTCCGCCCCGTCCGTCGAAGATGCGGTAGCTGCCGACGGAATGCCAGGCCATGCGGATCATGAGACCTCCGTAGTGACCCCAGTCCGCCGGCCACCAATCCTGACTCTGGGTCATCAGCTCCGCCAGATCCCGCTTGAGGGCCCAGTAATCCAGCGACTTGAAGGCCGCCCTGTAATCAAAGTCAGCCCCCAGCGGATTGGATTTTTCCGAGTGCTGGCGCAGGATGGCCAGGTTGAGCTGTTTGGGCCACCACTGCCGGATTCCCGGCGTACCCAGGACCGTATGCCGCAGCGTCCCGGGCTGGACGGGACATCTTCCCTGCGTCGTTTCCGCCATGATTGCTTTCCTCCTTTGTTGTTCTCGCATTACTTACACGGCCGGTCAGCCGGCAGGCTGTTGACCGGTGGTTCCTGACCAGACTGATACCGGGGGAGGGACTGCGTCCCTGACCTGAAAACATACCACGGGCGTCGCCGTCTTGGCGCTGGTCTGCGGGCGCCCGTCCAGGGACGCTTGCCGGCCCGCGGCCTGCCGCGGTGGACGGCGCGGCCCCGAGGAGTCCTGGGGCTACAGAGCAGGGGTGACGTCGGTTTTCCGGAAGTCGTCTCCCGTGAACAGCAGGGGCTCGCCGGTCGCCTTCGCCAGCCCGTAGGCGAAACAGTCGCCGAGGTTCAGGCCTGCCGGGTGGCGACCTTTTCCATACTCGTAAAAGGCCTGCCGGGCCAGGTACGCCTGCTCGGCGGTGAAGGGGGCGATGGAGATTCCCGCCCGGCGGAAGAAGAGGTCACACTGAAGCTGGGTTGCCGGACCTGCCTGGCGCAGCAGAACTGTGGACAGTTCGAGAAAGGTTCCCGCGCTGACACGGCAACGGTCCGCAGCGTGTATCGCCTCAAGGTAGGTATCGGCCTCGGGTGCTCCGAACAGGATGGCGACAAGGGCGGAGGTGTCGAGGATCATTTGGGCAGACCGTGTCCATCATAGAGAAGTTCGGCGTGATCCTGATACGGCCGCCTGACCTGGGCAGCAACCCGGCCCGCGATGGCACGCAGTTCCTCCACCGGAGCCTTGGCGTGCCGGCGCTGGAGCCGCCGGTGTCGTTCCCGCAAGGCTTCAATGACCGCGCGCGTCAGCGTCTCACCGGTCTCGCGGGCGATGGCCTGAGCGAGCCGGTGGGCCTCCGGGTCCTTGATGTTGAGACTCACCAGCTGGTTCCTTTCTGGATGATTTTCTACCTTTCTTTATCCTGGCTGCTTCACCTGGTTCCGACAAGACGATCGTGCCCCGGCCACCGGCGAGGCGCGGGGAGGCCGTAGGGACTGTCCCCAAGCCGGAACAGGGGTGTTACCGGGGCCGATCCCGCAGGAGGCAGATCCGGAAAATGCGGGACGAGCCCATGGGTCGGGAGTTCCGTGGCCGCCGGCGGATGGGGCGGCCGGCGGCAGGCTGGTGCCTGCGGGGCGGGGCGATCAGGCGCCGGGTGCCTTCAGGTGCAGGGGGCTATCCGGGAACCGCTGCAACTGCGGCGCGGCGGTCTGCAAGTCCCGGACAAAAGCGCCCCGGTCCAGCGGGGAGATGAGCGCGAAGGTCAGCTTCCCGTTCGGCTTTCGATAATTGATGCGGAGCCGGTCCAGTGAGGGCGCCGGTGCGCTCAGGGGGTTGCGGGTGGGAAAGACCTCCACGATGGACGGCAGGGGGATTGAGGTACCGAACGGGCCGAAACGGATCACCAGATCCGTGGGAGTCAGCTCGTAGCGGATCCTGCAACAGCCCCAAAGCGCGATCCCGATCAAGGCCCCGGCGCCGATCATGGCGACTCCGGCCAGCAGGGTCTCGTTCGCGTCAGCGGTCTCGGGGCCGACGCCGGCGATGAGCGTCAACCCGGTCACTGTTTCCAGGAGGACCACTCCTCCCAGCAGCAGCGCCAACCACCTGTCAACCTTGGGACCGTGTACCATTGCTCGTAGTGGGGAGACGGGAGACGGGAGTCAGGAGGGGAGTCAGGAGTCGGGAGTCAGGAGTCAGGAGTTGGCTAGTGTCCGCGAGCTCCGCTCCCATTTGGGGGGATGAGAGGTCGGTTTCTCACACGGATCCCGCGGATGACTCGACTCACTGGGAGAGGACTGATCAGCTTCTCCTGGTGGTAGTGGTCGAAAACCGTGCCGCCAGTCCCTCCTGACTCCTGATTCCCGACTCCTGACTCCCCTCCCGACTCCTGACTCCCGTCTCCTGACTCCTGACTCCTGTCTCCTGACTCCTGACTCCTGACTCCCGTCTCCTGACTCCCGCGATCGTCTCCCGCATGTATTCGGCGGCGAGCTCGACGTTTCGGTCGACGAAATCGATCCCAGGCAGGCGGCCGTCGGTGCGCTGCAGAGGATGACACAACTCGTAGCCCAGGTAACCCCGATAACCGATTTCCAGCAACCCGGCCACCTGATCGGCGGCAAACTCGTTCTCCTGGGGAACAATCCTGCCGTCGACCCGTTGGTATTCGTCGCCGAAGTGCGTGAGGACCTGAAGGTCTCCCACCTCCCGGGCAGCGTCCAGCAGGTATTGACCCCGCTTGCCGTACTCCAGACGAGTGTCGAAGCAGGCCTTCAGGTTCGGCGAACTCACCTCCCGGATCATCCGCAGCATGTCCCGGTAGTCCCGGATCACCGGTGCATGGTTCTGGAGAGCCAGGACGACGCCGTAATCGCCGGCATAGCGGGCTGCTTCCGCCAACCCGTCGCGGCACCATTCCCAAGTCTGTTCGGGAGTGAATTCCCGGTGCGTGAACTCCCAGACGCTCTTGGCCAGATCGTAGCGGGCGCCGCCTTCCGGCAGCAGGGTGACCCCGGGCCAGGCGAGGAACACCCGCAACACCGGCGCCTGGAGGTCCGCCGCCATCCGGATCAGCTCGCGGACGTACAGGAGCTGGGATTCGCGGAATTCCGGGATGGGGCTGCTGAAGTCGTTGTTGGCGGCGACGGCGTAGATCTCGATACCCCGGTCTTCAGCATATTTCCGCAGCTTCCGGCAGCGCTCCCGGGGCATGTCCAGCGGGTTGCCGTGGGGTCGTTTGCCGTCGATCTCCACGCCCTGGTATCCGTATTTCCGCGCCCGTTCGATCACCTGTTCCAGGGTGAGGGCGGCGCCGGCGTACCAGACACCCAGGTAAGTGATGCTGTAGAGGCCCAGCTTCAGCTCGGCGGCAGGCCGGGCGCGGGCCGGTGTGAGAACGCCTGGAACCGCGGCCGCAATCGCGGCGGTTTGGGCGAATTCGCGGCGGTTCATGGACCGAGGCTTCTGCATGGGAATCGCTCCTTTCGGAACTGCCCTGCTCCCGGAGTTACAGCTTACAGCCACCGATTCCACAGCGTCCACCCTGTCGGACTCCTGACTCCCGACTCTCGGGCGGAAGCCGAGATGCTGCGAATGATGGAGCGGGATTTACCCAGGCTTGAGCTCACTCCCCAAGTCTGGGATGCGTCTGTCGTCTGGGCCGGCGGGCCCGCCTCGCCGGGCTCCAGGTTCCGGCCACCGATCTCCTGATTTTTCGCCTGTGCCCACTATCATGACGCCGCACTCGAACACCGCCACCAACACCTCGACAACCCGGGCGGGCCGCCCGGGGTACGCCGTGCTCCCGGGCGGCCTCCGCAGCTGGACGGTCTGGTGACTACCGACTACCGACTCCCCTTCCTCACCACGTAGTACTCGTTCTGGAGGTCGTGCGGCAGCCGGTGGATCTCGATCTCCCGGAAACCGGCCTCCCGCAGCAGATCCTGCGCCAGCTCACGGCCCCACATCGTCCCCAGGCCCATGCCGCCCTGGGCCAGAGACACCGTCATGCAGTGCATGGTGGAGATCGAGTAGAGCAGCGTCCCGAGAGGATGATCCAAGTTTTCCTCCATGCGGCTGGAAGCGGCAATGTCCTGCATGAGAAACACGCCGTCCGCCTTGAGGGCACGGCAGACGCCTTTCAGCACCCGGTCGGGCCGTGCCTGGTCGTGGACGGCATCGAAGGCGGTGATGAGGTCGTAACGCGCATCGGGAGCGTCGTGATCGAAGGTGGTAAGATCCCGAACCTCGAAGTGGACGTTGCGCAACACATATTCGGCTGACCCTGCGCGCGCCGCCGCGATCGCCTCCGGGGACAGATCACACCCGGTGAAGCGGCTTCGGGGATAGGTCCGGGCCATCAGATTCAGCGCCCGGCCGACCCCGCAGCCGATGTCCAGGACGTCGATACCCTGCTCCAGCCGGCGGGACAGACCCGGCACCAGCGGGAGGATGGCGTCGAACAGCGACGACAACACCGACTGGCCGCTGTCTTCGGCCATCACCTCGTGGAATCGCCGGTACTCGGAGTAGGGCACGCCGCCGCCTTTCTGAAAGCACTCCAGAACCTGATCCTCGACGCAACCCAGCAGGCCGATGTACTGGGCGAAGACGCCGAAGTTGTCAGCGCCGGCGCTGCGGGTCAGGAAGGCGGCGTGGGCGGCGGGCAGGGAAAAACGGGGTTCTCTGCCGTTGGGATGGATCTCGACGATGCCCCCCGCAGTCACAGCGCCCAGCCACTCGCGTACGTACCGTTCGTTGAGCCGGGCGGCGGCGGCGATCTCGGCGCTGGTCGAGGGCGGCAGCGCGCTCATGACGTCAAACAGGCCGGCGCGGTGCCCGATGGAGGTCATCAGCGCCAGGGCGCCATGGTTCAGCACGTTGAGCAGCTTGCCACTGAAGGCTTCGGCCCTTTCTCTGTCAATCTGATGAAGAGTGCACACAGGGATGTCTCCTTTCGATTTCCGTTTCTGGTTCGTGCCCGGAGCACGGAAGGCTCACGAGCAGCCTGCAACCAAAACTAGCGGCCGGGGGAGCATCCCAACAATCGGAGAAATACGGTTTTTCTGCGGTCGTCGAACCGGGTCGTCTACGGTAATTTTACTGCCGGGGCATAGTCTGCGGCTCCTCTCCCTCGATCAGTCCCAGTTCGGAGGCCTTGCGCACCGCTTCCGAACGGTTCCGGCATTCCAGACGGTTAAGCAGGTTGGCCACATGCATCTCGACGGTACGCGGGCTCAGGAAGAGCTGCTGGGCGATCTCCTTGTTGGTGAAACCCTGAGCCACCAGCCGGACGATCTCCACCTGGCGCTGCGTCAGGCCGGCGACCAGAACGCGGCTGCCCGCCGAAGGATCGCGGGGCTCCTCCGCCGACTCGCCCAGCGACCGCAGGATTGCGGCGATGCGGGCGGCCAGCGGACGAGCCCCAAGGTTGCGGGCGCGCCGGTAGCTGCTGCGCAGGCGGCCGACCCCGTCCAGGCGATTGCCGGCCTCCACCAGCGTCCTGCCCAGCCTCGCCTCGACCCACGAGTGCTCCACCGGTACCCCCAGCTTCTCCATCTGACCCAGTGCCTGGGTGAATTTCCGTGCGGCTTCATCGGGATCCCCGTGCAGCGCAGCCATCTCTCCCAGCGCAAAGGCCAGGATGGCGAGAGCCTCGAAGTTGCCCGTTCCGGCAGCGATCTCCGAAAGTGCGCTCACGCAGCGGGACGCCTCCTGTTCGGCCTTCCGTGCGGCAAAGAAGCTGACTCCGCTAAACAGTGCGGTGAGGCAGTCGTGGGTGTCCCCCAGTTCCCTGCGGATCTCCAGAATGCGCAGGTAATGGGACGACGCGTCCTCAGGCTGGTCGCTGAATTCCGCCAGCAGTGCCAATCCCCAGCACGCAATCATCTCCGCCAGCGGGGATTGCTCGCGGAGTCCGATCCGGTGAGCGGACTCCAGCAGTTCCCGGGCCTCGTGGTTCTCACCGCGGTAGACCCGTACCAGGCCCAGGACGCAACCGGCCATCGCCTGCGAGAAGGCGTCGGCGGGATCCTGAATGACCTCGCGGGAGACCTCCATACAACGCCGCCAGTCGCCGGTACGGAAGAGGACCCAGGACATGCAGCTCAGGCAGAGCTTCGCCTGGACGCTTTCACCCTCGCGTTTGCAGTACTCATACGCGGTCAGATAGGTGTCCCGCGACGAGGCATACTCTGAGGCATACTCCAGGGTAGTGCCGAGTCGCCGGTACACTTCCGCGGCCGCGTCGATCTCGTGCCTTTCCAGCGCCATGGACAGGGCGTCCGTAGCAATCTTGATCCCATCCTGATGTCTGCCCGAGATGGAAAGGACATTGCCTTTCAGCCCCAGGGCTCGCGCCTCGAGGTCGGGGCGCTGGGCCCGGCGGGCCAGTTCCGCGGCCCGCTCGGACATGTTGAGCGCCTGCGTCAGGTCGTAAAGTCCGGTGCTGCGTGCGGCGCCGGCCAGCCACTCGGCGGCCGCCTCAGCCCAGGCCCCGCCGGCTTCAAAGGCCTCGGCAGCCAGACGCCGGGACTCGAAGTGGAGCTTCCAGGCGTTCTGCAAACCGTAGACCGTGGCCAGTCTCCGGTGCGCCTCGGCCTGCCGGCTGAGGTCTTCCCGGACGAGGGGACTGGCCAACACTTCACGCCAGGCGCGGGCGGCATCGGCAAGCTGTCCGCCCACCTCGGCGCAGTAGGCGAGACGCTCCAGGGCGGCGAGACGGCGGCCTTCCTGTTCTCCTTCCGGCCAGATTTCCAGGGCCCGATGTGCCGCATGGGCGGCGTCCCGGTAGGCGTGCAGGCGGCAGGAAAGCTCGGCGGCCGCCAACAGAGCCTCCCGAGCGCCGACGAGTTCGCCGGCCGCCGCCCAATGTTCGGCCACCCGTTCGGGAGGCGCCCCACGGGATTCCAGCAAGCTCGCCACCTGGCGGTTGAGCCGCCGCTGTTGCGACCACGGGATGGCGCCCAGTACCGTCTCGCGGATCAGATCGTTACGAAAGGCTCCCCTGCCCTCGCGGGTGCCCAGGATCAGGTGATGCTCGAGCAGAGCGTCAAGCGCCGCCTCGTCACCGGACAGCTCGGCGATCATTTCCAGATCGAATTCACTGCCGGCGACGGCGGCGGCCTCCAGCGTCCGGCGCTCCGCCTCGGAGAGGTGTTCGAGGCGCACCAGCACCATGTCACGGATGCTCTCGGGGATCGGAACCGGCTCTCCCGGGAACAGCTCCAGGCCCTCGGGGCCGGTGCGCAGTCGGGACTGGAGGGCAAGGCACAACTCCTCGATGAACAGCGGGACGCCTTGGGACCGGCCATGAAGCGTGCCTGCAAGGGACGGGCTGACTTTGCCGCCGAGAACCTGTTCGGCCAAGGCTGCCGTTTCCCCGGGACCGAGCGGCGTCAGGTTGATTTCAACCGGCGGCCGGCGTCTCCGCAGCTCGTTCCGCAGCCACCGCAGGCGGTGACCACGGGGAAGTCCGTCGCTGCGGTAGGCGGCGAGCAGGACGAGGCGGCGGTCTTCGAGCCGTTCGGCGAGGAGCGGCAGCAGTTCCAGGCTGGCATGATCGGCCCACTGCAGGTCGTCGAGGAAGAGGATGGAGGGAGAACCTTCCGAGAGCGCGTCGAGGGCTTCCAAGAACGCTTCGAGCTGGAGCTGGGCGTCGGTTTGTGCAGGGGGGACACCCAGCTCGTGGAGGATGCAGCGCAGGTGGGCGGCATACGGGCCGGTCTGGGGCGCCGGCACGTCTCGGCGTCGGATGGCGTCGCGCAGGGCGGCGGCCAGCAGCCCGTAGGCGGGCATGACGCCGCCCACAGCCCGCGAGCGAAAGACGGGCAAGGAGCTGCGGGCTATGGCTTCCTCGGCGAGGGTGGTCTTGCCGATGCCGGCCTCACCGGCGATAAGTACGACGCGGTCCGGTCCGCCGGGTCGGAGTGGCGGGGACGGTGTCGAGTCACCCGGGGTGTCCGGGTCGGCGCCCGCGCGGTGTGTCCGGTCCGCCGGGAGCCGGGAAGCGACACCCTGGAGGTCCTGGAGGAGCTGTTCGAGTTGGGCGAGTTCCTGACGTCTGCCGATCATGGTGTCTGGATCCGGGCCGGTTGCGGAACGGAACCAGGGAGCCGGCCTTCACGGTATCGTCTCCCAGCAGGAGGTGTCCGCGACCGAAATGTGACCGCCGGGAAACTGCTGGTCCAGGGTCGCAGCGGCCACCGGCCCGTCACACGAAACCACCGCACCCCCGATGAAACCCTCAGGCAGCCCCTGGCCGGGAAAGCCCTGCCACTGTTCCTGGGACCCTACCTTCACCAACTCCTCCAGCAGGACCCGACCGTCTTGAGGATCGTAGAAGGTGATCGAACAGGACACCTCCTCCGCGGCACCGACGTTCTGAAGCGCCAGTCCGCTCTTCTCAGCGGATGAGTTCTTCTGGACATAGCCCAGGGTCCGGCAGGGAGAAGCCGCCACGAGCCCCACCGGCTTCTGGTCTTCTCCGTTGATGTTCAACGTCAGTTGAGCCGTGGCGACAATCGGCCGGTGGGAGCTGATGACGACTGACCCCGCAGCCAAAGGCCCCTCCGGCCCAAAGATCAACTCCTGCGTCCCGCCGGGGACGATCTCCTGATGCCGGGTTTGGGACACCCGGTCCGGTCCGCTTCCTTGATGGAGGGTCACGGTGACCGTAGCTGAACGGACGCCCTCACCTCCCGGCGCAGGGTACTGGGTGAAGATCCGGGTCCGAGTCCCGTCTCCCGACGGTACCACCGGCAGGTGCAACCGGAACCCCCGCTGCGCCTCGGGGAGGAGCTGGATGCCGATGAGATTCCGCCGGTTCAGCGCGGGGGGGTTCGATGTTCCGCGACTGAGAAGTCCGTTCGAGGTCTCGCAGAAGTGACTGAGCTGGCCTAGGTGGGTCAACGTAATCGCATTGCCTTCCGGACAGCTCTTAGGATCACTCCAGACCACGAGACCTCGCGGGCTGCCGAAAGCGGCAGTGTCCCGGCAGTAATCGTGGCTGCCCGACTGCAGGTCGAATCGGCAGAAGCCGTTGGTGTGACTGTAGTAGAGAAGGTTTCCCTCACCGTCGACTGCCGGCCGGCCCAGCGAGTTGGCGAAGGAGATCTCGCCGGCTTCCGGGTCGACCTGGTCTTCAACCGGACCCAGGAGGTTGCCCTGGGCATCAAAGTGAACAACCTGGCAGCCTCCAGGGGGGCAGTCCAGCACATAGAGTTCGAACGTGTTCGCATCGACCACCAGGTCGCGCGGAATCGAGAGGTGCTGAAACGTTTGGCCCAGGTCGGCCAGGTAGGCTCCAGTCTCCGGATTGAACACCCTGACCCCGCCGCCTCCCCCCTCCTGGGCGACATACAGGACGGGTATCCCCGAAGTGCCGGGAGGTCCGAAGGCCAGGGCACGAGGCAGGGTCAGTTCCTCTTCAGGTACAACCGTCCGCAGGAATTCCCCCGTCCAGCCGTCGAACTCCAGGACTCTCGGGTTGCCGCCCGCGTCGAGAGCGAAGAGGTTGCCGCTGACGGGGTGGAAGGCCAAGTCCTGGGGTTGCAGCAGGTATTCCCCGGTCTGTCCGAAGCTGCCCTGAAAGCCGCCGCCCGGCTCGAGGTGGGCATTCGAGGAAATGGTCAGGCTGACGATTTGTCTTCCCGTGGTGTCGATGACTACGATGTCGCCGGCGCGTACCGGCAGCGGGGCGCCCGCCAATGTTGTGATACCGGCGAGGGTCCGGACGATCCAATGCATGTGA
>FWPU01005871.1_pt1 | contig 25650 bp, 16 predicted proteins | sample 2228361 | NCBI WGS metagenome assembly FWPU01 (sample SAMEA103939777, study PRJEB20133) | metagenome | reverse complement strand
GAGATCGAGCGGATGCGGCGCGAGGCCGAATCGCACGCCGAGGAGGACCGCCGTAAACGCGAGCTGGCCGAGTTGCGCAACAAGGCCGACAACCTCTGCTGGCAGACGGAAAAACTGCTCAAGGAGAATGAGGCGAAGCTCGGCGAATCGGATCGGCAGGCGATCCAGCGGGCGATCGAGAAGACGCGGGAGGCCGCCAAGTCCGACAGTGCGGACCGGATCAAGTCGGCGATCGCCGAAATGGAAGCCGCCGTACACGCCTTCAGCAAGACGTTGTACGAGCGTGCGACCGCCGGGGCCGGGGCTACCGCCGCGGGAACCGCCGACGCCTCCGCCGGCGCCGCCTCCGGCAAAGGCAAGGACGACGACACCATCGACGCCGAGTTTGAGGTGAAGTGAGCCGTCGCGCCGGCTTGGCGCCGCCGCACGCTTGCTCCCCGGGTCGCTTCCAGGCCGCTTGTCGATCGCGCACGCGATCCGGCGGCCTTTTTTGCGGACCGGCCGCTCTCCGCCGCGCCCAATCGCTATCCGTGCGCACCGAACGCGGCGGCGGTCGGCCGACCCGGAAGGAATCGCGACAAAAAGAAATCCCAACGAAGATCAATCCGAATAGGAGGATATCCCCATGGCATTCCGTTTCGACAAATTGACCATCAAAGCCCAGGAGGCGGTCGCCGAGGCGCAATCCCGGGCCGCCGATCGGCAAAATCCCGAAATCGATCCCCTGCATCTGCTGGAGGCGTTGTTGAGTGAAAAGGACGGCATCGCCCGACCCATGCTCCAGCGGATCGGCGTCCAATTCGGCCACTTGGAGCGGATGCTCCAGGCCGAATTGCAGCGCTTGCCGCGGATCTCGGGCGACGCCCAGCGGCAGCCGTCGGCAGCGCTGATGAAGGTCCTGGAGCAGGCCCAACGGGCGGCCGACGCGATGAAAGACGAGTTCGTCTCCACCGAGCACCTGTTGCTGGGGCTGACGCAGGCCCCCTCCAAGGCGAAGGACATTCTTCAGCTCAACGCGGTAACTGAAAAAGAGATCCATGAGGCCATGCGGGCCGTTCGCGGTAGCAGCCGCGCCGACGACCCCAACGCGGAATCCAAGTACCAAGCCTTGGAGCGCTACGGGATCGACTTGGTGGAACGCGCGCGGCGAGGCAAGCTCGATCCGGTCATCGGCCGCGATCAAGAAATCCGCCGCGTAATGCAAGTTCTCTCACGGCGGACGAAGAACAACCCGGTTCTGATCGGCGATCCCGGCGTGGGCAAAACGGCCATCGTGGAAGGCCTGGCCCTTCGCATCGTGGACGGCGACGTACCCGAAAACCTGAAAAACAAGCGGGTCATCGCGCTGGACATGGGGGCATTGGTCGCGGGAACCAAGTATCGCGGCGAATTCGAGGAGCGGCTCAAGGCGGTTTTGAAGGAGGTCGAGGCGGCCGGCGGCAACATCATCCTCTTCATCGACGAACTGCACACCGTGGTGGGAGCCGGTCGCGCCGAAGGCGGCTCGGACGCCGCCAATCTGCTCAAACCGGCGCTCGCCCGGGGAGAGCTGCGCTGCATCGGGGCCACCACCCTGGACGAATACCGCAAGTACATCGAGAAGGACGCCGCGCTGGAACGCCGTTTCCAACCGGTGTACGTGGGCGAGCCTTCCGTCGAGGACACGATCGCCATTCTCCGCGGCTTGAAACCCCGCTACGAGGCCCATCACGGCGTGAAGATCAAGGACTCGGCCCTGGTGGCGGCAGCCCATCTGTCCCATCGCTACATCACCGACCGCTTCTTGCCGGACAAGGCCATCGACCTGGTGGACGAGGCCATGAGCCGCTTGGCCATGGAGTTGCAAAGCGTGCCCGTCGAAATCGATCAACTGCAACGCCGGGTCGTGCAACTGGAGTTGGCCGAGCGGCAACTCGCGGAGGAGAACGAAGAGCACGCCAAGGAACGGCGGCGGGAAATCCAAGAGGAGATCACCAAGCTCCGCAAGGAGTTACAGGATTTGAGGCGACAATGGGAAAGCGAGAAGGCCGCCCTCGAGGAAATCCAGAAGTTGCGGCAGGAATTGCAGCAGGTGGAGCACGAATTCAATCAGCTCCAGGCCGGCATCAAGGACAAGCAATCGTCGGGAAGCATGGTGCCCGAGGCCGACTACCAACGGCTCTATGAACTGGACATCCGGCGGCGGCAATTGCAGAAGGCCCTGGAGGAGCAAGAGTCGGCTTATCCCGTCTCCGACGAACGCCGTTTGCTGCGGCTGGAGGTCGGCCAAGAGGAGATCGCCGAGGTCGTCAGCGCTTGGACCGGGGTACCGGTTGCCCGGATGATGGAGACCGAGCGGGCCAAGCTGATCGTCCTGGAGGAGCGGTTGCACCTTCGGGTCGTGGGACAGGACGAAGCGGGGCGGGCGGTGGCCGACGCCGTCCGGCGCAGCCGCTCCGGCTTGCAAGATCCCAAGCGGCCGATCGGGTCCTTCATCTTCCTGGGGCCCACCGGCGTGGGCAAGACCGAGCTGTGCAAGGCCCTGGCCGAGGTATTGTTCGACGACGAAAACGCCGTCGTCCGCCTCGACATGAGCGAGTTCATGGAGCGGCACACGGTGAGCCGTTTGATCGGAGCGCCGCCGGGCTATGTGGGCTACGAAGAAGGCGGCGTCCTGACGGAGGCCATCCGCCGCAGGCCCTACGCCGTGGTCCTGCTGGACGAAATCGAAAAGGCCCACCGCGACGTGTTCAACATCCTGTTGCAAGTGCTGGACGACGGCCGGTTGACGGACAACCAAGGCTACACGGTGGATTTCACGAATACCATCATCGTGATGACCTCCAACATCGGCAGCCAGGCCATCCAGGAGATCACGCGGAGCGGGGGACGCGAGGAGGAAATCCGCCACGCGGTCCAAGAGGCCTTGCGGCATCACTTCCTGCCGGAGTTCTTGAATCGCGTGGACGAGATCATCATCTTCCACCCCTTGCGGCGCGAGCAAATCCGCAAGATCGCCGAGATCCAAATCGAGCGGCTCCGAAAACGGCTGGCCGAGAAAGGCGTCCGGTTGGAAGTCTCCGACCGCGCGGTCGAAGCCGTGGCCGAGCTGGGTTACGACCCAACCTACGGGGCACGCCCGCTCAAACGCGTAATTCAACAGCGGATCGAAAACCCCTTGGCAATCGAACTCCTCAAAGTGAGCGATTGGGAGGGCATGACGGTCCGCGTGGATTACGAGCTGGGCGATTTCATTTTCCAGCGGGTGGTGGAAGCGGAACCCGTCGAAGATTGATCGCCGCGGAGCGGCTTGCGCACGAATGGGAACCGAGCCGCCGGTTTCAGCCGGCGGCTCCTTTGCCGGCCGGGCGCGGGACCAACCGTGGGAATCTCACTCGGCCACGCGTTGCCGGATGAAGCGGACGCTCGGGTCGGCCCCGGCGCTGCCTCCGGTCAACGTCTCCGCCAGATAGCGGACCCGTTCGCGAGAATTGATGGGCGAGCGGAAATTGTCGCCTTTTTGCAGGATGATCCGTACGTCGGGCATTTCCCCGAAGGCCTCCGTTCCGGCGACCTGGCAGGGGAACCAGTAGCCCTTGCCCTCGTCATCGACGAGAAAGAACTCCGGATAGCAATGCCCCTGGACCCACACGGTCCGTGACGGGATCCCCAAGGCCCGACACAGCGCGATGAAGAGCGATGTCATGTCCTCGCAGTCGCCCGTCCCGTCCTTCAAGGCGGCCAAGGCCCCGCGTAGCGGCGTGTTTTGCTTGTAGGTCACGTGCTCCCGAACCCAGTCGTAGATCGCCTTCACGCGGTCCCAATCCTTCCCCTCGGCCGGAAAAATCTCCTTGGCTTGGGCCGTGATCTTCGGGTCGCGGGATTCGATTTTCGGGCTGGTGCCGAGGAAGGGCCGAACGTCGGCGGGAATCTGCCGAGTCTCGGGAATACGGAAGATCGACGTATCGGGCGGCGGCAGTTGCACGAATCGTCGGACCTCCACCGTAACGACGGCCTTGGCCTCTTTTCCGCCCGGCAAATTGGGGATCTGCACCACCATCATATCGACCAAGCCATCCACGGATTGATACCGGACGGAGACGCCGGGGGAAATATCCTCCTCGACGATCTCAACCTGCTGCTCAGGCCAATTGCGCGGGATGGGGGCCGTTCCCTTGATTCCGCGACAGGCCCCCCCCGATGCCGTGATCACCATGCCCGCCTGCCACCGCATGACCACGGGATCGCCCAAACGACAGCCCTTGCCCTCGTCCGTCTTGAACTGGGCGAAAACGGTTTGCCAAGCAACCGTCCAACTCCACAACACAAGCGATAGAATCGCGATTTTCGACATTGCAACCTCATTCCCGAAAGGAAACCCCACGAGGTGGCGAGTTCCCGAAACGATCCCGCCACCCATTGTCGATCAAACCGACAAAGCGGTCTTTCGGAATGGCGGCGATGCTCGTCCTCGGCGAAACGCCGCCAGGCCTCTCCTTCTTTATCATACAATACACAATCTGGAGAATATGCGACAAACGGAGCGACATTGAGGCGAGCGGTGCTGATTCGCACGCCCTCTCTCACCCGGCCCGGGAGACCCTCGTTCAGAATCCTGCCGATCTGGAATCGTCGCTGCAAGGGCCGCGTTTCGAGATCGAAGGGCGGCGGATGCGACGGGGCTGATGGGAAGTGCGGCCGCAGGGAAAACGGCGGGAAGCCGCCTTGATTGGAAGAGGCAGGCTCTCCTATAATCCGCGGCCCTCTCACTCCCATGCCAAGGAGTGGCGGAATGGGGGACCCAGGTAGCTCGGGCTCGCTGCCCGAACTTCGGCCGCCATGAACTTCCAAACCCAGGCTGACTCCGCGACGGAGCGGCCCCCGAACCGGCAAGGACGCCATATCCCTGAGCGGTTACGCATGCTACGGATACCGACGAAGAATCGCTGCGCCCGATCGCCGATGGGGCGACCGGGGCGGTATCGTCGGTTTGCGATTGTCCGGCCGGCCGACGCTTCGGTTGGCGGCGTTCGCCCCCTGCGTCATCGCCCTGCCGGCATGTTGGGCGGGGCGAGTCGCGGCGACCCCTCCCGGACTGCCCCTCACGCCGGAACGAGTGGCCGCGGAGAGCACGGCGGCACGAGCCTTGGTCCACTTGCCGCAACCCGACATCTCAGCCCCGATCAAAGCCACGGCGCAGGCGGCCAATCACTGGCGGCTGGGCAGCTATGAGGTCTGGATTCTCCGTGGAGATTGCCGCATCGCACAAGGCGGTCTGTCGCTGCGCGGAAATGAGGCCGTCCTGTGGATCGACCGTTCGCCCGACGAACTTCGGCCGGCGACCGCCGGAGCCGATTTTCCCGACGACACCGCCGATTCCCCGGCGGGCCGCCTCTTTTCCGCGGGCCGAGTCACCGACGGGCGACCATCTCCCGTCCGGGCTAATCCGGCAGGAATGGGGAGACTCGGGAGCGGCCCGACCAAGGTCATCGTCTACTTGGAAAACGGTTCGGAAGGGGTGATTCAAGCAGTCGGGCCCGGGGCGAGGCTTCAAGATCGGGTCTATTTCGGGCGACTTTACACGGCAGCCGACGTAACCGTGGAGGCACTGGAAATCGCGGGAGAACCGGCGGAGTCACCGCCCGTTTTCCTCCGCGCCGCGGCCCGGCGGAATGCCGAAGCGGAATCGGCCGTGCGGCACGCACAGTATTTGTCGGAAGATTTGCCGGCAGCTCCGTCCGGCGACCCGTCGCCGCCGGCCGGGACACGGCGGATCCGCGTCTTTCCGCGAAGCAGCGTTCCCATCCAGGCCCAATGGTTTCCCGATCCCGACGGCGGGCGCTGGATCGGACTGATCGACGCCGGCGTCAATCTGATCGTGGAAGAAGCCGGGCCGTTCGGCACGATCGACATTGCCGCCGATCGCCTGGTGATTTGGGTGACCGGAGATGAACAGCTCGACTTGGCGGACAGCGAGGCCGTCTCTTCGGATCGGCCCTTGGAAGTCTACATGGAGGGGAACATCGTCTTTCGACAGGCGGACCGCCGCATCTACGCGGATCGGATGTATTATGACGTCAACCGCCGGGCGGGAATCGTAATCAACACCGAGCTGCTGACGCCCGTCCCCGATTACGACGGCTTGCTGCGGCTTCGCGCCGACATCCTGCAACAACTCGACGAGAATCGCTTTTTCGCGCAAAATCTCTTCGTCACGTCCAGCCGCCTGGGAGTGCCGGGCTATCGTTTGCAGGCCCAATCCGCGTTCCTGGAGGACTTCACGGAGCCGGTCTTCGACCCCGCGACGGGCGAACCGGTGATCGATCCCGAGACCGGGCAGCGAGCCGTCATCCATCGTCGGTGGGCCACGGGGCGAGATAATTTCGTCTATTTGCGAAACGTCCCCATCTTCTACTGGCCCGTGCTGGCCGGTGACCTGACCAAGCCCACCTACTATCTCAATCGTATCCGCCTTCGCAACGACAACGTCTTCGGTACGCAAGTGCTCACCAATTGGGACGCCTATCAACTCTTCGGCATCCGCAATCGGCCCGACGGTACCGAGTGGAGCCTCAGCCTGGACTACCTGAGTGACCGGGGACTGGGCCACGGCAGCGGTTTCACCTACGCGCGCGACGGCTTTTTGGGTTTGCCCGGCTACGCCACAGGGTTGATCGACTACTGGGGCATCTTCGACGACGGGCTGGACAACCTCGGCCTCGGCCGCCGCGCTCTGGTCCCCGAAAAGGACTACCGCTACCGCTTCCTCTGGCAGCACCGGCAGTTCCTCGACGAGGAGTATCAAATCACCGGTGAGGTAGGACTCATCAGCGATCGCAATTTTCTGGAACAATTCTACGAGCGCGAGTGGGACGAGCTGAAAGACCAAAACACGTCGCTGGAACTGAAGCGCATCTACGGGAATTCGTCTTGGAGCCTTTCGGCGGGCGTCCGGATGAACACGTTCTTCACGCAGACGGAATGGCTGCCCCGATTCGACCATTACCGCCTCGGCACCTCGTTCCTCTATGACAGCCTCACCTGGCACGCCCACACCAGCCTGGGGTTCGCGCGCTTGAGGACGGCCTCGACCCCTAAGGACCCCGCCGATGCCGCCGCCTTCGCCTATCTGCCGTGGGAAGTGAATCCGATCTCGGGCGCGCCGCTGGGCACCAACAGCGAACGATTCATCACGCGGCAAGAGATCGACTGGCCTTTCCAGATAGGCCCCGTCAAGATCGTCCCCTATGCCTTGGGCGAATTAGGCCACTGGGGGGAGGACGTGTACGGAGACGACTACCAGCGGGCTTACGTCCAAGTCGGGACGAGGGCTTCGCTGCCGGTGTGGAGTTACAACCCCTACATCGAGAGCGACCTCTTCAACGTCCACGGCATCGCCCACAAAGTCACGTTCAAGGCGGAAGCCTTTTGGGCGAACTCCAGCGACGACATGGACCGGCTGCCGCTCTACGATCCCTTGGACGACGACGCCGTGGAGGCCTTTCGGCGGCGATTGTCGGTACTCACATTCGGGCCGGGAACCGGGTTCGGAGGCCCCCCCGTTCCGCTCCCCTTCGACGAACGCACCTACGCCCTCCGCAGCGGCATGGCCTCCTGGGTCACCGCTCCCAGCATGGAGATCGCCGACGATCTGACCCTGATCCGGCTGGGCGTCGAACAGCGGTGGCAGACCAAGCGCGGGCAACCGGGCGCCCGTCGCATCATCGACTGGATCACCTTCGACACCCATTTCTCCCTCTTTCCCGACTCCTCGCGCGACAATTTCGGCCGCTTCGTGGGACTTTGGGACTACGACGCCCGGTGGTTCGTCGGCGACCGCTTGACGCTGGCCTCCGGCGGGGTTTTCGATTTCTTCGATTCGGGCCAGAAGCTGTTCACGGTGGGCGCGTATCTCAATCGGCCGCCGCGCGGGGATTTGTACGTGGGTTTGCGCGTCCTGCAAGGGCCGATCGACAGCACCGTCCTGTTTACGTCGTTCTCCTACCGTCTGTCCCCCAAGTGGATGTCCACGCTCGGCGTTTCGATCGATTTGGGCGAATCGAACAACATCGGACAGAACTTCTCGCTGACGCGCATCGGGGAGTCTTTCCTGGTCAGCGCGGGCTTGAACGTGGACGCAGGCCGCGATAGCGTGGGCTTCAACTTCACCGTGGAGCCTCGGTTCCTACCCAAGCGACGGCTGATGGGCGCGAGCGGCGCCGCGATTCCCATCTCCGGAACCCAAGGGCTGGAGTGAGCTTGCGCCTTTCGCCCCAAAGAAGCGAGGCCGCAGCGACTTGTCCCGAGCGCTGACCCGCCGACGGGAAGCGACCGCCGCTTTCCCGCAGGACGCCGGCAATCGGGATGCGTCCCCTCCCGGCGCAACGCCCGAAAAGAACGGCTCCATTACGAATCGCAGGCCCGCGATATCCGCGCGGCGGTCGGCTCATCGCCGCTTGGGCCGGATCGCCGCTTGGTCAAGCGGACCTCGTTGCCGGTCTCGTTATAAACGACCTCGTCCATGAACGCCCGCATCAACAGCACGCCGCGCCCGAAGCAGTTCTCCACATTTTCCGCGCGGCACATCAGATTGGCGAAGGGTTTCGTGTCGAATCCCGGCCCTTCGTCCTGAACGCGGAAAAAGACTTCATCGTGCTTGAGTCGCCCCTCCAGCCAGACCTTTCGCTCGGCATAGGGCGGCTGCACGCGACGTTCTTCCGCAAGGGCGAAGAATTGCCGCTCGTCGCTCTCCCGCAGCGATGAGGATAATTCCAGATTGCCGTGAAACATGGCGTTGGAAAGGGCCTCTTGCAGCGCGATGGTGACCCGAGTGCGTTCCCCCGGATCGTCCCAGCCCACGTCTTCCAGTGCCTCCTGCACGTAGTCGATCACCGCCCGAAAGTAGCGGCAATCGTTGTCGATCGCGAAAAGAAACGTCCACTGGCGAAGACATCGCATCAATTCGGTTCGCACCATGCGGCGTCGCGAGACCTCCCTGTTGGCTTCCACGGTGGAAGCCAACCTTTTCCCGGCCAAGCGCTTGGGAACGTAACTGGCGGCGCCGCGGCGGAGGGCTTCCAACGCTATCTCCTCGCTGCCTTGGGAGGTGATCAGGATGACGGGCACCCGCGGATGCCGTTGCCGAATCCGTTCCACCAAGGTCAGTCCGTTCATCCGCGGCATGATCATGTCCGTAATCACCAGCTCGAAATCCTGTTCGTCGAGGATTTCGGCCGCCTCCAAACCATCCTGGGCGGTGTGGATTTCCACGTCGGGCAGCCTCGCCAACAACCCGGAGATGAGCTGCCGATCGACGGCCGAATCGTCCACCACCAGGATCTTGGTCATGTGGCAACTCCGTTCTTGGCAGCAGGGAGGAAGGCTCCGGCCCCGTCGCGCGGGTCGCCGTTCATCTCGCCGCCTCCTCCGGATTCATGCCGGCGCGAAGCCGGGGAATCGCCGCCCGCAACCGCTCGCTCGCCTCGGCTACCATTTCGGACAACTGTTCCCACTCGGCCAGGAGCGTTTCGAGGGGCGTGTCGCTGAGCAAGTGCCTCTCCAAAGCGTACGCCGTTTGCGAGGCCCTTTCCACCCCAAAATAGCGGAGCGAGCCGCCCAGCGTGTGTGCCGCCCGGCGGGCGCCCGGCCAATCGCCTCGATCCACACCATCGCGCACGGCTTTCAACAGCGCAGGGGCCTCCTGGAGGAAGGTCTCCACGAGATCGGCCAGAAGACCGGCATCCCCCCCCGTGGTCGCCAGGGCCGTCTTCCAATGGATTGCGACCCCTGCCATCCGCTTTCCCGCTTCATTCGATTCCTTCGGCATCCGGGAATCTTCCGGCACGGGCTTCGACGGGACGGCCGGGCCGGCTTCGGCGGTGTCGGATTCCGCGGAAGTCGGCTCCGCCGCGGCGTCCTCGGTCGGGCACGCGGCGACCGGCTCTCGCGATTCCCCCACCGGACGGTCGGAGGTCCGCGCGGTCGCATCCCGCAAAAAATCGTCGCCGCGGACTTGCCGCAAGACTTGCACGATTACCTCGAAGAAGCTGTCCACGTCGATCGGCTTGGCCAGGTAGCCGTCCATGCCGGAAGCCAACGCCGCCTCGCGATCGCCTTGCATGGCGTGGGCCGTCATCGCGATGACCGGCATGTGCGGCGATCCCGTCTCGCGTTCACGCCGGCGAATCTCTTGCGTGGCTTGGTAGCCGTCCATTTCCGGCATCTGGATGTCCATCAAGACCAAATCGAACTCCCTGCGGTCGAGCCACTCCAGGGCCTGCCGTCCGTCGTTCGCCACGACGACCTCGTGTCCCGCCTTTTCCAGCAGCGTGACGGCCACCTTTTGATTGAACGGGCTGTCCTCGGCGAGCAGGATTCGCAGTCGGGGCAGCGAGGGCAGTTGCGCGGCGGGCATTCCCGTATCTGGCGGATGCCAGGGGACCCCCAAGATCTCGGCCACGGCGTTGAAAAGCTCGGATTGCTTGATCGGCTTCGTCAGGGTCAAGGCCACGCCCAACTCGCGGAGCATCCCTTGCTCTCCGGGGTTGTCGGCCGAACTGAGCACGATGACGGCGGTCTTTTCCGGCGGCAACTGCTCGCGGACGCGGCGGACCAGCTCCAAGCCGTCCATGCCGGGCATCAGCAGGTCGGTGAGGATGAGATCGTAGGGGTTTCCCTCCCGCAACGACGCGGCCGCCATTTCCAACGCCATTGGACCGGATTCGGCGGCTTCGCCCGCCAAACCCCATTGAGCCAGCATCTCTTGGATGATGCGGCGGTTGGTACGGTTGTCGTCCACCACCAGAATCCTTTGTCCGCCGTAGGGGCGGAGGTCGGTCGGCGCCGCTTGGGTTCGAGGTTCCGCGACCGTGGCGAAGCGGGCCGTGAACGCGAACGTGCTGCCTTCGCCCGGCGTGCTCTCCACCCAAATCCGTCCGCCCATCAACTCCACCAGCCGCTTGCAGATGGCCAACCCCAGGCCCGTGCCGCCGAATCGCCGCGTGGTACTCTTGTCGGCCTGTTCGAAGGCGGCGAAAATGCTTTCCCTTTTTTCCGGTGCGATTCCGATGCCCGTGTCGCGCACCGTGAATTGCAGCTCGGCCTCGCCTTCGAGGCAACGCAACGCCGTCACATCGACCACGACCTCGCCGCGCTCGGTGAACTTGACGGCGTTATCCACCAAGTTGACGATGACCTGCCGCAGGCGGACCGGATCGCCGAGCAAGGCGTCGGGCACGCGGGGGTCCACGCGGTAGGCCAGTTCCAACCGCTTGCTGTGAGCCCGCAGCGCCAACCCCTTCATGGTATTGCCCAGCTCTTCCCGCAAGGAGAATTCCACGGACTCCAGTTCCAACCGGCCGGCCTCGATCTTGGAGAAATCGAGGATGCTGTTGATGAGAGCCAAGAGGGTCTCTCCCGCCTCCCGAATGATCTGAAGATAACCCCGCTGCTCGCCGGTCATCGGAGTTTGGGCCAAAAGCTGGGCCATGCCCAGAATGGCGTTCATGGGCGTGCGGATTTCGTGGCTCATATTGGCCACGAAAAAGCTCTTGGAGCGGCTGGCCTCCTCGGCGGCCTGCTTGGCCTGTTCGAGCGTCCGCCGAGCGATGATTTGGTCGGTTACGTCCCAAAAGACCGCCTGCACGCCGACCACGTCTCCCGCCGCGTCGCGGACCGGGGACTTCATGACCTGCACGTACCGCAGGGCGCCGTCGCGCTCGTATTGCTCGATGTCCTCGAAGAGCTGCCCGCTCTCCATCACGCGACGATCATCCTGGCGATATTTCGACGCCAAGTCGGGCGGGTAAAAGTCGAAGTCGGTCTTGCCCAGAATCTCCGCCAGCGGCCGCCCCAAGAGATGGCAGAACGAGGAGTTGGCGAAAGTGAAACGGCCTTCTCGATTCTTGCGTAGGACGTGGACGGGCAGATTCTCCACCAGGGAGTAATACAAGGCCTGCGAGTCGCGCAATCCCTTTTCGATGTTCTCGCGGCGTTGAATCTCCTCTTGCAACATGCGGTTGGCTTCGCGGAGTTCCCGCGTCCGCTCCTCGATCAGGCGCTGGGTGGCCAAGGCTCGGCCGCCCAGGGAGTGCACGTAGAGCGAAAGCAGGACCGAGCCGAAAAACCCCACGCCCAAGAGCCACCAGGCCCCGAAGCCGCGGCGCTGTTCGATGTAAGCTGAGCTGGGACGCATCGTCACCCGCCACTGGCGCCCGGGCAGTTGGATATCCCAATTCCAATCCCAGCGCAACAGGGCCGCATCCCACGGGCGCAATCCGGACCAATCGCCGATGGAGAGCAGCTCGCGTTCGTCCTCGCCGTGTTGCGGCGTATCGACGATGGATAGATGGATTTTCTGCTCTTCGCACCAACTCTTGATGGGGGCCAGCAGTTCCTGGACGTCCACCACCACGATCAAAACGCCCGACACTTGGTTGATGCGTTCCAGCGGCTCTTGGGGTACATATTGGAAGGGGAAAATCGGCCATCCGATCAAGAGGAACCCGGGCGAGGCGTCCGTCGCGGCACCGCCGTCGCGGCCGTCCGGGGGTCGCTCCGGATCGGGCGTGCGGAACATCGAAAGATCGAAAACCAGCCGCGAAGCCACGCCCCCTTCCTCCACCGCGTGCAGGACGGCCTCGAAAAGATCATCGCGCGACGCCAAGTCGAAACCCTGCCCCGCAGCGAAGTGTTTGCGTGGTTCGATGTACAAGATAGGCATGTGCAGCGGCCGGGTGTGCGCACGGACGCGCTTGCCGGAATCGTCCAGCTCCCAAAGGTCCAGCCCGTTGACGCCGTTGTCACCAGCCTGCTGATAGAACCGCAGCAAATCGTCGGGGCGCAGGATGGGGACCCAAGCCACGAAAGACACATCGGAATACCGCGACAATAAGAGGTCGCAGGCGGCGGAAAACTCCCAGTTTTCCACGGATTCCGAACCGGCGTAGAGCGCGGCCAAGAAATTGAGAAGCCCCACGTCGCGATTGACGGCCGAATCCAAGAGTTGGATGCGAGCCCGGCACTGATTGTGGCACTGCCCGGCGATCCGCCCGCTATCGCGCTGGATATTGGCCCGCCACAGAGCGAAGGAACCGGCCGCCCCGATCAAGAAGATAATCAGCGTCGTCAGCCGCAGCCGGAACGGAGCCGACCCCACCAGGGCCGTCACACCCCGCCGCACCTCCGGACTGGCCGACTGCGTGCTCATCTTCTCATCGCCTTAACTGCGGCGTGAATGAAGACAGGAAGTGGTAGATAAGATAAGCCACAACGCGAGAAGGTCGCGACGGAACGGGCCGGCCTCCCCGCGAAAAAAGCGCGCCGCACGACCTGCCGCCCCCGCCGCGGACTACTCCCCGTCCCTCGCTTGCCGAGGCGCGTTTCCGACCCTCCCGCACTCTCTTCGTCATTTCCTATTTCATTTTACCACAACAACCGATTCAGCCGATAATTTTCGCCGATTTTAGAGACTCTGCCCTCCCCTGTGAAGATTCCTCCACGTCCGGAGGCGTAAAAGCGCGCGGCGACGAGATCGGAGCGGCTTGCCGGACTCCGAGCAGCTTTTCTGACGGTGGCACGCAACCGGGCGAGGGGGGCACCCAACCGGCCTTCGCAACGCGAATCCGACGGCCGTAGGACGACCGCGCGGCGTACCGCCCCAGCCTCAATTCACCGGCATGATGTTCGGCGGAAGCGGCGTTCGGCTTCGCGTGCGGAGCTCTTCCGCCCGATCCAGCAGGTTTTGCGGCGGTGCGACCACTTGCGGGACCAACTGATAGTCCAGTACCCGCATGTCTCGAATCTCGCTCGCCACGACATTCTCCGAAAAGAAATCGAGAGGCGGAACCTGATACCAGGGCGGATCGATCCGCTCGTAGACCGTCAAGGTTTGATAACCGTCCTTCACCAGGCGGATTTTCCGCGTGCCGTAGTAAGTGAACGTGGTGGCGATGGGGGTTGAACCGATCTGGTAATCGTCCACGTACACCATGGCTCCGGGCGGATCGCTGCGGATCATCAGGCGTCGCTGAACGCAGCCCGGCAACAGCAACACCGCCGCGGCCGCGAACACCCAGATCGCGCCGGAAGGCCGACGCTCGGCGCCGTCAAGGGCTTGCCGACGCCGCACGTCTTGTTTCGATGTTGAGGTCGCGCCCATCATCTCCGTCACCACGCGCCGGGTCTGTCGTACCGGATGCGGATACTTCGGCCGGCTCCGCCGATTTCCGGTGGGGCAGGATAGCAATTTCCCTCCCGCCGTTCCATACGGAAACGCGAGCGACAGCCGGGGCCGGACATCCCGCACCAACATCCCACCGCCGGAAACTGTGCGACCTCGGCTTGCCGCGGCCCGTCTCGCCGACGCGGGCGACCGCCGGGGTCAAAAGCTTCCGGTGATGTCGCCCGCCGCGGCCGTGGCCAAGGCATGATAGATGCGGACATCGATCGTATCCGAGATCATGCGCACCGAGCCGTCTCCCAGCAAGAATTGTGCGCCGCCGGGATGTTGGCTGCTGAAGCCGTGGGCGTGAAATTCCTTGATATTGGGCGGCAGAATGGCTGAACCGACGACCGCCGCCAAGACGCATGCATCGCCCGGCATGGCACCGGTCCACGTGCAATAGCCCCGCTCCGCCGTGCGCTCGCCGACCAGCAGGGTCTGACTGAGACCGTCCGTAATGTGGGCCAGCGACAAGAAGCTGTTGTGGTACAGAACCCCGTCGCTGCGGCACTGCTGCCCTTCCGGCAGCCCTTCGCAATCGTGGACGTCTTTCACTCCGAACACGCCGATATAGTTGCTCTTCGCCAAGAGCATTTCCATCAGCTCTTCGTCTTCGTCCCCATGATCGTGGTCGTGGTCGTGATCGTCCTCATGGGCGTGGCTTTCGTGCAATTCCTCCACGCGAAAGAGCTTCTTGCTGGAATTGACGTCCGAGGGACAGAGGAAGATCGGCAACACGGCCTGCCGAGCTGCTTCGTTGCGAGGATCCCAAATCGGGGCGTCCAGCACAATCTTGCCGTTGTACAGATTCATCTGTTCCAGATAGGGCAGGATGACCGCGCCCCAGCTCCAACCCGGCCCGCCGTTCACCAGCGGGCGCCGCCCGTCTTCGCTGTAGCCGGTCCAACCGGCGGGCAGACGCCGGTGCACGTCGTGATACATCTGGATGGCCAAGCCGATCTGCTTGAGATTATTGGCGCATTGGCTCCGCCGGGCCGCCTCTCTGGCAGCTTGAACGGCCGGCAGCAAGAGTGCGATCAAGATTCCGATGATCGCAATCACGACTAGAAGCTCCACCAAGGTAAAACCGTGATGCCGCGTTTCGGCCGAACGACATCCCAAAGTCTTGAAACCGCGCATGATATAGTTCTCCGTCGAGGATGATTCCGTGGGACAACCCGTCAACGACCGATGGATCGCGGGAGTATCGCCGACGAGCTTCTCGCGATCCGAGCAGGGGGACTCGGCCGGGAGGAATCCGATTCCCACATGTGGAAACCGGGCGTCCCGATACCGATCCGCTCGATGAATCCGCGGCGTGCAGGGGTGCAAGGGGCCTTGCCGCGGAGAGACTGTCGGCCGGTATCGCTGTGCATTCGACGATCCGGAAAAAGCCTCGCCGGATCAGTTCGAAACGCGGTCGGCCGAGCCGAATTCCGGAATCATGCGACGGCCGGGGGACCGCGGCTGTAATGGGAAAGAAGAAGCGAGGAGCCGCCCGGAACATCGTCCAAGACCGGAGTCCGACCGCTCAACGGCTTGCGTGGAACCCAGCACCCGATGGGGGCGCGGTCCTGGCCCTGCGAGAGAAAATGGCAGACGTGGCAGTGCGCGGCGTCGAGGTATTCCCGATCGGGAGCCGCCGTACTCAAACCCGGCCGCTCCACGTCCGACGCTGCGTTCGGCAACGCCCCTCCAACGTGCCGAGGGTGCGCAACGCCGACGTGGCAGGTGACCGAAGACGGAGCGGAATCGGGCAGACCCAGGCAGATCGGGCCGCACGCAGCGCCGATGGGCTCGGCCGCGTGGCGGTGCAGCAGCGGCGCGAACGTGAGCGAAACAACCCACCATCCCGCCAAGGCAAGGACGGCGTAGCGTTTCCAAACTCCGTTAACTCGCCGAACCATGACCGACCCACAACGAAAGCTACAGCAGGATCTCCCTCGAAGCCGGTTACTCGCCCGCGTGCCATACGTGAATGGCAGGGCGACGGTTCGCGACGCAACCGGGGAGCAGCCCTCGCCGTCAACTCCAATCATACCGGAACGATCAAGGGCCGAAAGTGGAAAAGCGATACTAAGACGCAACCAAAAAAAGTGCCCTCCGTAGGCGGGGCAGGGACCTACGAAGGGCTGAGCTGTGAGGGATACCCCCACTGCTCTTCATTATCGGCTTGTAATCGGAGAAATACAATACTTAATTCGGGGGGGAAGGCGAATTATTGGCTGTCTAATTCGACGCCACCCAACAGCCGGTTCTTGGGACCGCCACAACCACAACCACATCCTCGCACAGCGCCAAATCCTAGCACAACGCGCATGCACGATCAAGCAACCTCTGCACCAATCCCTTCGTTTCGTAGAAGTCCGTAATCGTCGAAGACGATGCTGCGTAAGAACGGGAGATCCGCGCTGGCCGGACGCGAGGAACGGACTTTTGTCGTGCGATTCTCCGGAGAGACGGGCTCCGTCGCGTCCGCCGAGGTGCCGATGGAAGTACTCGTCGCGTTTCCCGGCCACGATAGTGCCCAGCCTTCCAGGGAGCGTGACCCTCCAGGGTTACGGCCGGAACAGAGCACATCCCTCCAATCGCAGCGTCACCTGGCCCTCCACAATTGTGGGTTCCCCGGGCAGGCGGGGTGCAGGTTGCAACTCGTGCGCCGGGAAGCATCTCGGCAAGAAAAGGAAGGACGACCGCCGCACACGTGTTAACGCGCCCGGCGGCCGGGGAGTCCTCTCGACATTCGTTGGGATGCCATGTCCGGATGGCGACCGGCGAGCCGCGACCTAGAACACGTCCATGATGAAGTGGTGGCCGCTATGGAATCGCCGCGGTTCCGGGTAGTAGTTCTGCCACCGTTGGTTGTAGACTGGGATTCGCATTTCCGGCGGGTAGCGGAAGTACAGATCCTCGCTGCTCTTGTAGTAGTCCGGGCCGAAGTAGTTCTGGGGATAGTACACGTACGGGTAGTGGTAGAAACGGTTCCAATCCTGCGTGCTGTAGGTTCGGCCCCACTGCCTACCGTAAGCCTGTTGGGCGGAAGCCGTTTGCTGCAAGGCCGCGGTCAACATCACGGCGACGAACGCGGCAACGATCAAGCGCCGAAACATCGTAGTTCCCCCTGAATCGGTAAAAAGATGTTTTTGTCTGCGAGGTGCTCCGCATGCCCGTCGCGGCGAACGCCGTCCGATCCTGAGGGGATGACCTCCCGCCTCCCCGCCGAGACGCGTCCGCGAAGCCGCGGTCCGACATTTCCTATGTTTTACGTCATCGGCAGAATCCATATTCAGCATTGAGGGAATATCCCGAGCCGTCGGATTGTCCGGCCCGGCCCGCATAACCCGCCCGTCGTGCCGTGACGCCGATTTCCTACCCCCGAGTTGCCGGAAAGCAACGCGGCGGCTTGCGGTAACATCATCCCAATGCTTTCCAGTCGCAACTCCCCGCCCGCCATCGCGAGATTCGGCGGGCCGACCGCGCCCCGGTCGGCTCCATTCCCGGCTTATTGCCTCGAAAACAGACGGACTCGGCCGCTTTTGCCGACGTCGGCCCGCGATGGCATGCGAATTGCTCCAGCGATGTTCGTTTGGTGGTGGGAGGTCTTTCGGCAGCTCACCCCGCTCGAAGCCGAGGCTTCCGGGCTTCGCATTCCGGCGTCGAGCGCCTCCTCGCTCAAAGTGAACCTATCTCGCTCGGTATTTCCATGCTTCAAGCGATGCATTCCAGTCAACTGGTCGATTTGGCGGTGTTCGTCGCGGACAAAGGGCATTTGCTGGCGGAGGATACCTCTTTCCGAATCCCGGCTGCTGCGCTCGACGGTTTTTGGAACAGTCACAAGCAGCGAACCGAACACTGGATGCGCATGCTGAAGCACATCTCCGAGTGCGGCAACCCCGGCCGATATCGGCGGCAAAACGCGGCCCTGATGGAGGAGATTTTCACGGCCGAGATTCTGGCCCGGGTCTGGGCGGCCGTTCTGCACTTGTACGACCTGTATCGGGAGCGCACGGAGGCGGGGCCGACCGGCCACAGTATGCTGCTCGCCCACTTGGAAGTCCGCAACCGCGCCCTTTCCCTGCTCCTGGACGGCAAACCGTTCGTGGAGGCAGACGCCGTCAAATTGCAAAAGCTTCAACAGCGCAACGAACGCTGGACCGACGTGCTCATCGGGCGGCTCTTGGAATGGGGAGACGTCGCCCGTTTTGCGGCCGACTCCGCCCGCGCTCGCGACTTCTCCGCGGACATCCACCGCCGGGAAGAATTGGGGGATGAAGGGCACCGCATCTGGCATCTCATGACGGCCTCGCTCACGGCGGCCTACGCGGTGCCGCTGTTTCGCTACAGCCCGAGCGGATGCCTCAATGAGCGGGCCGCGGCTTCGATTCTGGCTTGTTTTCCGCCCGCGCTGATTCACGGCACCGCGTACGAGTATTTCGTTCGGGAGCACGCGCTGTTGCAGCGATGCGAAAGCCTGGATCGCATGCTGGCCGATGCCGGACGCGGAGAATAGACCGGCCGCCCCGCCCCCTTATCATCCGCCGCGGAAGCGGTTATCGTAGAACCCGCCGCGCTGCGGCTTCGGCGGGAAACGTCACGAGAAATCCGCTCGAGGGCAAAGATCTTCCGGCTGCGGCGATCGCCCCTTGCGGCTTCGCTTACGGCAACGCGCCGTCGCCGCAGGTGCGCCGGCCGCTCGGATGCGGAACGCAAGGAGTTCTATCGCCATGCGCACGGTCTTGGTCACGGGAGGCGCCGGTTTCATCGGCTCGCACATCGTGGAGGCGTTGGTCGAGCGAGGGGACCGCGTCCGCGTGCTCGACAACCTCAGCACCGGTTACCTCGCCAATCTGGAGCCGTTTTTCGATCGCGTGGAATTCCTCCACGGGGATGTCCAGGATCCGGACACGGCGGCGGAGGCCGTGCGGGGCGTGGACTGCGTATTCCATCAGGCCGCCCTGGCCAGCGTGCCGCGAAGCGTGGAGCGTCCCTTGGACACGCACGCCGCCTGCGTCACCGGCACCATCGTGCTGCTGGACGCCGCGCGGCGGGCCGGCGTGCGCCGATTCGTTTATGCCGGGTCCAGCAGCGCCTACGGAGATCAGCCGTTCAGCGCCAAACGCGAGACGGACCTGCCGGATCCCATCTCGCCCTACGGCGCGGCCAAACTCGCCGGGGAATACTATTGCCGCGCCTTTTTCGCCACGTATGGGTTTGAAACGGTGGTGCTTCGCTACTTCAACGTCTTCGGCCCCAGACAAGACCCCAACAGCCCCTATTCCGCCGTCATTCCCCTTTTTATCACCGCCATCCTTTCCGGTCGCAAGCCGGTCGTGTTCGGAGACGGCACGCAGTCCCGCGACTTCACCTACGTGGCCAACGTGGTTCATGCCAATCTTTTGGCGGCGGAACGGCCGGGAGTGGCAGGCAAGGTGTTCAACGCCGCCAACGGAAAGAGCATCACCCTGCTGGAGCTGCTGGCCGCCGTCAACAGCGTGTTGGGCACCCAAATCGAACCCGAGTTCGCCCCTCCCCGGCCCGGCGATATCCGCGAGAGCATGGCCGACATCGCAGCCGCTCGATCCCTGCTGGGATACCGACCGCAAGTCGATTTTCTGACCGGTTTGGAGCGATCGATCGACTACTATCGGATGATTTGCGGGGCTCCGCGGACGTAGCGCTTCACGTCGGTGGCGCGCCGTCCGTTGCGAGCCGGTGTCAGAGCGGGCCCGCGTCGTCATCGTGCTGCGATTGTTCCTCGGATGCGGCCGTGTCGCGAACCCGCAAATGGACCCGCTCCTCTTGGGCGTCCGCGCGGCGTTTGGCGACGAATCGCACCAGCAAGTTCAGCGCTACGGCGGCCGCCAATCCGATCAACCCGAAATGGAAGATCAGCCGAGCCACGGCGGCGGTGGCGAGTACGGCAATGCCTGCCGCCAAAAACCAGCACACCACCACCCAGATGGCCCGCCCGATCTTCAGGTCGGCATCCCCGCGGCTCAGCACCCGGTCGGCCAAACCTGTGGCAATCACCGCGGCAAACGCGACGTACGTCGTCGAAACCGGCAAGCCGCGGCTGGAGGCGAGGGCGATCACCCCGGCACTGGTGGAACTGATGACGGCGGCCCGCAGCGGGTCGTAGTGCAGCTTCTTTCCGGTGGGACTCTTGCTGGGCGGCGGGGCCAACTCGGGGCGGTGGGGAAACCGAGCCACGATCCACCGGGCCAAAACGCGACACCAATTCGGCGCGTAGAGCGCCACGCGGTCGAACTGGCTGCCCGTATTGACCGCCGCCCGCGTCACACGCTGGGCATCGCGGGTCCACATCCCCCCCACAATGAGGCATCCGCAGGCAAACAGCACCCAAAGTGGGATGGGGATTTGGGTGGCCGCCGCCACCGACTCGTGCGAGTTCTTCGCCAGGTCGTTTTGGCCGAAGGCGAACGCCAAACACAGCATGCCGATCACCGCCATGCCGGAAAACAAATACTTGGTTCCGAATTCGCCCGAAAATAACAAAAAGGTGTGGACCAACAGCGTGGCCAGCCCCCAAGCCGCCAACAACACGAAGGCGGGCGTGTAGGCGTCGATCGTGGATTCCCGAAAACTCTGCACGACGCTCAGGCTGCCCATCCCCTTCAGCACCATGAACCAGGCCAACCCCGTGAGCATCAAACCGCAAATCCAGGGGCCGTGCAGCAGAATCGTCTCACGATCCTCGATGCGACTGCCGACCGCGGCCCGAAACACCCTCTGAATCAGGAACCCGGCGAACCCCGTCATGAGGATGGAGACGAAAATGGCCGCGACGACGGTTCCGACATTATCCCAATGGACGATGGAGACGCCGTACAACCCCACCGAGGCCCCGACCAATTCGAAAATCAAGCAGGCCGTGGTGCTGACCGGCATGCCGAAAGTGGAGTAGGCGTAGAGCAGCACCGTGTCCACCAAGTACACGCTGATATAGGCGATGACCGCGGCCTGCAACGTGAGTAGCGCAGGATCGAAGATGCCCTTGCGGGCGGTTTCCATGACGGGCGTGGAAAAGGACGCTCCCAAGATGACCGCCACGCCGGCCAGAGCCACGGCTACGCGACGCGGCAAGATCCGGGCGCCGAAGACGGCGTTGACGATGTTGGCCGCGTCGTTCCGCCCGACCTCGATGCAGTCCCATGCCAAGAGCGCCAGCCCCACGAACGCCAACGCGGTGACCAGATCCATGCGAGCACGTCTCCCGAAGCCTTATGCTGAGTTGTGCCGTGTGGTGGGAACCGGAGGCATCGGGGACTGGAAGATGAAAGGTGAGCCCGGTGGGGGCGCCTTGCCTAAAAAGATGCGGCACACCCCACCCGCCACGCCGCGTCGTCGCCGAACGCGTCGCTGGAAATCCCGATGCCCTGCGCGGTCTTGCGACCTTCCCGCCCGTCCTAAAATCAGCCCGTCCAAACCTTAGCGATTTTCAACCAGCGGCCGTTACTCGTCAAGAGTCGCCGAAATCGCTTGCCGCCGACCGCGGAAAATGGCCCCGTTCGGAAACCGGGGGAGTTGCTGCCTCTTGATTGGAAACGCGGGAACAGGCCATGCTTCGCGGTCCCGCTCAATCTGCGACGGGAGCAGAGAACGGCATCCCACCGGAGAGCCGTCCTCGTCGCTTCGGCCGACGAGGGCGTGGGTCCCCCTTCCACCGCACGACCTCCCTTGCGGCATCCTCCGATTGACCGTTCCTCCATCTCGGGCGTACAATCCCGCTTTTGACGACGTCGCCCCGTATTGGTTCAAGCATGGACTCCTTGGTCGTAAAACCGGTCGCTTCAAAGCGCGAGCAGAAGCTGTTCCTGGAATTCCCCTGGTCGCTATACCGGGGCGATCCCAACTGGATACCGCCTCTGCGGAGAAACCAGCGGGAATTGGTCGGTTATCGGGCGCACCCCTTTTACGAGCGGAACGAGGCACAGACGTTCTTGGCACTTCGGGGCGGGCAAGTGGTAGGGAGAATCGCGGCCATTCTGAACCGGGGGCACATCGAGCGGTTCGGCGATCAACGGGGATTCTTCGGTTTCTTCGAATGCCGCGACGATGCTGAAGCCGCGGCCGGACTGTTCGACGCCGTCCGCCGTTGGTTCGCCGAACGGGGGATCGAAAAGCTGCGCGGCCCCGTCAACCCCAGCCTGAACTACGAATTGGGGATGCTGGTCGAGGGCTTCGACTCGCCGCCGACCTTCATGATGACCTACAATCCGCCGTACTATCAGCGGCTCGTCGAGTCCTACGGTTTCCGCAAAACGCAGGACCTGTACGCCTACTGGGGGCACGTCAGCATGCTCCCCGAAATTCGCTCCAAGCTCAAGCCCGTCTGCGATAAAATATCGGAGCGGCTGGGCGCTCGGATCCGCTACCTGAACAAGCGCCGATTCCTGGAGGATGTGCGTCTGTTTTTGGACATCTACAATCGATCCCTGACCAACACGTGGGGATTCGTTCCCATGAGCGCGGGCGAGGTGCGGCATATGGCCTCCGCCCTCCGTTGGTTGATGGTCCCCGAGCTGGCCTTGGGCGTGGAAGTGGACGGACGCATGGCGGGGGCCGTGTTTGGCCTGCCCGACTACAACCCCCGGATCAAGAAAATCGACGGTCGCCTATTCCCGTTCGGTTTCATGCATTTGTTGAGGAACAAGCGGGCGATCAAACGGATTCGCGTCATCAGCACCAACGTCCTTCCCGAATATCAATTGCTGGGTTTGGGGCTGGTGCTCCTGGACGGTTTGGTGCCCAAGGCCCTGGAATGGGGTATTGAAGAGGCCGAGTTCTCTTGGGTTCTGGAATCCAACGCGCTGTCGCGGGGAAGCCTGGAAAAAGGGGGAGCCAAGCGAATCAAGACCTATCGGCTGTACGACTTGGGGCCGTGATGTGGGCGTGATCGGCCCGCGGAGCCGGTTCCCTTCCGTTTGCCGTAAAACCCCGATCGGGGCGACGATGACTTCCTTCAATCTTTCGAATTTCTTCGACTTTGGGATGGAACCCCGCCCCATGCTGCGGCTGCGGATGCCGCAGGACAGGGAGGCTCCGGTCCGCGTGCGCCAAGTGCGGACCTGGCGCGATCAGTACTACTTCACGCGCTTGCCGTGGTTGATTTATCGAAACGATCCGGCCTGGATTCCCCCCCTTTTGATCGAGGTCAAGGAATTCCTCAATCCCCGCAAGCACCCCTTTCTTCAGCACGGCACGGCGGCTCAATTCCTGGCGTGCCAAGACGGTTGTCCGGTCGGCCGCGTCCTGGTCAGCGAGGATCCCCGCTACAACGCCAAGCACGGCACCAAAACCGCATGCTTCGGGATGTTCGAGTCGATCGAGTCGCCGCCGGTCGCCGCCGCGCTGCTGGAGGCCGCCGCGAATTGGGCCAAGTCGCGCAACTTGAACCACCTCATGGGGCCGATCGATTACTCCATCAACTACCCGTGCGGCCTCTTGATCGAAGGCTTCCAGTATCCCCCCCGCGTCATGATGAATCACAATCCGCCCTATTACGAGGGCCTGTTGACAGGGTGGGGATTGACCAAAGCCAAGGACCTCTACGCCTGGTGGTTCGACACGGATAACGAACGGCTTCATACCTGGATGGAGCGGGTGCGGCGGGTGGAGCAGCGTTGTCGCGCCGTGATTCGCCCCTTCGACATGAACAATTTCGAAAACGAAATCGAGCGCTGCGCGAAGGTCTATGCCGCCACGCGTTACGACCAGTGGGCCTTCATCGACCTCACACCGGCCGAGTTCCGCTATTTCGCCAAGCGATTGGCCCAGTTCGCCCGGCCCGAAATGGTCTTGATCGCGGAATTGGACGGCAAGGCGGTGGGGTTTTCCATCGCCGTGCCCGACTTCAACGAGGCGATCCGCCCGCTCAACGGCCGGCTGACCTCCTGGGGAATGCCGATCGGCGCGGTACGGCTGTTCCAGCGGCTACGGCAGGTGAGAATCGCCCGGGTCATGGTGCTGGGGTTGATCCCCGGCTATCGACACCGGGGAATCGCCGAGCAGATGATTTATCGGACCATCGATCACGGCGTCGGTCGGCTGGGCTTCGAAGGGGCCGAACTGAGCTGGACGTTGGAAGACAACGACGCCATCAATCGCACGGTCAGCGCCGTGGGCGGAAAACTCTACAAGCGGTACCGCGTCTACGAGAAGTCGCTCGAATGATCCGGCACCCCGCAAGCCCCCGGGCGCAAGCACCAAAGTCGGCCGGGCCGCCCTTGCGTCGCGGCTGTCGATCGACGCCCGCCACCGCCCTCGTGCCGAACCGGTATCACGCACTCTTTCCTGCCTCGAATCCCTCATTGGGATGATTGGCGCCGGGATCCCCCCCAATCGCTTCCGTTGACGGCATGGCGACCAATACTATCCGCCGTTATGGTAGACTACAATTTGCAAAGCGAGGGGCATTTTCCGATTCGGCCGCGCACCCCCTTGCGCGGCTCATGGCATGAGTGAAAAGACTTTAAGCATCGTCAATTCGGAAACGTTGTTGGCGGTCCTCGGACCCTGCGATCAGCACTTGCGGATGATTCGCGAGGCCTTCGGCGTTCGGGTGACGAGTAATCATAATCGGATTTGCGTATCGGGCGACGCGGAGGCCGTCACGCAGGCCGCCGAAATCTTGGAACGGCTCCAAGAAATCGTGCGTCGCCAAGGGCTGGTCGCCGCGGATGAAGTGCGGCGGCTGGTGATGGAGGTGCGCAGCGGGCCGATCCAGGAAGGCGTGCCGCCCATCGAGGTCTATACCGGCAGGCGCGTCTATCCGCGGACGCCCGGCCAAGCACGGTACGTCAAAGCCATCCTCAACCACGACGTCGTCTTCTGCCGCGGGCCGGCAGGCACGGGAAAGACGTACTTGGCGGTGGCCTTGGCGGTGGCCGCCCTGCGCGAACAACGGACCCGAAAAATCGTGCTGGTGCGACCCGCCGTGGAAGCCGGCGAAAGCCTGGGCTTTTTGCCGGGCGATTTGCAGGCCAAGATCTCCCCTTATTTGCGCCCCCTGATGGATGCCCTCCGCGAAATGATCGACTACGATACGGTGCGGCGCTTTGCCGAGGAAGAGCGGGTGGAAGTGTTGCCGCTGGCCTACATGCGCGGCCGAACGCTCAATGAATCGTTCATGATTTTGGATGAGGCACAGAATACCACCATCGCGCAGATGAAAATGTTCCTGACCCGAATGGGCCGCCAGTCCAAGATCGTCGTTTCCGGCGATACCACCCAGATCGACCTGCCGTCGCATGTGCGAAGCGGGCTGATCGACGCCTGGACTCGCCTGCGGAGCGTTCCCGGCATCGCCCACGTGGAATTGGGGACGGGCGACATCGTGCGGCACCCCCTCGTCCAGGCGATTGTGGATGCCTACGAAGGGCGGGGGCCGCGCCGCCCCAAGCAGTCCGGCGACGAAACACGACCGGACG
>FWPU01005868.1_pt1 | contig 25674 bp, 21 predicted proteins | sample 2228361 | NCBI WGS metagenome assembly FWPU01 (sample SAMEA103939777, study PRJEB20133) | metagenome | reverse complement strand
TTGACGGGGGCTGTCCCCCGCCAGCGGGGGACGGGGGCGACGGCATCCCATGCCGTCATTTTCCTGCGGCGGGGGGCGCCAACGGCGCCTGGGCGATTCCTATGCCCAATCTCCAATCAAAACAAAAGGCGCCCAGTAAAACGGGCGAACGTAAATAGGGCGCGTGTCGTCAGGCGCGGCGTCAACGTGTCGCGCCACCAAGCGCCAGAGACACACATCGTTCTCAAATCGCTGAGTGTCCTTGTTCACCCGTTTCATTTTCTCCAACGCCTCCTCGCCTAATTTCGCCGCGCGGGCGAAATCTCCTGTAAGAGCGCGTATTTTCGCCTCGTCCCAATCCAGAACGGCGCGCCGCGCCACCGCGTCTTCGCCCCGCACCTGCGCTTTGAACGTCTCCACGCGGGCGAGTGCGTCCTGCGCGGTCAGGCGCATCACGTCCAGTTGAGCGCGCTGCAGCGCTTCGGCTTTCGTGGTCGGCGGCGTGCGGGGCGCGAGCCACGTCTCGTAGAACGTCTGCATGAAAAAGCGCGTGGACAGGTCATCTATGCTCCAGAGTGTCACCATGACCGTCGGCGTTCCCGCGTAAATGAGGGCGCGCGTTAAGCCGACGAGTTCGTCTCCCGACTTGGGTTCGTTGACGCCGCTCTCGCACGCGCTCAACACCACCAACTCGGCGCGCAGGTCCAAGCCGAAAATTTCGTTGGCGGTCAGGTCTTCGCCGTGGGCGAGTCGGATGCCTGAGTTGAGCGGCTGCACGCGGTCGAAGTAGCCGTGACAGGCAAAGTGCAGTACGTCGACGTGGTCGCGCTCCGTCTCCAGCGTTGTCTGAACCAGCGACTTCGTGGCAGCGGCGCGCAGGAACGGTTGGGTGTGGAACATGTCGGCGATGGCGTGCGCTTCTTCGTAAGCATAGTCAAGGTCGCCCCGCGTGTCACCCAACACCAGCGCGCGCGTCGCCCCTTGCGTTTCAAACGGCAGTATCTCATCACCGAGGCGCTGGGCGAATAAACGACCGGGTTGCGTTCGATGAGGTATCGCCCACCCCACGTGAGCGCGTGCAGCGGAAGGTAGTGCAGCGCGTCGTGCGGCACAAGCCAGATGAGGTCGCCCTCTTGCGCCCACTCGCAGATGGGCGCGACGAACGGACGGAAAACGGACTGCCACGTCGCCTCGTCTAACTGAGCAATCTTTTCGCTCGCGAGGAGGACGACGTGACCGTCCGCGTCGAAGTCAGGACCGAAATGTCGCGCCGTCTCGCGGCGGACGTCCGCCAGCGGCACGGTGATTTCGGCGACCTTCGGCTCTGTCCAGTCCGCACTCATGCCCAAGAGGAAAGTGGACTCGTCCGTGCAAAAGTACTCAGCGAGAAGGGTGCGCCTATCAGACATTTTCATCCCTGTCCTTGAATGGGTTCGTTCCTCCTACATCATCTCACGTTTGCTTCAATAATACCCCGATTGGGGAGACAAGTCAAACGCGCCGATTTTCTTGCTCACAGGGCGCAAGTCCGTTATAATCACCCCAATAAAAAACGGAGCGAGGTGAAATTGCATGAAATGCTGGATACTGAGTCTGTTGGCAGGAACAGGGGTCGTTTTGATTTTGAGCGTCACGCACGGCGCGCGGAAAGACAGGGTGACGATTGAGGAAGTGGGCAAGCGGTTGGACGTGAAGGTGGATGGGAAGTTGCTGACGAGTTATCATTTCAGCGCGGAGCAGCCGCGCCCGTTTTTTCATCCGGTGATTGGTCCGTTCGGCGATTCGGTGGTGCGGGGGTATCCGGTCGTGTCGAATGTAGAGGGGGAGGCAAAAGACCACGTTCATCACAAGGGGCATTGGTTCACGCATGGCGACGTGAACGGCGTGGACTTCTGGGCAGATGGCAAGGGGCGCATCGTGCATCGCTCGTTTGAGAAGGTGGAGGGCGGCGACATGGGGCGCGTCCGTGAGCGCAACGATTGGATTGCGCCCGACGGGAAGAAGGTTTTGGAGGAAGTGCGCGATGTCAAAATCATGGAGTTCAGCGGGGGAAGTCTGTTTTCGTGGGACATTACGCTGAAGGCAACGGAAGGCGACGTGAAGATGGGCGATACGAAGGAAGGCAGTTTTGCCATCCGCGTCGCCGAAACGATGAAAGAGCAGAGGGGGGGGCGCATCACCAACGCGGCAAGCAAAGTCAGCGAAAAGGAGGCATGGGGCAAGCAGGCAGCGTGGTGCGATTATTCGGGAACGGTGAACGGCAAAACTGTCGGCGTCACGCTTTTTGACCATCCGAAGAACTTCCGTCAAGCCTACTATCACACCCGCGCTTACGGACTTCACGCCGCCAACCCCTTCGGCACGGCGGCTTACACGGGCGATAAAACGAAGGACGGCAGTTACACGATTCCCAAAGGGCAGAGCTTGACGCTACGCTATGCGCTCTACGTTCATCCGGGCGATGTGAAAGAGGGCAAGGTAGCGCAGATGTATGAGAAGTGGGTGGCGGGGATGTAAAGTTCCCCGTGATCAATCACAGGGCTACCCTCAGCCGTCTCTCCGGGATTGGGAAGAGGCAATAGTCCTGTAAGGACGAGTGTCGTTAGCCCATGAGGACTTTGCATCGTGATTGACACCCTCCCTCTCGCACAGTAGAATAGCAAGTGCAGGAGGGAAGCCATGACGGGGATTGTGTTAGCGGGCGGGAAGTCGTCGCGCATGGGGCGGGAGAAGGCGTTGTTGAGGTGGCAGGGACAACCGCTGGTGCGGCGTGTGGTGGAAGCGTTGCAGGAGGTGTTCTCCATCGTGCGCGTGGTCACGTCGTCGGAGGAAGTGGCGCAGGCAGCGGGCGTGCCGTCGCTGTCCGACCGCTTTCTTGAGCGGGGACCGTTGGGCGGGATTCATGCGGCATTGACGGAAGTGGGTGATTGTTTCGTCTGCGCGACGGACATGCCGTTTCTCAAGGCGGAGTTCATTCGACACCTGTGCGGTTTGGCGGAAAACTTTGACGTGGTGGTTCCCCGCGTGGCGGGACACACGGAAACGCTGCACGCCGTCTACAAAGCGACTTGCCTGCCCGTTATCGAACGCCAGTTGAGCGAAGGCGTCAACAAAGTCGCCGCGTTTTTTCCGCGAGTGCGCGTGCGGTTCGTGGAAGAAGCGGAATGTCGTTCGTTCGACGCGGAGTTGAAGATGTTCGTCAACGTCAACACGCCGGGGGAATACGAGCAGGCAATGACCAATGACCAATGACTAATGACCAATGCCCAATGGGGTGGGTATTACGTAAAATTTGCAACCCTCGTCAGGAGGCGCTGCTCCGACGGAGGTGGGGCAGGAGGCAGGGGGCAAATTTTACGTCCTGCGCCCCGCTGGAGCCCTCATTCCGCCGAATCGAATTCCGCCGAATCGAATTCGGCGTCTACAACGGCTACAAAGCCTGCTCAAAGCAGGCTAAACCGCAAACGAGTCTGCTTTAGCAGACTTTCGTTCTGGCGTCTTAGACACCGAATTCGATTCGGTGGCGTCCCTCACCCGCCGAATCGAATTCGGCGTCTACAACGGCTGGAAAGCCTGCTCAAAGCAGGCTAAACCGCAAACGAGTCTGCTTTAGCAGACTTTCGTTCCGTCGTCTTAGACACCGAATTCGATTCGGTGGCAACAGGGCGGCAAATTCTGCCTAATGCACCTTCAATGGGCGGTTTTGGTCAATTAGTCAATGGGTCAATTGGACATTGGACATTGAACGAGGTGGTTTTGTGCTCACAAGCATCAGCGTTCGGGAGGCTTTAACGATTGTTTTGGACTCCGTGCGTCCGCTGCCGACGGAGCGCGTGCCGCTGCTGCAGAGTTTGGGGCGGACGCTGGCGGAGGACGTTTACGCCGACATCAACGTGCCGCCGTTTCCGAACGCGGCGGTGGACGGTTACGCGGTGATGGCGGCGGACGTGGCGGGGGCGTCGCCGGACAAGCCTGCGGTGTTGCAAGTCATCGAAGAAATCAGCGCGGGCGCGAGTCCTTCGCACCCTCTGCGTCCGGGCACGGCGGCGCGGATTTACACGGGCGCGCCCGTCCCCGAAGGCGCGGATGCGGTGGTGATGCAGGAGGTCACGTCGCGCAATGGCGATGGGACAGTGCAAATCTTTGAGCCGATTGAAGTCGGGCGCAATCTGCGTCCCACAGGTGAGGACGTGCGGGCGGGCGAGTTGGTGATGGAAAAAGGCGCGTGGATTCGCCCGGCAGAAATGGGCATGTTGGCGGCGTGCGGCGTGGCAGAGCCGCTGGTGGCGCGTCAACCGCGCGTGATGCTGATTTCGACGGGCGACGAAATCAAAGACGTGACCGAGCCGCTCGCGCCGGGGCAAATCCGCGATAGCAATACGTATTCGCTGTCGGGGCTGATTCTGAAATACGGCGGCGTCGTTCACTCCGCGCACAAGGCAGTGGACACGATGGACGACCTGCTCCACATCTTCAAAAGCAACGCGGGGGGGGTGGACGCGATTGTGTCATCGGGCGGCGTGTCCGTCGGCGATTACGATTTGGTGCAGGATGTTCTCAAGCAGTTGGGCGAGGTCAAATTCTGGAAAATTACGCAGCGTCCGGGCGGTCCGGTGTTATTCGGCGCGATGGGGGAAATACCTGTGTTCGGCTTACCGGGTTATCCGGTATCCTGTATGGTGGGCTTTGAACTCTACGTCCGTCCCGCGCTGCTGAAGATGCAGGGGCGTCGCGCGTTGCGCAAGATGGAAGTCGTCGCCCGCATTGACCAAGACCTGAAAGCCACGAAAGGCAAGACCGATTTCGTGCGGGTGTGGGTGGCGCAGCAAGACGGCGCGTGGGTGGCGCGGGTGGCGGGCAAGCAGGTATCGGGCAGGTTGAGCACGATGATTCGCTCCAACGGGTTGATGGTCATTCCCGAAGACGTGACGCAGGTGAAAGCCGGGCAGATGTGGAAGGTGCAGATGCTGGATTATCCCGAAGTTGAAGGCGACCCGTTGGGGCTGATTGACCCGCTGCCGCAAATCGGCAGCAACAATTCCATAAGTTGACCGTCTAACTTTTTACGAACCGATGGAGGTGATGTGAGATGTTCGGTTTAGGCGCACCGGAGTTGATTGCGATTGGCGTGATTGCGCTGCTGTTGTTTGGTCCGCGCAAGTTGCCGGAACTGATGCGCGGGTTGGGCAAAGGACTCCGCGAATTCAAGAAAGCGTCCAGCGAAATTCAAGAGCAAATCCAATCGGCGATTGAGAGCGAGCCGACGGAGAAGCCGTAACGACGTCAGCCGATGAGGGACGAGGGATGAGGGATGAGAGATATAACAACTCTCATCTCTTATCTCTCATCCCTCATCTCCGTTGTCCCCGTGCGCCGAAACGTTTTTGTTTTAGGGCTGGTCAGTTTTTTCACGGATGTCCACAGCGAAATCGTCATCCCCCTGCGTCCTCTCTTCCTGGATTTTCTCGGCGCGCCCAAGTGGGGCATTGGGTTCATCGAAGGGTTAGGCGATACGGTCGCCAGCCTTCTCAACGTCGTTTCGGGCAGGTTTTCCGACCGCTTCCAGCGCCGCAAGCCCTGGGTGGTCTGGGGCTGTTCCATCTCCACGTTCATCAAGCCGCTGCTTGCGTTCGTTAGTTCATGGTGGCAGGCTACGTTTGTGCAGGTGGGCGACCGACTCGGCAAGGGGATTCGCTCCGCGCCGCGTGATGCCCTCATCGCCGATTCCGTGTCGCCGGAGCGGCGCGGTCTGGCGTTTGGTTTTCACCGGGCGATGGACACGGCGGGGGCGGTGTTGGGAACGGCGATTGCCTATCTGTTTCTGCGCTATCGCACCGAATTTAGCAAAGCCTTCTTGTTAGCGGCGATTCCCGGCTCATTCGCGGTTCTGATTGTCGTCACTTTAGCGCAAGAGGTCGCGCCGCAAAAAACCGCTGAAAAGTCCAAAGTCTGGAACTGGCGCAGCCTGTCGCCAACCTACTGGTGGTTCATTGTCGCCAATGGGCTTTACAGCCTTGCGCATTTTACCGACGCTCTTTTTCTCCTGCGGGCGAAAGACGTGGTAGCCCCTCTCGTAGGTAAAGAATCAGCCTCCGCGTTTGCTGTTTCCGCCTACTTCGTTTACAACGTTGTCTACGCCGCGTGCGCCACACCGATGGGCGGCGCGATAGACAAGTTCGGGCGCAGGCGCGGACTGTTAGTGACTTACCTAATTTACGCGGTGGCGGCGGCAGATTTTGCTTATGCCCATGCGGTCTGGCACGTCTGGGTCTGCTTCATCGTGTTGGCTTTGCACCGCGCCAGCGTCAATCCCGCGTCGCGCGCGCTGGTCGCGGAATTGAGTCAGTCCAGTGAACGCGGCACGGCGATGGGCGTATATCACGGCACGACGGGACTGGTCGCGCTTCCCGCCAGCGCGGTGGCGGGGCTGTTGTGGGACAGGGGCGGAGCATCGCTGCCGTTCGGCGCGGCTGCCGTCCTCGCGCTTGCCGCGACGTTGATTATCTGGCGGAAGTTGCGGTAAAATCCGAGTATGTTTAACGGGTGCATTTCAAACTTGTTGGTAGGGAGGCGATTTATCGCCGTCCATGACGCGCAATGCCTTGCGCGACTACCAACGCAAATGAAATGCACCCCTGTTTAACCCGCATGGAGCGCAGGTAACATAAGGCACGGAGAGAGCGTGTTGTCTGGGTTTTGCGGGGTATGACTGGGGTGGCGGGATGCTCATTCAGTTTGGCGAGGACGTATGTTCTGATTTTGCTCAGGCGACCCAGAAGGAGTGGTTGGAGACGAACGGCTTAGGTGGGTTCGCGTCCTCCACCATTGTGGGGGCAAACACGCGGCGATATCACGGGCTGCTGGTCGCTGCCCTTGCGCCGCCAGTAAAGCGCTACGTCCTCCTGTCTAAGTTGGAAGAGTCACTCATCATCGGCGACGAACGCACTGAATTGTCGTGCAATCAGTATCACCATACCATTCATCCACACGGGTATCTCCAGTTGGAGTCCTTTCGCATTGACCCCTTTCCAACTTTCACTTACCGCGTCGGCAAAGTCACCTTAGAAAAAACGGTCTTCATGGTTCATGGGGAGAACACTACGGTCATCACCTACCGCCTCCTGGAAAGCCCCGAACCCGTCCTGCTGGAAATACGCCCGCTCCTCGCCTTCCGCGACTACCATGCGACCACGCAGGAAAACGACGCCATTTACAAGTCTTACGAGCACGGCGACGGCTGGATTAAGTTCAGTCCTTACTACGGGCTGCCCCCCCTCTATCTGGCGAACGATGCCATCTGGTACGAACCGACGAACTACTGGTATCGTGACTTCCGCTACGAACGCGAAACCGAACGCGGCTTGGACGACCGGGAAGATTTGTTCAATCCGGGCATTTTGGTGTTCCGTTTTGGCGCGGGCGAAACGCGCAGCGTGATTGCTTCGCTACAACCCCACTCGGTGAACGAGGTGCCCCGCTTGCGCGAACGCGAGGTGGCACGGCGAAAGAAAGTCGTCAGCCTCCTCGACGAGGAAGACGACTTCGTTCAAACGCTCGCGTTAGCCGCTGACCAATTTCTCGTGCGGCGCGGCGACAACTCGAGGACCATCATCGCGGGCTACCCCTGGTTTAGCGACTGGGGACGCGACACAATGATTGCGCTGCCTGGGCTGACGCTCATCACGAAGCGATTTGAGGATGCCCGTATTATTCTGACGACCTTCGCGCAGCATTGTCATCAAGGTATGTTGCCCAACCAGTTCCCCGACGCGGGCGGGGAGCCGGGCTACAATACCGCCGACGCTTCGCTGTGGTTTTTCATTGCTGCGCAAAAGTATCTGGACTACACAGGCGATGAGCGTTTTGTCCACGCGACGCTGTATCCTATGATGGCGGACATCATCCGCTGGCACATGCGCGGCACGCATTACAACATTCACGTCGACGAAGATGGTTTGCTCGTGCAAGGGACGCCCCAAACGCAACTGACATGGATGGACGCCAAAATCGGCGACTGGGTGGTAACGCCGCGCAACGGGAAGGCGGTGGAAATCAACGCCCTGTGGTACAACGCGCTACGCATCATGGAGGGGTGGGCGAAGAGGTTCGACAAACCGATAGACGCCAGTTACTATCGGGAAGCCGCGCAGCGGGTGGAGGCGCATTTTGAGCGGACGTTCTGGAACGAGTCGTTGGGCTGCCTGTTTGATTGCGTGGACGGCGATCGCTACGATGATTCCGTGCGCCCCAACCAAATTTTTGCCATCAGTCTTCCGCACGTGCTTCTGCCGAGGGAGAAACAACGGAAAGTGCTCGAAATCGTGGGCGGCGAACTCCTGACGCCTTATGGCTTGCGGAGTCTGTCGCCGCGCAGCGCGAGGTATATCGGACACTACAGCGGCAATCAATGGGAGCGCGACAGCGCGTATCATCAGGGCACGGTGTGGGCGTGGCTGATGGGACCGTTCATCACGGCTTACGTCAAAGCGCACCGCCACACTGCTAAGGCAAAACGCGAAGCCGCTGCGTTCATCGAGCCGCTGCGCGCTCATCTACTGGACGCGGGATTGGGCTCCATCTCGGAAATCTTTGACGGCGACCCGCCGCACGCGCCCAAAGGCTGCATTGCGCAGGGGTGGAGCGTTGCCGAAATTCTACGAGCATACGTAGAAGACGTAAAAGGAAGGCGTCCCATGTCCAATTGACTAATTGACTATCCGCCGCCTTCCCTATTTTCTTGCATCGGCTGGGAACGGCAGTTGCGACACCGTGCCTTCCACGTCTCCGCTTGGCGCATGTATTGTGACCTTCACGCCGGGGTCATCGTATTGACCGTGAATGTAAGCGAGAGCGATAGTTCCCAACGCGGGCGAGCGCACCGCGCTGGTGATGAACCCCACGTCGCGCCCCTCAGCCGTGATTTTGCTGCCCGGCTCCGGCAGCCTTTCATCCGCAATGCGAAGACCCGCGAGAAGTCGCTTGTGAACCTTTTGATATGTTTGAATGCGGGCGATGACTTCCTGCCCGGTGTAGCAGCCCTTCGCCGAATGAATCGAGGAATCGAGCCGCGCTTCCCAGGGGTTGACCTCTTCACTCAGTTCTTTGCCGACAACGGGAAGTCCGGCTTCGACGCGCAAAATCTCGTAAACGTCTTCGCCGACGGGTTGAACGCCGTGCTCTATCAAAGCGTTCCAGAGGTTGACCGTATTCTCAGCTGCCGTAATGAGGCTGAAACTGTCACCGCGCAGATTCCACGTCCGCGCCACGACGACGGACGCGCCGCCGATGGTGACCGTGATGAAATGGTGCATCGGCAGCGATGCCACCGATTGCCCCGTCAACGTCTCAACCGTCGCGGACGCCTGCGGACCGGTGAGCAGCAACATCGCCTGCTGCGTCGTCACGTCCGTCCTCTGAAAGTCCTCGCGGAACACGTACATATCAATCCACTGCAACACGCGCTCCCGGTTCTGCGGACTGTAGAGAACGAGCAGCCAATCATCAAAACCATAAACGATGAAATGGTCAATGACGCGCCCCTTTGCCGTGATGAGAGCCGCTGACCTGCCCTCCCCCGGCTTGAGCGCGTCGGGGTCTTCCGCCGGGCTGTTGAACGGCTTGCGCGGGTCTTTATTTTTGTAGAAGAAATACTGCGTCGTCAGGCGGTGCAGCAGGTCCAGACAGTCTTTGCCCGTCGCTCTCATCTTGCTGACGTGCGAACGGTCAACTACCGCCACGCGCTTTTGTGCAGCGGTGTATTCGTCCTCAACGCCTTTGAATGTTCTGGGTAACTCCCATCCTTCAAACGCGCCGAAGGTCGCGCCCAGAGATTTGTGTGTTTCAAACAGTGCGCTGTGTTCCATAGTTTTTAGGGTTCAGGGTTCAGGGTTCAGGGTTCGGGATTCAGGGGAACGCGAACCCCCAAACTCTGAACCCTGAACCCTGAACCCTGAACCCTAAAAACCAAAAGTTACGCCGTCGCCCCCACAATCCGTCCCTTCCCCCCGTCCCTCCCGCGAGGGGAGAGTGAGGCTCCTGCCGAACTCCCTCGGCGCGGCGGGAGCCTTGCCCTTCCTTTTTCAACCCGCCAATTCTCCCTTGACAGAACAATAGGGATTGAATCGGTAAGGTTTGTCGGATAGGCTTTTATGACTCCAACCGCAACTTTCCCCACCTCGCGAAGTCCTTGACGAACTCAATGACACACCCGCTGATGGCGTCGAGGAGTTTTGCGCCTTTCTCCGCGTTGGCGAGGTCGGGGCGCAGCATCGCGCCGGTGGTCGTCATGCGCTCGAACGGAAGCGAGACGTCGACTTTGCTCGCCTGCGAAAAATCGGGGAAGTAAAAGTCTGACGTTTGGTGAGCCGTCACGCCCTTGGCGCGGCTCATGTCCACCAGTTCGGCGCGGAGGCTCAATACCATCGAGGTTTCATACTCGCAGGCGTGCGTCAGGCGCGGGGTTTGCATCTCTTTGACGGACTTGATGGCGTCGCTGGCGAGGTCCCAGTAGGTGACCGACGCAATCCAGAGGTCGTCGCGGTCGCGGTGCTGCAAGCCGACGCGGTAGATAGCTTCGCGGCACGGGGTCGTGTTGCCGCCGTGCGAGATGTGCAGCGTGATGCGCGAGAAGCCCGCGTCAATGATGCTGTTGAGCACGTCGCACACCATGTCAATGTAGAGCGCGGAGTTGACGCTGATGGTGCCGGGGAATTTTCGGTGGTGGTCGGACGACCCCAGCCACAGCATCGGCACAAGCAGGACCGTGTCGGGCAGCGCCTCTTCAACGCGGCGCACAATTTCGCCGCCCAAAATGCTGTCCGTCAGCATCGGCAGGTGATGCCCGTGCTGTTCCAGCGAGCCAAGCGGCACAACGACGACCTTGTCGCTCTTATCCATCGCCTGAACGTCAGCCCATTTGAGTTCGCCGTATTGCATGGTTGCTCCTCATACAATCGTCTTCGTCGTCCTCGTTGTCGTCATCGGTTGTTTACATCGTTGCAGGTATCGTGCACGACCGAGGACGACGACGACGAGGACGACGAAGATTTTCCACCCAAGCTCTCGCGCCTTAGTTTAGCAACTCTCCGCCTGTCTGTCAAATGAGACCGCAATGGAATCGCAATATCCTCCCATTCCTCATAAATGTTAGTCGCCGTGCCGATATATGGTATATCCGATGCGTAGGGGTGTACGGAGTACGCTCCTCGGTCGAACAAGGACGGAATAGGAGGAGAACACATGTCGCTAATTGGATGGTCACATCGGAAGTGTCAGTTGGTTACCCTCACACTTTTCATTTCTCTCTGCTCACTGATGCTTCAACCTTCGCACGCGGGGGGCACGCGCCGGAAAAGCAAGCCACCGGCGAATCACACTCTGGTCACGACAGCATTTCCCGCCCGGTTGCCCGTGCCCATGCCGACGCTGATGACGTTTCGCAGCATGGCGCTGACGCAGCCGACGCCCACCCCGCTCACGGGGCGGAAAATTGTCTACGTCGCGCCGTCGCTGCCGATGAGCGGTCTGACACCGGCGATGGTGGGGCGTCTGCTCCCGCCGGTCAGCACCACGCAACTGTTCAGCCTGATTGGAAACGCGGGCGAACTGAACGCGACGACAAATCGGATTGAAGTCCCCGTCGGCATGTTTGTCACGTTGACGAAAACGGCGGACATCAAGAGCGTCGCCGTCGCCGACGAAAAAATCGCGGACGTCGCCGTCATCTCGCCGCGCGCGATTCTGATTAACGGGAAGTCCCCGGGCGTGACCAGTCTCGTGCTTCAGGGCGACAAGGGCGTGGTGCAGCAGTTTGAGGTGCGCGTCATCGCGCAGCCGCCGAACACGCTGGACGAAATCCGCAAGCACCTGAACATCCCCGGTGTGCAACTCGCGTTAGTGCGCGACACGTTGCTGTTAGAGGGGGAGGTCGCGTCGGAAGAGCAGAAGAAAAAGGCTCTCGCCATCGCGCAACTTTACAGCCAGAAAACTGTGGACTTGCTGACCGTGCGCGCAGCGGCTGCGCCGCCAGGTCCTAAGCCGGAGGACATCATCACGCCGATTCAGAGGGAATTAGCCCTGCCCAACGTCACGGTGCGCATGGTGGAAGGCAAGGTCGTGCTGTCGGGACAGGTGGAGTTGGCGGAGGAAAAAGTCAGAGCCGAGGGCGTCGCCAAGTTGTATGCGAAGGGGGAAGTCGTCAACCTCATCACGCTGCGCCCCTACTCGGCGGAGGAACTTGAGCAGGCGATTGCCTCGCCCAAGATTCAAGTGCGCGTGCTGCGCGACGCCATATTCTTGGAGGGCACAGTGGACAATCAGACGGAATCCACGCAGGTTGAAGAGTTCGTGCGTAAGCGCGCGGGCGGAAAAGACGTGATGAACCGCCTCCGCGTCGTGACCGCGCCCGCCGAGCCCCCTGCGCCCCCGTTGACGTTCGCCGAGCAGGTGCAGCAAGCCATCGGCGTTCCGACCGTGAAAGTATCCGGCTCGCAGAACGGGCTGTTTTTGGAGGGCACCGTCGAAAACGACCAGCAGATGCAGAAGATGTTAGCCGTCGCGCAGACGTTCGTGGCAGATGCGCAGAAGATTAAAAGTTTCGTCGCGGTGCGCTCGCCGGATCAGGTGCGCGTCGAGGTGGCAGTGGTGGAAATCAATCTCAATCGTCTGCGCGAGTTGGGCGTGGATTACACGCCAGAGTTCATCTTCGGAGAGAAGACGACGGAGGATCCCATCCGTCGGCAGACGCCGTTTTCGTTCACGGTTAAAGTGCCGCCGAACTCACGCAGCGACGTGAAGGTGCTGTCCAAGCCGAACACCATCGTTCTCAGCGGCAAACAGGCGAAGTTTCAGGTGGGCGGCGAGGTGCCGATTCCTACTTCCAGCACCAGCACCGCCGGACAAACTATTTCGTCGGGTGTTGAGTATCGCCCGTTCGGTATCGTGCTGACCGCTACGCCCACCGTCAACGCGCTGGGCAACATCCACCTGAAAATTACGACGGAAGTGAGCGAATTAGGTCCAACTTTCCTGATTAACGTCGGACCGGGCACCAGCGAAGTGCCCAGTTTCTTGACCCGCAACAGCGATACCGAGGTCGCCTTGAAAGACGGTCAAACGCTGGTGTTGGGCGGGTTGATTGAACACCGCGACGAAAAAACGGTCAACAAGTTTCCGTTCTTAGGAAGCATCCCCGTCTTGGGCGAACTGTTCACCAGCCGCAGTTTCCAGCGCAGAGAAACTGAACTGGTCGTTTTTGTAACGCCGCGCGTCGTCAAAATGGAGGAGGGCGAGTAGACACGGAGGCGGGAGGAGCAGAGTAGGGGAATATGGGCGTGTGGGGGTGTGGGACGCCAAGTCTCATCTCACCTCCCCCCTCCTCCCCTACGTTGTGTCGTTGCGCGTTGGAAATGTGGAATAACCCAATCGGGTGAAGTGTCGTGAAACTGAGAAGACGTCGGCGAGAGGGCGGAGTGCAGATTGTCGAACTTGCCATCACCTTATCGGTGCTGCTCCTGATCCTCTTCGGGATTATCGAATTTGGGCTGCTGATGCGCACTTACATCACGGTGCTGCACGCCGCCCGCGAAGGCGCGCGCGCTGCCGCATTGGGCGCGACGACTTCTAATATCATCAACCGCGTCCAAAACAGCGCGCCGGGGCTGTCTCTCCCAATGGTTGAGTTGAAGTATAGCACCGAGGCGACGCCCAACTGGGGCACTGCCACGACGCTGGGCGACAACGGCGCGGGCACGGAAAACAATGCTCCTGTGGGCAGCCTCGTCCGCGTTCACGTGACCTACAATTACAAGTTTCTGACGGGGTACTTACTGGGCGGGCTGAAAAACAAAACCTTTACGCTTGATATGGTGATGCGACGAGAAGGCACGCCCGGCGCCCCTGCCGCCCCCGGCGCGGGGAACGGCGGAGTGCCGTAGAGTTGAGAACGACGTTTGACGCTTTACGCGGTGTTCGTGAAACGTGAAACGTGAACTCCTATGCACCTTCCAAAACGTTTACAACGCGGTTTGACGCTTTCCTTTGCCGTGATGTCCATGCTTGTCCTGTGCGGCGTGTCAGCCCTGGTCATTGACATAGGGCGCATGTACGTCACACGGGCGAATTTGCAGTATCAGTGTGAAGCGGCGGCATTGGCGGGCGCGATGGAGTTGCCGCTCCCCCCCAGCGGGCAGGAGCGGACGGATGCCATGAACGAGGCGATTTTCCAAACTCAACGCTGCGCCTCCGCAATGGGGTTGGAGCTGAACGACAGCGACATCTCATTCCCCAGCGACACGCAGATTCGCGTCGTTCACAACCGCAGCACGAAATTCATGTTTGCGGGCGTCATGGGCTTTTTCCAGCCTAAAGTGGTGGGCGCGGCGGCGCGGGTGGGCGTCGGCGCGGCGCGGGTGTTGGGCAGCGGCGCGTTTCCGGTGGGCATTTCCGATGAAACCATCGCTAACGTAACGCCCGGCACGACCGTCAAAATCTGGGATAGCGACAAAATCACGAACGACGCCGGGCAGATTGTCGCCAACGGCAGCCGGGGCTGGCTCAACTTTAACTTTGTTTTCAACGCCGCCGACCCTGACGACCGCGCCGTCAGCAAGAGCCACAGCAACGCCGACCTGAAAGGTTGGGTAGCAAACGGCTATGGCGATTCGCTCTACGCGGGCGCGTTAGGTGGCATAGACGGCGATTTCGTCAACGGCGATTCAGGGGTGCGCGCCTCGACAATTCAAGAAGCCGCGGGTCGCATTGGAGACGTCGTGTGGCTGCCGGTTTACGATAACGTTTATTCCAAGAGTTATATGGATGCGACGTTCTCGCCCGCTCCCAGCATCGGCTGGGCGAACGACAACTACTATCACGTCATCGGCTTCGCGGCGTTTCTGATTACCGATGCCAGGCACACCGGCAACAACAAGTACATCGCCGGTCAGTTCGTGCAGAAGCAAATCGGCGGCAGTTACGGCTCGACGTTTTCCACCAGCGGCGGGGCGTTGCGCGGGTCAGCGATTATGGAATGATGGTCAGAAGTTGATGGGTTCACGAGTTCACGGGTTCATGAACTTCATGAACTCATGAACCCCAGGGACTCCATAGGAAGGAAGGAATTTAGAAGTATGCCTCGAAACCCTCTCATTTACGCAGCGGTCGGCATCATGGTGCTGTCGCTCATTGTGGTCGTGGTGTTGCTTCCACGACGGAAGCCCGTTCCGGCGGCGGCTCCGCCGCAGCCGGTCAAGCAGATATTTGCGGATGTGGACATCCCGCCGCACACGCACATCACGATGTCCATGTTGCGGGAAGAGAAGACGACCACCCCCGCGCCCGGCGTGGCGACGGACATGACTGAAGTGGTCGGGCGTGTCGCGCTCAAGTTAATCGGGCGCAACCAGCCGATTCAGCGCAGCCTGCTGTCCGCCCGCGTGGGGTCGCCGGAGCCGACGGCGACGTTCCACATCCCCGCCCACAAGCGCGCCATCGGGCTGGCGTTCGACCCCCGCAGCGCCGCGCGCGTGGCGACGCCGGGCGACCGCGTGGACATCATCGCCGTTTACAAAGAAGGCAGCGACGCGGTCTCGCGCACCGTTGCCCAGGACGCCGAAGTCTTGGCAACGGACGAGTCGTTCGCGGCGGCTGCCGCGCCCCCCACTCAACCCGCTGGGCAGTCGGGTCAGCCACCCGCGCCATCCGCCGGGCAGCCGCAGGAGAGAAAAGAGATTTTGGTGGTGGCTGCGGTGACACCCGCCGAGGCGCAGCAAATCGTCGCCGCCGGCGAGCGTGGCACGCTCAAAATCGTGCTGCGCAACCCGCGCAATCCGCTCTACGTGCAGTTGGAAGAGTCGTGGGAGCATCCGCATAAACCGCACAAGCACTATGACGCTCTCAACATCGTCCGCGCCAGCGGTCCCGCGCAGCCTGTGTCCAAACCAACCAGAAGCGTTGTCAGTCGCCCGCCGCTTCCGCCGTCCGCGCCAATGTGGACGCCGCCGCCCTTCGGCGGGCAATTGCAGCCTGTGACCATCGAACCCAAGCCTAAAACCGTGCAAGTCATCAAGGGCACGCAAGTTCAGACGGTGCAGTTTACGCAGTAAACGACAGGGAACGACAGGAAACGGTAGGGTTCAGGGTTCAGGGTTCGGGGTTCAGCGCGAAACTCGCGTTCGCAAACCCGCAAGCCTGAACCCTGAACCCTGAACCCCGTAGTCAGTGAGCCTCTTTCAACCCAACATCAAACTGAAAAAACCTGGCTTACCGGGAACCGAAACACGACCGGGCATAGGCGCGGGCGCTCCTCCGCGACCCAATAACGCCGAGCCGCAAGTCGCCGTCAAGAAACCGGAGACCTCACCGCCCGATACTTCGTTTGAGGACGATTTCGACGAGGACATCCTGCGTCTGACCTCCAAGATGCACCAGGGGGTGCTGGAAGAATTGGGCGGGCAGTCGGTCAAGCCCGAACAGCGCGAGGAACTGCGCTCCATCATCACGACGCGCGTGCTGCCCGTCACGCTGGCGCAGGAGAAGCCCATCACGCCCAAGCGCAAGTCGTTGCTGGTGGACGAACTTCTGAACGAAATTCTGGGCTTCGGTCCCATTCAGCCTTTGCTGGACGACGAAACCATCAGCGAGGTCATGGTCAACAGCGCGGAGGAAATCTTCGTGGAACGCAAGGGCAAACTGACGCGCAGCAAGCGGCGATTCATTGATGACCAGCACGTGATGAACATTGTGGACCGTATCGTGCGGCGGCTGGGTCGGCAGGTCAACGCCCGCAGCCCGATGGTGGACGCTCGTTTACCGGACGGCTCCCGCGTCAACATCATCATCCCGCCGCTCGCCGTCAAGGGTCCGTGCATCACGATTCGAAAGTTCTCCAAGAAAAAGTTGACGCCAGAAGACCTCATCGGCTACGGCAGCATGACGGAAGAAATGCGCCTGTTCATCGAAGCCGCCGTCACGTCGCGGCTCAACATCATCATCTCCGGCGGCACCGGCAGCGGCAAAACGACGCTACTCAACGTCTGCTCCGGCTTCATTCCGCGCGATGAACGTATCGTCACCATCGAAGATGCCGCGGAGTTGAAATTGGACCACGAAAATCTCGTGACGCTGGAAGCCCGCCCGCCCAACATTGAGGGCGAAGGCGAAGTCACCATCCGCGACCTCGTGCGCAACGCTTTGCGTATGCGCCCTGACCGCATCGTGGTCGGCGAGTGTCGCGGCGGCGAGACGCTGGACATGCTCCAAGCCATGAACACCGGTCATGACGGGTCGTTGAGCACCGTTCACAGCAACTCCCCCCGCGATACGATTTCGCGTCTGGAAACGATGTCATTGATGGCAGGAATGGACCTGCCCATTCGCGTTATCTCCAAGCAGATTGCCTCCGCTGTGCAACTCATCGTGCATCAGGCGCGGTTCTCCGACGGGTCGCGCAAGGTCACGCACGTTACCGAAGTGCAAGGTATGGAAGGCGATACGCTCCTGCTGTCAGATATTTTTCTTTTCTATCAAGAGGGCGTGGACTCCGACGGAAGAGTTCTGGGCTATCACGGCGCGACCGGCATCCGTCCCAAGTGCGTGCCGCAATTGGAAACGGCGGGCTGCAAGTTGCCCAGAGATTTGTTCCTGTCGAAGTCAAAAACGCGAACGATTTAACACGCCTGACAAAACTGACGGCATTGAGGATAAGGGGCGTCCCGCCCCGTCCGACGCGGCGCGGACGCCGCTCATCCTCACAGGTTTTGTCAGACAATTTAGGAGTCGGTCAACATGATTATATGGATGGTTCCTCTCATGGTCTTCGGTCTGGCGGCGCTGATTTTCGTGCCCATCGTCGTGTCGCGCTCGCGGCGCACCATCGTCGACCGCATTGAGCAAGTGACGTCCGCCACGGATCGCATCGCCGCTGCGACGGGTGTGCCATCGCTCATCATCCCCCACCAGCGGCGCGATTTTTTGGGCGCGTTCACCGACCTGCTCAAAGGCAAGCCGATTTTCGGGCGCACGGAAAAGCGGCTGACCGCCGCCGGGCTGGCGCTGCGCCCGACGGAGTTTTTAGCCATCATCGCCTTCTCGACGGTCGGGTTCCTGCTCATCGGGTGCTGGGCGATGGCGAGCGCGGGCATCAGTTGGATTCTGGTGCTGGCGATGACGGCGTTCGGCTACTACCTGCCCAACCTCATCCTCAACATGCTGGTCGGGCGGCGCAAGCGCACGCTGGAAACGCAGTTAGCCGACGCCCTCACGATGATTGCCTCCGCGCTCAAAGGCGGCTACGGTTTCGTGCAGGCGTTGACCATGGCGGGCAATCAATTGCCGCCGCCGATTTCGGACGAATTTCAGCGCGTCACCCGCTTGATTGAGTTGGGCGTGGACACGCCGCACGCGCTGGAGCGGATGGGCGCGCGTGTGCAGAGTTACGATTTCGACATGACGATTACGGCGACCTGCATCCAGTTGGAGGCGGGTGGCAACCTGTCGCAACTGTTGGAAACCGTCGCGTTTACCATCCGCGAGCGCATCAAACTCCGCCGTGAAATCAGCGCGGCCACCGCGCAGGGGCGCATGAGCGGCGCGATTCTCGTGCTGCTGCCCATCGGCATTTTGGGCGCGCTCTCGGTCATCAACCCGGAGTATCTGTCGTTCCTGATTTCCCGCGAGATCGGTCACAAACTCCTCTACGGCGCTGCGTTCATGCAGAGCCTGGGGGCTTACATTATTTGGAAGATGTTGCAGTTTGAGGGGTGAGAAATCGTTCATGGTTATCATCATCGTTGTCGCCGTTATCTGGCTCATCGCCATCGTCATGCTCTTCGCCGGGCTGAAGAGCGAAGGCATGGAGCGCGTGTTCCGTCGTCGTTTGGAGCGCGAGCTTCAGCGGATGGATGAGAACCTCGCCATCATTCACGAGCAGGAGAGCGAGGATCTGCGCCGCCCGCTGATTCAGCGCGTCCTCATGCCGCCACTGGAAAAATTCGGCAAAGTCTTCAGCAAAAACGCTGCCGCGCTCGTCGGCACGCAGGCGCAGGAAATGCTGATGCAGGCGGGACATCCCGGCGGTATGACGCTCATTCACTTCACCGGGCTGAAACTGCTCTGCTTCCTCATGACCGTCGGCATTGCTGCCGTCACCAGCCCGTTCATTCTGCAGTTTGCCAACGGCAAACTGTTAGAGTTCGTGCCCGCACTCGCCCCTTACGCCGAATATATGAAGTACGCCGTCGTCGCCTACTTCATCCTGATGGCGGACATCGGCATGTTGCTCCCGACGTTCTGGCTGCGGCGCGTCATCGGCAAGCGCCGCGCAAAAATTAAGAAGAGCATGGCGGACACCGTTGACCTCATCGTTTTGGGTCTGGAGGCAGGCTTGGGTTTCGACGCGGCGGTGGGGCAGTCCATCGAAAAATTGAAAGGTCCCCTCACTGACGAACTGGCGCGCGTCATGGCAGAGGTCAACTCCGGCAAGTCACAAGCCGACGCCTTCCGCGACATGGCGGAACGGCTGAAGATGGAAGAACTGTCCCTGCTCGTTGCCGCCATTGACCAAGCCATCAAAATGGGCACGGGACTCGCCCAAGCCATGCGCCTGCAAGCCACCGACCTGCGCGAACGCCGCATGGCATGGGCAAAAGAACAAGCCGCCAAGTTGCCCGTGAAAATGCTCTTCCCGCTCATCTTCTTCATCTTCCCCGCGCTGTTCATCGTCATTCTCGGACCCGCTGGCATTCAGGCGATTGAGGTTTTCCAGGCACAGGGCGGACTGTTTGGGCAGTAGGGCAAGGGAGGAGAGAGGGGAGAGGAGGGATGAATTCTCCTCCCTCCTCTCTCCTCTCTCATCGGGTGACCCGATGACGAGAAAGACTTACCCCCGACTCATGGCGTTGAGGATAAGTCAAACGACAGTTTAAGACAATTTGGATTGCTCTGCTGAATCGGTTACAATAAAATCAGCATGAGCGTTTCATGGGGCAATCTTTGGGGTGGCGCGTCGGCAGACGCGAAAGTCATCGGCTATAACCTGAGCGGCGGTTGGATTCTTCTCATCGTCTTTCTCGTGGGGCTGGCTTTGACCCTTGCCGCCTATCGCCGCGTGCCGCCGGGGATTTCACCACGTCTCAAAACCACCCTCACCGCGCTGCGCACCGTCAGCCTTGCCTTGCTGCTTTTTCTCATCGCTCAACCCGCCGTGCTGTTCAAAGTCACCGAGCGCGAGCGTCCTTCCATTCCCATTCTCGTTGACGTCTCGCAGAGCATGAACACCCGCGACGAAAAATCCGCCCCCCGACTGGAAGCCGTCAAACGCGCCCTGCAAAGCGACGCGCTGGAGCGACTGCGAAAATCCGCCGACGTTAGGCTCTACCAATTCGCCCAAACCATCTTACCAATTTCCCAATTTCCCAATTTCCCAATTTCCTCTTCCAACCGTCGCACTTTCATTGCGTCTGCCCTGCGTCATGTGGCTCAGGAAGAAAGTTCCCGTCACAACCGCCCCGCCGCCGTCGTATTATTCAGCGACGGACAGGACAACAGCGACGAGGACGCGCTCGCCGCCGCGAAGTCGTTGAACGCACCGATTTACGCGGTGGGTGTCGGCAGCGCAAGCACACCACCCGACCTCGCCGTGCGCAGCGTCGCCGCGCCGACAGCGGTGTTCCCCGGCACGCTGATTTCTGTCGAGAGCAATGTCGGCGGAAACGCAGGGAACGGACGCCGTGCCGTTCCTGTTTCGTTAGGCGAGGTAGGGAACGGACTCCGCGCCGTTCCCGTCGCCAGCAAACCAGCAAACCTAACGAACAGGCAAGACCAAAAGGTCACGTTCGAACTTCTTCCGAAGGGCGCGGGCACGCACCGCTACACCGTCAGCGTGCCGACGCTGCCGAACGAGTTTATCGTGGAGAACAATCGGGCGAACTTTCAGGTGAACGTGGTGGGGCGGAAGTTGAAGGTGCTTTACATTGAGGGCTATCCCCGCTGGGAATACAAGTTCCTCAAGCGCGTGTTGGAAGAGGACAAGGACATCGCCTTCCTCTCGCTGGTGGGCAAGCCCGACGGGACGTTTTACGCGCAAGGACCGCTGGTGCCCGCCGACCGCCCTGCCGATTTCGTGTTCAACAAAAAACAACTCTTCGGCTTCGATGTCATCATCTTTGGCGACATTGCCGCAAGGCAGTTCACGCCCGCGCACCTTGACATGATTCGTGACTTCGTGGAGAAACGCGGCGGCGGGTTCATCATGCTGGGCGGCTTCCGCAGTTTCGCGGCGGGCGGTTATCGCGGCACGCCCATTGAAGAGATTCTACCTGTTTACGTGGCGCAAACTATTAGTTTGCGCTACATGGTGGACAAAGAATTCCGCTGGAAACTCACGCCGCAAGCGCAGACGTTTCCGCCTCTGACGCTCGACGAGAATCCGCAGCGCAACCAGCAAATCTGGGCGAGCCTTCCGCCGTTGAGCGGCGGCAACGTCGTCGGGCGCGTGAAAGCAAACGCGAGAGTTTACGCGGAGTATCCCCCCGACATCATTCCGAGCCGCGACGGTTACGGAGCGGCATCTCGCGCCATCCTCGCATCGCACGAATACGGACGCGGCAAATCCGCCGCGCTGACGGTGGACTCGACGTGGCGCTGGTATTTTGAGGCGTTGAAGAAGGGCGAGGACAAAGGCTACTTCACGCGCTTCTGGCGGCAACTCCTTCGGCAACTGGCGAACCCCGACGCCGACCGCAAAGTGAACCTGACGCTCGACCGCAAACGCTGCGAAATCGGCGACACCGTGACGCTAACCGCCTACGTCAAAGACGAAAACTTCGACCCCGCCCGCGCCGCCAACGTCTCCGCCTTCATCACCCAGCCCAGCGGCAAGCGCGAACCGCTCACCCTGCGCCCCGACCCGCAGAACGTCGGAACGTACGTTGCAACGTGGCGTCCAAGCCAGCAGGGGAATTATCAAATCACAACCAGCGCAACCGTCGGCGGACAGAAGCAGAGCGACGAAACCGATTTCACCGTCACGTCATCGTTCATCGAACTGCAAAACGTCTCGCTCAACGAACCGCTGCTCCAACAACTCGCCGCTGCAACGGGCGGGAAGTATGACCGATTATCAAACTACGAGCGACTGCTCGATGACCTGAAGTTGCAAGGGAGAACGGTCTCCTACCGCAAAGAATGGCATCTGTCCGCCTCGCCGCTGCCGTATGTGGTGTTGGTGTTGGTGTTGTGCGTGGAGTGGATACTGAGGCGGAGGAACGGGTTGGCGTAAGTTGTAGCATAGCCCCTTGTGGGCGTCAGAGAGGAAGTGACATCCATGAACAAGAAACGCAAAGGACCAGGATTTGAAGACTACTATCTCATCGTCTTCCCTGATGATGAAGAAGGCGGGAAGGCGCTTGATCTTTTGTCGGAAGAGGGTCCCGTTCACGGCGTTCTTTACGAAGACCAACCATGCACGGTTGCCAGCGAGAGCCAACTCAAGAGGTTGACGCGAGCAGGTATCAGGTGGTCGTATGCGACGGGAGGTGAAAACCGTAGCCAGACCAAGAAGCCGTCGAAAGCGAACCATGAAGGAACAGCGTCCGTTCGATCAACCCGCCATCACTCCTGAGCAGGCACGGCTGATGCCCTTTCGCGGGCGCGCTTATCGGTTTTATCTTCTGCTGCCGCGCTATCGGAGGGGCAAGGAGATTTACACAGCGACCGATACGCGTCAACTTTTCCGCCTTCTCACAGAGGATTTCGGCGGCTGCACCCACCGTCGGGTCGAACAGGTGCCGACAATGGGTTCTTGGGAATTGCAGGAGGGAGAGCGACCAAAAAGTGTGATTGACTATCACAGCGAGTTTACGGTCTATGCCAAACCGACCAAACGCTGTGAGACTTATTTTGAGCAACTGGAAGCAAACCTACGCAAGCACTTGTGGGAGCGTAAAAGGTTGCGAGAAGAGCAGATTATGATTGAGAGAACGGAAGTGAAGATATTAGTGGGCAAGCCATAGCAGGCGCAAGGAGGTGCGCAAATATGACGGACGACCTTGATCAGCAATTTGAAACCTATCTCGCCCGTGATGATGATGCGATGACAGGCAGTCAATTCTTCCAGATGCTGTCCGAAATTGAGCAGCGGCGTGCGCAGGAGACCGTTGAGGTTACGCTGCACGTCGTCAACGGGCAAGCCCAGTTTGAACCGTCCGAGCGCGTGCGAACTGAGGGCAACACGCTTTGGGTGAGGGATTAGAGGATTGTTGTGAAGGTGGCGCAATGAGCGCATAGGCGACCTGAAGTTGCATGGCGGGACGATGTCTCAGAGGTTGTCTTGAAAGTCCCAGAGTTCAAACTCTGGGCTACGTTTTACAAATCCCGATGAATCGGGATGACCGCATTTTCCAGTCCGATTCATCGGACTTTGTCCCCGTAGCCCATGATTTTAATCGTGGGGAATCAGCGGGCGATGGACTTTCAATACAACCTCTTCCTTCCCCTTCCTTCCCCTTGCTTCCTCTTCCTTCCCCTTCCTTCCCCTTAAATCTGAAACCCCATGTGTGCCGCCGTAATGCCGCCGTCTATGACGAGGACGGAGCCGGTGGCGAACGAGGATTCGTCCGAGGCGAAGAACAGCGCGGCGTTGGCGATGTCTTCGGGTTTGCCGAGCCGTCCGATGGGATACAACTTCACCAGTCGTTCCAACACGCCCGGGTCGCGTTCAATAATGTGGTCCCAGATTTCCGTGACAATCGTGCCCGGGCAGATGCAGTTAATCCGAATCCCGAACTTGCCCACCTCGCCCGCCAGCGAGCGCGACATGCCGATGATACCAGCCTTCACGCCGCTGTAAACGTGCTCGTTCGCAAAGCCCATCAGCGCGTTGACGGACGAGATGTTGACGATGCTCCCCCCGCCGATTTCCTTCATCTGCGGAATCGCCGCCTGCATACACTGCCACGTTCCTAACAGCCCCACGTTTACGTTCGGCTCCCAACAGTTCTGCTCCACCTCTTGCGCGCTGCAAATCGCGCAGTTGACCAGCACGTTCACGTTTCCATAGGTTTCGCGTACCGAAGCGAAGAGCCTTTCAACGTCGGAGGCGTTGGACACGTCAGCGCGAACGAACGTTGCCGTGCCGCCCGCTGCCTTAATGGTCGCGACGGTCTTCTGCCCGCCCGCCTCGTTTACGTCGTCCACGACAACCTTCGCGCCCTCCTGCGCGAAGCGAATGGCAGTCGCCCTCCCGATGCCGCTGCCCGCGCCGGTGATGAGGGCGGTTTTGTCCTTGAGTCTCATGGTTATTCCACTGGGTTAAGAGGAAGCAAGGGAAAACTGCGGAGAACTCCCCTTACTTTCTCTTACTTCCTCTTACTTCCCCTTACTTCCCTCTAACAAACGTCAGATACTCCTCCGACACCGCAAACCGCAGCAACTCGCGCAAGCGGTCGGCGGTGGCGCGGTCAACGTCTGTCTTTTCTTGCAGCAGCCAGCGCACGCCGTGTTGAAGAACGTCGGATATTTGCGGCGCGTAATCCGGCGAAAGATGCAACAGCGCTTTGCACGATGCCGCGAGGCTGCCGCTGAGAAGAAGTCCCGCGCGGTCCGCGCTGAACTCCACGCCTTGAATCCAACTGCGCACCCAGTCGTGAACGACGTCGGGCAGCACGGTTTCCTGCTCGGCGTCGGGCAAGAGTTCGCCCACGGTGTTCACGACCTTCTGCGTGCGCGATTTTTTGGGCAACAACTCGCCGACCTTCTTGACCGCGCGGTTCGCCCGCGTCCAGCCCAACACTTTCGTGCCTAACTTAATCGGCGTGCGCACGAGGAACGGCACTTGTTCGAGAATCAAATCTTCCAGCCGCTCCGGGCTGATTTGCAGCAGCGCGGCGTGTCCGCCTTTGACGTGCTCCAAGTTGTGCGCCACGCCGAAGCGCATTTCAGCGGGGGATAAACGCTGCGGCGCGGCGACGTTGCCCTCGCTGACGAAGTCGTGATGGACGCACAGAAACGGTGACCTGTCCACCATCACGGTGAACAACCGCTCCTCCCCGCGTGCGATGCGAATTTCCGGCGCGTTCATTTCCAGCGATTGCGCGCACTCATCGGCGACGCGGCACAGTTGCGGGAAGGTCTGCGGGGCGGCTTTCTCCGTCACGCGCGCAATCGTGCGCGCCCCCTCATCCCCTTCTAACAGGTGCAGCACGCGCCCGCACAGCGACGCCAACTTGTGCCGCCGTTCCTGCTTTTCGCGCGGATGGATGACCAGCGACTCGTGCAGCGAACGGTCAAACTTTCGCGGCGTCTGGTCAACGACTTGGACGGAATTCCACAACGTCCCGCCCTCCAACACCGCGCACATCTCCCACAGCGCCGTCAACGCCGGGTTGTCGCGCTGCTCCTCTGCGGCGATGCCTTCGCGCAACTGCCGCGCCGCCTCCACATTCAGCGGGTCTTTCTCCAACCACGCGCGGCAAGCGTCTACACCACTTGGCAGATTGAGGTTCATGGGTGTCGAAGTATTCTCGTCATTCTGAGCGCAGCAAAGAATCTCTGGGATGCCTGAGATTCTTCGCTGCGCTCAGAATGACACTCTTCTCAGGCAGCGACGATTATATACCGCCAACGGTCACAAAGTTTCATTTTCCACCACCTGAAAGTTGAGGGTCAACAGGGTGGCCAACTTGTCCTTATGCTTCCCCTGGG
>FWPU01005865.1_pt1 | contig 25684 bp, 19 predicted proteins | sample 2228361 | NCBI WGS metagenome assembly FWPU01 (sample SAMEA103939777, study PRJEB20133) | metagenome | reverse complement strand
GAGGTCTCATAATTTCTTCTTGACAAGATGGCGTATATTCGTTATTAGTGGGAAAAAGTTGGCTTAAGAGGGCGGCGAGAGAGCTTGAAGATAAGAGAGTTAGTTAGAAAGACTTAGGTAAGGAAAGAGACCATTCATTTTTACATCCGCGAAGGGCTCCTGCCCAAACCCCTTAGAAGAAGAAGAAATGTAGCTGATTATGATGAAAGTCATAGGCCGTCTGCTCTTAATTAAGGAACTACAAATTACTTTTTGTCCTTAAATGTCATTAAGAATATCTTAAAAAATATTAAAAAATTTCGGGAGCAGATTACTTTTTTGGCTGGCCGGGAGGAGTACTTTCGGCCTATCGAGCAGTTCCTTCCCCAAGAAGTGGTAGGGGCGGAAATGGATAATATAGGCGTCGGGGTTAGAGATGGTTTTAATCTTCAGGCTCTGAAGGTCTATGGCGACATGTTTCGGGACATCGGGGTGCTTTCCCATAAATACTATATGGAAGCCGTCTTAGAGAAATTAAGCCTGGAGGAGTTTTCGCTAAAGATGATCAAAAGCCGGGAGACAACGAGTACCTTTTTATCATCTTTACCGCAAGCTTTCTCGACAAGAAGATAAGAAAATTCTCGCTCTAATGGAGGAGGTAAAAAAGATAGGCGAGGTTGAAAATAAACGGACAAGAAGAGAAATAAAACCTTAAAGGAGGGGAAAGATGAGGACAAAAGAACAATATATTGAAGGGTTGCGGAAAATGCGCCGGAATATTTATGTAAATGGCCAAAAGATTGATCGTGATGATGAATTGCAGATGCCCACTATTAATACTATTGGTCTTACTTTCGACTATGCCGCTAATCCCCAGTATGCCGATTTGTGCACAGCCACTTCCCATTTGACGGGCGAAAAGATCAACCGCTTTTGCCATATTCACCACAGCAAAGAAGATTTGCACAAAAAACAGGATATGACGCGCATGCTCTGCCAGGTAGCCGGCGGCTGTATTCAGCGCTGTATGGGCATAGACGCAGCTAATGCCCTCTATGCGGTCACTTACGAGGCGGATAAACAAAATAATGGGGCTACGGAATATCATAAGAATTTCATAAAATGGCTAATCCGTTTCCAGAAAGAAGATTTGGTAGGATGCTGTGCCCAGACAGATGTTAAAGGTGACCGGATGAAACGACCCAGTGAGCAGAAGGATCCTGATGTGTATGTCCACGTGGTGGAAAAAAGAAGTGATGGGATCGTGGTGCGGGGATCAAAGGTGCATAACTCAGAAGCCTCTGTAGCTGATGAAATTTTAGTTGTCCCAACCCGCGCTCTCCGGCCGGAAGAAAAAGATTGGGCCGTAGCTTTTGCCGTTCCTGGTGATTGGGAAGGAGTTAAGCAAGTGGTTTCGGTGCATAACCTGCGGGAAAGGCAGTTCTTCAAGCGAGGGTTCACCCCAGGGGCCACTGATTCTTATACCATATTTGATAACGCCTTTATTCCCTGGGAAAGGGTCTTCCTTTGTGGAGAAACTATTCATGGGGGCATATTAGCTCTCCTTTTCGCCCTTTTTCATAGGCATAGCTATTCAGGATGCAAACCAGCTTTAGGAGACTTAATGTTAGGCACAGTGGCCTTGGCCGCGGAGTATAATGGTATTGCTCGGGCCGCGCACGTGCGGGATAAGCTGGCCGAAATAATCCGCGTGGCTGAACTGGGATATGCGGCAGGCTTTACCGCTTCCGAGTTAGGTAAACCCGAAGTTTATATTCCCGGCATTGGGTTCCAACCTTATGGTCCGGGAAATTATATTCCTCATTCTATTTATGCTAATGTGGGGAGGTGTTTGACTGGCGAAGCCGTTTTCCGTGAGGCTGAAATTCTCTGCGATGTAGCGGGAGGAATTCCAGCGACTTTTCCATATGAGGGCGACTTCATGAATTCCGAGACGAGGGACCTGCTTTTTAAATATATAACCCGTAATCCGGAAATTCATCCTCAAGATGCAGTTAAATTGTGGATGTATATTGGCGATTTGCTCTGTTCCGCCACAGGAGGAGTTCATCTATTTGGCGCTTATCATGGTGGTGGCTCACCCATTATGGAGAACATAGCCATTACCTCTCAGTATGATATAGAGTACCGGAAGAAATTAGTAAAGAAGATAGCTGGTATAGAGGATCGGAAAGCTAATCCCGAAGAGCTCAAGTAAAGGCTCGATTGGATAAGCTTTAATTCCCAGGGAAATCCTGGAACTTTAAATTAAAAGGAGGTTGGAGCATGCGTGAAGTGGTGATTGCTGGCTATTTAAGAACCGCCCAGTCCCGTTCTCGGCCTAATGACCCTCCCCGGGATTGGTTTCATAAAGTGCGGTCGGATGACCTTTTAGCCAAATTGCTCCCGGAATTGATTAAGCGCACCGGGATCAAAACGGAGGAAATAGATGATTTCATTGTGGGCTCAGCTTTGGGGGTCAGTGAGCAATGGAGTTATGGAGGGCGTTTCCCTATATTTTTAGCCAATTTGCCCTATACGATCTCAGCTAAATTTGTGGATCAACAATGTGGTTCCGCTATGGCTGCTATCCATATTGGTTTTATGGAGATAGCCATGGGCTTTGCGGATATTGTCATGGTGGGCGGTATGGAGCATATGACCAGAGTGCCCATGGGGACCTTGGCCCGCCCTGATGGACCAATTTCTCCCAACCCTCGCCTTTTTACGGAGGCTGCTTATAAGCATTGGGATATGATGACCACTATGAATATGGGTTTGACGGCCGAGAAGCTCTTTGCTATGAGTGGTTCAACTAAGGAAGATATGGATCGTTGGGGCGTCCGTTCTCATCAGCTGGCTTTTAAAGCCTGGCAGGAAGGGTTCTTTAAAGGGGAAATATTGCCTATCGAGGCTGAGCAGGGAGATGGGAAGATGATGGTCGTGGATCGGGATCAAGCGGTTCGGGGCGATACGAATTTAGAACAGATGCAAGAATTGAAGCCGGCATATAAGCCCGATGGATTTATCACCGCGGGCAATTCTTCCCCTTTGAATGCGGCGGCTACTTCCATGATTCTTATGGCCAAAGAAGTAGCCCAGAAGAAGGGCCTTGCTCCCTTGGCGTCAATTCGAGCAATAGGTTTCGCCGGGGTGGACCCCACGATAATGGGTGCAGGTCCAGTACCAGCAAGTAAGAAAGCTCTGCGAGCCGCAGGGTTAGAAGTTAAGGATATTGATTATTGGGAGATAAACGAGGCCTTTGCTATTGTGGCCCTCTATTGTATTAAAGAGTTAGGAATTGATCCTGAGCGGGTGAACGTTATGGGAGGTGGGTTAGCCATTGGGCATCCCCTCGGAGCGACAGGGATTCGGCTGGTGGGAACTTTAGCCCGCATTTTGCAAGTAAGAGGTGGGCGTTACGGCTTAGCTACCGCTTGTGTAGGTGGCGGTCAGGGGGTGGCCACAATTATTGAGCGGGAAGGGCAAAAGTGAGTTATTAATTTAAAGAAAGGAGGAGAAAAATGACAGTTGATGATATTAAAAAGATTTGTGTAGTGGGTGCGGGCAATATGGGTCACCAGATTTCCCTCCTCTGTGCTATTCACGGTTACCAGACTGTCTGTACAGATGTGGTCCCAGAGATCTTACAAAAGGCCGAGAAATTTGCTGATACCTATCTTCCCGGACGAGTTGAGAAAGGGAAGATGACCAAAGAGGACGCGGAGAAGGCTCGGCGAAACATCTCCTTTACCTTAGATTTAAAAGAAGCGGCTAAAGATGCGGACTTTGTGATCGAAGCAGTGGTGGAGATTTTAGAGGTGAAGCGCAAAGTATTTGCTGAATTAGATAAATCAACTCCCCCGCACGCTATCTTGGCCACCAATAGTTCTTATTTAGTAAGTTCGCGGATAGCTGAGGCCACCAAGCGTCCGGAGAAGGTAGTGAATATGCATTTCTTTAATCCTGCCTTAGTGATGAAACTGGTGGAGGTAGTTAAAGGGCCGCATGTGGCCGAAGAAACAGCCCAGGTGACTATGGACCTGGCCGAGAAATTAGAGAAGATACCCGTTTTGCTCAAAAAAGAGGTGGAAGGGTTCCTTCTTAACAGAATTTTCCGCGCCATAACCCGGGAGGCTTTATGGATGTTGGAGATGGGCATCGCTAGTGCGGAAGATATAGATAAGGCTTGTGTATATGGGGCTGGCCATCCCATGGGACCTTTCCGCTTAATGGATCTAACGGGAATTGACCTTAATTATATAAGATCCGTGGAGCGCTTCCGAGAGACTGGGGATTGGGCTGATTTACCCGCTCCGAGTGTCGTGGAGAGATATATAAAAGGTCATTATGGAGAGAAGACCGGTAAGGGCTGGTATGATTATCCGCCCAAAAAGTAATTTTAAGGAGGTCATGGAAATGAATTTTTCCTTGCAAGGTAAAATAGCTTTGGTGACGGGAGCGAGTCGAGGTATTGGCAAGGCCGCCGCTATTGGGTTGGCGCAAGCAGGAGCAAATGTAGCTGTGACTGGTCGTCGGCTACCCGATCTGGAGAAGACAGCAGAAGAGATTAGAAAATTGGGCCAAAAAAGTTTATCAGTTGCGGCCCATGTAGGCCGGATGGAAGAAATTCAAAATTTAGTAAAGAAAGTGGCCGAAGAATTTGGACGCATTGATATTTTAGTTAATAATGCCGCGACCAATCCCACCATGGCTCCAGCTCTGGATGTAGATGAGCGGGCCTGGGATGCGATTATGAATTTGAATCTCAAAGGATTGTTTTTCTTAAGTCAAGCGGTAGCCCGCGTGATGAAAGAAAAAGGAGGGGGAAGAATCATCAACGTTTCTTCGATTGCCGGCATAAGCCCTGACCTTCTGCCCGTATACTCAATAAGCAAAGCCGGCGTTATCATGGCTACAAAAGTAATGGCCCAACAATGGGCGCAATATAACATTCGGGTTAATGCCATCGCGCCTGGATTAACCAAGACGCGTTTTAGTGAAGCCTTATGGAGTAACCCGGATATTCTGAAGATGGCCGTGAGTAAAGCTCCTATGGGCAGAATAGCTGAGCCAGAAGAGATGGTCGGAGCAATTATCTTTTTAGCCTCAGATGCCTCCAGTTACGTTACTGGGCAAGTTATAGCTATTGATGGTGGCACAACCATATAATTTAATAATTTACCGCTGGTTGACTAAATTGGACCCAGCGCCTTGGCTTAAACTGGGTCCAATTTTTAATTTTAAATTATCTCGCCCCTTTCCCTCCGGCTTCTTAAAAATTTTAAACAAGTTACAAAAAGTAGTTGACAAGTACTTTGTAGTCTAATAATAAATAATACGCCAGGGTTGTTTTTCATTTTTAATTAAGCACAGAAGAGCATGTTGGAGAAAACGCCGGTGGATCAGATTTCTTTCCGCCTGCCGGTGGAGGAAGAATTAATTGAACGGGTCTCTTGGCTCATTCGCCTGCGGTGGTTTGCCGCGGGAGGAGTGATCGCCACGACGATAATAGTCGCCAATCTTCTTCAATTAACCATCGAGCAAAGCAAGCTAGTCTTCATAGGGTTTTTGATAGCCGCCTATAATTTTTTCTTTTATCAGCGGCATAAAATTTTAAAGAAAGATCCCAGGGCCAGAATAAATCAATTTAGTGATTTTGCCAGCTGGCAATTTTTTGTGGATTGGCTCGCTTTGATTTCGCTCGTTCATTATTCTGGCGGAATTGAAAGTCCGGTCATCTTTTATTTTATCTTCCATGCCATCATTGCCAGCATTCTCGTTCCACCCCGCACCTGCTATATCCATGCCACGGTAGGGGTGATTTTGGTGGGTACTTTAGCTTTGTTAGAATTTTACCAAGTTATCCCCCACGTAGCCTTGCCTTGGTTTATCTCGCCCCATTATCAGCAGCCTTTTTATGTCTTGGGCACCTTTCTCTTTTTCGCCAGTGCCATTTATGTTTCGATTTATTTAGCTACTTCGATTACTAAGCGCTTATGGTCGCGAACGCGCGAACTGGCTCGCCTCAAAGAAAGGTTGGAGAATGCGTATTATAAAACTAAAACCCTCTATGATATAGGTCAGGCTGTAACCTCTACCCTTAATTTTACGGAAGTTCTAAATACAATTGTGCAGCAGGCGACCAAAGCTATGAATGCCAAGGCATGTTCTATTCGTCTCCTCGATGAAGGAAAACGCCAGCTTTGGATAGGAGCTGCTTATGGATTAAGCGAAGAGTACTTAAACAAAGGGGCCGTAGATTTAGATAGGAGCTTGATAGATCGAGGAGCCTTGCGGGGGAAACCTGTAGCGGTTTTAGATGTAACTAAAGACCCGGGTTTCCAGTATCCCGAAGAAGCCAGGAAAGAAGGTATTCGCTCGGTCCTGTGTGTCCCCTTGATCGTCCGGGAACAGCTGATTGGGGTGCTCAGATTATACACCGGAGAGATTCATCGCTTTAGCGATGAAGAAATTGAATTCCTCTCGGCTTTAGCCAATCAAGGCGCTGTCGCCATAGAGAATGCGCGTACTTACAAGCGGCTGGAGGAGTTAGAACAGGCCAAATCAGAATTCGTATTCACTGTGGCGCACGAATTAAAGGCACCTATTGCGGCTATTCAGTCGATTTTGCGCGTCCTTTTAGAAGGGTATGCGGGAGAAATTTATGCTAAACAGAAAGAACTAATCGCCCGGGCAGAAAAGAGACTGATCAGTTTACAGAGTTTAATTCGCGATCTTTTAGCTTTGGGAGCTTTAAAAGGTTCCCTCCCCGAAGTGAAAAAGACCGAAGTAATTTTAAATGGCGTCATTAGCCGCCTAGTCGAAACGGTAGCTCCCGAAGCAGAAGAGAAGAAAATAACCTTGGCGGTTGACCTTCCTGATTCGTTGGTGACGATTAAGGGTAATGAAGAAGATTTTGAGCGGTTGGTCAGCAATTTATTAGAGAATGCCGTGAAGTATACACCTCCCCAGGGGAAAGTCCAACTTCAGCTGACCATGGATCATCATGAATTGCAAATTATAGTGACGGATAATGGCATTGGCATCCCCCCCGAGGCCTTACCGCGCATTTTCGATGAGTTTTATCGGGCCAAGAATGTGAAAGAAATGGGTCAGGAAGGGACGGGGCTGGGTCTTTCTTTAGTTAAACAAATAGTAGAACGTTATAGGGGCAAGATTGAGGTGGAGAGCAAATTGGGAAAAGGAAGTACTTTCAAGGTGATTTTGCCTAAAGAATGATCAAGTAATGGCGAAAATATGAGTGAGATCATAGGCCAAAGGAGGGGAATAAGTTAAATTTTATTTAAACTATCTCACCTGAGGGTTGCCCATGAAGATTAATCTCAACGAAGAAACGCTCAAGCGGGCCAAGGAAGTAAGCGAAATGATTGAGCAGAATATTGCTGGCTGTTACCAATGTGGGAAATGCACAGCTGGCTGCCCCTTGGCTTTTACTATGGAAATAGCCCCCCATGAAGTAATTCGCTTAGTTCAATTAGGACGGATGGAAGAAATCCTCGATTCCCATACTATCTGGCTTTGTGCTTCTTGTCAGACTTGCACCTCCCGCTGTCCCAAGAACATTGATGTAGCTGGAGTTATGGATGCCTTGCGTATCCTGGCTTACCGCCAGGGAAAGGTAAAAAAAGAGAAAGAGGTTGCTCTTTTCCACCAACTCTTCTTAAAAACAGTGGAGCGGTACGGAAGGATAAATGATTTGCATTTTATGAGTAGATATAATTTCCAGACCCTGCGCCCATGGCGTGATTTTTGGCTGGGGAAGAAGTTATTGCGTAAAGGAAAGTTAAAATTGATCAATCCGCCACTTAAAGGAATCAAGGAATTCCAGGAGCTAATGAAGAGAGCGCAGGAAGGCGAGGAAAAAAGATGAAATACGCTTATTACCCCGGTTGTTCTCTCCACTCTACAGCCAGCGATTATGCCCAATCAATTGCTGCGGTCTTTAACCGTTTACGAATTGAACTGGAAGAAATTAAAGATTGGACATGTTGCGGAGCTTCTTCCGCCCACGTGGTTGATACTTTTCTACCCATCCTCATGCCCGCCAAAGATATTTGGCAAGCCCAAAGAATGGGGTTTGATATCATGGCTCCTTGTGCCGCCTGTTATAATCGCCTGCGCACCGTCGTGTATAAAATCCAGGAAAAAGAAAAGTTACGTCAAAAGATTGCCCTAATTTTAGGGGAAGATTACCAGACTAAGATTCAAGTGCGCCACATTTCCGATGTGGTGGTTAATGAATACGGTCTAGAAAAAATTGGAGCCCAATTAGTCAAAGATTTAAATGGATTACCAGTGGTTTGTTATTATGGCTGTTTGTCAGCCCGGCCGCAGAAAATTGTAGCTTTCGATGATCCGGTGGATCCCCAGTATTTGGATCGACTCGTCAATACTCTGGGAGGTAAATCTTTACCCTGGCCATTAAAGACAGAGTGCTGTGGTGGCTCTTTCTCCATCTCCAAAAAGGAGATCGTTCTTAAGTTGACTTATGAACTCCTGAGTTGGGCTAAAGCGCAAGGGGCAGCAGCGGTGGTTGTGGATTGTCCCCTCTGTCAGTTTAATCTGGATTATAGGCAAGGGGAGATAGAAAAGAAATATGGCCAGTCCCTTTCTTTGCCGATATTTTATTTCACTCAGCTTTTGGGCTTATGCATGGGACTGGGAAAAAAGGAATTAGGCCTGGAGAAAATGAGTATCAATCCTTTTCCCTTGCTGGAAGAGAGAAACATTTTAGAGAGGTAATATAAAAACATAAGGATTGGAATATGGCGCGGATTGGCGTTTTTGTTTGTCACTGCGGGACAAATATTGCCGGGACGGTAGACGTAAAGTATGTAGCCGAAGAAATGACCAAGGAAAAGGGCGTGATTATTTCCCGGGATTATAGATACATGTGCTCCTCTCCTGGGCAAAACATTATCAAAGATTACATCCGTCTATATAATTTAGATCGGGTGGTAGTAGCTGCTTGTTCACCGCTGATGCATGAGCGAACTTTTCAGAATACCGTAAAAGAAGCGGGGTTAAACCCCTATTTAATGGAGATGGCCAATATAAGGGAGCAATGTTCATGGGTCCATAGAGATCGAGTAGAAGCCACGCAAAAGGCGATAGAGTTGGTCAAAATGGCCATAGCAAAGGTGCGCATGAATGAGCCGCTATCTCCCAAACGTTTAGCCATTGAACGCCGGGCCTTGGTTATTGGTGGAGGAATATCAGGTATTCAAGCGGCTTTGGATATAGCCATGGTCGGTCATCCCGTCATTTTGGTAGAAAGATCCCCTTCCATCGGTGGACGTATGGCTCAGTTTGACAAAACCTTCCCCACTTTGGATTGTGCTGCTTGTATCTTAACCCCCAAAATGGTGGATGTACGCAGCCATCCCTTGATTCGGATCCTTAGCTATGCGGAAGTTGAGAGCGTTCAGGGATATGTAGGTAATTTTGAGGTAAAGATTCGCCAAAAGGCTCGTTCCGTGGACATGTCCAAGTGCACTGGCTGCGGCGAGTGTTTGCAAAAGTGTCCGGTGCGGGTGGAAAGCGAGTTTGATCAGGGCTTGGGCAAGAGGGGGGCCATATATATTCCCTTCCCGCAAGCGGTTCCAAATGTGCCGGTGATAGATCGGGAACACTGCCGCTATTTTACCCAAGGGAAGTGTAAAGTATGTCAAAGAGTCTGTCCCGCAGAAGCTATTGATTATGAGCAAGAAGATCAGATCATCACGGAAAAAGTAGGGGCCATCGTGGTCGCTACTGGATTCGATTTATCGGAACCAACCGAATATAGTGAATATGGGGGAGGCTGCTATAAAGATGTCATCAGCGGCTTACAGTTTGAGAGAATGATTAATGCCGCCGGCCCTACGGAAGGACATTTAAAAAGACCTTCGGATGGCCGCGAACCAAAGACCATAGTCTTTATTCAGTGTGTTGGTTCACGGGATGAAAGCTTAGGACGTCCCTATTGTTCGAAGATGTGCTGTATGTATACAGCCAAACATGCCATTCTAACCAAAGAACATATTCCCGATGCTCAAGTTTATGTCTTTTATATCGACATCCGAGCGGCGGGGAAAAATTATGAAGAGTTTGTCCGGCGGGCGATTGAACAATATGGGGCCATTTATCTGCGCGGGAGGGTTTCCCGGATTTTGGAGAAAGATGGAAAACTTATTGTACGGGGGGCAGATACTCTGGTGCGCGGCCAGGTAGAAATTGAGGCGGATTTGGTGGTATTAGCTACCGCTCTGGTGGCCCGTAAAGACGCTGTTCAATTGGCCCAATTGTTGGGTATCTCTTATGACCAAAATCGCTTTTTCACTGAGTTGCATCCCAAATTAGCCCCAGTAGAAAATGTGACCGCAGGCATTTACCTCACGGGCGCGTGTCAAGCCCCTAAGGATATTCCTGACTCTGTAGCTTCGGCAAGTGGAGCTTCAGTTAAGGTTTGCGCTCTATTTGCTACCGAAGAGCTAATTGCGGAACCGATGACGGCCCAACTGGATCCCACCCTCTGTTCTTTATGTAAAGTCTGTCGAGAAGTTTGTCCTTTTGGAGCGATCAAAGAAGAAGAGGTGACCAAACCAGATGGCCAAGTAATAAAACAAATGCGCGTTATTGAAGGGGTTTGTCATGGGTGCGGCCTTTGTGTATCTTCCTGTCGACCAGGGGCCTTAACACTTCAAGGCTTTACTGACCAACAAATTGTGGCGGAGATAGAATCCCTGGCCAGTTCCTTTTGAGGAGATGCGGAAGAAGAGTTATGAAAGAAAATGCAGCAAAAAAAGAAAAACATTGGCAACCAAAAGTTTTAGCCTTTCTCTGTCGCTGGTGTAGCTATGCGGGTGCTGATCTAACGGGGTCTTCCCGAATGGATTATCCAGCCCAGGTGCGCATTTTACGTGTGCCCTGCTCGGGGAGAGTTGATCCCTTATTCATTCTGAAAGCCCTGCGCAGTGGCCTGGATGGGATTTTAGTATCGGGATGTCATCCTGGAGATTGCCATTATACAGCGGGTAATTATCACGCGCGGCGCAAGTTTATAATCCTTTCTCGGCTTTTAGAACATGTGGGCATTGATCCGCGGCGCGTGCAGTTTTCTTGGGTCTCAGCCGCTGAAGGAGAAAAGTTTGCTAAGGTAGTGCGCGCAGTAGTAGCGGACATTCAAGAGCTTGGGCCCAATGAACTATTCCCAATTCCCGAATTGGGAGACGAGGGAAAAATCTAAGATCCAAGGAAGAATTGCATGGCTGGTGAAGCTTTAGAGAATCTCAACCAATTGATTAATTTGGTAACTGATCTTTTCCACAGCAGAAGGATAGTTTCCTTTCTCGGATATCAAAAAGGGTCGGTAAAATTCAAAAGCAGCCCGCTCATTGCCCAAGGAGCAAAGGATCTGCGGGCGCTTAATTTGGATGATTTCCTTCACTACAATTTGACTTTCTACTTGAAAGAGATCAAGGGTAAGGTCGGCCTTTTAGTAAAAGGCTGCGACAGTCGGTCTTTGATTTCCCTGATCAAAGAAGAGCAGATTAAGAGGGAAGATTTGTATATTATAGGTATCCCTTGCCCCGGGCAGATAGACATTGAGAAAATCGCCTCTTCCCTAACCTGTGAACCTGAAGATTTAGAGGAAATCAAGCGCCAAAAAGACGGAATATTGGTACACTTTAAGCAACAGGCGCGAAAGCTAACGAAAGAAGCGTCCCTTTTAGATAAGTGCCTTCGTTGTTTTTATCCCCACCCTTTGCTCTATGACGCCCTGCTCAAAGGAGAATACCTCCCTCCCGTGCCACCGCAGCCCGACTTAAATGGTAAAATGGAGCTCGACTCACTCTCGGCCAAGTGGGTTTTTTGGTCAGCCCAGTTTGGCCGCTGCCTGCGCTGTTACGCGTGCCGTAATATTTGCCCAGCCTGCTTTTGCCCGCGCTGCGTAGTGGAAGAGAATTTGCCGGAATGGATTTCACCGCTGCCTACCCCTGGGGACAATTTTGTATTCCACTTAATGCGCTTAATGCACGTAGCCGGGACTTGTACTTCCTGTGGGGAGTGCGAACGTGTTTGTCCAGTAGAAATTCCCTTAATGGAACTTAATGAAAAGATGGCGGCAGATCTTAAAGAATTTTTCGACTTTGAGGCAGGTGTGGACTTAGAGAAGCCACTCCCCTTCCGGACTTACCGCCAGGAAGATCCCAATGATTTTATTAAATGAAGGTTAAAAATGTTCGCCAAAATTAAAAGAGCAAAGTTTAAGGAATGGTTGCTGGCTTTGAAGAACAAAGGAGAAATTTTTATCCCTACCAAAGAGAATAAGATTTGGTCATATAGACCTTTGAACCAGCAGGAATGGCCAGGGCAATTTTTCAATACGCGTATCCCGGCTAAAGATCTATTCTTCCCTAACCGGGAACTTCTTTTTAGCTGGCAATATACCTCGGGCTCAATGGCCATAAACCCTGTTCCTCTAGAGGAAAATAAGCGCTTCATTGTTGGCCTTCGTCCTTGTGATTCCCGGAGTTTGTTTATTCTTAGATCTGTTTTCGCGGCGGCAGAGGCTGACATATTTTATTTAAAGAACTTAGAGCGGACGACTCTCATTGGTTTAGCCTGTCGCCAAATTTGTCCGGGTTCATTTTGTAGAGAGATGAAGATTGATCCGCAAGATTCTAATGATAATGATATCTTTTTAAGGGAAACAGCGGAGGGCTTTGTGGCAAAAGTCATAACCGAGCATGGTGAAGCTTTGGTGGGCCAGGGTTTTTTTGAGGAGACGGATGCGGATGAATGGCTTAAGGCCGAGGATCAGACATTTAAGAAAGTGGCTATCTTTGATTTAGAAGTAGTGAAAACAAAAATAGATTCTTTCTTTACCAATGAAGTATTCTGGCAGCAGGTCTCGGCCAAGTGCTTAAACTGTGGTATCTGTACTTATCTCTGCCCGACGTGCCATTGCTTTGATATTGGTGATCTAAAAACCCCTGCCAGAGGGGTGCGCTTTCGCTGTCATGATAGCTGTGCTTTTGCTAATTTTACGAAAATGGCCGTTCATAATCCTCGGGCCGAGAAGTGGCGCCGCTATCGGCAGAGAGTCAGCCACAAGTTTAGCTTCTTCCCTCAAAACTTTCAAGAGGTAGCTTGTGTGGGCTGTGGCCGCTGTGTCAATTATTGTCCAGTAAATTTAGATTTGCGGGAAGTACTTAAAGCTATTTTTTGAAATGAAAGGAAGCATGGTGGAGGGAAAGAATATTTATCAACCGCACCTTATGGAAATTATAAAAATAATTCCCGAGACTGGAGATACCAAGACTTTTCATATTCAATTCATGGATAAAAGTGTAGAGGAAAAATTTCGCTATCTGGCGGGGCAATTTGGTGAATATTCAGTCTTTGGTGAAGGGGAAGCCACTTTTTGCCTATCTTCAAGCCCCACACGCCGTGGTCATTTAGAGTTTAGTGTAAAAAAAGTGGGACGAGTAACGCAAGCGCTGCACCAATTAAATGAAGGAGACATCATAGGCTTTCGCGGCCCCTATGGCAACTTTTTCCCTTTAGAAAAATTTAAAGGAAAGAATCTTCTTTTTATCGGGGGAGGCATTGGCTTAGCGCCCCTCCGATCTTTAATAAATAATGTAGTTGATACACGATCAGATTATGGAGAGATCAGTATCTTATACGGAGCACGAACTCCGCAAGATCTTTGTTTCAAATATGATTTGGAGGCCTGGAGCAAGGATCCTTCTTTGCAGATGGTAACTACCGTTGATGTAGGGGATAAAGAATGGAAGGGTAAAGTTGGTTTAGTCCCCATTGTTTTAGAAGAAATTAAACCTTCGCCTAAAAATGCCATGGCCATTACCTGCGGCCCGCCCATTATGATCCGCTATACTTTGCGGGCTTTAGATAAATTGGGCTTTGCCCCAGCTCAAGTATGGACCACCTTGGAGATGAAGATGAAGTGTGGTTTGGGGAAATGTGGTCGATGTAATATTGGTCCGCTCTATATCTGCAAAGACGGCCCCGTCTTTAGCCTGGAAGAAATTAATAGATTCATCTCGGACGAATTTTAAATTAATTTACTCCGCCCCTAAGGAAATAAATTATTTTTTGAGGATGAAGATTATTTTTCTTTGCCTGATGCCTTAACATCTTCTCGCCACCCTGGCAAAAGAAAAAGGCGTCTTTCTTGAGAAAAGAAAAAAATTTTATATGAGCAGGATCTTTTGTCCTCAAAGTTCTATTCCCCAAATTAACTTTATTCAGAACCCCTAAGAATTTGAGATGTCAAACAGCGCCGATTTCTTTGAGCTTGTTTTTAATTGACTCTTTATCCCAGGCGCCCAAATGGCGGAAGACTTCTTGGCCTTTTTTATCGAAGAAGATTAAAGTGGGGATCAGTTGTATTTTATATTCGCGGGCTAATTCTTTGAATTTATATACATCGATGATAAGGATATGAGCTTTCCCGGCATATTCTTCTTTAATTTCTTTTAGAAGAGGACGAATCTGGCGACAGGGCAAACAGGAATTAGCTCCAAAATCGACCAAAAGAGGTTTGCCGCTCTGAATAGCTTTTTTGAAATCTTCCGCCGTATCAGTGGGCGGTGGTAAGGCGGTTACGGCTTTAATATGTTTTTCGTTTATTTCGATCTTCGCCTTATTCTTTAAAGAAGCTATATATGTCTCTACTTGCTCTTTACCTTTGGCCTCCCGAATTAGCTCTTCAATCAAGGAGGATATTTCCGCCTGAGGCTTCTGCCCAAATTGGTTTTTATGCTGCTCGTAAATTTCGGCGATCTCTTCCGAACTAACTTTTATTTTATCCAAAACTTCCTTTTTAAGAAGATTTTGGATGATAGACATCTCTCTATCTTCTGGCCGGACATTGGCCTCACTCTGCACTCCCTTTTTTCCCGCCTCTTGGAGAAGAATTTCTTTTAGGATAAGTTGTTCCAAAAATTGCTTTGGTTCTTCCCGAAAGATATCCTGGTAGGGAGAGGGAATTTTAGCCAGCTCGCGGTTGAATTGGGCTACGCTGATGCTTCGCTCATTTATTTGAGCAATTTTTTGTCTTTCTGGATTCCAAGCAAATAGCTTCAGGTAGCCAAATACTCCTAAGGCAGCCAGGCCAATTAAGATTGGTAATCCCCAATTTAAAAATGTTTTTTTCTTCATTCTTGGCCTTCTTTCTAATTATTTATTATTATTTAGCATAACAGTCTTCGGCTTTTCTGTCCATGAAATACGCCCCCGGAATTTAAGAAGAGTTTATTATTTAAAAACGCTTAAAACCTTATTGAAGATTGATTTTTCCAAATTAAAAAGGGCGTCCAGTTCGCCAATATCCAACCATAACCCGCCACAATGCGCACATTTGTCTACTTTTATATTTTTATAGTCTATTTCCACTAAATCCATGCCACACTTTGGACATTTCATAAAGTGCAATTCCTTAAATTTCTTCCTTTCTTCTTCAGCCATTTTTTGGTATTTTTCCTCTTCGATCTTTTTCCGACGCTCAAATTCCTGGCGGGCAAAGAATTCTTCCTCTTTTTCACTTGGCTTTTTCATAATAATCCTCCTGCCAGCTCTTTTCCTGGTTTTTAATTTTATTTTAATACCCCAGTTAAAATTTTATTATTTACAAATTTATCTTATTTATTGAATAATTGCAACTGAATCAATAACTCACCCCGCCCCAATATAAAATGGGCTTTTCGCCATATAAATGGGGCAAAACCAGGGAACTTCGTGGAACAGAAGCCGCGATTATTGGAGAAGATAATAATTCGGTCCCATTGGCATCCTGAAGATTTAAGAACCATTATTGACCTGCATGGCATCCTTTATGCGCAAGAATATGGTCTCGATAAATCCTTAGCAGAATACGTAGCCGAGGCCTGCGCCCAATTTGCCCAATCTTTCCACCCTCAAAGAGATGGCCTCTGGTTAGCCGAGAAAGAAGGAAAGATCATCGGTTCAATTGGGGTTGTTGGTCAGGAAAAAAATGTGGCCCAACTGCGTTGGTTTTTAGTCCATCCTGAGTGGCGAGGGCAGGGATTAGGGAGAGCTCTCCTCCAGCAGGCTTTGGATTTTTGTCGTCAGGTCCCTTATTGCTTAATTTACCTTTGGACTTTTAGTGAACTGAAAGTGGCAGCCCACTTATATAAGTCTGTCGGTTTTCAGGTAAAAGAAAGGATCACCCACCAAATTTGGGGGCGCTTACTCACCGAGGAGAAGTACGAGCTCAACCTTTAGATTCTAATCGCCGCTGCCCAGGGAACGATGACTTCAAAGGGTGAAGCTTCACCATGAAGATAGCGGGCGGAGCGGTATTTATCCGCCGCATTAAAATGCGGGTTCTCCGTGAAGCCGTGATCAGAGAAGAAGAGCAAATAGGTGTGGGGAGGGAGTTCTTGCAAGCGGGAAGTTAAAGCTAATTGGAGATATTGGAGAATATTGCGGAAGAGATATTCTAACCCCCCACGTTCCGTATGCACTCTTTCATCTATACCCGTTAAATGCCAAAAATCTTCAGGTAATTTGGAGCCGGCCGGCTGACGGCGGCGAGCTTCCTCAAAAAATTCCATTTGGCGAGGAGTCGAAGAAGGAAGATGAGCCCAGAGGGCTCCTTCATTGATAATCCGAATTTGATGGCTTAATTGCTTAAAGAAATTTTCCTTTAGATAGATCCATAGATCCCAACGTAGTCCATCAAGGAGAATATAGATCTTGCCTCTACCCTCCAGGAGTTTCCTTTTCCAAGGATTAAGGGAAGGCAGATCTTCGATGAACAAAGGTCCCTTCTCCTCCCGCTTTTCCCAGCGAGGTAAAGATTTTTTATAGAAGTCAACAAAGCTCTGGCTGAGGGAGGTTATTATCTCCTCAGCCTGCGCCAATTTTTTTCTCTCGCCGGTCGGAAGATTGATATCCATCCGCTGGATCTTCTCCGGTAAGAATTTGATTAAGTAAGCCAAAGAGCTCATGCGCTCAATATAAAATGATTCCCATTTAGAAAAGTCCTTAGGGGAATGAGCATCGCGGCGTTTGAGTACTGGCCATTGTTGGCTGAATAATTGATAACTTTTAAGTATCTCCACCATCTCGGTCCGCAATTGCGCTAAAGGTTCCCCTTTGGTCTTTTCGGCAATAATCTCTTGGCCAAACAATATTTCTCCTTTTCTTTCGGGGAGAAGAGAGAGGAGTTTAGCAAAGGCCTCTTTTAAGATCGAGGGGAAGATATTCTCTTGCTGAAAGATTTCCTCTACAGGCTTGTTAGCCAAAAGATGCCAGATTTCCTCCAAAAATCCTTCTTGAGTTTCGATTTCCTTGGCCAAGGAATTAAATAAATTTAGGTCTTTCTCACGCAGCGCCTGCGCAGCCCGAGAAAATTCTGTCAGCAATAAATTATCTCTGGCTCCAATTTCTTTTTCCAAGAAGGGCCAACGAGAGAGAGCATCCGTAGGTAAAATTTTGTTTTCCTCCATCCATAGACTGAGAAGCATTACTTTCTGGAAAGCTGGCCGTCCCCAGCGGGAAAGGAAAGAAAGAAGATGGGGGAAATCAGTTTCGAGCAAGGCTAAGAATGACTCCTTGCTTGAAGAACTTTCGCCCCAGTAGTCTTGCCCGATAAAATGGATAAAGGTAGATTCCGCCAATTCTTCCGCCCGAAGCCATTCCTGGATAATTTTGCGCACCTGGCGAATATTATACTTGCGGTTTAAAAGAGCCCTATAGAGTTGGTCCAAGTCACGTTCGACGATGACCACTTTCCCGCGAAAAGCTTCATTGATACCCTCGATTACTTGATTGGTGAGGGCGTTCTCTATTTCTTCCCCAAAATCTATTTGGGTGGGAGATAAAGATAAAAATTGCCGAATAGCTTGGGATTTATCTCGAGCCCCAATAGCTTCTAAGCCGTGCAGATAGGGAAGTATTTTTTCTTGGTAAGGAGGAGAAGCAAGGGTTTCCATTGTTTCCTGAATACCCAAATCGATGGCTTCTTCAATTTCCTTTAAAGAAGGGAGAGGGATACTTTCGGCTAAGGTAAATCCACATGAACAGGTCGGATTTCTCTGCAGTGCTTCTAAGGAGAGCGCTGGACATTGCCGTTTAAGAATGTTAATTAGCGACCGATCTATGGCCTGCCGATGGTGAAGAATGGAGACTATTTCGATCTGGGCAAGTTTAGTTAATAACTGATAGCGCCGCGATTGGCGTAATTTCTCATAGGGGGCGAATCTTTCGGCGGAGCAATTACGGTGATGGGCTTCAGCATATACCTGAATATACTCTCCCCGAAAGTTATGGAAGCGCTGGAGAAGTTCTTTTATTTTTTCTAAATCGATAGAGATCATTTCTTTAGAAAAAAAACTAAGGAGAGCTTCTCTTGCAGAACGGAGAGGTTCGTATTTGGCACCACCAGGAATATTCAGGTGCGGATCGTTAATATATTGGTAGATAAAGAGAATTCTTTCTTGATACTCCAAGAAATTTTTTATTTTTTCTAAACGTTTTAGCTTTTCGGTGAGAAAAGGTTCCCGCCTAAAGGCAGCCAGAAACTTTTCCAAGCCCTCTTTAGCTGATAGGCTAACTTTTAGCTCTGCCCACTGGTTTATGATATCTTCTATATCTTGCCGGAAAGAATCCCAAGGAATGTTCTTGAAAGCTTGAAATGAGGAAGCCCAAATAATTCTCTGTTGCAAATTGCGTAAAGAATCTACCTCAAATTCTTTACGTCCTTTTAATTCATTCCACAGAGCTTCCTGCAAGGGGAGAGTGAAAGTGCCCTGCCGAAATTTTTCCGGGATAAGGGGATGAGCCGGGATTATTTCTCTTAATTCCGCGCTTAAGATCTCTCCTTTCCCTAAAGAGGTTATACCTCCTAATCCTTGGCGGGCAATATCTTCTAAGCTCTTCTTTCTCGATCCCTGATAGGGGATTAAATTTCCAGAAAAAATTAAAGCGAGGATGAAGATTTCGAAAGGCGTTCTTAAGAGACCATAAACTCCTTTGCGGAAATTCCAATAAAGATCTTCTAAGGTTTGGGGCCCTTTCTCCAAAGCGGAGAAGAAAGAAGCGGCTAATTCGTTAGTCTTGGGGTCCACATGGAGATAATATTGATTTCCCTTTTTCCTCACTAAGCCCAAGGGTTTGAGGAGATCTTCTAAGATAGTGCGCAAGCCAAACTTAGTTTTGTCGTTTATTTCGGCCATTCCGGGAGCGAAGAACTCTCTAACAAGATTAGGGATGGCAAACGGAGGTAGAGTTTCTAAATAAGTGAGCACTCGATTATGCTTAGGGAAACGGCGGGTAAGGAGGGGACGGATAAATTCTTCCAAGAATTTCTCTTGGGTGAGGTAGCCATAATTAGCTAACGCCATTTGGTCCATATCTCCCAGGAGGAGACCATGAAAGTAAGTATTCGTAAAAATCTCTCCGAGTTGGCGGCGGTTGCTTTGGAGTTGATGGTCTAAGAATTCTAAAGCCTTAAGCTGGGCCGGGAGTGATTCTTCTTGATACTTATCAGCCAATATTAAAGTAGCCAGAATTTCTTTCAACCAATTTTCCTCTTTTTCTGGTATGGCGGCAGGTATCCAGAAGAGGAAAATCCCCGGAAATCTAACCCGCACCATTGGGAGCAGCACTTCGCGTAAATGGGTAAGTTGCTGCTCCACATTCAGGGTCGTGCCTACAATGAGGTAGAAGTCATTTTCACTTCGCTGCCATTCAGCAGCTAAATTCTCCAGTTCCATCAGGGAGAGTTCATCAATCTGGCGCAGAAGAATTAAACCATTTCGGGTTGTATATTCCCAGGTAACCGAAACATTTTGTTGACCTTTCTCGGCCCAGCCGGCCAAAGGAATTAAAGTTGTTTCCGCCCAAGGTAAAAGGCGGAAAAAAAGGCGCCGATCGCCCGGAAAGATCTCGCTGGCTCGCTGGCGAATTTTGCGACGCAAAAGCGCGGGAAGATCCAGCCTTAGATCTAGGGCAAAATGATCCTGCTTTGGTTCCGGTCCCCGTTCGACGACAAAGAAAGAAGTCTCTTTAGCTAACCGTTCCAGAAGATCATGAAGATATTGATAATTGAGCTCGGTATCTAACTCCGTTACCCGGAAGAGAACCATCTCGGTTAAATGTTTAACCGTGTATTTAATTTTGATGGGTGAGATGGCGGCCAAAATAAGAATCTTCACCAATTCGAGAGCTACTCTTTGCTGGTCGGGATCTGGAAAGATCTGAGGGATTTCTTCGCTAAAATAGGCAAATCCTTTTTCCACATAAGGTTGAGTTTCGGCCATTTCTCGAAGGCGATGCCCAAAATGGTCGAAGATCGTCGCTGGTCCCAACAACTCTGTTACTGGTTTTTCTAACCAAGAAGGAATTCCCCTTTCCTTATCACCTTTCAGGCGGGAATGGATAAAGTCCACCACGCCTCGATGTTCGGAAAAGAGAAGCTTTAAGCGGTCCAGAAGAGCGATCGTGGCGGGATGCACAGGATAAAGCTTAATAAATCTGGCTTCCTCAACAGGGAAGGAGGGAAAATACCTCCGCAGATTTTGAAAAACCTTTTTAATCTCTTCTTGAGCCTCTTTTTTAGGACGAATCAAGCGGTGAGAGATTAACTCTTCGATATGCGCTCGACCTAAGTGGAGGCGAAGAGGATAACGGTCTTTAATTTTATTAAAAGTATCTTGATCAATATCACCCGTCTCTTCGATCCATTCCTGCAAAGAAGCCACTATCCATAAGGGGAAAGCAGAAGCCTCTTCGCCCAAGAACTGTAGGAAGCGAATATCCTCCTGAAAAGCATGAGCATCGCTCTTGGAGCGGAGAAATTCCGAGAGCTCATCCACCAATAAAACTATTCCGTCAAATCCGCTACTCCCAATTTGGTTTTGCACCTTAGCGAAAATTTCCTTCCGCGAGGCCGAGTTAACCCAAGAAGGAGATGCTGAGGATGAGAGCTCTTCAAAAATTGCTCCCAGAAAAATATCCTCAAGGAATTCTGAGGCGCGATGTTGGACGAGGGAGACCTCCGCTACTAATAATTTTTTGCCGGCTAATAATTCCTGGAGGGTTTTTAAAGAAGGATCCTGTTCCAAGATGACTTGCCAAGTTCGTGGATAACGAAGAAGAAGGCTAAGCATACTCAAGAAGTGGGATTTTCCTGAGCCAAAATGACCCTTTAGAAAAACGCCGGTGCCGGTGGGCTTGATTAAGGAGTTAAGAATCTTTTCCAAGTTTTGGTGTACTTCCTCGGTGACCACAAAAGAATCCAAAATCATTTGCCGAAGTTCTAACTTCTCTAAATCTTTTAGCTGGATAACCGTCTTTATTTCGGGAACTTCGATAAGATCGCCAATGATCATAAAATGCCTCTCCTCTTTGAATCTCGCCCTCTTCTAAAAATATAATAGCAGAGGAAAAGGGATTGAGCCATCTTTTAAAAAGTTATCCTTTTACTTGTCCTTTAATTTACAGCTTATTTGTTGTTTAGGCCCAATTTCTTACGCAGGCTCCTAATGGTACCCAAAAGATTAACTTGTTCAGGATGGTGGCGGAAGATCTCTTCCAGTAAACTTAAAAATTTTTCCAATTGTCCCGTGGCGGTAAATATTTTCTGCAAGGTTTTGCGGACGATAATATCCGCGGGATCATGGCGAAGAGCTTCTTGTAGGCACTGGCTAGCCTGGTCATATTCTTTTTGCCGATAGTGGCAGAAGCCCTGCTGTTTCAAGAAATACGGGTTTTGAGGATCTAAGGTGGCCGCAATTTTATATTCGGCGATGGCTTCGCGGATTAGGCCAGCATCCTTTAGCTTTTGGGCCAAAAGGCCATGCATCTGCGCATCATCTTTTTTGGATTCCATGCGCACGACCGTCTGCAGATCCTGGAGCACTTGGGATTGGGGTTTTTGCTGACTCCGTAAACGCAAGATCTCTTTTTGCACGAAGTTGTCTGCTGGAGTAAGTTCTTTTAATTTTTCATAAATGGCCAAAGCCTGATCATAACGCTTCAAGCGCGTCAGGATAAGAGCCTTTTCTTTAAGAAAAGTTAAATGCTGGGGCTTGGTGACTAAAACTTTGTCCAGCTCTAAGAGGGCTTCTTCATAACGATGCATCTTCTTTAAGGCGCGCACCATTTGGAGAAGAAAATATTCTCGCGGTGTGCGCAAAAAAGCCTGGTGGTAACATTGCCAGGCATCTTGTGGTTTTTGTTCTTTAAGAAAAACATCGCCCAAGAGAGATAAAGCTCGTTCATTTTGCGGATCAACATTTAAGATTTCTTCAAGGATAATTTTGGCCGGCGCTAAACGGCCCTGTTTAAGGTACAGATCGGCCAAGGTAATCTTGAGGGCAGGTTGATCAGGGTTTAGGCGCAGACTTTTCTCGATCTCCTCTTGCGCTTCTCTATATTGCTGATTTTGCAGGAGATGACTGAGACGATCTTTACTTAGAAAATAATATCCATCTTGCTCCATAAGAGGCCGGCCAGGCTTTATCAAATATTAAAATAATTTGTAATAATAGGCAAGAGGTTCTTGCCTTGACCGTCTATCAGTTTTAATTTTTCAATCCACCTTATCCAGGAGGAAGGGGAAGAGGAGAAGATACCCTGTGCCTCATTTTAATGAGCCTCTTTCCCTTCCGAATGAACTATCCTTGAATTTCAAAAGTGATCGACTGTTAGGTTTTTGTCCTTTGCCTACCTTCCCTTTGGGCTCCGAATCTTAGGCCGCTTAAGGGGCTAGGGCTTATTGGAGAAATGAAGCTCCCTCATTTACCTCCAGCGCCTTTTATAAATTTCTGGCCATTAGTCTTTTAAATAGTTGTTATTTTAGCCAAGTGCAGGGGGCACGGCCGGAGATTTTAAGTTTTAATCTTTACTTTTAAGCGTTTTAAATCATCCCAGGTAAACCCGGACCACTGACAAGGAAATATAGAGTTGTTTTGATATAAAGGTTCATTCTTTAGGTCAAAAGGAGAAAACTTTAGAGATTGAGCGAAAAGGGGAGTTCCTGGGATTGGCGAATATTCAGCCAGAATGGGTTTTGCTCCGCAGCCACGCACAAAAGCTATACTTTCCTCAACTTCTTCTGCTCTCTGCCCGGGAAGGCCAGCTAAGAGATATACACCGATCTCTTCCGTCACATAACCTGCTTTTTGCAAATAACTTAGGGCCCGTTGGAAGTCTAAGTTGCTAACTTTCCTCCCGGTAGCCATTTGCCAGGTAGGAAGGGCACTCTCTAAGCCCAAGCGAATTGTCTTAAAGCCGGTGCTCTTTAGGAGGAAAGCCAGCTCCTCATCTAATTCCCTTACATGCAGAGCATTGGGGGTGTGAAAATTAACTTTTATTTTTTCCTTGAGGATTTGTTTTAATATGGGTTTTATATGGTCCTCCGCTTGGTAAAGGAGCGCGTCATCATAAAAAGCAAAATCGGTGATTCCTAACTTTTTATGCCAATATTTAATCTCTTTTATTATTATGTCAGGATCCCTTGTCATAATTGCGGGAGACAGAAGAGAGGAAGCGCAATAGGTGCAGGAGAAAGGGCATCCCTGACGAGTCAAGAGGCATACATAAGCCAGATGGGGATAAAGATCGAAAGCTGGAAAAGGCCAGGAGGAAAAATGAGGAGGGATAAAATCAGGTAAATTGTTTAAATAAGAAAAAAGGATCTGCCATTTTTCTTTGTCCCACGGGCCGACAAGAACATGATCGGCACCAGCATTTTGGAAGGCGTGTTCAGGGCAGAGGGTGGGATAAATCCCTCCTAAAATTATAGGAACTCCTGGCATGTTTTTTCTAAGAAAGATGATGCTTTCTTGGATCCCCGGATACCAATAAGTCATAAAAGAAGTCATTAAAATAAGCTGCGGCTTGGGCAAGGTGACCAAATATTTCTGGAGAATGGCGGGGGGAATTCCATATCGCCGATAGTGCCTGGGAATTTGGCGTAAGGGATCTGGCTTGGGGATGATTTCTTTATAGAAATGCCCCCGGCCAAAGGTGCCTAAGGGGGGTGATTTTAAAGTGGCTCTTAGATTGGCTGATAAAGCAGGATGATATAAGCAATCAAGGAGAGAGATATTAACCCCAGCTTTCCGCAGTAAGGAACCAATATAAAGCAGGCCCAGGGGTTTCATCCAGAAGTCATAAGCGGCAAAATCATGAATCCAAGGATTGACCAGCAAGATGGTTGGTTTAGTGGCCTTCATGGATATAAGTTTAAAAAAGCTTCATCTGCTGGACTTCTTGATCTTCTTGGCTAATAACACCTTTTTCCCGCTCAGCAGGCGAAAAGATTTGAATTTTGCCGAAGACGCCATCATATCCAGGAGTAATGTGTAATCTACCTTCACGCACGCGCAAGATACCTTCTAAGATAAGGGGAGGAGTAAAGGAGGCTAACTCTTCGGGGGAAAGTTCTAAAAGGATATTAAATTCAGTTCCCCCTTGAGCTACTAAATGCAGATACTCTTTTTCTACAGCAGCGGAGTTTGGACTAACCCCTAATGCTTCCGCAATAATTTCATCCAGAGGCACCATATGGAGAGCGGGGATAGCTGCAGGGGAAAAAGCTCCTTCAGGCCGATCGGCTAACTCTTCCACGCGATACATTACGCCTAAAGTCAATTTTTTGCCGCAAACTGGGCAAATCCCTTTATGCTTTCGCGTCTCGCGGGGGGAGAACAAAACTTGACATTCACGATGACCATCAAAATGATATTTCCCTTCTTCGGGGAAAAATTCAATAGTATATAAGAACTGGTGGGGATCTTTTTCGCGGATGGCCCGGGCAATCCCTTGATAACTTAGTTCACAATCGAAGATATTTGCTTCCCGACCGAGGCGGGAAGGGGAGTGAGCATCAGAATTAGAGATCAAAGTTATCTTATCTAAAGCACTTAAGCGCCAGTTCATCTCTGGGTCAGAAGAAAGACCTGTTTCAATGGCGTAAATATTTTTCGTTTCTTCTTCAAAACATTCCGCAAGAGAATCGAAACCAGAGTTGGCCCCGAAGAGGGAAAACCAGGGAGTCCAAGCATGAGCCGGAATAACTAAACAATCTGGAGAAATATCCAAAATCATTTTGACCAAATCTTTGACAGGAAAGCCGAAGATGGGCCGCCCATCAGAGCTTACTTTCCCCAATTTGCTGAGTTTAGAGTTTATTTTTTCGACCACCTCCAAAGAGGGAGCGAAGAGCAGAGTGTGGATTCTTCGCCCCCGGCCTCTTTGGGTAAACATGTTGCTTACTTCGGCGGTAAGCATAAAGTATGGGTCTTGGTTACTTTCTCTTTCCGGCTCTTCTTTTAAGACATACAACCCGTTGCCCAAAGGCCGAAGTTTTGTTTTCATTTCCAAAAAATAAAGGGGATGGGTAAAATCGCCTGTTCCCAATACTTTAATCCCTTTTCTTTTAGCCCAGAGAGCCAAGGTACCTAATTCCATATCTCGGCTTGTGGCCCGACTGTACTTAGAGTGAATGTGCAAATCAGCAATGAATTTCATAAGCAACTTTTTAATTTTTTAGCTTTTTATCTAAATTTTACCCATTTTTAATTTTGAGCGTATTATAAAATTTTAATCACGGTAATGTCAATTATTTCAAAATCCTTGCCTACCTTTAATTTGGTGTCCGAATCTTGGACCGCCTAAGAGGCTGGGGGGCACATGG
>FWPU01005864.1_pt1 | contig 25690 bp, 22 predicted proteins | sample 2228361 | NCBI WGS metagenome assembly FWPU01 (sample SAMEA103939777, study PRJEB20133) | metagenome | reverse complement strand
CGGGGCTTTCGCCTCCGGACCAGGCCCCACGTCGAAGTCGGGAAACGAAAACGACTGCTTCCGGGTCTCTGCCGGCCCGGGTTGCGGCGGAGGTCCACCCGCCGGCCCGGTCTCGGGTGGGTGGTCGCTGGGCGGTTGCCCGGTTCCCCCGGAGGAACCCTCGAACTCCGGCCCCACCCACGAGAACCGATCGAACGCGGGTTCCGCGTCGAGTGTCCTGAACGGTTTGTCCACCCGGAGCGACGGATCGGGGACCCCGCCCCCCGTCTCGCCAGGCGCCGGGGAAGGAGAAGGCGGGCCAGGCCAGTGCTCGCCCGCTGCGGCCGGCTCCTCGTCCCGCAAGCGAGACGCGGTCCTCCCCGCGTCGCCCCTGTCAAGAGCCCTCCGGACGACCTGGGCAGGCCCCTCGTCCTCAATGGGCGGCGGTCGCCCTCGCGAAGGCAGCGGAGGACCCGCAGGGGGCCGCAAACTTATCTCGTCCAGAAGGGGGGCGACCGGCGGGGGTGGGACCGGCCGACCTGTGCCGGCCTTGCCCAACAGGGGGCTCTCCGGTCGGCCGGCCGGGGGGGGGTGCGTGGGCCCACGAGAACTACGGTCAGCGGGTCCCGGCGCCTTCCGAACCCCCGGGACGAAGACCTCCTCCTCCGCGTAGCGAAGGTCCTTGCCGGTGAACCGGTACGTGCCCGGCAGGCCTCCGGCCTGACCGCCCTGTTCGCGAAGATAGGCTTCGGTACTCCGGGACGGGCGCTCCTCGGACGCCGGCTTCTCCCCTTCCTCCGGCGCGCCCGTGTCCGCGGGCCCGGCCGGAGTCCGCGCCTCGTCCTCGCGAACCCATGCCTCCGTCAGGGAGCGCCGCTCCCCGTCCGTCGTCTTTCCGCCCTGGGCCGACTCCCCGGTCTCGTCCATCAGGCGGGCCGCCTCGACGTCGAAACTCGCCTGGCACGAGGGGCACTCGACCTCGGTCGCGCCCGGAGGGACGGGGACCGGGCCTGAACAGAACGGACAGTGGATGTCCATCGCATCACCTCATGGCCCGCCCACCCTCCACGGTCCGATCCTATCACGACCGGCGCGGAGCCGTCCCCGCGCCCGCCGGACCCCCGGAAGACCCCTCACCGCGTTTCCGCGTACCGGCGGTACTGGTCCAGGACGTTCCGGACATAGGCCGCGCACGACTCGTCGGGAATTCCCCCGGCCCGCTCGACCGCGGAGGGGCCCGAGTAGTACGCGGCCACGGTCCGCTCGATGTCACCGCGGAATCGATCCGCGAGTTTCCTGAGCAGTCTCGCGCCTGCCAGCACGTTCTGTTCCGGGTCGAAGGGGTCCTCGACCGCAAGGGCCTCCGCTGTGACCGGCATCAACTGCATCAACCCCTGGGCGCCCGCGGGGGACACCGCGTCGGAACGGAACCGGGATTCCACGTGGATCACCGCGCGGATGAGGGCCTCCGGGACCCCGTTCGCCTCGGCGGCCCTGGCCACGATGGCGTCGAGGTCGGCCTCCCCGCGACCCTCCTGCTCGTACGTCGCCTCCGGGGCCGTGCCCCCGGGTCCTTCCGCTCCATCGCCTGGGGCGGGGGGACGCCGGTCCCCCCGGGACGCGGCCACCCGATTCCGGTTGAAAAACCAGACGATCCCGTCCCTCTCGCAGCGGAAGAAGGAGGCCTCGCGATACCTCTGCACGGTGCACCGGGCGCCCGGCACCCGGGGTTCCTGCGCGGTCTGCCCCTGGACGGCCACGCACTTCACGCCCCGCGGACGCACGTTCATCGTGTACCAGGGGGCCCCGTTCTTGAGCCCGCACCGATAGACCGTGTCGGCGTGCGCCGGGCCGCCCCATCCGACCACAATCGCGGCGACGACCAGCAGCGAGGTTGGGGTCCTCATTACGCAACCATTGTAACCCTGCGTCGTCCTTCATCCAAATCCATGTCCTTGACTATCTCCGCGGTTCATCGCACCGTATCCTCGATCCTCGGCACGGAGACGCCATGGACGCTCCCCGACCGGAGGGCACGGACCCCCTACACGCCATGCCCCCGGCTCCCCGCAGCCTTGCTCGCAAGGTTCGCCTGATCCTCGCGCTGATCCTCGCCGGAATCGGGTGTCTGACCCTCCTCTTCTCCTGGATGTACCCGTCCTGGAAGACCACGCGGGGGTTCGAAGAGCCCAAGATCGTGTCTGTGCGCGTGGATGACGAGCCGTTCTTGAAGGTCGCCCTTGCCCCCGGAGAGCGTTATCGCCCCATCGAGGTGATGGCCGGGACCCGCGTGGACACCCAGTGCGAGGTGGTCGCGACCTCGCCTGACCGGCACTTTGAGTTCCGGGGGTTCGGCCAGGCATTCGTCAACACGGACTGCGTGTTCACGGTGACCGTGCCCGACGAGGTCGGCCGGTCCGAGTCGCTTCACTTCCGGTACTTCAGCGGGGGTGCGGCCTCCCCGACCGACGAGGTCGCCGTCCCAGTCGTCGTGGTCGCCCCTGGTGAGAGGCTCGCCTTCCAGGGTCTCGAGGACGCGGACGGGCGTCCGATCCGGGATGCCTCGGTGCCTGACAGGGTCCGGGTCTTCGGCACTGCGATCCTCCGCCTCCCGAACCCGAAGAACTTCACGGCCCTCTTCTTCGTCACCGACCCCTCGTCGGGGCGGCCGGTTCTCGTGCTCGACCCGACCCGACCCGACGACCCGGCCCCGCTCATGGGGCGTCTCGTCCGCTACCGCCGATACGGACAAGATCTCGAGGGATACGCCCTGTGGACCCCCGAGCCGTTCCCCGTGGGAGGACCCGACGACTGGCGCACGGTCCACGACATCACCTTCGGCCTCTTTCCCAACGCCGACGTCCCCGAGGTCTTTCGGAAATCCCTGGCGGTGGAGCGGGCCGGGACCGGCACGGTGCGAGTCACCCCCCTCCTGCCGGACGTGGAATCCCTGCGGGCCCTGACCTGGGAGGGACGCTCCCTGTCCCCCCCGCTCCACGTGGTCCGGGCCGCGCCCGCGGCGGAGGTGGCGCAACCCGCGTCCCCGGTTCCATAGACTGGACGAAAGCCCCCTCCTGCCCGGGCTCGGGAGATGGCGGCGCGACACCCCTGGGCAACCCCCCGCCCCTACCCGAGTCCCGCGGGCCCCTCGTCTCGCTCGTCGCTGCCGGGCGAACCAGAAGACGAATCCCTTTCCTCGGATGGCACGTCCGATACGTGGGGGCCCGATGGGATGCGGCGGCCGGCGCAGTAGGGATTCATGTCGTAAACACCCTCTCAGGACCTCTTCCTCAATCCGGCCGCGGGGACCACGGCGAAGTTGATGGCCGAGTAGCCCTCGTGCGCCGCGGTGGTCATCACCATCCGGATCACCTCGAAGGGGACCCCCTGATCCGCCTGGATGATGATCTGCTTGGACTGCTCGAACCACCTCGCGGCCTCGTCACGGTCCGAGGGCATCGGGTGTTCCCGCGTGAAGGCATCACGCGCGTTCTTCAGGACCTTGGTCAGGTCCGGCAGGCGAAGGTCGGGGTAGTTCTTCTCGCTCACTCCGGTCGTGGACATCACCTTCTCGCCCTCGAACAGGATTACGTCGCGTGAGACCCCGATGATCGGGACGCGCTCGAGCGGACGGCTCGCGAAGGCCTTCGGGAGTTCGATGTCCTTCTGCGCGAACAGGATCTCGCCAGTGGCAGAAAAAACCATCAGAAGAAAGACCACCATGATAACGAACATGTCGATCATGGGGGTCAGGTTCAGGTTGACGATCAGCGGGCGCCCCCCCCGCCCCTTGATCCCGATCTTCAGCCCCTTCAGGTGGATGCTGGAGCCGACTCGACTGCCCGGTGTCCGGATGGGCATCACGACCTCCGTCTATTCCGTTTGCCCCGCCCGCCAGCCCCCGACCAACCGGCCCGCAGACCCCGCGCCGTGGGGCCGCCGTCACATCATCTCGCCGATCACCGACGCGGCGTCCGCCACCATCAGGTTGGAGAGCCCGAGCGACATGCAGGTGTCCATCACCGCGATCATCTCGCGGTAGGCGATCGTGTCCTCGGGAGCGACCACGACCTTCGGGTCCTTGGGAAGCCTCTCCTTCATCGCCTTTAGTTTCTCGCGCAGGCCGGCCACGTCGTAGGCACTCCCCACGATGGGCAGGGGCTCGGGGGCCTCGTCGGCCCACTTCATCGTGTAGCCCTTGCGGTCGATCATGATCGTGAGCCTCTTCGGGGGCTCCTTGGGCGGTTCCTGCTTCTGCGGCTTCTGGACGGACTGGTCTATGTTGATCCGTCCGGTCTGGGTCCATACCGCAGTCAGCAGCAGGAACGTGATCAACACGGTCAAGAGGTCAATGAACGGGACCAGGTTCAGTTCGACGTTGAGGCTCTTCTTGCCCCTGCCGCCTGGCATCGGCTCGGAAACGCCGCCCATGTGCTACCTCCTCGTGGCCCGCCGACCCGCGCCCCGCCACCCGACCGCGCGGTGCCGGCTCAGTCGTGGTCCACGACCCGCGTGTGGTCCTTGTCCCGCCCGAACTTGTCCCGGTTCGCCGTGATCAGGTTCAGGACCGAGACCGTCGTCTCGTTGATGTCGTCGGCGAGGTGCTGGGCCTTGGACTGCAGAAAGGCGTACGCGATGATGGACGCGATGGCCACCGCCAGGCCGAAGGCGGTGTTGTACATCGCCTCGGAGATCCCCTTCGCCAGTTCCGTCGCCTTGGACGCCGCATCCGCCTCGGCCACGGCCCCGAACGCGCGGATTAGACCCAGGATGGTCCCGAGCAACCCCATGAGGACCGCCACGTTCCCGAGCATCGCGAGGTAGCCGATGCGCTTCTCGATGCGGGGCATCTCGCGCAGAGCGGCCTCGTCCAGGGCCGCCTGGACCGCCTCGTCCGTCTCCTTGGCCTTCATCAGGCCCGCCTGGAGGATGCGCGCCAGCGGGAACTTCGAGATGGAGCACAGTTTCAGCGCCCCCTGAAGGTCCCCGGCCAGGAGGTTCTTCTGGAGGACCTTGGTGAACCCTTCCTTGTCCACGTTGGACTGAAAGTAGAGGACCATGATCCTTTCGACCAAAATCCCCAGCATGAAGATGAACGTGGCGAGGATGATGAACATGTTCGGCCCGCCCTTGTCGAACGCGGTTCCGATGAACTCAAACATGGCCTTGTGACTCCTCCTTCAGCGTAGAAACCTCGTTCCCCTCACCCCGCCCGACCGGCAGGGACCCTTCCGTCGTCCAGCGGGTCGCCCGGTCCGCGACCCGCCTCCTTGTATCCGTGACCTGTTCCCGTGTCAACTTGCCAACGGCTCCGCCCAGGATGAAAACCCCGAAAGATCAGCCGGGGTTGAAGACGAACGGCCACTGGACCACGCAGACGCCACCCTCGGGCTTTTCGAATCGCATGCGCCGAATGGTCCGGAGAATGCATTGCTCCACAGCCGAGTTCCCGAGCGTGCTGCCCATGATGGTGGCGCCCTCGACCATGCCTTCGAGATTGATGGTCCACCGCGCAGTCACCTTCCCGGCGAGCGCCTCGTGGATCTGCAACTGGGCCTCGTAGCACGCACGGATCGCCCCGGCACGGCGCATCACGACCGACTGGATGTGGGACTTCTTGCAGAAACCCGTGCCCGACATCCCGCCGAGGCTCACGTTGCCGACCTTCTTTGCCTTCTTGGTGCCGAGGCCCGCGCGGACCCCCATGCCCCCGCCGGTGTCCACACGCCCGAGCCCGTGGATGCGGCCGTATCCGCCCGTCCCCCCGCCGCCGGGGCCCGTGCCCTTGAAGCCCATGCCCCCGGCCCCGTACCCGACGACGAGTTCCGCGCCGGTCCCTGCCATCGCGACCGCCATCCGGTTGTCGAAGGCATCCACGTTGTCGCTCAGGATGGACGAGATCGCCGACGACCGCGACAACTGGTTCGAGAGCACGTCCGCGAGCCCAATCTTCTTCGGGTCGATCCGCGCCACGAGTTCGCCGTCCCGCTTGGGGACCTTGCTCTCGAGCGTCGGGTCCTTGTCCGGGTCTCCGAACTTGCCCTCCTCCCCCTCGGCCTTCTTGCCGACCGTGTCCTCCTCCTCGCCGATCTCGAGCAACTGCTCGTCCTTCTCCTGGGTGATGTTCATCTCGACCTTCAGGAAGCGCTTTTCCGCCTGCCGCTTTTCGACGTGGCCCGCAGGGTTCCAGAGAAACTGGGCGGTAACGAAAAAGGCGGCGACCACGAACAGGGACCCCACGATGGCCGCGACGATATTGCCGTCGAGCGCCAACGCGGGCCTGCGGCCGATGATCACCGCGGGCCGGACGAACTGGAGGAACAGCTCCACGTCCCCGAATTGCAGGATGGCCCAGTCGCCCTTCTCGATCGGGACGTAGTTCACGCCGCTCTGGTCCGAGGTGTGCTTCCGGACGTAGTCCTCGACCGACGTCACGGTGCCGCCCAGGCAGACCCGTCCCGCCATGTCCCGCTTCAGGGCGAGCGCGTAGTTGCCCTTCCGATCCACCTTCACGATGGGGAAGATATGCCCGACCCCGAAGCCCTTGGGCAGGACGAAGTCCGACCGGACCGCGTCCCCGACCGTGATGTCGCGCTTCTCGGTGAAGGTCGTCTCCTTGACGAGGGTCCCCTTCCACAGGAGGGCCATGCGCAGGAGCCGGTCCTCCGGGCCCAGGATGGGTTGGGCCCCCAGGGTCCAGATGAACCCGACCACCAGCAAGGCCACCCCGAGGAAGGCCAGGTGATAGCCGTAGAACATGGCGAGGCGGGTCGTCTCGATCAGCGTCCCGTCCTCCACCATCTGGTGAACGGTGGTGCGGATCACGAAGGGCGTGATGACGAGAAAGATCAGGGCGGCCACCGTCGCGATGAGCCCGGCCAGGGCCACCTTCTTGCGGAATACGACGAAGAACCCGGTGGCCGCCGCGACGGTCGCGACCGCGATCGCGGCCAGGGCCGCGGCCCCGGGCCACCAGACCTGCCCCTGAAACAGGACCGGGTCCTGGAAGTGGACCACGTCCGGGTCCACCCAGGAGACGGCGAAGGCCCCGATCAATCCCACCAGACCGCCGATTGTCGCAATGATCAGCCCGATGAACATCGTGTTCTCCCGAAGTCAGGGCCTCGTCGAGGCCGTCCAAAACCCGGCAGGCCCCGGCGCCAGAACCAACGTATTGTGCGAATCCGCGATCCGCCGGTCAATAGGATTTTTTCATCCTGGACCCGGAAACCCTTCCCGCCGGGGGGCCGCCTCCCCTCCCCCACCGGGGCGGGAACAGGCTCCTCGTGCCCTCGCATTCGTTCGCCCCCCGGAGGACGGCCAGGCGCCACGCCGCGGCCACACACCGGGTACAACGGGCCGCGATCCACCGGTATTCCCGGAGCGCCGCGTCGCGATCCCCTCGCTGTTCCAGCCGCTTCCCGCGGGCCATGGCCAGGCGGACGGCGAGGTCCGTAGGGGCGAGGTCCGCGTTCGTGCCCGGTTCGAGGCCGATGCCGGCTCGTCCGCCGGAGGCCTCCAGCGCCGTCAACGCGCGGACGAACGCGACGAAGGGTTCCCCCGACGCGACCGAGACCGCGCGATCCACCGCGGTCATCGAGGTCTCGGCGGCCAGGCGAAGAGCCCTCGCCGCGATCCCGGCCTTCAAGAGCGGGGCCCACCATGTCGGATATCGGCTCGCCAGGTCGAGGTAACCGGAATACGCCTGCCCGAGCCGCCCTCGCGCCAGGAGGTCGTCCGAGGCCCGCAGCCGGGCGAACGCGTCCCCCGCCTCGTCCGAGTGCGCGGGCGCGACCATGGTCAGGACCAGGATGGCAGGAACCATCAACGGGGATCGGGTGGTGATGCGAACCATGCGCAAGCAGGCGCTCGCGCCCCCATGGGGGCGGCAAAGCGGGTTGGAAGCAGTCTTCAGGTGGGACCTCCTCAAGCCCACTACGGTTTCATGAAGAGTTTCCAGGGATTGCGCTTGATGTCCTTCAGCAGTTCCACCAGGTCGTCGTAGATCTCGCGGTCCGCGAGCAAAGCCCCGAGGCTCCCCTGGCCGTCCCGCGCGGACCGGGCCAGGTGCTCCACGTGGTCGAGCGTCGCCGTGACCCTGGGCCGGCCCTCGGCCATCGTCGCCCGCCCCTCGGCGAAGAGCCCCGCGGCCTCGTCCAGGGTCCGGCCGACGCGGTCCAGGACTCCGGGGACCCGATCCAGCGCGGGCACGACCACGGTCTCGACCTTCTCGGCCACCGCGCGAGCCGAGGCCAGGAGCCGACCCAGGTCCGCCCCGTCCCCCGCCGCCTCCCCGACGGCCCGGCTGATGCGCGCGAGGTTCTCGAGCGTCTCCCGCGCCAGGCGCATCGAGGCGCGCAGGTCCTCGCGGTTCTCGGCCAGGACCGCGGAGGCGGTGGCCATGAGTTCACGGCCGGCCCAAACCGCGGTCCGGACCTCCTCGCGGTTTTCTTGCAGGAGGGCCGACAGTTCCCGCGCGATGGTCCCGGCGTCCTCCCCGAGGAGTTCGAGGCGCACGGGCCCCACACCCACGACGGTCGCCCCGCTCGCGAGGACCGGGCGGCCGGGACTGCCCGGGTCCACCTCGATGTACTTCTCGCCCAGGGCCCCGAGGGTGGTGACGAAGAACCGCGCGTCCTCATGGATCATCCCGGGGACGTCCGGGCGGACCTTCAGGGTCACGCGGACCTGGACCGGCCTGTCCCCGTGTTCCGGGTCCCGCCGGCCCCCCCACAGGTCCACCTTCGCGACCTTGCCCACCGTGACGCCGGCCACCTTCACCGGGGCCCCGGTCTTCAGGTTGCCGCTCGTCGGGACATCCACGTACAGGACCGCGTCATCCGAGCAACGGAAATCGCCGAGCAGGAGGATGAAGGCAACGAGGATGGCGAGGGAGGCGAGGATCAGCGCCCCCACCTTCACCTCCATTGCGGTTCCCCGGTCAAGACGGCTCAAGTCCCCCCTCACACGATCGGGCCGGCCGGGTCCCCCCGGATGAACTGGCGGACGACCGGGTCGTCCGACACGCGAAAGACCCCTGGGGGACCGTCCAGCCGCACGCGCCCCTTATACAGAAACACGATCCGGTCGGCAACGCCGAAGATGGAGCGTAGGTCATGAGACACCACGACCACCATCCGGCCGAGGTCGCGTGCAAGGCGGCGGATCAGGTCGTCCACGGTGGCGCTCGCGATCACGTCCAGTCCCGTTGTCGGCTCGTCGAGGATCGCGCAGTGGGGATCGAGCGTCAGGGCGCGCGATATCGCAACAAGTTTGCGTTCCGATGGTCCGACGTCGTACGGCATCCGGCCGGCGAAGTCCTCCATGCGGACGAGACGCAGGTAGTCCATGGCCCGCTCCGCAGCCTCCCGCCGCGACAGCCCCTTGTGCTTGCGCAGCGGTAGCGCCACGTTCTCGCGCAGGGTCATCGAGTCGAACAGGGTCGAGTGCTGGAACACGAGGACGTATCGCCGCCGGATCGGTCCCCAGGCCCACTCCGGCAGGTCGGTCACGTCCGTCCCCTCGATGAAGACGCGGCCGGAATCGGGCCGCAAGAGGCCCACCGCGTGCTTCACGAGCACGCTCTTCCCGGTCCCGCTCGTCCCGATGATGTAGGTGATCTGCCCGTCGCGGATCGCGAGGTCCACGCCGTCGAGGACCCGGTGGTCGCCGAACGACTTTGTCAGGCCCGCGAACTCGATCACGTCACGTCCCCCGGACGAGGAGGTACCCGATCCCCGCGATCAGGAAGTCGAGTGCGATGATGGCGAACAGGGCGTTCACGACCGCGCGCGTGGTGGCCCAGCCCACGCCCTCCGCTCCGCCGCTGGCGCGAAACCCGGAGTCGGCGGCGAGGATGGGGATCGTGACCCCGTAAGCGATCGTCTTCGCGAGCCCGATGGTGAAGTCGGACCAGCGCGTGAACCCGAGCGACAGGAAGGTGTTCGGGTTGATCTGGAATCGCAGGTCGGCCATCAGGAGGCCCGCGAGGATGGCGACCGCGCACGAATACACAGTGCACACGACCGACATGACGAGGAAACCCACGAAACGCGGGGCGACAAGGTACGCGACCGGGTCCGTGTTGTTGACCTTCAGTGCCAACACCTGGTCCGTGACGGTCATCACCGCGATCTCGGCCGCGATCCCGGTCCCCACACGCGTGGCCAGCATCATGGCCGTGATCGTGGGCCCGAACTCGCGGACCAGCACCATGATGAAGATGGCCCCCGCGTTCGACAGGTCCGGCAGGATCTTCATCGCCTGCAGGCACCCCTGATAGACGCTGATCATCCCCAGGAACCCCATGGTGACCGCGAGGAAGACGAGCGAGCGGTTCCCGGTGTTGAACAGGTGGGCAACCACCGCGCTGCGAGGCGGGGGTCGTCTGACGAGCGACCACAAGGTCTCGCCTAGCAGGCCCGAGACCCGCCTGACAGCCTGCCATCCCGAAAACGACAGCGTCACACCACCCCTCTCCCGACCCACAGGGCCGAGATCACGAAGTTCACGACGAAGATGGCGATGGCCGCGGTCACCACCGAGTCGTTGACCGCACGAGCCAACCCCTCGGCGCCCCCCCGGACGGTCAGCCCGTAGTAACACGACACTACGGCGATGGCCCCGCCGAACGCGAACCCCTTCACGAGGCCCATCCCAAAATAGGTCAGGAGATGACCTTCGAATACAGATTGCCAGAACACGCGCATATCGATCTGGAGTAGGACCTGGCACGTCACGGCGCCCCCCAGCAGGGCGAAGAGGTCCCCCACGCATGTCAGGAGCACCAGCATCACGATCATCGCCAGGAACCGGGGCACGGCGAGGTACCCGACCGGGTCCAGGCCCAGGAGGCGCAGGGCGTCCACCTGGTCCGTGATCACCATGGCCCCGAGTTCCGCGGTGTTGTTGGCCCCGACCCGACCCGAGAACATGAGCCCGATGAGCACAGGCCCGACCTCGGCGAGGACCGCGGTCCCGGAGGCCCACCCCACGAGGGCGGTCGCCCCGGTTCGCTCGACGAAATCGCCGCTCTGGAGGACCATGATGGCCCCGGTCAGGAGCGCGGTCGCCACCACCACCCCTACGGACCGCACCCCGACCCGGTGGAACTGGCGGAGCGTCTCGTCGTAGTCCTGGCCGGCAGAGAACATTGCACGCAAGATGCGGACCTGGAGGGTGCTCATCCCGCCGACGACCCGGCAGGCCGCGAGCACGGTGCGGCCCGCGGTGGCCACAATGGATGGCAGCCCGGCATACACCGTCACGCGACCTCCCGGGAGACGTGAGTGGGGGCAACACCCTCACCCGTGGCATTCCAACCCATCGCCGAAGACGGTGTCCGTCCCATTTCATCCATCCGGGTACGCTCGCTCAGCGCCGTCGTCACGCCGCCAGCGTCCGCGGGAAGAACGTCCGGACGTCCGGGTCCTCCGAATCCCGGGCCTCCGCGACGGTGCCGCTGAACACCACCCGCCCCGCCCTCATCACGTGGACACGGTCGCATACGCGGGCGAGGCGATCCACGTCGTGGGAGGTCACGACCATGGTCATCCCCCGCTCCCGCTGGATGGCCCGGAGCAACTCGAAGATGCGCGACGAGTTCACTGGGTCCAGCCCCGAGGACGGGTCATCGAGGAGGCACAGGTCGGGACGACCCATCACGGCCCTGGCCAGGGCCACCCTGCGCTGCATCCCCCCGGAGATCTCGTTCAGCCGCAGGCGCGCCGTGCCGCGAAGGCCTACCGCGGCGAGCAGGGACTCGACCTCGGCCTCGATCACGTCGGGCGGAAGGGGCTTCGGGTCCTGCTGGACGGGGAACGCGACGTTGCCACCCACGTCCAGGAAGTCGAACAGGGCCAGGTTCTGGAACTGCATCCCGATCCGGGAGCGCAGGGAGCGGAGGCCCTCCCGGTCGGCCGGGTCCACGGGGACGCCGAACAGCGTGACGGTCCCCGAGTCGGGGAACAGCAGGGTGGCGAGGGTCTTGAGGAGGGTGGTCTTCCCGGACCCGCCAGGTCCGACGAGGCCGTGGAGGAGTCCCTCTTCGAGGCGCAGGTCGCAGTCATCGAGGACGGGGGTGCCCGCCAGCCTCACGACGAGGTGTTCCGCTTCGATCATGTCGAGCCGCGGACCGGGGGGATCGGTAGGCCCGTCACTCATCCGTCGAAATCGTCGGACATTTCCGGGACCGGCGCCGGTTCGAGTTCCTCGTCTTCGGGGTCCACCCGCGACTCGTCAAGAAGCGCCAGGAGGGAAAAGAGGGCGATTGCTCGGTCCACCAGGGCCTCCGAGGTGATCACCACCTCGATCCCCTGGCGTTCCATCGCGTCCCGCATCCTCTGGCCGATCGAGTACGCGATGACGGCGCGACAGTCGGCGAGCAGGTCGGCCACCACGACCTGGCGCTCGCGTCCCCGCTGAGTGCGGCGCCTGGAAAGGCCCTCGCGCACCCGCGAACCCACCGGGTTCGCCCGGACCTGTCGGCCCAGGACCTCCCCGGCCCGAACCTCCGCGACCACGAACGAGGAGGCCCGGCCGAACCGGTGGGAGACCCTCACGCCATCATCGGTCGGAACCGCGATCTTCAACGCCATGCCCCCTCGGAGTCCGGCCCCGATCATGCACCCCCTCGGCCCGGATTTCAAGGGCGGACCGCGCGGACCTTCCCCCCCGTGGGCGTGGGCGTAGGCGTGGGCGTGGGCGTGGGCGTGGGCGTGGCCGAGCGGACGGTCAAGGACGATTCCCCCTCCCCTTCGTGGTATCATCCGACTCGTTCTGCTCGACGGACGAAGCCATGAAGGCGATCTTCATTGTCCGGACCGGGCTGCCCCGAAACGCGCTGCGCGCCCGGGAGTGCCCGGACCCGGAGCCCGGCCCTGGACAGGTGCGTATCGCCGTCCGCGCGTTCGGCATCAACTTCGCCGACATCCTGGCCCGCACCGGGATGTACCTCGACGCCCCGCCCCTGCCCTTCGTGCCAGGCTACGAGGTCGCGGGCGTCGTCGAGGCTACGGGACCGGATTGCGGGGACTTCAAGCCGGGTGACCGCGTCGCGGCCCTCACCGACTTCGGGGGATACGCGGAGAAGGCCGTGGCCTATGGGATTCTGACTGTCCCCATCCCCACCGGGATGGACTGGGCAGAGGCCGCTGCGATCCCCCTGAACGGCGTCACCGCGTGGCTCGCGCTGCGCGGGATAACGACCGTCCACGAGGGAGACCGCGTGTTGATCCACGCCGCGGCCGGCGGCGTCGGTATGATGGCCGTGCAGATCGCCCTGGATGCCGGGTGCGAGGTCTTCGGGACGGTCGGTTCCGACGACAAGGCATCGTTTCTGAAGGAGATGGGCGTTCACCATCCCATCGTCCATGCAAGGCAGGACGTGGAGGCCGAGGTGGAGCGTCTCTCGGCTGGGGCGGGCCTCGACCTGGTGCTCGACTCCCTCGGGGGGCGTTCCATCGCGTCGGGAATGAGGATGCTCGCCCCCTCGGGGAGGCTCGTCAGCATCGGGATCGCCTCGCTGACACCCCGCAAGTCCCGCAGCCTGATCTCGGCGGGGATGGGTCTGCTCAAGGTCCCGATCCTGCACCCGTACTCGATGCTGTCGGACAGCAAGTCCTTCATCGGCATCAACATCAAGCGGCTGGGGCCTGCTCGGCCTCGACTCCTGGCCCGGGCCCTCCGGGAGGTCTTCGACATGGTCCGCGAGGGTCGCATCCGTCCCCGCCTGGACTCCGTGTACCCCTTCGAGAGTTGCGCCATGGCCCACGAGCGACTCCACGGCCGCCAGAGCATCGGCAAGGTCGTCGTGACGGTTCCCGGCGAGGGCGCGCCCGAGCCTTGACACTGCCGCCATCCGCCGGTAAGAAGGTCTCGATGGCGGGTAGGGGGACGCGGGCGGAGTGGCCCGAAGGTGACCGACATCGGATCTGCCGTCCATCGGACTATGTTTGACGAATCCGCATTCAGCCGGGAAGCCCTCCGCATCTATCGCGAGGCTCGCGAATGCGCTCGCCGGGCGGACAAGCCTCTGGACAGCGCCCACCTGGTGCTGGCCGCCTTCCTGGTCCCGAGCGGGGCCCGTTCCATCCTCACGGAAAAGCGCCTCGACATGGGACGCCTGCTCGCGTGCCTCCCTATCCCCGACGAGGAGCCTCCGGAGACCATCGCGGTCCTGTACTCGACCGCGGCGCAGATCGCCCAGAACCTCGGGTCCTCGTCCACCACGTCCGTGCACCTCCTCCTGGCCGTGTCGCGGTTCCCCTTCTCGCGGGCCGCCCGGCTGCTAGACCGCGCGGGGCTTCCCACAAACGCCTTGCGCACGCACGCCATGGCGCACCTGACCGACCCCAGGCTGCGCCGGGCCGCCATCGAGCGCATGATGGCCGAGGGCCTGCTCGGCGACCAGACCCGGACGACGCCCCCGCCCGCCGCACGCCTTCCGGTTCCGGTCCCGACATCGGCGGTCCGGGCCCCGCCCCGCACGACCGTGGTCGCTCCGGTCCGGATGGAGGACGACGACGAGGAGGTGGAGTTCCTGGCACCCGAGGAGGAGGAACCTGTCCCTTCCGAGGCGGCGGCTCCCCTCCAGGAACCCGGATCCGAAGGCGTCGCCGGCGAGCCCGACGACCGCTCGGGTCGCGGCGCGGGCTGGCCTCGCGCGGGATGGACGGAGAGGGCGGTGGGGAAGGCGGTCCAGCAAGCCTGGCGGTACGCCCTCCCGGAGAGCCGCTATCCGACCCTCACGGCGGTCGGTCACAACCTGACGCTCCTCGCCGAGAAGGGCCTCCTGGACCCTCTCGTCGGCCGCGAGGCGGAGCTGGACGCGGTCGTGGATATCCTGAGCAAGCGCCGCTCGAACAACCCCCTCCTTCTGGGGGACCCCGGCGTGGGCAAGACCGCACTCGTCGAGGGCCTGGCCTCGCTGATCGCGTCCCGGGGGGACGACCTGCCGGCCCTCGCGGGCAAGGTGATCGTCGGGATCTCGATGTCGGACCTCCTCGCGGGAACGGGGGTCCGCGGGTCGTTCGAGGCCCGCCTGAAGGCCCTGAAGGAGGAGGTGCTCGCCGCGGACCGTCGCGTAATCCTATTCATAGATGAGATTCACACCCTCATCGGATCCGGCGCGGGAGACGGGAGCCTCGACGCGGCAAATGACCTCAAGGGGGCCCTGGCCCGGGGCGAGTTTCCTTGCATCGGCGCCACGACGTTCGGCGAGTACCGGCGGTTCATCCAGCCCGACCCGGCCCTGGACCGCCGGTTCGAGAAGGTCTTCCTGAGGGAGCCTTCCCCGGAGGAGGCGGACCGCATCCTGGTCGGGGTGGCCCCGATCTACGAGCGCCACCATGAGGTCCGGTTCGCCCGGGATTCCCTGCACGCGGCAGTCCGCCTGACCGACCGCTTCGTGTCAGACCGGAGCCTCCCGGCCAAGGCCATTGACCTGCTCGACCGGGCGGGCTCCCGCGCGAGGCGGGAGGGCCGAGAGGTCGTTCGGCGCGAAGACGTGGTCAACGTCCTCTGCGGGCTCGTGGACCTGCCCCGGGACCTCCTGTCGCTCTCGCCGGCCGAGGGGCTTCGCGGGTTCGAGCAGGCCCTGCGCGACCGGGTCGTCGGACAGGAGGACGGCCTGGCGGTCATCGGCCGGGTCCTGGCCCAGAACTGGTCGCGCTTCGGGTCGCGCAGACCGCTCGGGTCGTTTCTGTTCGTGGGACCGCGGGGCGTGGGGAAGCGGACCGTGGCGCGCGCGGTCGCGGAGGTGCTGTTCGGGACCTCCCAGGCGTTTCTCGACATTGACCTCGCGGACTACGCGGAACCTCATGCCATCTCGCACCTGATCGGGTCCCCCCCGGGGTACGTCGGCCACGAGGAGGGCGGCCTCCTGTCCGACACCCTGACACGGCGGCCGTTCCTCGTGGTCCAGTGGCGGAACGTGGGTCAGGCGCACGCCTCGGTCCAGGGTCTCCTGGTTCAGATCCTGACCGAGGGGACCGCGACCGACCGGCGCGGTCGCCGCATGGACTTCCGGAACACGATCCACGTGGTCATCGCGGAGGAGGAGCCGGATGCCTCGGAGGGACGTCCCGTCGGTTTCGGGCCGGGGGCCCCGGCGACCGCAAAGCGACCTCGGCCCGCCGGACTGCCGGCGACCCGGTACCGCAAGGCCGCACCGGGAGACGTCCTGGCCGCGCTCGACCAGGTCGTGCCCTTCGCGCGGCTGTCTTTCGCGGACCTCGTCGAGGTCGCGAGACGCCGGCTGGGTTCCCTGCCCCGGGACTTCGAGCGCGAGCACGGCGTGACCCTGTCGCTGCCGCCCCAGGTGACTGAGTCGCTGGCGGCGCGTTGCGCGAAGGACGTGAAGACCGCGGGGGCCGTCGAGGCGGCGGTCTCCGAGGTCCTGGTCCGGCCCGCGGTGGACTTCCTGTACGACCACGCCGTGGCTCCTGGACAGACCTTGGCGGTGCGGCTCGCCGGGGACGAGGCCGTGGAGTTCGTGGTCGAGGAACCATCGTGAGAGGCGGGGAAGCGGTCCATCCGGGAATGGAGGGGGATGCAAGGGGGCCTTCTCAGGTGGCGGCGACGGGTGTCCTGGACGTGAACGTGGACGTTGACGTGGACGCGTACGACGTGGAACGTCGCGATTTTATTAGCAAACGTCCACGTCCACGATCACGGGCACGGGGGAGAAACGGGCGCGACCTTTCTGGATAGGTACCGCGGATGCCGAATACACCGTCCCCCAGGCCACCGGCGGGGCGGAGTGACGTCCCGACCGAGCAACTGCGTCTGGCCGACGTGGTGGAGGGCCGGGCCACAGACCCGGGGGCCGCGCTGGTGTCCCTCATCCTGGACCCCTCCGGGGCTTCGCGGGCGCAGGCCCTGGCCTACCTCGCCACGAGGCTCCACCAGGAGATGTCGGACCTCGCGCGGCCCACCTCGGGTGATTCGATCCTCCTGGGAGTCTTGCGGGCCCAGCGGGGCCTCCTGTCCACCGTGCGCGAGCAACTCCAAAAGGAACTCCAGTCCCTTGCCCCGGTGCTGGTCCCCAGCGTGGTCCGGCTGATCCCCACGCGGTCCGGGGCCGACCTTCGCCTCCTCCTCGAGCAGGCCCGCTTCCTGGCGCACCCCTCGCTGCTCCCGACCCTGACCCCCGTGATCGAGTCGCAGGACGAGTTCGCGCGGGTCCTCGCGCTCCAGGCCGTCGCGGCCATTGGGACGCCCGAGGCGATGGCGGTGGTCGTGGGCGCGCTGGACCGCCCCGACCTTCGCTGGGCCGCGGCCGGTCTCGTGGCGGACTTCAAGATGACTCAGGCCCTCAGGCCCCTGGCGCGCTGCCTGTCCGACCCTTCGCTGGACGTGCGCATCGAGGTCGTTCGCGCCCTCGCGGCGATCGGGGACCCGAGGACCCTGCCCTGGCTTCGCAAGGTCTCGGAACACGACCCGGACCAGCGGGTGCGCGAGGCAGCCCGGGAGGCGTTCCGGCGGATCTCGATCCACCACGGGCTGCCGTTCGACGAGCACGAACTCCTGGCGGCGAGCACGGGCGCCGCGCACTCGGACCATCCGCTCGACCGGATCCTGGCCGAGGCCCGCGCGAGAGGGGCCTCGGACGTCCACGTGATGTGCGGGGCGCCCCTGGCCTTCCGGGTCCACGGCCAGATGGTCGAACCGGAACCGGCCAGAGTCCTGATGCCGGAAGACGTGGATCGCCTGGTCCGCCCCATCGTCCCGCAGCGCCTCGCCCGCGATTTCGAACGCGACCTCCAGGCGGACTTCTCGTACGCGGTGCCCGGCCTGGGGAGGCACCGGGTCAACGTCTTCATGGAACGCCGGGGCCTGGCCGCGGTCATTCGCCTGATCCCGTCCGAAATCCCGTCCATCGCCACCCTGGGCCTGCCCCCCCAGCTCAAGGACGTCACCACGTTCCAGCAGGGCCTGGTCCTGGTTACGGGGCGAGCCGGGTCGGGCAAGACCACGACGCTCGCGGCCCTGGTCAACCTGATCAACGAGACCCGGGCCGTCCACGTCATCACGCTCGAGGACCCCATCGAGTACCTTCACCCGCGCAAGCGCAGCCTGGTCAACCAGCGCGAGGTGGGCCGCCACACCCTGTCGTTCCCGGCGGCGCTGAGGGCGGCCCTGCGCGAGGACCCCGACGTGATCGTGGTCGGAGAGATGCGCGACCTGGTCACGATCCGGCTCGCGATCGAGGCCGCCGAGACCGGGCACCTGGTCCTGGCGACGCTCCACACGCCGGATGCGGTCGGGGCGGTCGAGCGCCTGATCGAGGCCTTCCCCGCCTCGGAGCAGCAGCAGGTGCGCCTGATGGTGTCGGACTCGCTGAAGATGGTGGTGGCGCAGACCCTGGTCCCCGACACGACCGGCACGGGTCGCGTGGGCTGTTTCGAACTCCTCGTCTGTACCCCCGCCGTGTCGAACCTGATCCGCGAGAACAAGATCAACCAGATCCCGAGCCTGCTCCAGACCGGGAGGTCCCAGGGGATGAGGACCCTCGATTCAGCCTTGATGGAACTGGTGCAGACCGGGCGCATCGCCGCGGAGGAGGCCTACATGCGGGCGCTCAACAAGGACGCGTTCCGGCCCATGGTCCGGTCACCCGGGCCGGAGGGAGGGGGGCGTGAACGCTGACCGCGGCGAAGACGGGGCCACCGGGAAGCGGCCGACCGAGACGTCCGCGCTGGACGCCCTGCTGGAGATCGTGGTCGAGATGGGGGCGTCGGACCTCCACTACGCGGTCGGAGAACCGCCGATCGTGCGCATGGTCGGCGAGATGGTCCCGCTCCGCTTGCGGACCGTGAGCCTCCAGGACTTCGAGCGGACCGTGGGGACCGCGCTCCCCGAGGAGCAGTGGAAGGTCTTCAGGACGCGGGGCGACCTGGACTGGGCCTACGAGGCCCCGGGGATCGGGCGGTTCCGGTCGAACCTGTTCCTGCGCGAGCAGGGGCCGGCGGCTGTGTTCCGGCGGATCCCGAGTTCCACCCTCTCGATACGCGACCTTGGACTGCCGCCGCAGACCGTGCGCCTCGTCGAGTACCCGAGCGGGCTCGTCCTGGTGACCGGACCGACGGGGTCCGGCAAGAGCACCACGCTCGCGGCCCTGATCGAGCACATCAACCGCACGCGGCGGTGCCACATCCTGACGGTCGAGGACCCCATCGAGTACGTCCACCGCAACGTCCAGTCCCGCATCACGCAGCGGGAGGTCGGCTCCTCGGCCCGGTCGTTCTCGGAGGCGCTGCGGGTGTCCCTGCGCGAGGACCCGGACGTGGTCCTCGTCGGGGAACTGCGGGACCTCGAGACGATCACGATGGCCCTCCAGGCCGCGGAGACAGGGGTGCTGGTCCTCGCGACCCTGCACACGAACAGCGCGTCGCGCACGGTGGACCGTCTGATCAACGTCTTCCCGGCCTCGGAGCAGGACGCGATCCGGACGCTCCTGGCCGGGGTCCTGCGAGGGATCCTGTCCCAGCAACTGCTGCCCTGCCGCGCGGGCGGCCGGGTCCCCGCGGTCGAGGTCCTCTTCTGGAGCCTAGGCCTGCCCAACATGATCCGCGAGGGCAAGCCGCACCTGATCGAGAACCTCATCCGGACAGGTCGCAAACAGGGGATGATCGCGATGGACGACTCGCTGATGACCCTGGTCCGGTCCGGGATGGTCGACCCGGATCACGCGCTGGAGCGGGCCCTGGACAAGGCCCGCTTCCGCGAGGCCCTCGAGTCGCGCACCCGATAGGGATTTGCGCGGACGGCGGTTATCTTCGGCCCCTGGCCTTCGTGGCCGGTGGGGGCGGTTTGTCGTCGTCCTCTCGCGCGCCGCCCGGCCCGCACCAGGCAGGCGGCCCCCCGAAGCTACCGGGACCCATCGCGGGACCCGACGGAGGCGGCCCCCCGGGACCCTGGCTCGGTCCCCCGGGTCCCCCCTGGAATCCGCCCGGTGCCGGGCCTCCCGCGACCGGCGCATCCGGGTCCACGAACTTCTCGGAGAACCGCGACCGCGACAGGAGGTCGAGGTTGAACCAGCGCAACTGCTCGGGTTTCAGGACCTTCTTGACCTCCATCACGAGCCGGACCTCGGCCTCGAGCATCTGCCCCTTGAGCGCGGTCACACGCTCGATCGCCTGCCGGATCACAGCCGGGTCGGGGTTGTCCGCACTGACCTGGACCTTCAGGTCCACCGAGGCCTGCTGTAGCGCGGCCCGTCGGGTCATCACGTCCCGGATGTAGGACACCCAGACGGCGTCCATCCGCGCCTTCTGGTCCTGGGTCAGGTCCGGGATACGGAAGTACCCCCACGGGCCGTCGGCCCTCGCCAAAGCCGGGACCGCGAGCGCGATCCCAAGGACCACGGGAATGATGCGCGCTTTCATGACCGCCTCCTTCAGTGCGAGTCCTCGATCGTCTCTCTGGTGTAATGCACTCGCGTTTGGAAGTCCAGGGGAATTTTTCACGAGTGGCGCGCAAACCCAATTCGCCTTGACGCCTCCTGAACGCAGGATGTAGAGTCCGCGCCAGGCCGGCGGACCGGCGATCCCGGCCGCCGCCAGGACCACAGGCGGGACCGCGAGCGGGGGTGAGGTCATGGACCCGAGAGGGCGAGACCCGAGGGACGTTCACGAACTGCTGCTGACCGAGGACGAGGAATCGGGCCGGGCGCGCAACGACGACGACGTGGTGGACGTCCGCCGGCGCGGAGGCCCGTTCTTCACGCCTCCCGTCATCGTCATCGCCGTGGTCCTGGTTTTGACGGCGATCGGGCTCCTGGTCATCTACTCGAACCCTGTCCTGACGGAGCAGTTCGAGGCGCTCCTCGCGGGCGAATTGGGCACGTACAAGGAGCAACTGCGCAAGGCCGAGGAGGACCGGGTCCGCGAGATCGAGAACCTGACCTCGAACCGGTACGGGAGCCTGACGCTCTTCTACTCGCCCCGGGACGCGCGGGTCACGATCACCGAGCGCAAGTTCACGCTCGACTGCTCGTCCGCGGGCAACGACACGGTCCTGATCGAGTGCCTGCGCGGGCGGATAGACTACACCCGGACCCCGGTCGAACGGCAGATTGACAACCCCTCTCTGCACCTTGACCGGTCGAAGAAGGAAATCGTCGAGCAGATCCCCCTGAACGATATTCCCATCCAGGAGGCATCCGAAGACCGAAAGAAGGTCTTCCGGTACGAATACCGCATCGTGATGGAGCGTGAGGGGTACTACCCCCGGATGTTCTACATCACCGGGGACAAGGACCGCCCCCCCCTGAACGAGCGGGACACGGAGGTTCTGTACTGGAGCCAGAGGGGACCCGGCATCTTCGCCGTGGACTTCCGGGGAGCGGACCTGATGCCGAAGCCCGAGACGGCGAAGGAGAACTACGTGAAGGCCCGCCTGGACCTCCTGTGCCTGTCGCGCGACGTCGAGAAGAAGCGCAAGGAAGGCAAGAAGATCTCGGACGACACGGTCTACGGGGTGCAACTGGAGATCCTGAACCGCCACGGGTTCAAGACCTTCGACGAGTGGAACCGGATTGACGCGGCCCTCCGGGAGGATGCGGCCTTCGTCGCGTCTCTCGACAAGGAACTGAAGTCCCACCGCTGCGAGTAGCCTCGGGACTCGGGTTTCCTGGCCGCTGAGCCCACGCTCACCGCGGGCGGAAGCGGTCCTCGCTGTCCAGGATCAGGGTCACGGGGCCATCGGCGATGATCTCGCAGGTCATCATGGCCTGGAACCTGCCGAAGATGCAGGGGATCCCCGTGGCGAGGAAGCGCGCCTCGACCAAAGGCCAGAAGGTGCGGGCCTCCTCGATGGGCATGGCCGCGGACCACGAAGGGCGGTGACCCCGGCGCGCGTCGCCATACAGGGTGAACTCGCTGACCACGGCCAGGGACCCGCCCACCTCGACCACGGACCGGTTCATCTTCGGTGCCCGTCTCCCCTCGCCCTCGTCTCCTGCCGCGGGCTCGTCATCGAAGACCCGCAGATGAACCACCTTGTGCACGAGCCAGTCCAGGTCATCGCTCGTATCCCCGGTCTTCAGGCCGACCAACACGAACAGCCCCGGACCCATGGCGCCGCATTCCCGGCGGTGGCCGACCGGCTCCTCGGGGCCCCCCGCGAGGATCCGCGCCCTCGACACCCGCTGGATGACCAGTCTCATGGTTCCGACATTCCGGCGCGTTGCGTCTTGCATCCGCGCATCAATCATGATACTCGTTCCTCGCGTTGGCCGTGGGCGATTAGCTCAGTTGGATAGAGCGTTGGTCTCCGGAACCAAAGGCCGTGGGTTCGAATCCCGCATCGCCCACCCGGAATGAGTCACGGTCCGCGGGCGCGAGGTCACACGGGGGAGGGGCTGTGGCCCGGACCGCGACGAGCGCAGGAGGAAGGTCATGTCTGGTCGGGTTCTCATCGCGGACAAGGTGGCGCGGGAGGCGGCCGATGTCCTGACCGCGGCGGGGTTCGAGGTCGTGTCAAGGCCGGGGCTGGACGAGGAGGCCCTGGTCGCGGCGGTGCCCCCGTTTCACGCGATCCTGGTCCGCAGCGCGGTGAAGGTGACGGCCAGGGTCCTTGCGGCGGCCGGGAACCTCAAGGTCGTCGGTCGCGCCGGTGCCGGGGTGGACAACATTGACGTGGCCGCGGCCACGGCGCGCGGCATCCTCGTCATGAACGTCCCCGGGGGGAACAGCGTCACGGCCGCGGAACACACGATCGCCCTGATCTTCGCCGCGGCCCGGCGCGTCCCGCAGGCGATGGCGTCGCTGCGAGCCGGGCAGTGGGAGAGGAGCCGCTTCGTGGGCCTCGAACTGACCGGGAAGACCCTGGGGGTCGTCGGATACGGGGCCGTGGGCCGGATCGTAGCTGACCGGGCCCTTGGCTTGAAGATGCGGGTCGTGGCGTACGACCCTCTGGTCCCGGCCTTCGTCATGGAAGGGGCCGGGGTGAGGCCCGCCCGGGACCTGGACGACCTGTTGGCGTCGTCGGACGTCGTGTCCCTGCACGTGCCGCTCAACGATGAGACCCGGAACCTCCTGGACCGGGAGGCGATCCGCCGGATGAAGCCCGGCGCCGTGCTCGTCAACTGCGCGCGAGGCGGCCTCGTGGACGAGGCGGCGCTCGTCGAGGCCCTGAACGACGGCCATGTGGCCGCGGCCGCGATCGACGTCTGGTCGCCGGAGCCCCCGCCCGCGGACCACGCGCTCCTCCTGCATCCGAACGTCGTGGCGACCCCACACCTCGGGGCCTCCACGCACGAGGCCCAGGTCCGGGTCGCCGAGGCCGTCGCGATCCAGGTCCGTGACTACCTCCTCCACGGCCGCAAGGTCGGGGCCGTGAACTGACGCCTCTCCTGCAAACGGGAGCCCGCATGTCGCGCTGCCTGGTCGTCGTGGGTCTCCAGTGGGGGGACGAGGGCAAGGGCAAGGTCACGGACCTGCTTGCGGCCCGGGCCGACGTGGTCGCCCGCTACCAGGGGGGGGCGAACGCCGGCCACACCGTGGTCGTATCCGGGCAGAAGGTCGTCCTTCACCAGGTCCCGTCCGGGGCCCTGACCCCGACCGTACGGTGCATCATCGGGCCGGCCGTGGTCCTGGACCCCGAGACGCTCCTCGACGAGATGTCGAGCCTCGCCGCGGCCGGCCAGGACCTCCATCCGGGGAGGCTCGCGATCAGCCGGGCCGCAAACCTGGTCCTGCCGTACCACAAGGCGCTCGACCGGCTACGCGAATCCGCCGCGGGCGCGGACCGGATCGGGACCACGGGGCGGGGCATCGGCCCGGCTTACGAGGACATGGTCGGTCGCCGCGGAGTGCGCGCCGCGGACCTGTGCGATGCGGACCGTTTGCGGGCGCGTCTGGCCACGGTCCTTCCCGAGCGCAACGCCCTGATCCGGCACCTCGGGGGAAACGCGTGGTCCCACGACGACCTGATGGACCTCCTGCTGCCTGTGGGACGGACGCTCGGCCCGTACCTGGCGGACACCGGCGCGGTCCTGAGCGAGGCGCTGCGCAGGGGCCAGCGGGTCCTGTTCGAATCGGCCCAGGGGACCCTGCTCGACGTCCTGCACGGGACCTATCCGTACGTGACGTCGTCGCTGACCACGGCAATGGCGGCCTTCCCACTGTCGGGGATCGCAACCCCGAAGGACACCCTGGTCCTGGGGATCCTCAAGGCGTACACGACGCGCGTGGGTGGCGGGCCGTTTCCCACGGAGGACTCCGGGGACTTCGGCGTTCACCTCCGGACCCGGGGAGCCGAGTTCGGGGCCACCACCGGCCGTCCGCGACGCTGCGGCGCCCTGGACCTCCCCGCCCTGAGGTTCGCGACCCGGGTGAACGGCGTGACCCACCTGGCCCTGATGAAACTCGACGTGCTGGGGGGGCTCGACCGCATCCCGGTCTGCACCGCGTACCGGGACGGGGCGCGGACCCTCGACACCGTTCACCCGGACCAGTTCTCCGACCCGGTTTTGGTCCCGGTGGTCGAGGAGGTCCCGGGATGGTCGGAGGACCTGCGCGGCGCTCGCAGCGAGGCGGACCTCCCCCAGCCGGCCCGGGCGTACCTGCGACTGATCGAGGAGGGCCTCGGGGTCCCGGTATCCCTCGTCTCGCTCGGCTCCGACCGCGCGGACACGGTCCTCCGGGCCGACCCCTGGCTTTGATTGCGGGAATCTGGTACGGTCCCCTCGGTCTGTCGGGCGAGTGCCGCCATGCCATCCTCAGGCTCGAACCATCCGAATCGCCCGGCGATCGAACATGTGGTCTCGACGTTCCGCATCATGGTCGCAGCCCATTCCTGGACGGCGGACCGCATCGTCGAGGCCCTGCGTCCCTTCGGATACCAGATTGAGGTGCACACGGACGGGCATTCGGCGCAGAGGGCGATCTCGCAGGAGGCGTGGGACCTCGTCATCGGGTCCTCGGACCTCCCGCACCTGGACGGGTTCCTGCTGCTGCGGACCCTGCGGACCTCGCGGGACATCGCGGAGACCCCCTTCCTGATGGTGGTGTCATCGCTCGACCCGGACGAGGAGGTAAAGGCGTTCCAGCGGGGCGCGGACGAGGTGATCAGCGAGGCGACGAGCGGCATCGCCCTGCGCGCGCGGGTCCGGGTGCTCCTGCGGCTCTCGACGTACCGCCGGAGGCTCCAGAACGAGAAGCGAATGCTCGGGATCAAGGTCGCGGAGCGCACGCGGGAACTCATGGAGATCACCATGGCCACCGTGGCCGCGCTCGAGAAGGCCACGGAACTCTCCGACCCCGAGACGGGGCACCACATCCTGAGGGTCGCGACCTACTCGGCCCTACTCGCCGAGGAGATGGGGCTGAGCGCGGAGTTCATCGAGAAGATCCGACTGTATTCCCCGCTTCACGACGTCGGGAAGGTGGGCGTCCCGGACCACATCCTCAAGAAGGAGGACGTGCTCACGCCCGACGAATTCGAAGAGATGAAGCGCCACACCCAGTACGGGTACGAACTGCTGGCCGCGGCACGGGCGGACGCCATGGCCTGCAACATCGCCCTGTGCCACCACGAGCGCTGGGACGGCAGCGGCTACCCGAACGGCCTGAAGGGCGAAAAGATCCCCGTCGAGGCGCGGATCGTGGCCGCGGCGGATGTCTTCGACGCGCTGATCACGGTGCGGCGATACAAGGCGGCCATCGATCCGGACACGGCCATGAGGGCGATCACCGTCGAGATGGCG
>FWPU01004179.1_pt1 | contig 25698 bp, 29 predicted proteins | sample 2228361 | NCBI WGS metagenome assembly FWPU01 (sample SAMEA103939777, study PRJEB20133) | metagenome | reverse complement strand
TGACCTCGTCCCTTGACTCGCGGGCGCTTACTGGCTCGAGCCGCTCCGCCTTCTCCTCTTTCTTGAGGAAATCAAGTAAACCCGTTTTTCCACCCCAAAAAAGCCTTTCGGCTTTTTAAAAAGGCTTTGGCCGACCTCACATTCCTCAATAATAAATATTTCCTCCACTGGCTTTATTCATGCCCTGGAAATTCAGGCCCCCGCTGTGCATGATTTGTTCGAACGACTTTGAAAAAAGCGGGGGCCACATCGTCCTCTGCAGCCACAAAGAGGGAGTGGTTCACGGGGGATGCTGCCGCGACATCTGTTCCCTGGATGGCAAGGGCCACGCCAACTGCCCGCACGCCAAAAGGGTTTTTGAAAAAAAAGAACTTCTTGTGCGCTAGAGCTCTCCAACCAGCGCCGCCGAAGAAACAACGTCACCCAAGCCAACCGTGGTTACTGGCTTTGGCACTATGGGTGTGGGCGCGACGATGACGAAATGGTCTCCGAGGTCAGCGATTCCCTCGGAGTGAAACCTTCTGGGATTGAACGCGTCCTTCTTGAGCCTGAGTTCAGTGATGAGGAAGGATGCGAATGAATACACTTGGTTTATTCCAGTGTCGGAAACAGGGATTCTGGCAGCTTCGGCCACGCTTTTTTTCTGGACAAAACCGCCCTTCAATGCCTTTGCGGCACCCACAGCCGAGGAAAACAAGCAAGCGTCCCTAACCCTTTCAGGAGGGACGCGGCAGGGTTTTTTTAACAAAACAAGGTGATACCCAAGATTGTGGATGTGGAGTCTCTTGAGCCTCAGTTTTTTCAAGAGCTTTGCAGCGCCCAGGTAAAGGGTAAAGGCGTTTTCGAACCTGTAAATCCTGGCCGCCTCTTTTTTGTATCCGAAGCGCTCGAGGAGTTCCCTTGCCTCCACCTCGTTCATTCCCAAGCTATCTATTTCCGCGACGATTGCAGAGATTATCTGCTTCTCCACCTCGGGATGCGGTATTGGAACATATTCGTAGTGAATCACCAAACCCTTGTTCTTTGACTTCATTGCCCGAATGTTGTTTTTTTCCCTGTCGAGATAGTATTTGCACGTCTTGCCGCTCTCCGCGCACACGGGGTCCAGGTAATGGTACCCGGCCATCACTGCTGCCTGGACTGACTTGCCCAGCTGCGGAAGAAGGGGCACAAGCTGGTCTGAAAAGGTTGGAATTATTTTGGCTTCTGAAGCTATTATTAGGCGGTTTGCCCTCGGCGCGACAACCCGTTTTCCATCGACTTCAAGCGCGTCATTTGCCTTGAATTCGAAAATCCAGTTCACTTTTGTTCCAACACCTTTCTCGTGAGCCCCGAGGGCCGTGAGGAACTCGAGCCGTTTTCCCTTCGCCACAGGCACCCGAACCCGGGCGGAATGAAACAATTCAGCCAAGTGCCTGGAGAGCCTCGGGGTCCACACGACTGCGTTGACTCCCAATTCACAGAGTTGGTTCGCAATGATTCCTGCCTGGCCGCCTATCCTCTTCTTATCCGGGCCTGCAAAGACTTTGTTGAACCACTCGAACAATAAAGGGTTTTTGCACACGAAATGCATTGCTTTTCCCTCGCGCATTGAATGAACCAGCGCGCTCAGGAACTCGTAGCCGTTTTCCACGTGGTCCAGTTCCCGGAACGAGGACAACCAGATTTCCTTCTCTCCCCCGCTCTTCGCCACAAGCTGGCTTACGAGCTTAGGATTCACGAACTCCACGTAGTCAACCAAGGCGTTGTAGGCGCAGAAAACCCTTTTCCCGTCCAAGCGAATTGATTTCACCGCATCCTGGAGCCTGTTGCTCCACTGCGTCTTCAAGTCCGCTTCCATGCAATCGCTTTGAATAACTCAAGCGGGTTTTAAATCCTGTTTTCTTCCCAACCAATTCATGGCTTTCTGGAGGCGCGCGTGGGAAGAAGTGAGAAGGGATAAAGGCATTCAGCAGGCTCTGGGAAGATACCTGCGCGTCTCCGACAACGAGCTTCCGGCACTATACCTTTTGGCCAGCAAGACAAATGCGGAAAAGCCAATGGATTTGGCTGATGCTTGGAAAAAGCACGAGAAAGGCATGGAAGAATACGGAAAGATGAAGGAAGCCGTTGGCGGCATGAGTGAATTCAAAAAACTCCCAGCCCCCGGTTACTCCCTCCTTGACTTGAAGTGGTGGATTGCCGACAAACTAACTGAATCATGTGTTTTCTGCGAACGCCGCTGCAAAAAAAACAGGAAACGCGGCGAACTGGGCTGGTGCCGCGTGAGATACGATTCAAGAGTTTCCTCGGCGTTCGAGCACTGGGGCGAAGAGGACGAGCTCGTTCCCTCTGGAACCATTTTCTTCTCTGGATGCAACTGGAGGTGCGTCTACTGCCAGAATTGGAATATAAGTCAGTATCCAGAGGCTGGGGAAGCATGGCTTGCGGCGCGCTTGGCCGAGTGGGTTGAAGGCGAAAGAAAGGCCGGCTTGATTAGGAACGTGAACTGGGTTGGGGGAGAGCCCACGCCGAACCTCCACAACATTATCGCCGCATTAAACGGATTGGCTGCCCGCGGAACCAACATTCCAAGCATTTGGAACTCGAACATGTTCTTGAGCGAGGAGGCCGTGAGGCTCTTGGATGGAACGACGGATGTTTTCCTCGCGGACTACAGGTATGGAAACAACGAGTGCGCAATGAAATTCTCTTCTGTTCCGAAATACTGGAAAACCGCTTGCCGCAATTTCCTCCTGGCCAAAAAACAGTCAGAACTCCTCATTCGCATCCTAGTCATGCCAGGGCACGTTGAGTGCTGTGCAAAAAAAATCATTGAATGGATTGCAAAAAACTTGGGCAACGACGTGAGGACCAACATAATGGCCCAATACCGCCCGGAATACGAGGCATTCAAGCACCCGCCACTTGACCGCCGGCTCCGGCCAGAAGAATACTGGGCGGTCGTGGACCGTGCCGAAAAATTGGGGTTGTGGAACATTGAGGTCCAGGGGATTTAAAGCGCCCTGTCGCTATGCCAAGCAAGAAATAAAAGCCAGTTTCACAAATATTCTGTCATGGAATTGCTTTTCTTCATCCTCGCAACAGGCTTGTTCGGCGCATACGGAGGGGAATGGCTCGCGGAACAAATCGAGCCTTACTCGTCTAACACGTTGTTTGTGTTACTGCTCCTTCTCGTCGGCGCGTTTGCACTGGGGTTCGCCTGAGCAGTTGTGCAATGCTTTTATACTCCGGCCCCCATTTTTTTGCGGACAGCGGTCATAGGAGGGGTGGGATACCCGTTCTCATTTCGAACACGGAAGTAAAGCCCCCTTGCGACCGTGCCGGTACTGGAGTAATTCCGGGAAAGCCGGTTACCGCTGCCACTTACTCTTTTTTTAACCAAATCGCTTAATGCAGTGAGTGTTTGACTTGATTCCCCACCCGTTTCTGACCACAATGGCAGTCGCATTCGCAGCCACTTTCCTCCTCATTCCTTTCCTCATCCGCAAACTCGGGTTCGCCGGGTTCGTGGGAGTGGACTTGAACAAAGTGGCAAAGCGGTTCTCGAAGACTGAGTTGGAGAAACTGAAGAGAACGGGATTCAGGGGCCTTCCAGTGGTTCCGCGCGCTGGAGGAATCGCAATGGTTTTCGGGTACTGCACAGCGATTCTCCTATCGCTGTGGCTCCTGCCCGTGCAGCAACTTCCCTTCCTGCTGGCAGGCCTCCTCGCGGTGTGCCTGGTTTCAATGATTGGAATAATCGAGGACTTCCTGCCAGTGAGGCAGTTGTGGAGGATGTTTTTGCCGGTTTTCGCAGCGCTTCCCCTCATTTTCATCGGCGCAGGCAATCCGGTCATGACCCTGCCTTTTTTTGGGGAAGTGAATTTTGGCTTGTTTTACTTCATCATCCTCGTCCCAGTCGGCGTCATCGCTGCCTCGAACCTCGTCAACCTCCTCGCTGGCTTCAACGGCATAGAAGCAGGCACCGGAGCAGTAATCGCCGCAGCGCTGTTTTCAATCGCTTACATGCGCGGCGAACAAGAGGCAGCTTTCCTTGCAGCCGCGCTCCTGGGCGTTTGTCTCGCGTTCCTTTTCTTCAACTGGTTTCCTGCAAGGATTTTCCCGGGAAACTCTGGCACCTACCTCGTCGGCGGCGCGGTTGCGGCCACCGTGATTATTGGGAACATGGAGAAAGCAGGAGTCATCGTGCTCGCGCCCCAAATAATTGAATTCTTTTTCAAGGCAACGAACTGGTTCAGGGCAGAGAACTTCGGAGTCCTCCAGAGGGATGGCACGCTCAAGCACGAAGGCCCGACCGGCTCCCTCACGCATTTGGCCATGCGCCTGCGCCTCACCGAACCGCAGATAACCGTGTTGTTCGTTGGAGTCCAGGTTGTTTTCGGGGTCTTGGCCGTGTTTTCCGCGCTTTAACTGACCGCGAAGTCGACAACAATCTGGACCACGTGCGGCGCATATGGCCTCACCACGCGCTTGAAAAGAATTTTGCACTTTTTTCCTTTCGTTCTGCAGGCGCTCATTATTTTTTCAACCACCGGCTCGAACGGGTCGAGTGATTTTTTTGTTTTCTCGTCGCGCGTGGAGCCAAAGCCATAGAAATGGATAACGCACCTTTTTCTTGCTCCTGAAAGAGCGGCTGGAAGGAATTCTTCCCCCGTGTGGGGCAGTGGCATTATTATCCTGTCCGCCCATTGATTGAATTTTCTTGGAACAATTTTCCTCACGTCCCCTTCGGCGACTTCGACCATTACTTTGTTTGCTGCAATGTTTTCCTTCAAGTACTTGACTGCAACCGGGTTGAGTTCGACAGCAACTACCCTGGCCTTCGGCTGTTTTTTCGCGATTATTACCGGATACGGGCCCACGCCTGCGAAGAGTACGAGCACTTTTTCTACGGGCTTCACCAGTTCGGCTATGCGTTGTCTTTCAAAGGAAAGCCTGGGCGAGAAATAAACCCTTGAAACGTCGAGCTTGAAAACACACCCGCTTTCCCGGTAAACCGTTTCAGTCCTTTTTTCGCCGCCAATGATTTCCAGTTCCCGCGTGCGATATTTTCCCTTCAGCGCCCCAATTTTTTTCGCGACTACTTTAATCCCGGGGTTTGACTCCATGAGCGCCCGGGCAATGGCTCGCTTTTTTTTCTCAAGCTCTTCGGGCACCTCGATTAAGGCGATGTCGCCAACGGAGTCGAATGCCCGCACAATCTTTTCCAACTCGGCTTCTGAAAACCCTTTTTTTGCAAGTGCTTCCTTGAACGAAACCGGTCTGGCAGCTGGCTTGAAGGAGGCAGTGGTTTTCTTGAATGAAAATGGAAGGCCGAAGTTCTTGGAAACCACTGGCACCAATAGGCTTTTTCCAACGCGTCTCGGTTCGAATCCTTTTGCCAACACGCCTTGTTCAGCCAGCAGTTTCCTGGCTTTCTCGCCGAACCGGAGCGCCACTTTGACTGCGAGCATGAAAAGAATTTTGGCAACGGGTTAAATAAAAGCACGCAGTGGATACTGCATGAACCTCGATGACTTCGTCCGCGAGTACTTCGTGAACCCAATGCAGTATCCGGACAAGTACCCGCCGTACAACATCTTCAACACCCTCGTCTACGCGGCTCTCGCCCTGCTGGCCGTCTACTTGGTTTTCAAGGGCTTAAAGCGCCTTGGGGTGGAGATAGATGAAAGATTTTTTTTCGCTATCGTTCCGTTCGTCGTTTTCGGGAGCGCGGTGCGCGTAATCGTGGACGCGGGAATTCTTCCCCGAAGCATTGACTTCTTCGGCCAAACGATTTACCCCTTCATCACTCCAGGCATTTACTTCGTTGTCTTTTTCACAGTAATCGCTAGCATGCTGGCTTCCTTCTGGCTGGCGAAAAAAACCGATAAAGGCGCGGCCTGGTGGCTGGGGTCAATTGGCGTGGTCCTCGCTGTTGCCTCGTTTGCCGTCGTGGCCCCTTTGCTCAAGTTCTTTGTCCACGGCCTGCTCATCGTTCTCCTGGGCCTTGCCGGGGTCGGGTTGGTTGAAGTGCTTGAAAGAATGAGGTTTGGAAGATTCTCTGTCCTCGAGCGCTTCACCGTGTTCTCCCAGGCTTTCGACGGCGCAGCCACTTTCGTGGGCGTGGGCGTCGGCACTCCTGCTGTGCGGTACTGGGAACAGCACGTTGCCGGAAATTTCATTATAGACTTTTTTGGAAACCCGTTCGCTTTTTATGTGGTGAAAGTGCTTTTCGTGCTGGCAGTGGTTTTTTTGCTGAAGAGGGAGCTGAGTGAAAGAAAGAAAGGCGAGGCGGAGGAAAGGAGCTATATTCTCCTCCTCGTCACCATATTCGGGCTCGCGCCAGGCACGAGGGACGCGCTGAGAATAATGGCCGGGGTGTGACGGAATGAATGAAAAGGAAGCTAGTGACTTAGTCAAATTCTTTTTCGAGGTCGGGCAGGCGAAGTACGTCAAGAGAACAGGGTGGTGGGTTGCCAAGGTGAGGGACCCGGAAAACATTGCCCAGCACTCGTTCCGCACGGCAGTGATTGCGCTTGTCCTAGCTGCACTCGAGGGCAGGTGTGACGCGGAAAAAACCGCTGCCAAAGCACTCGTGCACGACCTTCCAGAGGCGAGGGTCCTCGACCTGCACAAGATAAGCACGCGCTACGTAAAAAACAAAAAAGCACTTGAAAAAGCGTGGGCAGACCAGTGCAGTCGCCTCCCCCAGGAAATCAGGCGCCAGTTCACGGCTTTGGGCGAAGAAGATTATCTTGTGCGGGACGCGGATTATCTTGAGGTGGCGCTCCAGGCAAGAGAATACTTCGATCTGGGCTACAAGGACGCGTGGGACTGGATAGAGAGGGTTGATAGAGTGCTGAAAACCAGGGCGGCTAAGCAATTGCTTGCCAGGATAAAGAAAATGGATTCAGGCTCTTGGTGGCGGGGATTGAAGCAGAGCGTCGAGGAATTGAAGTACTGAGAAGTAGAGACTCAAGAAACGAGAAGAAAAATGAGAATAAAAAAATAAAATAAAAAAAAGGGCTGGACGATGCTTTTCAGTATTTTTCAAGGCATCGTCACGTCGAAGTCAACATCCACTTCTGCGCCGTAGTCCGTGGAAAGAGCATTTATTTCGCCTAGAGCTTTTTCCAAGTCAGTTATTTCAGCGTCGCTGACCACTGGAACTGGCGTGGGAAGCGCTGCCGCAACTGTTGGCGCAGCAGGGGTTGGTGTTGGACTCGGAGTTGCTGTCGGTGCTGCTGGAGGTTGGAGGCAGCCGAACAGCACCAGTCCTGCTGCAAGGAAGAGGGCGTAAAAAGCGTTTGTTTTTTTCATTTCATTCACCCCGTGGTTGACGACTCTATCGAAACAACTGTTTCTGCTTCAGTAATGGTTTTCGGAGTCGTGTCCTTTTCCGTGTAGTACGTCCCTTTTCCACGGAGTCTGGCTGCGCCTGTTCCTTCTGCAACCAGGTTTATGCCGTTGCCCGACACCTCAACTCTGATGTCAGTTCCGGTTATTGTTGCTGTTCCGTAGCCCTCGTACTTGACGTCGCCGTTTCCAAGCACTTCCTTCGTGCCGTTTCCCGTCGTGGTCACTTGCGCGTTTGGAGACACTATAAGGGTTCCAGTGGACGCCGAAACAGTTACTGTCCCGGTGCCAGTGATGACTGCCCTGCCGTCTCCTTGTGCGTATAGCTTGCCAGTTCCTGAAATCACTCTGTACTTGTCTTTTTTGAGTTCCTTCACGATTTCCTTGAGAACAGCATGAGCTTCCTTAAGGTACTGCGCAGCTTCTTTGATGAAGGCATGACCTTCCCTGAACAGCGCGTCAGCGTCTTGGACGCTCGTAATGGCTTGGAACTTTTGCTTTGCTGCCTCGTATTTTTCCCTCGCCATGCTGGTATGATTGTTGAATTTTGCTAGCCAGTCCTCGAGTGCCGCAGTGTCTTTGCCCGCGCTCTTGAGGTCGGTTATTTTTTCGCTGATTTTGGTAGACACGTTGTCGGCCTTGGCCAGCATGGTGTTTATTTTCGCAGCCAGTATCTGGCCAGCGATTCTCTTGGCATCAGGTCTTACTTCTTGCCAGTAGTCTTTTACTTTTTTTGCCGCCTCAACTAATTGGGTCCTGTTCGTTGCTGCCTCTACTTCCGGCTTCAGGTTGTTCAAGCCAGTTATGTCGGAGTCGATTTCGGCAAGGATCGTCGTCCTCTCCTCCTCGGTTATTCCACTCACCACTTCGGCTTTTGCCCTAATCCATTCCAGGTATTTTACCAAGTAGTCAATGCCCTTTAGGACAAATGCCTTTGCTTTTTCAAGGGCCACCTGGGTGTGGGGCTCGTCCCTGAACTGCCTCAGAGCCTCTCTTGCGTCAATCCAGTCCTGCCTAGCCTGCGCGTAGGCCTGGGCAGCGGCCTGGTAGGCATCCTTGGCCGCATTCCATTTCTGTATCGCTGCTTGGTCCTGTTCAACAAGCGCTGCACTCGCCAGCGGAGAAACACCTATGACGAAAAGCGCAGCCGCAAGAGCCGCGAACGCCTTGTCCATTTTCTTCACCTCGTTTTTTTAAAAAACAGGTTTTTCAAAACCAGCCAATGACGAGGTTCTTCGAAAAACCGAACTATTTAAAAAAACTTGCAAAAACTAGTAAAACAAAACTTTACCGCGCCTCCTTTTAGCCAAAAAAGCTTTATGGATGCTCTTTACTCTTTAAAAAGGTTTAAAACCAGGGCTGGTGATGATTAAAGCATGCTTGCGCAGATTTTTTTCCTGTTTTTTCTGGTTGGTTTTCTGGCGCCAGCAGTTGCTGGAGCGACAGTATACGGAGAGGTTTATGACTCGGATTCGCTTGGGCTTGCTAAAAACATCCTTGTCCAGATCAACACCAGGCCTGTTCAAAAGATTTTCTCGAAAACAGGCAACTACTCCTTTGAGGCAGGGCCCGGCAATTATGTCATTCGGGTCCTGGCCCTGGATGGAGTGGTTTTGGCTGAGGAAAATATTTCAATCGCTGGCGAGGGGCGGTTCGAGCACGACATTTTGTTGTTTCTTTCCCCTGATTTTTGGGAGGACTTGATTGAAGAGCCAACAGTCGAGGAAGTGAGCCTGCCCGAAAACAGTTTTCCAGCAGTTTACTTACTGGCCGCGGCTTTTATTGTGGCAACAACCCTGGCAATTGCTTATCTTGCCCTGAAAAAAACAGGCAGAAAACCATCAAAGCCAGTGAAACCAGTCAAGAAACACGAGAAGCGAGAAAAAAAAGTCCAAACACAATTTCAAGCGCCGCTTTTTCTGACGAGGGAGGCGAGGGAATTGTTTGAAAAAATCAGGGCAGCAGGCGGGGTGACGACTCAAAAGGACTTGAGGAGGGAAATGCCTTTTTCCGAGGGCAAGGTCAGCCTCCTGATCACTGAACTCGAGGATGCTGGGCTCGTGAAAAGAATAAAGCGCGGGAGAGCCAACGTGGTAAAACTCGCGGTTGGGGGCCGGGTGGTTTGAAGTGAAGGAAATCGCTGTCCGCACCACGAAGCGGATTGAGGCGCTTGACGTTACTGCAGCAGTGCAGGAAATCGCCAAAGGCGTTCAAAAAGGCGTTCTTTTTCTCTTCGTCCCCCACTGCACAGCCGCCCTCCTAGTGAACGAGTTCGAGCCGAACCTGGAAAACGATTACGAAAAACTCTTTTCCCTCCTTGAAAAGGAGAATTGGAGGCATGACGAAATCGACGACAATGCAGCCGCGCATTTGGCGAGTGCGGTCGCAGGGACAGAGAAATTTTTTTTCATAGAGAAGGGAAGAATCGTGCTTGGCACGTGGCAGAGGATTATTTTAATGGAGTTGGACGGCCCCAGGGAGAGAAAAATCCTTTGCGAAGTCATTTCTCTTTAACGCCTTTCTTGGCACCCGCTTCCCTGAGCCCTGCCTCGATTTCCGCCAGCTCCTTTTCCTTCTCCGCCCACAGTCTTCCAAAAATCCCTTCAGCCATCTCTCGCTTCATGAAACGCATTTTAATGACTTTCAGCTCGGCCTCTACTTTTTTCTTCCTCTTCCTCAACTCCTCGGCCCTCGCTTCCTCCTCGATTTTTTCTACCGCCTTTTCCACTTTTTCTTTTCTTTCCGCAAAAATCGGATAAACGTGGTAAAAGGAGTAAAGGCCGTAAATGGCTGATAGAAAAAACAGGCCCTGGGCTATTTCGCTGGCTGGAAAAACCTCTATGCCGAATTCTCGGTCAATCACGCCCAGAATTATGCTGATGAAGAACAGATAAAACGCCGCGCTTATGTAAAGCAATGGTTTTGCCAAGGCGGTTCTCCTGAAGAAGGAAAAAACCTTGTATGCTGCGATGAACACGCCCCCGCTGAAAACAACTGTGAACAGTTCCAGCCCTGTTTCCCACGGGACCATGAAACAATTAGGGCCGCTTAATAAACCTGTTTTCCTCAACTGCCTTGTCCCTGCACAGGAGAACCACCCTGGATGAAGCGTGCTCGTCGGAAACAGCGTAACCGCATTCAGCAGCCAACTCGTTCGCAAAAGCCCTGACCTCATCGTGAGAGGGCATGGCCCCCGCTCCCAGGCGGTTTCTGGAACTCCCCAGAGCCATCCACGCCTTTGCCTCCACATAATCAGGCTCGCCTCGTTCAATCAGTCGGGCGTAATCGCCTGCATTGCTCATGTTGAGTCCCCTCGCCAGCGTCATGCGCAAAACAGTTCTACGCCCCTTGAGTTCCTTCAACGCGGCCAGCGAAGCCAAGAATTCATCCCACCCTTTTGCGGAGCCAGTTACCCGCCGAAAGCTTTTTTCGTCAAAAAAAGTGAGGGAGAGGTAAAGCTGGGTTGGAAGAACGCCCTCGTCCGCGAGGCGCTCGATGCTTTCTGGGTGCGCGCCGTTGGATACGAGGAACGAAGTCATTCCCCTGCTCCGGATTTCTTTAATCAATTCCGGCAGTTTCGGATAAAGAGTTCCTTCGCCCATGAGGGAAATCGCCGCGTGCCTGGGTTCCTGGGCCTCGAGCCACCTTGCCTGGTTTGTTTTGGGATTGCCTGGAAAACCGTTCAAGAGCTTTCTCTGCGCCTCGACTGCCTCGTCCAAAACGGTTTTCGGGTCATCGGCTGGACCCCTCCACTCCTTCAAGAAATCGTTTGTTCTCCAGCAGTGCACGCACTTGTAGTCGCAGAACTGCATTGACACGCTCAGTTGAAGGCACTGCCACGAAGAGATTCCATAGAAGCGGTTCTTGTAGCACGCTTCTCCGCCCAAGAGGCTCTTTTTGCACCACAAGCAAATCTTTACCGCCGAGTGCCTGTTTGGGCCCACGAAAACATAGCCTGCCCTGCGGAACCTGGAAAAATAATCCGGAGAAAACAAGGCTTCCATGAAGAAAAAGCGGCCGCGAAGTATTTATTCCAATTGCCTGAGTCCCGCTTTATTTGCTGGCTTCCTCTGGCGCCTGGCCCACGGGTATTTCCACGAACCTCACGCTCTCCCCGTCAGTCGTGTAGATGACTCGAATGACTCCGGAAACGAGTTGAGCGTCGTTAAGTTTGTCCATGAAAGCCAGGGTCGCGTCCTCCTTCACTCCAACCGCTCCCTCGAACACGGCGTCCACTGGATTAAAGCCCTCCTTCTTGAGGGCCTCGATGACCTTGAGTACCTCGTCCTTTATCTTCAACCAAACCACCCAATTCGTCAAACACGCCCTGTTTATAATACTTATTCAAAAACCCGTCTGCCGCGAAACTTTTTAAATCCTTTAAACCTTATCGTGGTGGTTTTCATGGTCAAGTACGCGATTGCAAAACAGCTCGCCGGAAAAAGAATCATAACAACCGACGGCGAGGAGCTTGGAAGAGTCATTGACCTCTACGTTAACGAGCTCACTGGAAAAATCGAGTCGGTGCTCATAGAGCCGAACCCGGATTCTTCGCTTGCCGCGAGGGCCAAGCAGGAGGGAGGCGGCCTGATAACTGTTCCCTACAGCGCTGTCCTTGACGTGAAGGACGTGATGGTCATCGACAGGCGGGGACTCACCGCATAAGAACCCCGCGCAGAACCGCGGGCACCAGTGGACTTTTTAACCACTCTTGTTTTCTCGCTTTCATGGTGTGGAGCGAGTCCCTGGTCATAGACGCTGTTCTCCTACTTGCTGCAATCATTTTCATTTACCTCACGTACAACGCCTCGGTGAGGCTTACAAGGCAAAAGGTTGTTTCCCGCGAGTGGGTCTTCGCCCTCAGGACTGTCACGCTCGGGGAATGCATTGTCCTCATCTACGCGATCGTGGACATTCCTTGGACGATAATTATTCTGTATTTTCCGGACCTCGTGGGCTTCGGGGTTTTCAAGTACCTCTTCATCTACGCCATTCTTTCAACCATCATCGTAGTCCCAGCAGTCAACCAGATTCTCCGCGTCCCATTCGCCCAGCGCGAGCGCGAGAGGAACTTGCTGCTGGAGGAGAGGAACGACTTGCTCCAGGAACTGAAGATAGTGACTTCAAAGTTCTTGAAGAAAGAGATTTCGGAAAAAGTATTCTCAGATATTTCAAAGGACTTGGAGGCGAAAATCGTTACAGTCGAAGCAAAGCTTGAAAAACTGAGGCTGGCCACAGAGCCAAGGGGCCTCAGGGAACTGTTCACACAATAATTTTTTATTCCAGGACAGTGTGGGAAAGGCATGGCTGCGAAAGAGGTTGTCGACTACGCCGCCCAGAATCTTGCCAAAGGCTATTCAGTGGAGGAAATAAAAGCAGCCCTCTTGGCCGGAGGCTGGGATGAAAAAGAGGCGGACGAGGCCATCGCGCTGGCACAGAAACAGGCGCCGGCAAAACCCGTGCCTGCGGCGCCCGGCGCTCCCGCAGCTGGAGCGAAGAAGAAGTCCCGCAAACTGGTTGTAGTGCTGGTTTTACTACTGGTCATCGCGGCAATCGGGGCGGCTGTTTATTTGAAACTCATTGACTTAAACGAGGTTCCGGTGATAAGGGACTTGCTTGCTACTCCAACGCCGGCTGTCGAGGAAATTATTGTTGAATGACTTCAGATGTCTACGGCGAGGCCTGTTTTCGTTGGCTTCGCGCGGAATTTCTTGAGCGCTTCCTCGAACTGTTCGGTTTTTTCCTTGGCCTTCAACTTCTTGACAGCGGCAAGGATATCCTCGACGACGTCATATTTCGCATAGATAGCTTCGGCCTTTTCCCTCGCAGCCTTCTCCCTTTCCCTGAACTCCTTTAACGCTGCTTCCTGTTGTTGGAGCGCATGGCGCAGCCTTCGGAGACGCTCGCTTTCCACGACAGGCACAGGCAGGGCGTGATGGTATTCGTCAAGGACCTCGTTGAATGAAGCGGATTGTCTTTCTTCGAGTCCCTGGCCCTCGAGTTTTTTGAGCGGGAACGGGGAGAACGCAGCTGGTTTCCCGTCCCTGAGGTAGAGGACTGGTTGTTTTTTGTCCGCCAGGCCTGCAATGGAGTCGACGAGTTTTTGGACTTCTCCTCCACCCAACTCGCTTATCTCCTTTTCCCGCTTCACTTCTGCGCGCGCGCACGCTTCCTCGAGGTAAAACGGGGAAAGGTTTATTGCTTTAGAAAGCGCGGAAATGACCCTTCCCTTCAAGCCCACGAGGTTCTCTGGCTTTATTGCGCGAAAGTCTTTTTTCTCCACTGGCGGGGGGAAATATTTTTCTTTCGGGGCCAGTCTGCGAGCAGCGTATTCGGCTCGCTCAAGGACTTGGAGGATGATTTCCTTTTCGTCGCACAAAACAACATTTCCTCCCCCGAACATTTCGAAGACCAGGCGGTATTGTTTTTCTTTTTTCAGCGAAAGGGCGAATATCCTGTCGAAGTTAATGTGTTCTATGCTGGTCAGCACGGAGTTCTCGAGGGTTCTCCTGAGCGCAGCGGCGAAGTGCGGGGGGCGGGCCGGCGGCTCCTCCAAATACTTGGTCAAATGCGCTCTTTTTCCAGGCGCGGCGAGGAGGTTGTATTCGGTTCCGTGCTTGTTGAACTTGAAGCGAAAGAAATTGTTTGATTGATAGATTTTGTTCAGCCTTGCTCCAGCAAGTTCCTTGATTTCCTCGAGCGCATAGTGGTAGTCGAGGTTGCTCATTTCCTGCATGAAAACTGATGGATTGAAGGAGGCTTTTTAAGCATCGGGCGAGTGGTGGAACCATGGTTGTTCCAGTTGTTGAATTGATGGGAGTGGAAAAATCCTACTGGATGGGCGGTATTGAAGTGAAGGCTCTTCGCGGAATAAATCTGAAGATAAACCAAGGCGAATTCGTTGCAGTCACTGGCCCAAGCGGGTCCGGAAAGTCGACGCTCATGCACATCATTGGCTGTCTCGACGCGCCCACCAGAGGAAAACTTTTTCTGGACGGCGAGGACGTCTCCGGCCTCGGGGAAAGCGAGCTGGCGGCCATCCGCGGGAAAAAAATGGGTTTTGTTTTCCAAGCATTCAACCTCGTCCCTGCCCTGAGCGCGCTTGATAACGTGCAGCTCCCGCTCGTCTTTCAGGGAGTCCCGGCCGCCAAAAGACTTGAGACGGCGAGGAAACTGCTTGAGGAAATGGGTCTTGAAAAAAGGATGGGCCACCGGCCAAGCGAGTTGAGTGGCGGAGAACAACAGCGCGTGGCCATTGCAAGGGCCCTTGTCACTGACCCCCAAGTGATTCTTGCGGACGAGCCGACTGGAAACCTGGACACGAGGACAGGCGACAACATTATGCGGGTCATAAGCGAGCTCCACGACGAAAGGAATAAAACCATAGTGATAGTGACGCATGAAATCGTGGTGGCCAAGTTCGCAGAGCGAATCATTCGCGTGAGGGACGGCGTGGTCGTAGAGGACCGCGCCGACCACGAGACCAGGAGAGTGGTGTCTTGAAAAAAACCGTTTTTTTGCTGACTGCCGCACTGCTTTGGTTTTCTGCCTGGGCCGAGACCATCGCGGGTTCGCTCAAGATATATTCCGAACCGGTTTACGCAACGCCGTTTCCAGCAGAGCCGGGCAAGTATTTCGAAATCTGGTTGAAGATACAGAACACTGGCTTCACGGTCAACGACGCTTACTGCGAAATCCTGGCAAAATATCCTTTTTCTCTCGACGCAGGCGAGGTCCCGGAAAAACAGTTGGGCCAAATTGTCCGCGAAGGATACGCGTACGCGAGGTACAGAATCAGGGTCGCTTCTGACGCGGTCCAGGGAAGCAATGAATTGTCAGTAAGGTGTAGGACCGACGCCAACCCGGCATGGGTCAACGCCACGCTGGCAATTCCGGTGAAGACCGCGCAGCCCACGCTGAACATTCAAGGCTTCACCATCGAGCCCCGCGAGGTCAGGCCCGGGAACGGGATGAAAGCGACGATGTCTGTGAAGAACAACGCCCCGAACGCCTTGAAGGACATAGTTGTAAAAATTGATTTAACGGCAGACGCGCCCCTGGCTCCCGTGGGCGGGGGCACGGAAAGGCGCGTGGCGTCGCTGGCTCCTGGCGGGGTAGCCGAAGTCGTGTTCGAAGCAATTGTGCTCCCGGATGCCGCGCCCAAGATATACAGGATTCCAGTGAAAATCAGTTACGGCGACGAGCTGGGCGGCGCTTACTCCAAGGAGGAGTTGTTGAGCGTCGTGGTGTCCGACTCGCCGCGCATAACCGTTGGCTTGGAGAGCACCACCATAATCCGGTCCGGGTCCCAGGGAAAAGTGACTCTCAAGATAGTGAACGGCGGACTAGCTGAAGCAAAGTTCCTGCGCGTGACAATACCCGAGGCAAATGGTTTTGAAACGCTTTCTCCGCACGAAGCATACATAGGCACCCTCAATTCCGACGACTATGAAACAGCGGAGTTCGCCTTGTTCGTCAACCAAACCGAGGCAAAAAGCATTCTGCTGCCTGTCGAAATAGAGTTCGTGGACGCCCTTAACAGGGAGGTTTCGCAGACTGCTGCCGTACATATTCGCTTGTACTCAGAGGAAGAGATTTCTGCCATGGGCCTGGAGCAAAAGGCCGGGCTCAGCGTCTTCGTCGTGGTCGTTGTGGTCGCGGTCGCGGCTTACCTGGCTTACCGGGGCTACCAGCGTTTCAGGAAAAAGTGATTTGGTGAACACCGAGTACTTCAGGCTTGCGTTCGTTCACCTCCGCCACCGCCCGACCCGCACGTTCCTCACGCTCATAGGCATCTTCATCGGCATCGCTGCCGTCGTGGCGCTCGTCTCGCTGGGCCGGGGCCTCCAAGAGGCGATCGACGAGCAGTTCAGGGCACTGGGCACGGACAAGCTCATGATAATGCCTGGCGCGCAAGCCATCGGCTTCGCAGGCGCTGCGCTGGCCCCGGTTGAACTGACGGACGAGGACGTGGAGACGGTGAGGAGAACCGAGGGCATCGACTTGGCTGCGCCCATGATAACCAAGGTCTCGCTCATCGGCTTCGGCCGCGAGAACAAGGGCACTTTCGTGATAGGCATTCCCCTCGACCCCAAGTCGAGGAAGATTATTGAGGAAATGTCTTCGATCAGAATAGCCCGCGGCAGGTGGCTCAGGGAAGGCGACAGGTACAGGGTGGTAGTCGGCTATCTTTTGGCGAAAGAAAAAGGTTTTTTCGCCAAACCAGTGAAGGTCGGGGACAAGATAATAATCCAGAAAAAAGAGTTTCAGGTCATCGGCGCCCTGGAGAGCGTCGGAAACCCGCAGGACGACGAGCAGGTGTACATTCCCATTGAAATCGCTAAGGAAATCTTTGACACCAGCGGCTACTTCCTCATATACGCGCAGACGAGGCCTGGCTTGGACACGGCGAAGGTCGCGGAGGCCGTGAAAAAAGAGTTGCGCAGGGCGCACGGCGTGAAAGAGGGCCAGGAGGACTTTACTGTCCAGACCCTCGAGCAGCTGAGGAGCACGTTCATGAGCCTCTTCTTCATCGTGCAGGTGATCGTGGTGGGCATCGCCGGCATATCGCTCCTCGTCGGCGGCATCGGAATAATGAACACCATGTACGCCGCGGTTCTTGAAAGAACGAGGGAAATCGGGATAATGAAGGCCGTGGGGGCCAGGAACGGCGACGTGCTATTGATTTTCCTCATCGAATCCGGCCTGCTCGGACTCGTGGGCGGGGCGATAGGAGTCGGCATCGGCGTGGCGCTGAGCAAGGCAGTGGAATACGCGGCCGCCCAAGCGCTTCGGGCGCAGATGCTCCGCGCATGGATAACGCCCGAACTCATTCTGGGGACACTCTTGTTTTCCTTCCTGGTCGGCGCGGTCTCGGGAGCGCTTCCTGCGAGGCAGGCCGCGCTCCTCAAGCCCGTCGAGGCTCTGAGGTACGAGTGATGGCCGGCGGTCGAAGACCGGGTCGCAATGTTTTTATTTGCTTCACTGGTTTCTGGTTTCCAGTGGTCTGGTTGAGGACGTTGAAGGAGACGAAGTCGCTTTGTCCCAAGTGTCGTTCAATCATTCCGGCCCGCGTCTTCGAAGAAGACGGTAGAGTGCTGATAGAAAAAAAGTGCGAAAAACACGGGGCGGTCAATGACGTTTACTGGGGAGACTCCGCCATGTACGAGCGCGCGAGCAGGTTCGGAGTCGAGGGAAGGGGGGTCGAGAACCCGAACGTGGACAAAAAAGGACAATACTGTCCCTTTGAATGCGGGCTTTGCAGAAGACACAAGACCCACACTGGCTTGGGGAACATCGTGCTCACGAACCGCTGTGACCTGGCGTGTTGGTACTGTTTCTTTTACCAGAAAGAGGGCGACCCCCTCTACGAGCCGTCGCTTGAAGAGATTCGGGGAATGCTGCGCAACCTGAGGAACGAGAAGCCAATCGGGTGCACGGCGGTCCAGCTGAGCGTGGACGCTGATGAACGCATTCTGCTTCAATCACCCGAGGGACTGATTGTCTCCGGGAGAATAGGCGACTTCGTGGACAAGATGATGAACAAAAATGGGTGCAGAAAATTTCTTGACCCGATCCCGCACGAAGCAGGCACGGCAAGCGGCTGGCGCGTCCTGAGCATTGACGAAAAACTCGAGCCGGTGTTCAAACCCATTTATTCAATCATCAGACACGACAATGACCGCGAGTTGTTCGAAATCGAGACCGACTGCGGATGGAAAATTCGCACAACTGGTTCTCACAGCGTGTTCGTACTGGACGAAGAAGCCAGAATGTCTCCGAAGCAGGTCAGCGAACTGAAGAAAAACGATGTGTTAGTGGGTGCGCTCGCGGTTCCCGAAAGCGCGCAGCACTTGAGGGAAGTTGACCTCCTTTCGCTGGTGGTTGAAGAGGCGCGCGAGAATACCTCTCTTTTGGACAAGATAAGAGTGTGTGGTTTTGGAAAGGAGGAACTAAAAAGTTATGAAAAGGAGTCCGGAATAAAAATTAACCAGGGTTCAGTGAGCCTCAGGCAGTATCTGCTGAGCAGGACGAGGAAAGGCTCGCATCTGAAGTACTTCAATTCCAAAAAAGGAAAGGAACTCCCGTTCAACATTCCCGTAACGCCCGAATTGTGCCGGCTCCTCGGATATTACGTGGGCGAAGGGAGCCTTTACCGCTCCGGCGTGATATTCAGTTTCGGTGCAAGCGAAAAAGAGACCATCGCCGACTTCCTTCAGTGCATGAAAAAAGTGTTTGGAGAAATAAATCTGAGGCGGAGGAGCGATTGGGGCACAGCAGTTCAGTTCTACACCGAAGGTTATCTCTATAAACTGTTCTTCAAACTCCTTGGAGCCGGCGAGCGAGCAGATGAAAAGAAAGTACCTTGGCTTGTGTATAATGTCTCAAAAGACTTGAAAAAAGAGTTTCTCAGGGCCTACTTCAAGTGCGACGGAAACGTGAAGATGCGGAGAACTGGTTTTGAAATAAACCACAACACAGTCAGCAAAGAACTGGCTGCGGACCTGGTGTTGTTGCACGCTCAACTTGGCATAACGTCCAAAATCGAGGAAAGCGTTTCGAAGCCGCACACCGTGAGGAAGACGGGCCAGTTTATTTCAAGACCCTCTATGAAGTACCGCGTGGTCATCGGGGATAAAACCGAGTTGGAGAAATCACTGTGGTATCTGGATGAAGAGGAAAGAAAAATTTTTGGAAAATATGTTTTCTCCAGAGAACGGCATGCGCCGAGTTTTCAGCGAATACCCTTCATCCGCTCAGTGTGGGAATTGACGATGGCCAGGACTAACAATAGTCGAATCAATTGTTTGATTGATAGAATCAGGCGCGACAAATCCGTTTCCAAAACAAATTTGGCTGAAATAACTGACGCACTCAGGATGGAAGGAAAGGCTTTCGATGATGGACTCAACGATTTTTCCCACAGCAACCTTGGAGTATTCAGAATAAGAATGATAAGGAAAGTGAAGCCAGCGTCAAAACATGTTTATGACTTGAGTGTTCCGGGACCACAGGCTTTCTTTGCCGGACTCGGTCCACTACTGGCCCACAACACCGGAGGCGAGCCGTGCATGCGCGAGGACCTGGTTGAAATAATTGAAATGGCGAGGGAAGAGGGTTTTGAACACATTCAATTGAATACGAACGGCACAAGGCTTTCAAAAGACCTTACACTAGCGAAGAGAGTGAAGGAAGCCGGGTGCAACACGCTTTACCTGAGTTTTGACGGGGTAACGGCGAAAACGAACCCGAAAAATCATAAAACAATTCCAGGGGTTTTGGAAAACGCGAGGAAGGCCGGGCTCGGGGTCGTGCTCGTACCCACACTCATTAAGGGGGTGAATGACCACGAGATAGGCGCCATCGTCAGATTCGCTGCAAAAAACGTTGACGTGGTGCGCTCCGTGAACTTCCAGCCAGTTTCCATTGTGGGAAGGGTTCCGAGTAAGCAGCGGGAGAAAATGCGGATAACCATTCCGGACGCGGTGAAGGACATGGAGGAACAGACAGGCGGCGAAATCACGAGGAACGACTTTTATCCGGTTCCGTGCACCAGCGCGGTCAGTAACCTGGCCGAAGCTTTTTCTGGAAGGCCCCAGTACGAGTTCTCGATTCACTTCGCGTGCGGAATGGGCACTTACGTTTTCGTGGGCGAGGACGGAAGGCTTGTTCCGATAACGAGGTTCGTCGCGGTGGACGAGTTCTTCGACCGCGTCCAAGACATTGCCGAGGAAGTGAAGAACGGCGGGAACAAGACGGTTGCGAAACTCAAGCTGCTCTGGAACCTGAGGAAATTGACTAAAAAAAGCGAGGCGCCGAAGGAAATGAACCTGACCAGGATTCTCTTCAACGCGCTCGTGAAACACGATTACAGGGAACTCGGGGAATTCCACAAGCACTTCCTTTTCATTGGAATGATGCACTTCATGGACTTGTATAATTATGACGTCGAGAGGGTCGAGAGGTGCAGCATCCACTACGCCACGCCCGACGGGAGGATAATTCCCTTCTGCGCCTTCAACGTCCTTCCCGAAATCTACAGGGACGCGATTCAAAAGAAGTACAGCAGACCAGCGGCATCAGTGCTGCCGGCTTAGTTGCTTTCCCTGACTATCCTGAGGGGAATCGTGTTTTTTTCGAACTCGATGCGCGCGAGCTCGACCGCGCTCACCACTTTCTTCGGCAGATTCACCGTCGGAGGAGCCCCCATCGCCAGCTGAAGCGCCCTGGCCCCAATCAGCCGGGCTTTCTCGTACTTGGTCAACTCGGTTTTTGCCACGCAAATCACCCCACCAGGGCACCGGCCACTTTTATCATCGAAGGCCTCTTTGCGACAATTTTTGAAACAATTGGCTTGTAGTCGCCTGAAAGAATTTTCCCCAAGTCCCTTGAATCAAGTAAACCGAAAACCGCGTTCAAATCATTGTCCGAAAGCTTTTCGAGCACTTTCCTGAAACGCAGGCGCTTTTCAAGCTTTGCTCCCTCCTTCTCCCGCCATTCCCTCTCGTATTCTGAAAGGATTTTTTCAGAAAAATCATTCCTCTCCATGGCCTTTGCGGCTACTCCGGCGGCGATTCTGGCAGCCCTCATCGCCAAAGCAATTCCTCCACCGTGCACTGGGTCAACTTGGTGAGCTGCAGTGCCGATTGTCATGAAATTGTTTTTAACCATTTTCTTCACCGGCGCGCCCACGCTTATGATGCCGGCCTTAACTTCAACCGGCTCCGCCCCTTTCATTCTTGGATTGTTTTTTATCCACTCGTCCAAGCACTTTTTCGGGTCTGCTCCAGTGGCTCCGCCCACTCCGATGCCGACATTGGCCACGTCCCTTCCCTTGGGAAATACCCACACGTAACCGCGCTTGGCGAATGAACCGAAATAGATTTCTATTAACGGCTCGCACTCCACGTTCACCATTTCATACTCGTAACAAGTGTCCACGTCGTAAAGCGTTGCCAGCGCATCTATGCCAGCCTCCCTGGCCAGTTTTGCCTCCATTCCCTCGGCTGACACGACGAGCGGTGCCCTGAACTCGGTTTCTTCCCCTGAAGAGACTGCTTTGATTCCAGCGATTCCCCCCTTCTCCTTCACTAAACCCGTTGCCATGGTTTTGGGCAGAATGTGGGCGCCTTTTCTTGCAGCGTGGACCGCCAGTGTTTTGTCGAATATTTTTCTTTCAAGAACATATCCCTTGGTCTCGGGAGTGGCAAGCTTCAACGACTTTCCGTTCGGGGAAAAAACCAGCGCGCCGTCGATGTGGGCTGCTATGCACGCGGGCGTCAAAGGGGGCTTGGGTTCCTCGGAGAAGTGAGCTGTCAGCCCCTCGCCGCACCTGACTGGAGAACCGATTTCCTTCTTCTTGTCAACCACGAGGACGTTCATTCCAAGCGAAGCCGCTTCTGCTGCGAACGTTGTTCCAGCAGGGCCAGCGCCCACAACTATCGCGTCATAGTCCATTTCATCGCCTTTCTTCAATCAAATAGGCAGAAGCTTTCCATACGACATCAGGAAAGTAACTGCAACGCAAGCAACCAGAATCAACACAATCACCAACTGGGCCGCCTGTCCTCCCTCTTCTGGTTTTGGCGTAGCAATTGCCAGTAATGCGATTACCGGAATAATGATGGCTGAAGTGAACCACGCGACCCATTTTGGAAGAAAAACTTTTTTTCATTCTACTCACTTCGGCAGAGCCAGCGCCTTGACCGGACACGCCTTGACGCATATCCCGCAGTCCGTGCACTTTTTCTCGTCCACGATTATCTTTACTTCGTTGAGCGTGAGCGCCAGGAAAGGGCACACGGCCACGCATCCCGCGCAGTAAACACATTTCGAGCCATCCACCCTTACGGCCATGAGTAACACCACAGTCTGCCAAAAAAACAGCACCATAATTGAGTTCAGTGGATTTAAAAAATTAATCAAACTGGGTGAATTCTTCGTTGTTGAATTCGAACACGTTCCTCACAAAGCGCCTGCCGTCGAAAGTGAACTGGGCGAGGATCTGGGGAAGGGATCCTTTAAAGGTTTCGAACGGAGTGTTTTGGAACGGGTCGAGTACGTATTCGTCGCGGCCGAATGAGAAGATTACTACCGGATGACTTAAACCGCCTTCCAAGGCGATTACGCGCACCTTCGCATTCAACCCGATTGCGTGGAGCAGGGAGCACAAAAAGATTGCCCTGTCGAACGCGTCGGCTGCCCCGAGCTCCATGATGTCGCTGGGCGACAGCCAGTAAGTGACGCTTAGGTTGGCGTGAACAGGCCTCAGGGACTGGGTGAACTTGTAAGCTGTTTCGGCCAGGGTGAGTATGTCCGACCCCGGGGAGGACTCGATGATTTTCTCCTTAACCCTCGCGACGACTTCGTCTCCCTTGTTTATGAGGGCCTTTAGCTGGGGAACTGTTTTTTCCTCGCCTGAATTGATTAAGGCCGCGTATTTCTCTATTATTTTCCTGTAAACAGCCAGCTTTGTCTTGTAGGGAGTGACGTCCTCGCACACCGCCTCCTTTTCCTCCTCCTTCCTCTCCGGCATCCGCCTTATCTTGAGGAATGGAAAAATCGTTTCAAGCGCCACAGGCCACGCCCTCCGTCAATTAAATAATCCTTGTTTCTTGAATTAAAGAATATTGTTTCAGGCTTTCGGGTGTTTTTCGTGGAAATAAGTTTCCTCGGCGGGGCCAGGGAGGTTGGAAGAAGCTGCGTGCTCGTGGAAGGCATTCAGAACACCCTGCTGGACTGCGGAATAAAACTGAATGAAACCGAGGAATACCCGCTCATTGAAAAAAGCACCGTCCGGAGGCTGGATAGGGTAGTTGTCTCCCACGCCCACCTCGACCACTCCGCTTATGCCCCAGCACTCTACGCCTCAGGATACCGCGGCCAAGTGGTTCTCACCAAGCCCACGCGCGACCTCATGCAATTGCTCCTTGCTGATTACTTGCGCTTGAACAAAAAATTCTCTCCGTACTCCGAGCAGGATGTTGAAAGGTTGCTGAAGCGCACCCAGATACTCGAGTGCGGGGAATGGTCTGAAAAAGGAAGGGGGCCCGTTCGTTTGCAGGAGGCCGGACACATTCTCGGCAGCGCGATGACCGAGTTGAGGGACGAGAAAAAAATGTTGTACACTAGCGACATTAACACGCGTTCCTCGAGGCTGCTGGAGGGGGCCACGAAGGGGCTTGAGGCAGAGGTTCTTGTTATCGAAAGCACTTACGGCGGCAAGCGGGACAGGCACGCCTCGTCAAAGGAGGCGGGACAGGTTCTGGTCAAGTCAATCCGCGAGAGCCTCGACAGGGGAGGAAAAGTCATTATTCCAACATTCGCCATCGGCCGGGGACAAGAAATACTGTTCACGCTTGAAAGCTACATTCGCTCGGGCGCGCTGCCCAGGGTCCCGATTTTTTTGGACGGCATGATAAACAAGGCCCTCAGAATCTATCGCCACAACGCGGTTTACTTGAAGAAGGAAATCCAGCGGAGAATCCTCACTTCCGAGGACGACCCGTTCAAGAGCCCCTACTACCTTGTTCCAGCCACGAGGGACAGGAGCGACGTTTTTGAACAAGAGAAAGCAATTGTTCTCGCCACGAGCGGGATGCTCAACGGCGGGCCAGTGCTCACCTACCTGGAGCACTTGGCTGGCGACAGGAGGAACAAAATCATTCTCGTGGGCTACCAGGCAGAGGGAACGAGGGGAAGGGCATTGCTTGAAGGCGCAAAGGAACTCGAACTGGATGGCAGGATGGTTGAAATAAGACTGAAGGTGGACCAAGCGCCGTTTTCAGGGCATTCGGACTACCAGGAACTCCTCCAGTTTACAAAGAGCGTGAAGGGGCTTAAAACGGTTTTCGTGGTCCACGGGGAGGAGAGAAAGCCATTCGAGCTCGCTGAAGGGATTGAGGACGCGTTCAAGCAGAGGGTCGACGTTATTGTGCCTGAACTCGGGGAAACTGTTAGAATATGATGGTGGCGGGATGGAAAAAAATTTCAGGGCCTTCGAAAAAGCCGCCCGCGAGGCGGGCGCCGAGTGCCTCGAGTCAAGAAAACCGCTTGTAGTCAATCACTTCGACGCCGATGGCCTTGCCGCAGGAGCCATTGCGTGTAGGGCGTTCAAGGAAAGTGGAGTGGTTTTTTTTGAAGAAACCGTTTCCAGGACAGGCGTTTTCAAGAAATGGAGTGGTTTCAGGGAAATCGTTTTCTGCGACCTCGGCGGGGTGGCGGAAAAAGCTGGAAGACTTTATCCAGACAAAAAAATATTCGTTTTCGACCACCATCCTCCTGAAAAGCCTTTGAGTGATTTGCCTGAAAACGTTACTGCAGTCAACCCCCACTACCATGGAATTGACGGCGCGAGCGAATGCAGTTCCTCGACAACAACCTATTTCTCGTTCGGAACCGGGGTCGAGCTGGCCGTGGCCGGAGCAGTCGGGGACACCCAGGACTTCGGCCCGGGCGGGAGCCTGATGGGATTGAACAAAAAAGCCGTGCTGGAAGGTGCAAGGAAGGGACTCGTCAGGATAGGAAAAGACTTAAGGCTAGCGGGCAGGTCTTGGAAGCCGTTGGATGAATTGCTTTCAGAAGCCATAACGCCGTTCCTGCCCGGCCTCACAGGAGACGGGGAATCGGCAGGGCGTTTTCTCGAAGAAAACGGTTTCGGAAAAAAAATGATTTACAACGATTTGCAGCACTCGGAGAAGGAAAGGCTCCTCCGCGCCCTCGCCAGTCACAGTAAAAAGGGCTTGAGCAAGCCTTTGGCCGAGCTGGCTGGAGAGGTTTACTTTTTTCCACGCGAGAGAGAAAAAATGCTGGGCGACGCAATCGAGTACGCCGCTTTGTTGAACGCGTGCGGCAGGGAAGGAAAAGGAGGGCTGGGCATTCAGGTTGGCTTGGGAAACACTAGTGCGCTGGAAGAGGCAAAAAAAACACTGGTTGTCCATGAAAAAAATCTTTTGAAAGGCTTTTTGTTCGCAAGGGAAAAAGCGCTGAGTGCGGGAAAATTCTTTTTCATAGACGGGCGGAGAAAAATAAAGGAATCGGTTCTGGGAAGCGTTGCCGGCGCTTTCCTCGCCTCAGGGCTATCTGGCTCGAAGCCGGTGCTCGCGTTCGCTTCTGGCCCGAGAAAAACCAAGGTCTCAGCCAGGGCGGGAAAGGAATCCGGCGTTGACTTGGGAAAAGCTCTTGCTGAAGCTGCAAAGACTGTCGGCGGGTCAGGAGGGGGCCATGCTGTCGCGGCCGGGGCAACGATTCCAAGGGGAAGAGAGAAGGAGTTTGTGGCTGTTTTTTCACTCTCCCTGCCCCGGTGACTCGCTGTGCTACTGGTATTTTATTTCCCCTTCCCACCCCAACGCACGCATA
>FWPU01005863.1_pt1 | contig 25699 bp, 27 predicted proteins | sample 2228361 | NCBI WGS metagenome assembly FWPU01 (sample SAMEA103939777, study PRJEB20133) | metagenome | reverse complement strand
CGCTGTTGCCCGCGCTGGTGCGGGCGGCGCTGTTGTGGTGGGTGGCCGTGCAGCTTATCCGCTGGCGCCGGACAGGCGGGGGTGTACCGCAGATTGCGCGGACGATGACGGTGCGGTTCCCGGCGTTCGAACGATTTGCGCTTGAGCTGGGGGCGTTGCGGCTGAACGCTATGGGCCCGGGGTAGTGCCCGGTTCATCGGGGGCGAGGATTTCGGAGCCGTTTTCGGCCGGGCGGCCTTCGCGGCGGAGGAGGTAGTCATCGAGGATGACGCGCCCGGCGGCAGCGGCGGGGAGGGCGAGGAGGACGCCGACGATGCCCATGAGCTCGGCACCGGCGAGGACGGCGAGGAGCACGACGATGGCGGGGAGGTTGAGCGTCTGGCCGTAGATGCGGGGGACGAGGAGACGGTCTTCGAACTGCTGATAGATGAGGAGGGCGACGAGGACGATGAGGGCCTGGGTGGTGGATTCCTGGAAGGCAGCGACGGTGGCGGGGACGACGGCGATGAAGGCGCCGACGAGGGGGATGATATCGGCAAAGGCGGCGAGGACGCCAAAGGCGACGGCGTTGGGGACATCGGCCAGGAGGAGGACGACCATGGTGTAGACGCCGATGATGAGGGAGGTGATGAGCTGACCGCGGACGTAGCCACCGACGACCCGCTCGAGGGCGTGGAGGAAGCGGCGCGCATCGGGTTGGCGCTCGGGTGGGATGAAGCGGAAGAGGAAGGCGCGCAGGCGTGGGGCTTCGACGAGGAGGTAGGCGGTGATGACGGCGATGGTGAGGCCAGTGACGATGCCAACGAGGACGCGCTGGCCGTAATCGACGACCTGGCTGCCGGAGATGAGGCGATTCCAGTTGATCTTTTCGGCGCGCTCGGGGAGATCCCAGTTGGCGGTGTTGAAGCCGAAATCGGAGGCGAGTCGCTCGACATCGGCGGCGTAGGTGGGGAGGTTATCGCGCAAGTCGCGGAACTCTTCGACGACGGCGGGGGCGACGATGGCGACCATGGCGCCGAGGACGACGAGGACGGCGAGGAGGACGGCGAGAACCGCGAGCACACGGTTGATGCCGCGGCGGACCATCCATTCGATGTAGGGGAGGAGGGCAGCCATGAAGATGAAGGAGGTGGTGATGATGAGGAGGAGCGGCCAAAGCTGGGAGACGAACCAGAGGCCGGCGATGATGCCGGCGATCGCGAGGATGCCACGGAGGGAGAGTTCGAGCCGGATCATGGGTGCCGCCGGGGGGTTCGGGTAGGGTAGGATGCGGGCAGGTGCTCGCAACGCGCAATGCGGGCAGCCGGGGAGGTGCCACGGTGTATCGTTCCATTGAGGCGTTCTTGCGGTATTTCGAGGGGGTGCACCGGCGGGCACTGCGGGACATTGGCGCATTGCCGCCGGAGGCGGACGGCTGGCGGCCGGCGACGGGCGAGGGGGAGCGGGCGTGGAGCATCAACAAGCTGGTGGGGCACATGGCTGGCTCGCGGTTGTACTTTGCGAGCGCCTACCTTGGCCGGGGCTGGATCAGCCCGCCGCCACCGGATGTCGGCAGGCGGGAGCGGTGGCTGCCGGCGCTGGAGGAGAGCTTCGAACAGTTCTGCGGGCTGGTGCGGGGGACGCCGGACTCATGGCTGGAGCGGAAGATCGCGATGATCGACGGGCAGGGTGAGCTTTCGGGCTGGCGGATCCTGGCGATGATGACGGAGCACGAAATCCACCACCGGAGCCAGATCGATACGTACGCGGGGCTGAACGGCTGGGAGGTGCCGCAGATTTACAACCGGGCAGCGGAGGAGATCGGTGCGCTGCAGGCGGCGGAGCGGGCGAAGCACGGGCTGAGCGGCGAGGGGCACGCGCTGTAGGAAAGGGCCGGCGGGGCCCCAAGAAGGGGGACCCCGCCGGCTGGGGCTGGGTGGGCTGCGAGGGTCAGTCGCTGGAGAAGGGGAGGTCGCCTTCGACGCGGCGGCCCTGGGTTTGGTGGAAGCGGGCGATGCGCTCGGGCTCGGGCTCGTGGACGGTGGTAGTCTTGGTGCCGCGCACCATGGCGATGCGGCCGGTGCGGGAGAGTTCGCGGATGCCGTAGGGCTCGCACATTTTGATGAGGCCGTCGATTTTGTCTTCGTCGCCGACGACCTGGAGGATGATGGAGTTGGTGGCGATGTCGACGACGTCGGCGCGGAAGACGTTGGCGATATCGAGGAGCTCGTGGCGATTGAGGTTGTTGCAGCGGACCTTAATCATGGCGAGCTCGCGGGCGACGATGTCTTCGTTGCTGAGGTCGCTGACTTTGATGACGTCGATGAGCTTGTAGAGCTGTTTTTCGACCTGTTCGATGGGGGCGCTATCGCCATCGACGACGATGGTCATGCGGCTGAGGCCGGGCATTTCGGAGTGGCCGACGGTGAGGGATTCGATGTTGAAGCCGCGGCGGCGGAAGAGGCTGGCGACGCGCATGAGGACGCCGGGCTTATCTTCGACGATGGCGACGACGGTGTGGTGGTTGGCGCGCTTGCGGGGATGGTGGCCGTTGGTGGAGGGGTTCACCGGGCGAGCTCCTCGGCGGGGGCTTCGATGGTCTCGGAGAGGGCGGCGCCGGCGGGCACCATGGGCCAGACGTTTTCCTCCTGGTCGATCATGAAGTCGATGAGGATGGGGCCGCGGTGGGCGCGCGCTTCGCGGATGGCTGGAGCGACTTCGGCCTTGGTTTCGACGCGGATGGCACGGATGCCGTAGGCGTCGGCGATTTTGCAGAAGTCGGGCTGGGTCATGGCGACGGAGACGAAGTTGCGGTCGTAGAAGAGCTGCTGCCACTGGCGGACCATGCCGAGGTAGCCGTTGTTGAAGATGGCGATTTTGAGCGGGAGGTTTTCGTCGACGACGACGGCGAGCTCCTGCATGGTCATCTGGAAGCCGCCATCGCCGCAGATGGCCCAGACTTCGGCTTCGGGGAGGGCGACCTGTGCGCCGATGGCGCCGGGGAGTTCGAAGCCCATGGTGCCGAGGCCGCCGGAGGAGATGAGCTGGCGCGGGCGCTTATAGAAGTAGTGCTGGCCGGCCCACATCTGGTGCTGGCCGACGCCGGTGACGATGGTGGCGTTGCCCTCGGTTTCTTCGTAGAGGGTGCGCATGACGTACTGGGGGAGCATGCGCCGGCTCTCGCGGATGTGGAGGCTGGGGTGTTCTTCGCGGACGCGGTCGATCCAGTTGAGCCACTCGGTGTGGCGGGCTTCTTTGACGAGTTCGGTGAGCCGTGGGAGGACGTTCTTGGCGCTGCCGACGATGGGGACGGCGGTTGGGAAGTTCTTGCCGATTTCGGCGGGGTCGATATCGATGTGGATGATTTTGACGCCAGGGTTGAAGTCTTTGAAGCGGCCCATGGCGCGGTCGTCGAAGCGCATGCCGACGCCGATGACGAGGTCGGCGTTATCGGCGGCCATGTTGGCGTAGTACATGCCGTGCATGCCAAGCCAGCCGTAGGAGAGGCGGTGGGCCTCGGGGAAGCCGCCGATGCCGAGGAAGGTGGTGATGACGGGGATTTCGGCCTTTTCGGCGAGCGCGACGAGCTCTTCCTGGGCGTCGGACCAGATGATGCCGTGGCCGGCGATGATGATGGGCCGGCGGGACTGGTCGATGAGCTCGGCGGCGCGGCGGATCATGCCGGCGTGGCCTTCGTAGGTCGGCCGGTAGCCGCGGAGGTGGACCTGCTCGGGCCAGTCGAACTCGGCGGTCTCCTGGAAGACGTCCTTGGGGATATCGACGAGGACGGGACCGGGGCGACCGGTACGGCAGATGTGGGAGGCTTCGCGGATGGTGAGGGGGATTTCCTCGGGGCGCATCACCAGGTAGTTGTGCTTGGTGATGGAGTGGGTGATGCCGGTGATGTCGGCTTCCTGGAAGCCGTCCTTGCCGAGGAGGGTGCGGCTGACGTTGCCGGTGAGGGCGAAGACGGGAACGGAGTCCATCCAGGCGGTGCAGATGCCGGTCACGAGGTTGGTGGCGCCGGGGCCGCTGGTGCCGAGGCAGACGCCCATGCGACCGCTGGCGCGGGCGTAGCCATCGGCCATGTGGGCTGCGCCCTGCTCGTGACGGACGAGGATGTGCCGGATGCCGGGGTACTGTGGGAGGGTATCGTAGAGCGGGAGGACGACCCCGCCGGGGTAGCCGAAGATGACTTCGACTCCTTCGCGCTGGAGGCACTCCAGCACCATTTGTGCGCCTGTCATGCGCGCCATGGGGAACCCTTTCCGCGGTTCGAACCGATGATGGCCGGCGCGCTCCCCGATTGGGGCTGCCGGCTGCCCGCCGCGCCGTTCGGTCGCGGCTGCCCGGGTGGGCTGTGGCTGGAGGGGTGGCCGGTAAGCCGATTGCCCTCCGGTCGATCCGCAGGATTTCAGATTACGTCGATATTTCGGCGGGGGGAAGGTGGGTGAGGCGACGCTTGATGTCGTCGATCTCTGGGATGGGGGTGGGGTCGATGCCCCGCGCTATGGCGAGGTAGCAGGAGAGGGCATCGGCGAAGGCGAGTGCTGCCACGGCCTGGCGGAGCGGCGACTCGCCGGGGACGGGGTAGCGGACGATGGAGAGGGATCGATCGGTGGCGATGTCGGCGATGGCGGCGAGGTAGGGGTCGGGAGCGGCGGCTGGGTCGAGAAGGAGGAGGGACCAGCCGGCGGCCGCGGCAGAACTGAGCCCGACGACGAGATTGTGCGCGGCTTCGGGGACGGCGGCGGCGGCGGCGAGGAGCTTGGCGTTTTCGGCGAGCTGGTTCCGTGTGCGCTCGGCGATGGGCGCGAGGTGGTGGGGAGCGAGGACGAGCGGGATGCGGGTGAGGAGGTGGAGGGCAGCCTGCTTGGCGGGGTTGCGAGCGGCCGGGGTGAGCGGTGAGAGGTCGCCTTCGACGAGGGCCTGGTGGAGGCGAGCGGCTGCTTCTACCTCGGGGCCGGTGACGATGGCGAGGCCGAGGCGTTCGACGATGCGGAGCAGTGGGGCAAGGGTGTGGGCGATGGCTGCGCGCGGTGGGGCCTCGTAGGCGAATGTCCAGCAGGGGATGTTGTCGGCGGCGCAGCGCTCGGCGAGGAGGCCGCCGCGGGTGATGGCGATGATGGGGGCATCGCGGCGCCAGGCATCGTCGTAGAGCTCGAGCGTTTCGCGGGTGTTGCCGGAGCAGGAGACGACGACGACGAGGGTGCGTTCGCCGACGAAGTTGGGGAGGGTGGCGCCGCGCGCGACGACGATGGGGATTTCGCTGGTGGAGGAAGCGAGGGCTGCGACGATCTCACCGGCGGCGGCTGAGCCACCGGTGCCGGCGATGACGAGGTGGTCGGGCAGGCGCCGGGCGGGGAGCTGGAGTTCGGCGGAGGAGCGCCAGGCGGCGATGAACTGTTCGCCGAAGGCGGCGAGGTGGCGCCACATGCCGGAGCGGTCGACTGCGTAGGCGGCGGGGTCATCGAGAAGGGTCACGCTGTGACCCCCGCAAGGCGGCGCCCATGCTCGAGGACGGGCTGGACGAGGACCTCATCGGTGACTTCGGTGTAGATGCGGAGGAGCGGCTCGGTGCCGGAGAGGCGGAACAGGAGCCAGCCGGCGTCGAAGTGAAAGCGCCACCCATCGGTGCGGTCTGTGCCGGTGACCGGGCGGCCGGCGATGTCGGCGGGGTGGGCGGCATCGAGTGCGGCCCGGACGCTATCGCGGGACTGTTCTTCGAGCTCGATGTCGATGCGGGCGTAGAAGTGGGGCCCGGTGAGCTGGAAGACGGCATCGAGGAGCTCGGACGGGGTGCGACCGCTGGCGGCGACGGCATCGAGGAGGAAGAGGCCAGCGAGGATGCCATCGCGCTCGGGCAGGTGGCCGCGGAAGCCGTAGCCGCCGGATTCTTCGCCGCCGATGAGGGCATCCTTCTGCATCATGAGGGGGCCGATGAATTTGAAGCCGACGGGGGTTTCGAAGCACTCGACGCCGTAGTGGGCGGCGAGGAGGTTGGCCATGCGGGTGGTGGTGATGGAGCGGATGATGGGTCCGCGGAGCTGCCGCTGGCCGAGGAGGTAGTTGATGAGGAGGGCGAAGGTGCGGAGCTGGTCGACGTAGCGGCCGTGCTCATCGACGAGGCCGACGCGGTCGGCGTCGCCGTCGTTGGCGATGCCGATGGCGAAGCGACCGGTGGCCATGAGGAGGAGGAATTCGCTGAGGTTGGGCTCAATGGGTTCGGGCGCGCGGATGCCGGGGAAGTTGGGGTTGCGCTCCTGGTGGATTTCGCGGACGGTGGTGGAGCCGCCGGCGAGGAGCTGGGTGAAGAGCCCGGCACCGGCGCCGTACATGGGGTCGACGGCGACGGAGAGGCCGGCGCTGCGGATGCGCTGGAGGTCGACCTGGCGGGCGAGGGCGGCGAGGTAGCCAGGGATGGGGTTGAAGGAGCGGATGGCGTCGGATGCGGGGGATGCGGTGGCGATGCGCGCGGGGTCGGCGAGGATGGCGGGGACGCGGCGCTCGATATCGGCGACGATCTCCGGGCTGGCGCTGCCGCCGTAGTGGGGTTTGACTTTGATGCCGTTCCAGTTGAAGGGGTTGTGGGAGCTGGTGACGACGATGCCGCCGGCGGCGCCGACCTCGATGATGCGGTAGCTGATGGCGGGCGTGGGCGCGGGGCGATCGGCGAGCTCGACGGTGAAGCCGGCGCCGGCGAGGACGCGGGCGACCTCGCGGGCGAAGTGATCGGAGAGGAAGCGGGTATCGAAGCCGACGACCAGGGGGCGGGCGGTTCCGCCGTGTTCGGCGAAGTGTTCGGCGACGGCGCGGGCGCAGGCGCGGACGTTTTCGAAGGTGAAGGTATCGGCGATGATGGCGCGCCAGCCATCGGTTCCGAAGCGGACGGGGTTAGCGGGCATGGGTGCCATGATAGCGGGCACCTGCATCAACGATCGTGCCGAACGGGAGCGCTGCGCCGGGTTCGATGACGGCACCGGGGCCGACGACGCAGGCATCGAGGGTGGCGCCTGCGCCGATGGTGACGCCATCGGCGATGACGGTGTCGCGGATGGTGACCTGGGGGCCGATGGTGACGCTCTCCCAAAGGACGGAGCCGTGGACCCGGGCGCCGGCGGCCACGGTGGACCGGGCGCCGATGGCGCTGCCCGCGACGAGGGCAGTGGGGTCGATGGTGGCCTCCGGATGGATGGCGGCGCCGCCTGCGAGGAGCAGGTGGTGGAGGGCGAGGTAGCGGGCTGGGGTGCCGAGGTCGGCCCAGTGGCCTTCGAAGCGGTAGCCGAGGACGGGGCGGCGGCGCGCGACGAGCGAGGGGAAGAGGGTCTCTTCGACGCGGACCGGGCCAGGGGGAATTTCGGCGACGAGATGAGGCTCGAAAATCCAGGCGCCGGCGTTGACGAGGCGGGAGGGGGCCTGCCCGGGGGGTGGCTTTTCGACGAAGCCGATGATGGCGCCGGAGGGGTCGCAGACGGCGACGCCGAAGGGGGAGGGGTCGTCGACTTCGTGGAGGGCGAGGGTAAGTTCGGCGCCGGCGGCCTCGTGGGCGGCAAGGGCGGCGTGGAGGTCGAAGTCGAGGTAGACATCGCCGTTGAGGACAAGGAAGCGGCCTTCGATGCCGGCGACGCCGACGGCGTTGCGGATGGCGCCGCCCGATTCGAGGCGGGTGGTCTCGATGACGGGGATGATTTCGAGAGCGCCGTGCCGACCGGCGGGGTAGGTGGCGGCGAGGTCATCGTTGGCAAGGCCGAGGGCGAGGACGGCGCGCTGGATGCCGAATCGGACAAGCCACTCGAAGAGGTATTCGATGGCAGGGCGGTTGCAGACGGGCACGAGGCTCTTGTGGCGCCGTGCGGTGAGGGGGCGGAGGCGGGTGCCCTGGCCGCCGACGAGGAGGATGGCGTCCACGTGGGTCAGCGGCCAGCGGCGGCGCGCAGGTCGGCGGCGCGGTCGGTGCGCTCCCAGGGGAGGTCGAGATCGGTGCGGCCGAAGTGGCCGTAGGCGGCGGTGGCGCGGTAGATGGGGCGCCGAAGATTGAGGTCTTCGATGATGGCGCCGGGGCGGAGGTCGAAGAGTTTACGGACGGCGCGGAGGATGTCGGCTTCGGGGATGACGCCGGTGCCGAAGGTTTCGATGCCGATGGAGGTGGGCTCGGGGACGCCGATGGCATAGGAGAGCATGAATTCGCAGCGGGTGGCGAGGCCGGCGGCGACGATGTTCTTGGCGACCCAGCGTGCGGCGTAGGCGCCGGAGCGGTCGACCTTGGTCGGGTCTTTGCCGGAGAAGGCGCCGCCGCCGTGGCGTGCGACGCCGCCGTAGGTATCGACGATGATTTTGCGGCCGGTGAGGCCGGCATCGCCGCGGGGGCCGCCGATGACGAAGCGGCCGGTGGGGTTGACGTGGAGTTTGACGGTGGGGGAGAGGAGCTGGCCGATGACGGGCTCGATGACGTGTTTGCGGACCTCGGCCTTGATGAAGTCGATGTCCTCGACTTCAGGGGCGTGCTGGGTGGAGACGACGACGGTATCGACGTGGAGGGGGCGCCAGTGGTCGTCGTATTCGACGGTGACCTGGGACTTGCCGTCAGGCCAGACCCAGGGGAGGGTGCCGTTCTTGCGGACTTCGGCGAGGCGGCGGGTGAGCTGGTGGGCGAGGGAGATGGTGAGGGGCATGAGCTCGGGGGTTTCGTCGCAGGCGAAGCCCATCATCATGCCCTGGTCGCCGGCGCCGATGTTGCGGGGGTCGCTGTTGTTGACGCCGCGGGCGATATCGGGGGATTGCTCGGAGATGGAGGTGAGGACGCCACAGGTGCGGCCATCGAAGCCTTTGAGGGAGGAGTCGTAGCCGATCTGGACGATGGTCTCGCGGACGAGCTTGTTGATATCGACGTAGCCTTCGGTGGTGATTTCGCCCATGACGAGGACGAGGCCGTTGGTGGTGGCGGTTTCGCAGGCGACGCGGGAGGTGGGGTCCTGTTCGAGGAGGGCATCGAGGACGGCGTCGCTGATCTGGTCGCAGATTTTGTCGGGGTGGCCCTCGGTGACGGATTCGGAGGTGAGGAGTTTCCGTTCGGACATGGTGTGTTCTCCCGGGTAGGTGTTGCCCGCGCTGCGGGCATGAAAAATCCCCTCGCGCGGGTACGCGAGGGGCGGGCCTTCCCGCTCGCCCGCCTTTTGTTGCCTGGCGGCGGGGGCCGCCGGGCCGCGTCGTTTCGGCACCTTGGAGGCATAACCAGGTTGCCGGGCGCGGTCGCCCTCTTGACGCTTGCTGTGGAGGGTAGCAGGGGCAGGTGCGATGCGGAAGATGGGGGGCTGGATTCAGGCGGCGGAGGGCAGTGCGATGACGTGGATATCGCCCCAGGGGGTTTCCTGGAGGGCATCGGCTTCGCCGGCGCGGAGGAGTTCGAGGACGGCGAGGAAGGAGACGACGACTTCGAGGCGGGAGGCGCATTCGAGCATGGCGCGGCGGAAGGAGAAGCGGCCGCGGCGGCGGAGGCGTTCGCGGAATTGCTCGAGGCGCTGGGCGAGGGTGATGGCGGTATCGCGGGGGAGGATGGCGCGTGGGCGCTGCTCCTTTGGCTTGCGTTCGAGGAGCTTGAGCATGAGGGCGTGGAGGCGTTCGATGGAGACGCCTTCGAGGGGTGAGGCTTCGGGTGGGGGTGGGGGTGGTGCGAGGCGGGTGTAGATGCGGAGGCCGGCCTCCTGGCGCTGCTCGAGGAGGTCGACAACCTGGAGGAAGCGGCGGTATTCGCGTAAGAGTTCGACGAGGTCGGCGCCAACGTCGTCGTCTTCGAGGGCGTGGGCCTCCTCCCCCGGTGGGCGGGGGAGGAGGGCTCGGGACTTGAGGTAGATGAGCCGCGCGCCGATGGCGACAAATTCTGCGAGGGCGGCGGGGTCGAAGCCTTCGCCGGTGCGGATGGCCGCGAGGTACTGGTCGGTGACGGCGACGAGTGAGACTGCGGTGATGTCGAGGTCGTCCTTCTCGATGAGGTGGAGAAGGAGGTCGAGCGGCCCCTGGAAAACGGGCAGCGAGATTTCTGCCATTGCTCCTGCCGGCGCGATGCCCCCCCGCTGAGGCGGCGCCGGTGCGGCCTTGCGACCGTGATTGCTAGCGCGCGCTGGCAGCCGCCCACACCCCCGGGAGCGTCCGCTCTACTGCAGCGGCGATAGCGCCGACCGAGCGCATCATGGAAGCGAAGCGTTCGTATGTCAATGATTGGGCGCCATCGGAGAGGGCGTGGTCGGGGTTGTTGTGGACTTCGATCATGAGGCCGTCGGCGCCGGCGGCGATGGCGGCCATGGCGACGGGGGTGACGAGGGAGGCCTTGCCGGTGCCATGGGAGGGGTCGGCGATGACGGGGAGGTGGCTGAGCTCGCGGGCGAGGGGGATGGCGTTGACGTCGAAGGTGTTGCGGTAGGCGGTTTCGAAGGTGCGGATGCCGCGCTCGCAGAGGATTACGTTGGGGTTGCCCTGGGCCATGATGTATTCGGCGGCGAGGAGCCATTCTTCGATCTGGCCGGAGAGGCCGCGCTTGAGCATGACGGGTTTTTTCACGCGGCCGACTTCATCGAGGAGGATGAAGTTCTGCATGTTGCGTGCGCCGATCTGGATGATGTCGGCGTATTCGCAGACGGCGTCGATGTCGCGGACGCTCATGAGCTCGGTGATGACGGGGAGGCCGTGGGCTTTGCCGGCGGCGTGGAGGTAGCGGAGGCCTTCGACGCCGAGGCCGCGGAAGGTGTAGGGGGAGGTGCGTGGCTTGAAGGCGCCGCCGCGGAGGATGTTGGCGCCGGCGGCTTTGACGGCGCGGGCGGAATCGAAGATGTGCTCTTCGTTTTCGATGGAGCAGGGGCCGGCCATGATGGCGAGCTGTGGACCGCCGATGGTGACGCCGTAGCCGACATCGATGACGGAGTTGGCGGGGTGGAATTCGCGTGAGGCGAGCTTGTAGGGGCGGGTGACGCGATGGACGGATTCGACGCGCGGCAGGGCGAGGAAGATGTCCTCGAGGCCGGGCTCATCGGAGCCGATGACACCGATGATGGTGCGCTCCTGGCCGACGGAGAGGTGGGCCTGGCGGCCGGTTTCCTCGACGCGCTTGATGATGACGTCGAGGTCATCCGGGGTGGCTTCCGGGGAAACGACGATGATCACGGGATGCAGTACTCCGTTGGTGGGGGATTCAGGGGGTATTGGAAGCGAGGTCTGGGCGGAGGCGTGCGGCCTCGCGCAGGTAGATGTGGCGAATTTCACTCTGGTGTTTATCCGTGTTCCAGTGGAGGAGGACCCGGATGCAGAGCGGGAGCATGCCGGGGACGGACATTTCGTGGCTCTGCATGAGGGGGACCTGTGTCCAGCCGAGCTGACGGGCAGCGACGGCGGGGAACTCGGCGTAGAGGTCGGGCGTGGTGGTGAGCCAGGCGGAGGCGATGTCCTCGGTGTTGATGCCGTTGGCCTCAACCATGTGGATGAGGAGCTCGCGGGTGCGTTCGAGGATTTCTTCCTTCTGGTTGCGGGTGACGGTAGTCGCGCCGCGAACGCCACGGACGGGCATACGCGCAGGTCCTCCTGGGGGTCGTCCTGGGGCTGTGTGGTGTGGGTTCAGGCCGGCGAGGGGCCAAAAGCCCCGGCCGGGGGACTGCCATATGCACGGCCCACAGGTGGACGCGGCCACGCCTGTTGAGGCGCAGCCGGCCGTCTGTGGGCCGCGATCACCTGTCCGCTACCGGCCGGAGACATCCTCCACGAACTCCCTGACGCTCTGCGCGCGGTGGTTTTCCTCCGCAGCGTCGATGGCGCCGATTATAGCAGAGCCGACCACTGCGGCATCGGCGATGGCGCGCACGGCTTCGGCTTGCTGGCGGGTGTTGATGCCGAAGCCGACGGCGAGGGGGAGGGGGGTACGTGCGCGAACGCGCTCGATGAAGGTGGGGAGGTCGCCGAGGGCGACGTTGCCACGGCCGGTGACGCCGGTGACGGAGACGCAGTAGAGGAATGCATCGGCGGCGGCGGCGATGCGTGGGATGCGTTCGTCGCGGGTGGTGGGTGCGACGAGGGGGACGAAGCTGAGGTCGTGGGCGCGGCAGGCGTCGAGGAAGGAGCGGGCCTCCTCTGGGGGGAGGTCGACGATGATCCAGCCGTCGGCGCCGGCGGCGGCAGCTTCGGCGCAGGCGCGTGCTTCGCCACGGGCGAGGACGGGGTTGTAGTACCCCATGAGGAGGACGGGGACGGTGAGGCCCTGCTGCCGGGCTTCACGGACGAAGGTGAAGCAATCGGTAAGGGTGACGCCCTGGCGGAGGGCGACTTCGTTGGCGTGCTGGATGGTCGCGCCGTCGGCCATGGGGTCGGAGAAGGGGACGCCGAGCTCGATGATGTCGGCGCCGCCGGCCTGCATGGCGAGGAGGATGGGGACGGTTTCGGCCCGGGCGGGGTAGCCAGCGGTGACGTAACCGATGAAGAGCTTGCGTCCCTGTGCACGGGCGGCGGCGAAGGTTTCGCGAAGGAGGCGGGACATGGTGATTCAGGACCTCGCGAGGAGCAGGATAAAGCTGAGGCCGTTGAAGAGCACATGGAAGGCGATGGCATCCCAGAGTGAGCCGGAGCGCCAGTAAAGCCAGGCGATGACGAGCCCGACGATGAAGAAGGGGAGGAGGGCGCCGGGGTCGCGGTGGCTGAGGGCGAAGAGGGCGGAGGAGAAGGCCGCGGCCGGGAGGAAGCCCCAGGTGAGGGTGCCGGTGAAGGCGAGCCCGCGGTAGATGGCTTCTTCGCTGAGGGGGGCGGCGATGACGGCGGCGACGCCGTAGAGCGCGAGCGCGACGGGATCGCGGAGGACGGGGGATGGGCTGGAGGGGGTGGGGATGAATGGTTCGAGCGCGAGGGCTTCGACGGCGGCGGTGTAGGCGCTGACGAACAGGTAGCAGGCGGCGACGGCGAGGATGGGGAGCCAGAGGTCGCCGGGTGTGAAGCGATTGAGGCCGAGGGCGCGTGCAATTTCGGCGGGGCGGCGGCGCGGCGCATGGAGCGCGATGAGGATGAACAGGCAGGAGCTGAGGAGGGCAAGGAGCCAGGCGATGCGAACGGCGATGGGGTCGGCGAGGAGCGCCGGGGGAGTGGGCGGCGGGTTGCCGGCGATGGTCCGGGCGAGGGCGAGATCGGCGTGGGCGGCGATGGCTGCGGCACGGTCGAAGGTATCGCCTGCATCGCGGAAGGAGCCATCGGCGCCGGCGAGACGTGCGAGAGGGTCGATGAGGAGGTAGGGGACGAGGTAGGCGAGGAGGGCCGCCCAGAGGCCGGCGAGGACGTGGAGTTCGTTCCAGGGGGCCGGCTGCAGGTGGCGACGGTTCATGCGGCGGCGAGGAAGGCGAAGCTAACGGCGTTGAAGATGAGGTGGAAGAGGATGGGGTGCCAGAGGGTGCGGCTGCGATGGTAGAGCCAAGCGAGGATGATGGCGATGGCGAAGAAGGGGACGACGCTGCCGGGATCGAAGTGGACAAGGGAGAAGAGGAGGCCGGAGATGGCGGCGGCCGGGAGGAATCCCCAGCGGGAGAAACCGCCGAAGATGAGGCCGCGGAAGAAGAGTTCTTCGGTGACTGGGGCACCGACGAGGGTGACGGCGGCGGCGATGCTGAGGGTGAGGGGGTCGCGGGTGATCTCAAGGGGGACGGTGCTCTGGGGTTCGAGCCAGCCGATGCCGAGGCGCTCGACGAGGGCAACCCAGGCGAAGGTGAGGAGGTAGGAGGCGAACACCGCGAGCAGGGGCAACCAGAGGCCGGCCAGGTGCGGCCGGTGGAGGCCAAGCTCCCGCGCGAGCTCGCGGGGGGTGAGGCGGGTGGTGATGCCAACGAGGGCGATGACGACGGCCTGGGAGACGGCGGTGACGGCGAGGAGGACCTGGAGACTGGCCTGGTCGGCGAGGAGCTGGGGCGGCTCGGGAAGGGGGGCCCCGCGGGACGCGGCATCGAGCCGCTGGTCGGCGTAGGTGGCGACCTGCGATGCCTTTTCGAAGGTGTCGCCGACGTCGCGGGTGCGGAATTCGAGGTTGAAGGCGACGGCGACGGCGAGGGCGGCGACGTTGGTGAGGACGAGGAGGGCCACGAAGGCGGCGAGGCCGACCGCGGCCTGGCGCGGCCCCCAGGGGACGAGCCCGCCGGCGGGAGGCGTCAGAGGGTTACCCCGAGGGCGGCGGCGACGGTGTGCATGTCCTTGTCGCCGCGGCCGGAGAGGCCAACGAGGATGTCGTGCCCGGGGCCGAGCTCACGAGCGAGCTGGATGGCGTGGTAGATGGCGTGGCTTGGCTCGAGCGCTGGGATGATGCCCTCGGTGCGGGTGAGGGCCTGGAATCCTTCGAGGGCCTGGCGGTCGTCGACGGCGACGTACTCGGCGCGCTCGCTGGTTTTGAGCCAGGAGTGTTCGGGGCCGACGCCGGGGTAATCGAGTCCGGCCGAGATGCTGTGAGTTTCGAGGATCTGGCCGTTGGGGTCCTGGAGGAGGTAGGTGCGGGTGCCGTGGAGGACGCCCGGCCGGCCGGCGACGAGGGTGGCCGAGTGCCTGCCCGAGCCGACTCCTTCGCCACCGGCCTCGACGCCGATGAGGCGGACGGGGTCGTCGATGAAGGGGTGGAAGAGGCCGATGGCATTGGAGCCGCCCCCGACGCAGGCGATGGCGACATCGGGGAGGCGGCCGGCCTGTTCGAGCATCTGGGCGCGGGCTTCGCGACCGATGACGGACTGGAAGTCGCGGACGATGGTGGGGAAAGGGTGGGGACCGATGGCCGAGCCGATGATGTAGTGGGTGGTGCGGACGTTGGTGACCCAGTCGCGCATGGCTTCGTTGATGGCGTCTTTGAGGGTGCGGCTGCCGGTATCGACGGGGACGAGGGTGGCGCCGAGCATTTTCATGCGGAAGGCGTTGAGGGACTGGCGGCGGACGTCCTCGATGCCCATGTAGACGACGCACTCGAGGCCGAGCATGGCGCAGACGGTGGCGGTGGCGACGCCGTGCTGGCCGGCCCCAGTTTCGGCGATGATGCGGTGCTTGCCGAGGCGGCGGGCGAGGAGCGCCTGGCCGAGGGCGTTGTTGATCTTGTGGGCGCCGGTATGGGCGAGGTCTTCGCGCTTGAGCCAGATGCGGGCGCCGCCGGTTTCGCGGGTGAGGCGTTCGGCGAAGTAGAGGGGGGTTGGGCGGCCGACGTAGTGGCGGAGGAGGTGGTCGAGTTCGGCGCGGAAGGCCGGGTCGTCGCGGGCTTCGAGGTAGGCAGCTTCGAGGTCTTCGTGGGCGGCGACGAGGGTTTCGGGGATGTAGCGGCCGCCGAATTCGCCAAAGCGGGGCGGGAGGGCAGACTGGGGCTCAACGGTCACGGCTAGCACCTTTCGCGGCACGGATGAAGGCACGGATTTTTTCGACGTCCTTGGTGCCGTCGGTCTCGACGCCGGAGGAGACGTCGACGGCCCAGGGGCGGACTTCGCGGATGGCCTCAGCGATGTTGGCAGGGGTCAGGCCGCCGGCGAGCATGACGGGGAAGCGGTCGGCGACGTCGGCGGCGAGGCGCCAGTCGAAGGGGACGCCGGTGCCGCCGTAGGCGCCGTGGCCGCCGGTATCGAGGAGGGTGGCGGCGGCGAGGCCGGGGATGATGCGTTCGGTGATATCGGCGGTGTCCTGGCCGTCGTGGACGTGGACGGCGCGGATGACGGGTCGCTCGATAGCGCGGGCGACGGTGGTATCTTCGCCGCCGGAGAGCTGGACGAGGTCGAGGCGGGCGGCGTCGGCGAGGTCGTTGACCTCGTCAGCCGTCATGCCGGCGAAGACGCCCACGAGGAGCGGGCGGGCCCGGGCGAGGGCGAGCTCGATGGCGTCGGCCCAGGCGGGAAACCAGGAGCGGGCGGAGACTTCGCCGCGGGAAGGGCCATCGAAGGTGAAGGGAGGCGCCGAGCGGCGTCGCCCGGCGATGGCTTCGACGATGTCGTGGCACGCCTGGGGGGTGACCTGGCGGCGGGACTGGGCGAAGACGAGGCCGATGAAATCGGCACCGGCCTCGGCGGCGGCGATGGCGGTGGCGGCGTCGCGGATCCCGCAGATCTTGACGAGTGTCATCGCTGAGACCCCGGGGCGGGTGCCTCGACCCCGCGAAGTTCGCGGATGCGGGCGGCCGGGTCGGGCGCGAGCATGAGGGACTCGCCGACGAGGACGGCTTCGGCGCCGACGGCCGCGAAGCGCTCGACATCGGCACGCGTGGCGATGCCGGAGAGGGCGGCGAGGAGCGCACTCGGCGGGGCGAGCCCGGCGAGGCGGTCGGTGGTGGCGAGGTCGACCCGGAAGCTGCGGAGGTCGCGGTTGTTGATGCCGATGAGTGGTGCGCCGAGGGCGGCGGCGCGGGCCATCTCCTCGGCGCTGTTGACTTCGACGAGGGCCTGCATGCCGAGCGCCGCGGCCTGGGCGTGGAGCTCGGCGAGGCGGGCGTCATCGAGGGCGGCGACGATGAGGAGGACGGCATCGGCGCCGTGGAGGCGGGCCTCGAGGAGCTGGTAGGGATCGATGATGAAGTCTTTGCGGAGGATGCCGGGTCGGTCGGGACCGAGGGCTTCGACGGCGCGGCGGACGGCGGCCATATCCTCGAGGGTGCCCTTGAACCAGGTGGGCTCGGTGAGGACGGAGATGGCGCTGGCGCCGCCATGGGCGTAGCGCAGGGCCTGCTCAGCGGCATCGAGGCCGGGGGCGATGTCGCCTTTGCTGGGCGAGGCACGCTTCACCTCGGCGATGACGGCCATGGGGGCATCACGGCGGAGGCGAGCGATGAAGTCGATGACTGGCGGGGCCGCAGAGAGGCGGGCTTCGAGATCCCGCGCGGGGCGGGCTACCTTCGCCTCGGCGACGTCGCGCTCGCGGCGGGCGAGGATAGTGTCGAGGATGGTGGGGCTACCCACCGGCGGCCTCGCGGGAGAGCTGGATGTAGGCATCGAGCACCTCGCGGGCGCGGCCGGAGGCGATGGCGTCGCGCGCGAGGGCGGTGCCTTCGCGGAAGTCGGCGGCGCGGCCAGCGACGACGAGGGCAGCGGCAGCGTTGATGACGGTGAAGTCGGTGCGGGGTCCCTCGGCACCATCGAGGATGGCGAGGATGTGGCCGGCGTTGGTGGGGGCATCGCCGCCGGCGACTGCTTCGAGCGACGACGGGAGGATGCCGAAATCGGCGGGGGTGATGACGCGTTCGGCGACGGCGCCGTCACCGACGACCCAGGCGAGGGTAGGAGCCGCGGGGCTGATCTCGTCGAGGCCGTCTTCGGAGTGGACGACGAGGGCGGCTTCGACGCCGCGGAGGGCGAGGGCCTCGGCGACGAGCGGACCGAGGGCACGGGCACCGACGCCCACGAGCTGGCGAGCGGGTGCGGTGGGATTGGAGAGGGGGCCGAGGATGTTGAAGGCGGTGCGGATGCCGATCTCGCGGCGGGCGCCGGCGACGTGGCGCATGGCGGGGTGCATGCGCTGGGCGAAGAGGAAGCAGAAGTTGCAGGCGTCGATGATGCGGGCGATGGCCTGTCCATCGAGGTCGATGCGGGCGCCGAGTGCTTCGAGGACATCGGCGCTGCCGCACCTGGAGCTGGCGGCTCGGTTGCCGTGCTTGGCGACGCGGACCCCGCAGGCGGCGACGACGAAGCCGGCTGCGGTGGAGACGTTGATGGTATCGATGCCGTCGCCGCCGGTGCCGCAGATGTCGATGGTGTTCGGGGCGGGCACGGGCTCGGCGTGGCGCAGCATGACATCGAGGCAGGCAGCGATAGCCGGAGCGGTTTCGCCCCGGAGCCGCCAGGCCGTGAGGAAGGCGCCGACCTGGGCGGGGGTGGCGGAGCCGGTCATGAGCTCTTCGAGCGCGGAGGCGGCGAGCTCGGGCCGGAGGGTGCCGGTTTCGACGAGGGCTTTGATTGCGTCCTGGACGGCCATCAGGGGGCGCTCCGGCGAACGGTGGTGGGTCTAGTGTGGCGAATCAGGCGGGCCATTCGCCACCTTCGATGCGGAGGAAGTTGGCGAGGAGCTGCTTGCCGTGTTCGGTGGCGATGGACTCCGGGTGGAACTGGACGCCCTCGACGGTGAGGCGGCGGTGGCGGACGCCCATGATGATGCCGGACTCGGAGATTGCGGTGACCTCGAGCTCGGGGGGGAGGGTCTCGACGGTGCCGCAGAGGGAGTGGTAGCGGACGGCCTGGAAGGGCGAGGGAATGCCGGCGAAGACGCCCCTGCCGTCGTGGGTGATGCGGGAGGTTTTGCCGTGCTTGATTTCGCCGGCGCCGGCGATGGTGCCGCCGTAGACATCGTAGATGCACTGGTGGCCGAGGCAGACGCCAAGGACGGGGACACGGCCGGCGAAGGCGCGGATGACATCGCGGGAGATGCCGGCATCGCTGGGGTCGCCGGGGCCGGGGGAGATGACGACGTGGTCGGGTTCGAGGGCGAGGCACTCCTCGAGGGTGACCTGGTCGTTGCGGTAGACGCGGACGTCGGCGCCGAGTTCGGAGAGGTACTGGTAGAGGTTGTAGGTGAAGGAGTCGTAGTTATCGATGAGGAGCGTGGTCACTGGTCGAGGGTTTCCTCCCGGGCGATGTCGTCGGCGATGAGGCGAAGGGCGGCGGCGAGTTCTTCTGGGGTGTAGCCGTAGCCGCGGCGGTCGAGGCGGAATTTCTGGGCGAGGTAGGCCGGTTCGAAGGCGGATGGGGAGCGAAGGTCGAGGGGGTAGGCAGTCCCGGGTTCGCCGATGAGTGCGACGAGGACGTAGCCATCGCCGGCGGAGCGGGTGAACGCGGCGGCTTCGCGAAGGAGCGGGACGAGGGCGAGTTCGAGGCTGCCGATGCGGTAGAAGCGGACGGCAACGTGTGCGACGTGTTTCTGGAGGGCGGGGGTCATCGGCCGAGCTCCGTTTCGGCGACGAGCTGGAGGATGTCGCCGGGCGCGGTGGCGGTGAAGTCGGGGACGGCACCGAGGAGGGCGTCGCGATCGAGCGTGCCCCAGAGAGCAGCGACGGAGCGGACACCGGCGTTGCGGGCGGCCCAGACATCGGCGGGGCTATCGCCGATGAAGATGACGCGTTCGGGGTGGTCGACGAGGAGGCGGTCGAGCGCGGCGTAGACGGGCTCGGGGTCGGGCTTGTGGCGGTCGACATCATCGAAGCCGACGACAGCGCGGATGTAGGGGAGGAGCCCGGCGGCGGCGAGCTCATCGATAGCGCCGTGGGAGACCTTGGAGGTGACGACGGCCATGGTGATGCCGGCGGCGTGGAGCGAGCGGAGCACGGCTTCGATGCCCTCGAAGGGGCGGATGTCGCGCGCGGTGGCGTAGTAGTGGTCGCGGTAGATGCGGGCGAAGCGGAGGTAGTCGTCGCCGACGAGGCGGCGGGCGAGTTCTTCGAGGGTGGCGCCGCGATTGGAGCGCCAGAGGGCGACGGGGTCGGCATCGCGGCCGAGGACGACGCGGTGGGCGTGGGCGAGGGAGGCCATGCGTGCCGCGGCGGTATCAAGGAGGGTATCGTCGAGGTCCCAGAGGATGGCGCTCATGGTGCGGCTCCGGGTGGCTGGGGGCGGGGGATACCGCGAGCGGCGAAGGCGGCTTCGAGGGCGGGCCAGGCTTCGAGCGCGGCCGGGAAGCCGGCATAGATGGCGACCATGCGGAGGACCTCGGTGAGCTCGGCGGGTGTGGCGCCGTGGTTGAGGGCGCCTTCGATGTGGGAGCGAAGGGGGCTGCCGGTGCGCCCCTGGGCGGCGAGCATGGCGACGACGAGCAGGCTACGGGTGCGACGGTCGAGGACGGGATTGGTCCAGCCGCGGCCGAGGGCAAAGGTGATGATGTCGTCGGCGAGCTCGGGGGCCTGGCGCCGGAGGCGCTCGGCGGCGAGGTGCGGGTCGGTGCCGGCCAGTGTACGCAGGACGTCGAGGCCGTCGGCGGGGGGAGTCGCCGGAGGGGCGGCTGCGGCCTGCATGGTGGCGCCGAGGGCGGCGAGGATCTCGGCGGTGCGATCGGGCGGCTGGAGGACGCCGAAGGCCTCGAGGATGGCGCGGCGGACGCCGGGGTGGAGGTCGATGGCGGCGAGCTCGTCGAGGGTGAACCAGCCGCTGCCGGTGCCGGGGGGCGGCGTGGGTTCGCCTGTCCAGCCGGTGGGCGCATAGAGGTTGAAGACCACCTGACCGTCATCGGCGGGGAAGTAGTGGGTCTGGATAAAGTCTTCTTCGACGGCCGGGGCGTTGATGCCGAGTTCCTGGAGCATGCGGTCCATCTCGGCATCGACGTCATCGGCGCCGGGCGACAGGGGGCCACCCGGGAGCTCCCACGGCGCGGACGGGGTGGGGCGCAGGAGGTAGATGCGGGCGTCGCGCTCGAGGATGGCGGCGAGGGTGATGTGCTGCTTCATGTGGTGCGGATTGCGATGGTATCGAGAACGCTGAGGAGGAGGATGCGGAGGGGCGGCGGAAGCGGAGCGGCGAGGACGTCGTCGCGGGTGAGCCAGCGGCCGGTGCCGGGCGCGGGGTCGGGGAACCACTGCCAGACGGTGTAGAAGCCCGAGAAATGGGGGCGGGCGTCGCCCGGGGCGCAGTAGTCGAAGGCTCCCTGTGCCCAGATGGCGGTGGCTTCGATGCCGAGCTGGTCCCAGAGGTGGGCGCGAAGCTCGACTTTACGGTCTTCGGCGAGGGGGCGGAACTCGCCGCCGGGGAGGGTGAGCCCGCCGGGCGCCTGGCGCAGGAATACCTGGCCGTTGCGGACGAGGATGCCGTAGACGCGTTCGGGGCGGCGGTCGGACATGCGGGCCCTCCGCGGATTAGCCGTAGCCGATGCTGCCGGTCTTGAGTTCGGCCGCGGCGACTTCGGCCTGGTCGATGGCGCGCATGAGGGCGCGCATCTTGTTGACGGTCTCCATGTACTCGGTGGCGGGGACGGAGTCGTAGACGATGCCGCCGCCGGCCTGGAGGTAGGCGATGCCGTCTCTGACGACCATGGTGCGGATGGCGATGCAGGTATCGAGGCTGCCGGCAAAGCTGGCGTAGCCGACGGCGCCACCGTAGATGCCGCGGCGGGAGGGTTCGAGCTCGGCGATGATCTCCATGGCGCGGACCTTGGGTGCGCCGGAGAGTGTGCCGGCGGGGAAGACGGAGCGGAAGGCATCGAAGCGGGTCTTGCCGGGTGCGAGCTCACCGGAGACGTTGGAGACGATGTGCATGACGTGAGAGTATTTTTCGATATGCATGAGGCTATCGACGCGGACGGTGCCGGGGCGAGCGACGCGGCCGATATCGTTGCGGCCGAGGTCGACGAGCATGATGTGCTCGGCGCGCTCTTTTTCGTCGGCGAGGAGCTCGGCGGCGAGGCGTTCGTCCTCTTCGGGGGTGGCGCCGCGGGGGCGGGTGCCGGCGATGGGGTGGGTGGTGACGATGCCGTCTTCGACGCGGACGAGGAGCTCGGGCGAGGCGCCGACGACCTGGAACTCGCCCATATCGAGGTAGAACATGTAGGGCGAGGGATTGATGGTGCGGAGCTGGCGGTAGATGTTGAAGGGGTGGACGGCGGTGGGCCGGCGGATGCGCTGGGAGGGGACGACCTGGATGGCGTGGCCGGCGATGATGTACTCGCGGATGCGTTCGACCATGAGCTCGTAGCCTTCACGGCCAACGTTGGATTCGCCCTGGCCGTTGGTGCGGAGGACGGCGGCGATATCCTGGTGGGGGAGGCGGACGGTGGGGTTGTTGAGGCGCTCGACGATGGCGTCGATCTGGAAGGCGGCCTCGCGGTAGGCTCGGTCGATGTCGCCATCGAGGCGGCAGTGGGCGATGACCTTGATGGTGTGGTGGATGTGGTCGAAGACGACCATGGCATCGGTGAAGAGCCAGATGGCCTCGGGGATGCCGACCTCGTCGAGCTCGGGCGGGACGACGCGCGGCTCGAAGTGACGGACCGCGTCGTAGGCGACGTAGCCGATGGCGCCGCCGGTGAAGGCGGGGATGCCGGGGGTGATGACCTGGCGGAAGCGGGCGAGCTCCTGCTCGACGGGGATGAGGGGGTCGCCCTCCCATTCCTGGCCGGGGCCGGTGCGGATGACGCGGTAGGGCTGGGTGCCGATGAAGGAGTAGCGGGCGAGGCGCTCGCCGCCTTCGACCGATTCGAGGAGGAAGCTGTAGGGGCCCGAGGCGACCTTGAGGTAGGCGGAGACGGGGGTTTCGAGGTCGGCGGTGACTTCGCGGTAGACCGCGACGAGGTTGCCCTGGGCTGATTGGGCGAGCTGGCGAACCTCTTCGAGCGTGGGGCGGAGCATCAGTATTTCTCGAGGTAGTTGAGGTCGAGGGCGTCGTGGACCATGTCCATGGTTTCGCGGGCGATGGTGCGCATGCGTTCGGAGCCGGAGGCGAGGGCATCACGGACGAGGTGCATGCGGGCCTGGTAGTAGGCGCGGCGCTCGCGGAAGGGGTCGAGGAGGTCGTTAAGGACGCGGGCGAGGCGGTCTTTCAGGACTTTGTTGGGGACGCCGCGGGATTCGTAGTCGTGCTCGAGCTCGTCGAGGCCGGCGGTATCGGGGTCGAATGCGCGGAGGTAGAGGAAGATGGGGTTTTCGTCGCAGCGGCCGGGCTCGTTGGCGGCGCGGGGCGGGCCGCCGTACATGGCGCGGACCTTGCGGGCGACGGTTTCGGCGTCGTCCTTGAGGTCGATGGTGTTGCCGCGGGACTTGCTCATTTTGGCGTTGCCATCGATGCCGACGAGGCGGGGGACGCGGCCGACGAGGGCTTCGGGTTCGGGGAAGACGGGTTTGAAGCGGCGGTTGAAGCGGCGGGCGGTTTCGCGGGTGAGCTCGATGTGGGGGAGCTGGTCTTCGCCGACGGGCACGAGGTGAGCCCGTGGCATGAGGATGTTGGCCACCTGCATGACGGGGTAGGTGTAGAAGGCGACGGGGACAGACCGGCGCTCGGTGGAGCCATCCTCCGGGTTCTCCATGGCGGCCATTTCGGACTTGAGGGTGGGGTTACGCTCGAGCATGGAGACGGGGAGGAACCAGCCGAGGAGTGTGGTGAGCTCGGCGTGCTCGGGGACGAGGCTTTCGATGACGAAGGCGGAGCCTTCGGGGTCGAGGCCGACGGCGAGCCAATCGAGGGCGACCTCCCAGACGGCTTCGCGGACGCGGGGGATGTCGTCGGCGTAATCGGAGACCTGGTAGTCGGCGATGAGGAAGTAGCACTCGTACTGGTGCTGGAGGCGGACCCAGTTTTCGAGGGCGCCGGCGTAGTGGCCGAGGTGGAGGGGGCCGGTGGGGCGGATGCCGGTGAGGATGCGCCTGCGATCGGTCACCGGGGGCCTCCGGGCGGCCGGCCGGGGGGACGGCCGGGCTGGGTGGGCGCGGGGCGCGGGGCGGTGCGGGGCGCGGCTGCTGCGCTGCGCTCGGCGACGCGGAGGAAGGCGTTGATCTGCTTGCCGGCCTGTTCGATGAGGTCGAGCTCCGCGGAGAAGGCTGTTTCGGGCTCGTTGATGAGGGCGGCGAGGACGTGGATCCAGGAACGGCAGGCGGCGAGGGCGCCACGGGCATCGCGGAGGACGGCGAGCTGTGCCTGGCCCTCGCGGGTGGCGGCTTCGGCGAGGTGGGAGGCGGCATCGCCGGCGGCCTGGAAGGCGCGGTCCTGGGCCTCCTGGGAGGCGCGGAGGTTGGAGGGGACTTTGAGGCGGCCGATGGCGGCAGCGAGCCGGATGGCGGTGTTCCAGGCTTCGAGGTCCTGGTGATCGGTTGTGGGCATATCAGGCAGCGGCGGCGTAGCAGCCGTCGAGGAAGGCGAGGAGGCGGTTGCATGCGGTCTCGACGGCGTGGATGACGGCGTCCTCATCGGTGCAGGCCTCGGCGATGGCCTCCATCTCGGCGCCGGAGTGGGCGATATCGGCGACGAGGTGGACGGAGAAGAATTCGAACTGCTTGGGTTCGAAGCCGTAGAACTCGGTGAGGCCTTTGATTTTCTGCCAGGCGATATCGGGGACCTGGCCTTCGTAGGCGAAGAGGGTGCCGAGGGCTTCGGCGATGGGGGCGGTGGTGGCCATGTGGCGGAAGTGGTCGACGAGGGCGCGCGTTTCGGGGCGGAGTTCGGCGTTGATGACGTCTTCGGCGGGGACGCCGAGCGCGCGGGCGAAGTCGAGCCAGAGGGCGGGGTGGTTGCGCTCGCCGTGTTCTTCATCCCAGAGGTTATCGAGGATGAGCTGGCGGATGTTGGCGCTTTCGGTGCGGGTGTGGATGGCGGAGAGGTAGCGGGGGAAGGCGGCTTCGAAGTGGTAGTACTGGCGGGCGTACTCCTGGAGCTTGTGGATGGGGAGGGTGCCCTGGGTCCATTCGACGTAGAAGGGGTGCTTGAGCATGGACTTCGCCTCGAGGACGGCCTTGAGGCGGAACTCGAACTGGGTGGAAACAGAGAGCATGGACATGGCTGGTACTCCGGGTGATGTTGGATTCAGGATAGCCGGCGGTGGCGTTAGATGACGGGGAGGTCCTTCATGGCCTCGCGGACCTTTTCTTCGGGATAGAAGTCATCGATGAGTTTGCCGGCGAGGTAGTCGTCGTAGGCCTGGAGGTCGAGGAGGCCGTGGCCGCTGAGGTTGAAGAGGATGACGCGGGAGCGGCCTTCTTCGCGGGCCTGGATGGCTTCGTCGATGGCGGCGCGGATGGCGTGGGAGCTTTCGGGGGCGGGGACGATGCCCTCGGTGCGGGCGAAGAGGGTGGCTGCCTCGAAGCAGGCGTTCTGGGGGTAGGCGTGTGCTTCGATGAAGCCCTGGTCGTAGAGGTGGCAGATGAGGGGGGCCATGGCGTGGTAGCGGAGCCCACCGGCGTGGATGCCGGGGGGCATGAAGGTGTGGCCGAGGGTGTACATCTTCATGAGCGGGGTGAGGCCGGCGGTATCGCCGAAGTCGTAGCGGTATTCGCCTTTGGTGAGGCTGGGGCAGGAGGCGGGCTCGACGGCGAGGAAGCGGGTGGAGGTGGTGCCGGCGAGGCGGTCTTTCATGAAGGGGAAGATGAGGCCGGCTGCGTTTGAGCCGCCGCCGGCACAGCCGATGACGACATCGGGGTATTCGCCGGCCATTTCCATCTGGGTGAGGGCTTCCTGGCCGATGACGGTCTGGTGGAGGAGGACGTGGTTGAGCACGCTGCCGAGGGAGTACTTGGTGTCTTCGCGCATGGCGGCATCTTCGACGGCTTCGGAGATGGCGATGCCAAGGGAGCCGGAGTTTTCGGGGTCCTGGGAGAGGATGTTGCGGCCGGCTTCGGTATCGGAGCTGGGGCTGGGGACGACCGTGGCGCCCCAGACCTGCATGAGGGAGCGACGGTAGGGTTTCTGGTTGTAGGAGACGCGGACCATGTAGACCTTGCATTCGATGCCGAAGAGCTGGCAGGCGAAGGCAAGGGAGGAGCCCCACTGGCCGGCGCCGGTTTCGGTGGCGATGCGCTTTACGCCCTCCTGCTTGTTGTAGTAGGCCTGGGCGACGGCGGTGTTGGGCTTGTGGGAGCCGCTGGGGGAGACGCCCTCGTACTTGTAGTAGATGTGGGCCGGGGTCTGGAGGGCCTGTTCGAGGAAGGTGGCGCGGATGAGGGGTGTGGGGCGCCAGATGCTGTAGATGTGGCGGACTTCTTCGGGGATGGGGATGTGGCGCTCGGTGCTGACTTCCTGGCGGATGAGCTCCATGGGGAAGAGGGGGGCGAGCGCTTCGGGCCCGATGGGCTGGTGGGTGGCGG
>FWPU01005858.1_pt1 | contig 25708 bp, 23 predicted proteins | sample 2228361 | NCBI WGS metagenome assembly FWPU01 (sample SAMEA103939777, study PRJEB20133) | metagenome | reverse complement strand
GAACCTGAAAATAAAACACTCCGCTTGGGGAGTGTCGAAGGTGGGCGCGGAGGGGCTCGAACCCCCGAACCTCACGGATGTGAACCGTGAGATTCGGGGGTTTGCGTAATCGTCAAGCAATTATCTCAATCCCCAATGATGGACAGGAGAAGCAATTTCATGGTCACGATCAATATCGTGTTGTGCAATTGCCAAATATCTTTTAACCATGTCCAATGTCGAATGGCCTAAGATTTTTTGAAGAGAGTAAATATTTCCCCCGTTCCGCAAAAATTGAATGGCAAAAGTGTGCCTGAAACGATGCGGATGGACATTGCTAACCCCAGCTTCTGTTCCTAACTTGGCGAGTATTCGGCCCAATAAAACTCGATCAAGAGATTTTCCATTCGCTTTAGCGAACAACGGGGAATTTGATGCATTAGATTTTCTGACCTGTAGATGATCCTCAATGGCGTTCAGGGTGTTTTTAGAGAGAGGAATATTCCTCTCTTTCTTGCCCTTTCCAAAGACCAAAATATGATTTGTCACTTTATTCAGGTCATTTATCGTCAAATTACATAATTCTGAAGCTCGTATTCCCGTATCCAGTAATAACAGTACCATGGCTCGATTTTGTAAAGGACTGGATGACCGTTCTGCTGCTTCAAGAATTGAAAAAATCTCTATTTTTGAAAAAGGTAAAATTGTTTTTTTCTCAGCTACCGGCGCTTTGATTTGGCGAACCGGATTCTGGCTGCAAACCCCTTGTTGAATTGCCCACTGCCACAATGCGGATAAATCTGCATGATAGTTTCTTAATGTTTTAGCCGATACGTTGGCTTGTGAAGCCATGAATTGGACAATGTGTTGTTTATTGACTGTCCGAATATCCATATCCCCCACATGAGTAAGAAACTTTTTATAAGTTACCTTGTAATCACGGATGGTATGCGGGGAGTATCGCATGGCAATCCGTTCTTCGATAAACTGTTTGACTGCAATACTGAATAACATGGCGACCTCCGTAATGAAGTGGTAATTTTCAGGTTTTTCGATTCTGCCACCCCAAAACGGCCTCAACAGGATGATTTTTTGATATAACATATGAGTGAAAACAATTCAGCCCCACCGTTCACAGTGAGGCGGTAATGCAGGCATGCGGGTTTGGATGATATGAAATCATCCTAGCAAATTTTCATGTTGCCCGCAAGTACAGGCCAATACACCCCTGATTTTGATAAAATTCCATCTAACAAGATAAACGGTTGTTGTTCAGTTGATTTGTAGCTCTACAATGGCCGTTCAACCTTTCAACCATCCCACAACCAAAATTGCACTCCCAATTCTCATATTGTTTGGGGTGGTTACAATCTGTTGCGGGGCATTCACAATCGGAAGTCTCTTCGTTCCCAGTCCGACTCCAACGGAAACCGTTACCCCAACATCCACTTTCACTTCCACACCAACGAAAACAATCACACCAACTTCAACCATCACCCTCACCTCAACCATTACCCAAAAGCCTACAGAGACCTCCACCTCCACCATCACGCCAACCCCAACCGTCACTTCAACTCCGACCATCTCACCCACGCCAACGGTAACTCTACCCCCAACCTCGTTGAACTGCGTTCCTCAAAACACCAAGCGAGAATCGGGAACCGTAACCCGTGTGATTGATGGGGATACGATTGATGTCCGTATTGGTAATCAAATCTTTCGGGTTCGATACATCGGAATAGATACTCCAGAACGGGGAGATTTCTATTTCTACCAGGCTGCCGAAGCCAATCGCCGATTGGTTGAAGGCAAAAAAGTTACCCTTGTGAAGGATGTGTCCGAAGTAGATCGTTATGATCGTCTTTTACGGTATGTCTTTGTGGGGGAGACTTTCGTAAACCATGAACTGGTCAGACAGGGGTATGCGTATGCCTTCACTTATCCTCCCGATGTAGCCTGCGCTGATGTGTTTGTTGCTGCACAACGGTCAGCACGGGAGTTCGAACGGGGTTTCTGGAAACCAACACCCACCTACGCTCCTCCTGCTGTTTTCCCACCTGCGAGTGGCGGCAGGGGAAATTGTCATCCATCTTATCCGGATGTGTGTATTGCTCCGCCACCACCCGATTTGGATTGCCCGGATATTCCCTTCCGCCGTTTCAGGGTTTTGCCCCCCGATCCACACCGCTTTGACGGCGACAACGATGGGATTGGGTGCGAGTCGAATTAGTCATCTGTTTTGATTGATTTTCAACATGAAAATCCATATACTTAAGTCAGACACAAATCAGCCTCACCGATGCCAGCGGTGAGGCTGGGACAGCAACGCGGTGAAGGCGCGTTGCGGCAAAAATAAGCATAGCAAACTTTTGCCGCCCGCGCAAGTGTACCGCACCGCGCGGGGTTTGTTTTAGAAGAGTAAAGGAGGATTGATGAAATGGAAAAGACTGTACATGGCGATGATATGAAAATTGCGCCAAAAAGTGGGGTTATTGGCGGTTATTGGATAGTAAGGGATTGGAAAAGGCTCAACCTTGGCAATGATGATGATTTTGGTGACAAAAAAGATTGGGACACGGCAATCCAGATCTTCATAGATAGAATCCAAGGGCGTTTTTTGGATGCCATAGAAACCCTGAAAACGACAGATGAGACGTCTAAAGTGTACCGTTTTGGATTTGCAAGCATGTCACTTATCTGTCTCTTGATCGAAACCCTTGCTCAATTTTATGAGGGAATTACCCGCCGTAAAAGCGAAAAAAGCGATTATGTCAATTTCTTATTTTCCAAATCCTTTATTCTAAAGAACCATTTTGAGGAAGATATCGCCGAAAAGTTTTATCAGACGATTCGCTGTGGGCTTCTTCATCGGGCTGAAACAAACAAAAATTCTCTCATCAAATATAAAAAATACGACGATCCAAATTTGCCATTTGAGAAAATTAATGATGGCATTATCGTTTACTGGTCTGCATTTTACGATTTGCTCAGGCAGGAGTTTCAGGCTTACATCAACAACTTACGAGATGAGAACCAAACCGATCTTAGAAAGAATTTCAGGAAAAAGATGAATCACATTTGTAGGATCGGAATTGAAGCATGATAGGCATACTTGCATACGGTTCCTTGGTTACAGATCCGGGTGACGAAATCAGAAACGCATTGGACTACCGGATTGAGGGAGTATCAACTCCCTTTTGCGTCGAGTACGCCAGAACAAGCACAACCCGGGCGAATGCCCCTACGCTGGTGCTGGTACCGAAAGGAATTGGCAGCCAAGTGAATGGTGTAATTCTCGTCTTGAAAACCACAATCACCGAGGAAGAAGCCAAGAATATGCTATATCGTCGCGAGATTCATGATGTCGGGTCGGGAAAAACTTATACTCACGTAAGGAAAAGCAAAAATCGGCTTCTGATCAAGACATTGGAAAACTTTCATGAAATCCCGATCGTAATTTATACCTGTCTGGAACCAAACTTTAGTGAAATTCTCGCCCCCTGCTTGCCCGATGAGGAAAAGGCAAAATACTTGGCAGAAGCGGCCATCAACAGTATCACACCAGATACTTTTAGAGAGAAGAAAGATGGCATTTGGTACCTGCATCAAAACATTCAATCGAACATACTAACGCCGTTGACAGAACCCTACAAGAACGAAATTCTCAGAAAGGCAAACGGAGCAGCCGATTTACCCTCCGCACGTGACTATCTTGCCCACCAAAAGGGCATCATCTAAAAACTTTGATGTTGGAGAAATCAATGAGCGAGTCGCTGCACAAGTTCCAAAATTTGCTCCGCGAACTTTTTGAATTTGACCTGGCCGATCTCGACTTCGGCATTTACCGCATCATGAACCACAAGCGGCAGGTCATTGAGCGATTTATCGCCGATGACCTGCCCAAAGCCATTGCCGAGGAACTGATAAGCGGCGCGCTGGCCGAACAAGGACAGGCCCAGAAAATGCTGGAGGAAGCCCGCCGGAAAGTACTGGACGCCATAGGCGAGGACGCGCTGGACGCAAACGGCAACCTGGCCGAGAAGTACCGCGATACCAAGGCCGGTAAGGAGTATCTGGAAGCCCAGGCTAAAGCCGTTGGCACTCGCTCCATCGAGGCGCTCGAAGCCGCCATCTACAACCACCTCTACACCTTCTTCAGCCGCTACTGGCAAGAGGGGGATTTTATCTCCAAACGCCGCTACTCCAAAAAAGAACGCTACGCGATCCCCTACAACGGCGAGGAGGTCATCCTCTACTGGGCAAATCATGACCAGTACTACGTCAAGACCGCCGAGTACTTCACCGATTACACCTACAAGGCTCCCAACGCCGTGACCGTGCACTTCAAATTGCAACAGGCCGACGTGGAGCAGAACAATTTCAATGGGGAGAAGCGATTAATCGTCCCCCTGCTGGTAGGTAGCTACGCTAAGATGAGGTTTCAAATTGGTGTTCGAGGAATATAGATGCTTTCACAACTGATTCAACGTCAAATTTCAATAGGCAGTCCAGTGATCTTTAGTCTCAAAGACGGACGTGAAATAAGCGGAGTCCTAATAGAGATAGGCCGTGGTCACGTCACCTTAGAAAGCTCTGGAGAATCGGTAACTATCTTGACAGAATTAATAGGTACGTGGCGTGTTCCTAAAGGCGCTGAATCCCTGCCACTGGAGCCAACGCCCCCAGAATCCAAATCAATACCACCCCTTGTATCGTCTCCAGAACAATCTCTTGATCAAGAAATAATTAAGAAATTATTAGAAATTGAGGCGCGTTTTCAAGCTCACCAACAAGCTCATTCTCTGCAAATAAAAGTGCCTGACTTTGCATTTCCTACTGGGGAAATTAAAGGCAGGTTAAGTGCTAACGCCATTACAGATTGGAATCGTATCAAGGATAAATATCAGTATGCTGAGAAAATCAATGAACTCAGCGCAAAATTTGGAAGAATTCAACCTATAGTACATGAACTTACCTCACTTGCAGAGCAATTCCCGCATTCTGTTTCGGTAAAACGTCATCTGGCTTATCTTTACTATCTATTAGGAAACCGTCAGGAATCCTTGAACTTGTATCGGATTACTGCGACTACCTCCAACAACGCTTGGGACTGGCACAACCTGGCGGCAATAGCCTTAACAAGTGGGCAAGACGATTTGGCTTGCTACGCACTTGGGTGCTTCTTCCTCCAAACAATTCCTGTTATGGAGGCATTACAACCTTGGTATGTCTACATAGGCTTAGTTAGAAAATTTTCCGACTACCAAGCGATAAAGGATATTGTCGAAAAACGATACTTAAGTGTTTCGGAGAAAGAGATTGAAATCTTGCTGGAGACGGGTATTTACCTGCTTCTCGTTACCGGGCACAAACCTTTTGCTACAAATGTTGCCCAACGCTGGGTACAAGGCGACGCACTGCAAGATTTGATCTTGGAAGCTTTTGGACGTCTACAAGGACAACCGGAAGAGACGTATCGAAAACTGGCTTCCAGTTTTGTTGAGGAACAACCCATCCAGCCCGCAAAAGTAGTTCCTGACAACCCGCAAGGTTTCATCCATTCTTATAGACCAGATCGTCGTTTTGGTTTCTTGAAAGATAATAATGGCGAAACCTACTTTTTTCATATAACTGCTGTCTCTGATGATGATTTGCTAGAACAGCTTCGTGATTTCTCGCCTGGTAAGCATATACCAGTAACATTTGAACCAAGTCAGGGTCCGAAAGGTCCTATTGCTGTCAGGGTTGCACTTCAACGCACTCTTGACCAGATGTTAAAGAGGGCTACTGAATATGCTAGTGATGGTGATTATCCTAAAGCAATTGCTCTTGTAAAAAAAGTGTTAGAGGCTAATCCCAACTATCCATCGGCACAGGAGGTATACGACAAGTGGCGTGAATATGCCAGATTGAGTGGCGTTCCTAGAGGGTCAAACCCCTATGCACGGGCTAAACGTGTGCAGTTGGTCGAGAAAGACCTAGAACGAGCCGCTCTGTTGCTTCGCGATGCTATCAAACAAGGGGATAACATTGAAAGTGCTGTCAAGGACCTGTCTGCGTTGTTGGTTCAACTCGGACGATCAGATGAAGCTATTTATGTGCTGGAAAAGTACCGTGCTCGAATTTCTAATCAGCAGTCTGTGGATAATATGCTGATTGGTTTTTATCAGAGCGCCGGTCAGCATGATAAAGCAATCTCATTACTACAAAAGAAACTTGAGCAAGCCACCACAGAAAGCAAGAAGGCACAAATCTTGTTGCAGATTGCAATTGGATATCTCAGAAAGGAGGATTATGTTTTAGCTGAACAGAATTTTCGCAAAGTGGTGCGGGCACAGCCCGACAATCGAACAGCCCAAAGGAATATTGCGTTTTGCCTATTCAAGCAAGGACGTTACGAAGAAGCACAGCAAATATTGAACCACATCTTGATGACTACGCCTGATGCTCAGGCAGCAGAACTATTGGAAGCGATCAAACAAGCTAAAGCGGGGCAGACATTACCTAATAGTGAGATCATTGTAGAGACTGCATTGTCAGGTATAGCTGAAGAGATTAGCGGTTTTGCAAGGTTTTTTTTGGAGCGCTGCGATTATCAGGGAGTCCGAGCAGATCACATTCAGAGTCAGAATTTCGATCATAACGATATTTTGGTGCTTGAACAATTGGCTACGCGTTCCCGAACTATCCGCCCGCGTGAACGTGCTGGTTACTATTTATCTGCGGCAAAAATAGTTTCCTTGTTTGAAGATGAAGATCCCAACCAGTTTTACAAATACCTTTGTCGTAGTTTTGTCTCTTCTGGTGATGCAATTGTTGTTGAAAATAAGCCGCTAGATGCAGCACGAGAATTTTACTGCGAGTCATTAAGTGCGTATGATGGAGACCGTAGCCGGAGGAGAGATGAAAAAGATGCAGTCAATGCTCTGGTTAGATTTCTGTTTTCGACGATGGGTCCAGCGCAAATTCCCATTAAGCCCAGCATACCTTCCATTGACGACACACTCGAACATGTGCTAACTCATCACCCCGATGGAAATAAAGTATTTGAGGCGATAGCTTATCTTGTTTTCCGTAGCCGATATGCAGCCAATCGCCTGCTGAATCGCCTATACGAAAAATCGTCGTTACAGGCAATGGCACTAGAGTATTTGAGGTCAATCGGCATAGACGTTAGACCCATTAAGCGATTTGACGAGTTTGTAAAGTTATGGAACGATTTGGTCAGAAGAAAGTTAGACGAATATCATTCCTTGCGAAATGATTTTCGTACATTAACCCAAATCGAACTTACCACTGCTTCCCTTGAACAAGGTGTAGAAAGGATTAAGGGAATTGTTGAGAATCTCTTTTTTGACCTAGATCGACAGAGAATCATACAATTACAAAGAATACTGGAAATAGCTCTCGATTTATGTGTTCAAACATCCTTTGAAGAAAAGGAACGTCTTAGCATTCAAATTGATAACAGGTGTCAGGACTTGCTGAAAGAGATTGAGGCAAGTCCAACCAAAATTTCGGTTGAGGAGATGTACCCGCTTGTAAATGGTATTCAGGCGAAGATAAAAGTTTACCTTGAACTACTGTATGAAACTTCAACACCTCATCTGACATTGCGCTTACCCGTAGAAAGTTATACACCTGATGATTCCCGCTCCATAGAAGTACAGGTTGTGGTTAGTAACCGAGCAGGATGTAGCCCTGCTGAAGCGGTGGAATTAGTCATTCAGAAATACGAAGAAACATTTACTGTCAAGTTGGATGGAGCGTTGCGCGGTGACGAACAGCGCATTTTAAGAGTCCCTATTCGATTGAACGAAGAAGCTCTTTCAGCTCAGGCGTTTTCTCTTCCCGTTTGTGCTCATTACCGCACACGATCTGGGGAAATTCAACAGACACCCATCGCCAATTTTTCAATCCGGTTGAGTTCGGAGCAGGATTTTGAGGAGATTGAGAACCTCTACGCCCCTTATGCTGAGGGCGGTATTGTCGGCGAGCCAGCGATGTTCTATGGACGAGACGAACTGATTACAAATGTGGCTAAGGTTCTCGAAACATCGCGAACCCAAAGCAAGTGTGTAGTGATTTATGGACAAAAGCGCGCTGGTAAGTCATCTATTCTCTATCATCTCAAAAAGAGGCTAGAAACAAAAGACGATTTGCTTGTTCTTGATTTAGGTAATATTGGGGCAATCCTGGATGAACATTCCAAGGTTCCTTTCCTTTATCAGATTCTCTGGACGATTCTGAGGGGGCTCCGAGATGCTATCGAGGAAAAGGTTTCGGAAGGAAAAAATCCGACTGGAATTCCATTTCCTACAGATTTGGAGTTTTATCAGCATCCAAGCCCACTAGTACTTTTTAGAGAAATTTTTGAGCGTTTTCGCTGGGCAACTACCAATTTATCTGACTGGCAAGGAATGAGAGCCATCCTATTGATTGACGAGTTTTCATACATTTATGGGTACATTATGAATGGGTTTATCCCAGAAACATTTATGAAGAACTGGAAAGCCCTATTACAGGATAATTTTTTCAATGTAGTACTCGTTGGACAAGATGTAATGCCTAAGTTCAAGCAACGTTTTCCAAATGAATTCGGGACAACACAAGATGAGAGGGTAACTTACCTTAGGAAGGAAGATGCCATTCGATTAATTGACGAGCCAATTCGAATTGGAGGCCGTCTGGGGGAAAGTCGTTATCGGGAACGCGCTATTGAACGTATCCTTGAACTTACAGCGGGAAGCCCTTTTTACATCCAAATTTTGTGTAATCGCCTTGTCGAATATATGAACCGTAAGCGTGCTAGTCTTGTGACAGAAGCCGATGTTGAGCAGGTAAAAGAGGAGCTAATTCGGGGTGTCAATGCATTGGGGCAAGACAAGTTTGATAATTTAATCAACTCTGGCGATACATCTCAGGGTGCAATTAGCGATGAAGATGTGTTAAAAGTGCTGATCTCAATTGCACAAAATAGCCGCACCGGGCCTTGTAGCCGAAGCAATATTGCTTGTGAGACGAAAACACCTGTTGACGAGATTCTGGAGGATCTTTTTAGGCGAGATGTAATTGAGCGAGAACGAGGCCAGTATTACGCCATTCGCGTTAGACTATTCAGGGAATGGTTACTTGCTCATCAGTGAGGTAGCAATGCCGAAACGAGACTTCGTTAATCCGTTCAGCAATTATGGAACCATAGTATATGGCGAACGCTTTTTAAATCGCCGTGATGGTATGCGTAACATTGAGAGTCGGGTGATTCGCCCACCCGACTCTGGAAATCTTGCAGTCATCGGGGACTATCGCATTGGGAAAAGTAGTTTGGTTTACCATTCTTTTATGATAAGCAAAAACGAGCTGCTAAATAAAAAGCGCATTCCAATTTGGATTAATCTGGCAACATTCGATCAGGCCTCAGTATTCTTCTGCTCACTCGTTACAAGTAGTTGCGATGAAGTAGCGAGTTTAGGATGGATGAATGATGCTATCAAGGTAGCTGCTGATCTTGCCATTCAGGATGGATTATCTTGGAACGAAAGATACAGACTTATACAACGGTATTTTGAGAAGGTTAGACAATCTGGAATACGAGTTCTTTTCATTTTGGATGAGTTTGATCACGCACGTAACCTTTTTAGAGGAGATTTTTCAGGTTTCCAAGGACTTCGGGAACTGTCTTATCACCCAGAATGGCGGGTGACTCTAATAACCACATCTCGCCGGTCTCTGCAGAATATTGAATTGCAGACAAAAGCTATTTCAACGTTAGAAGGTATTTTCCAAAGCTATTATCTTGGCATGTTTGATGACGGGGGGTTTGAGGATTACCTCGCACGCTTATCTTCAGTAGGCATCAGTATAACGCCACAAGTCAGAGAAGGAATCTTGTTTTATTGTGGTAAGCATCCATACCTTCTTGAAATGCTGGGTTACGAGATAGTGGAGTTATTTAGAGAAACCAAAATGGTTGATGTAAGCAAGGCGCTCAAAAGAGTTGAACAGTCTTTTATTCATCATTACGAACACATGCTTGATGTGCTTGATGAGGATGAAAGCCTAAGCAAGATTTTACAGATTCTGTTCGGGCCTGTTATTGACACTCGACCAACAGATGCTGAAGAGCTACAAAAGTATGGACTCATCAAGTTAACTGAACAAGGAAACTATGTTGCATTTTCTGAACACATTCAGACCTACTTGAAAATGATTAGTCGCCAAGTTGATTTGTGGCCCTTATGGCGAGAAACGGAAATTGCTTTACGTCAGCTCGTAACTGAGAAAATGATTGAGCAATATGGCGAACAATGGATTGGAGAGCTGTGCAAAGCAAAACTCAATTTGAGACCGATCTTTGAAAGGTGTAAGGAGGCTCAGCAAAGAGAGGAAAAGTCATTTGGGAGCAGAGCATCTCGAAATTTGCTTGACTTTGCTTATCCAAGAGACTTGTTTGATATTATGTTTGCTGAGTGGACAACTTTTAGCAATGTACTTGGAAAGGATAAAAACTATTGGGATCAACGTGCTCAGCTATTATCAAAGATAAGAAATCCTCTGGCCCATAATCGGGATCAATCGCTTTATGATTACGAACGCCAGACAGCTGAGGGTTACTGTAAAGAAATACTTGCAATCTTTGGAAAAACGAGGGTGAAGGAGATTTGATCTTAACATCCGCCAAATTCGCCGCTTCAGATCACAACGCCTCCGCCCGCTCCACTTGATTCGACAAAGGGTTTCAAAGCACAGGAGATATATATTAACCCAAGTTGCCACCAAAAGAGAGGAGAGAAAAGTCCATGCGAAATCTGGTAAAGTTGAGGTGCAAAAAACCAAGACTCCACCGGAGGATCGCATGGACACTCAAATTGTACTCATTTTTTGCCTGTGTGATGACCTTTTGAAAGCACTTCATCATGTGGAAGATAAGCAAAGTCGGATGAAAGATGCGGAAGTGATGACGGCGGCTATTGTTGCCATGTTGTACTTTCGAGGTAATTTTCGGTTGAGTTGCCAATTTTTGTGCGAGTATGGGTATATGCCACGCATGTTGAGCCGCAGTCGTTTCAATCGGCGGCTGCATCGCATCGCCGACTTGTTTTTGAGCCTGTTTCGGTCGTTGGGCAAACACTGGCAACAGTTGAACGAGCATTCCACCGATGTGCTGGATAGTTATCCGATTGCAGTGTGCGATAATATTCGCATTCCACACTGTAAAATCTATCAAGGTGAAGCCTGGCGAGGTTACATCGCCAGCAAAAAACGCTTCTTCTACGGCGTGCGAGTGCATATTCTGGTCACGGAAAATGGGCAGCCAGTGGAATTCTTTCTGGCGCCGGGCGCAATGAGCGACACGGCTGCCCTGCGCCAGTACGATTTCGATGTCCCGGCCGCTGCCTGGCTGACTGGTGACAAAGCCTATAATGATTACCTGGTCGAGGATGTCCTGCGCGAAGCCGGTGTCGAACTCTTGCCCATGCGCAAAACGAATTCGCATCGTCCATTGCCGCCTTTCTTTACTTACCTCCAAGCCTCAGTTCGCAAAGTCGTTGAAACCACCGGCAGCTTGCTTGAGCGGCTGCTGCCTAAATCCATTCATGCTGTGACCGCTCGCGGCTTCGAACTCAAAGTCGCTCTCTTCGTCCTGGCTGTTTCCATCAACTTCCTTTGGTAGCAACTTGAATTTGGAATATCGAAAATCCGGGGTATTCGTGAACATGTCATTGCCAGTGAGCGCGTCGAGCGTGGCAATCTCTTGCCCCCTCCTGCACTTTCCCTCAAGTTCGGGTACGATTTTTTGGGGCATCCGGTCGGAAGATTTCCTTCTCGACTGCACCAATAACCTTTACCCTACCGGATGCGGTGTGGTGCAAGTCAGGCTGCACTTGTAATGTTAGTAAAATCACTTTCCCGGACTAATGTTGTTTTACACGATCAAGATCCGTAACACTTCTTAAGAGTTACGGCTATTTTATGAAAGTAATGAAATCTTTTGAGAGAGAACCATGAAGGATCAAAAACTTGATTGGCTTGAAACCGGGCAATTTATTAACCTGACCACGTTCCGCAAGAATGGCCAGGCTGTTTCGACACCCGTGTGGTTTGTCTGGCATGATGACCATCTGTATGTATATACCCAGGAGCAGTCCGGGAAGGCAAAACGCATCCGCGCCAACGGACGAGCATTGATTGCTCCCAGTGATGTGCGCGGGAATCCCCTTGGCGATTTTATTCCTGCGCGAGGCAAAGTTCTCCGCGATGAAGAAAAAATCAAACAGGTTAACCGCCTGTTCGATCAAAAATACGGCATTCAGCGCAAATTGATCGGCTTGATGGCTGCTTTTCGAAGGAGTCGTTCGCCGCTCAATTCCTGCTTTTTGGAATTTGTTTTGAGCCTCGAGAAAGAAACTGCCGGGTAGCGGCTATTCAGGTTGATCCATCGAGGTGTTGGCGGCGGGGGATGTTTCAATCTGATTAGCGGGCGGGATTGTTTGTAGAGTCTGCAAACGCTGCTCTGCGCTGGCTAATTTCTCCTTCAGGTCTTCAATCTCTTTTTCCAGAGAGGCGATTTTTTTATTGCGTGCAGCCAGCTGCCAGCGGGTACGGATAGAGCCGGGTAATATGGTCAGCAAACCGATGATCACACCGACGAATGCGGCCAGCAATAAAACCAACGCGAGCGATTGATTAAATTGCCAAACGAAAAAACTGACACTGACAGCGGCAGTATTTTGTAAAGCAAAAATGACCGCAATGACTGCAATGATTAGAGCCAAAATAAGGAGCAGCGTGATCATTGCTGAAACCTCCTGTGTGAAAAAACTAGTCCTGATGACAGGTGAAAGCCATACCAACAGCGCCGGGCCCAATGTGGGCACCTATTACCGGGCTGATCGTGGAAAACCAGGTTTGATGAAGACGATTTCCCAATCTCTGCTTGACGAGATTGAGTAACGTTTCGGCCAGCTCAGGAAGGTCTGCATACAGGCTGGCTGCCATGATGCGGCCACAATTTCCCACTCTTTTCTCCATCAAATCCACCATCCGCTGCATGGCTCGGCTCATGGTGCGAACTTTTTCGCAGGATTCAATAACACCATTGCGAGTTTCCAGGATGGGGTGGATTTTCAAAGCAGACCCCAGTAACGCAGCTGCCCCGCCGATGCGTCCGCCGCGGTGCAAAAATTCCAGTGTGCCGGGAATGAAATAGGTATGACTGGCATCGCGAATTTTACGAGCGATTCGTTCGCATTCCGCCAGTGTTGCACCCTGTGCGGCAGCTCGCGCCGCTTCTACCACCTGAAAGGCCATTGCGGCTGCGCCAGTAAGCGAATCAAATACGCGAATTTTGTCGGTAGCCAATTCGCGGGCTGCCTGTATGGCAGCTGTCACCGTGCCGGAAACCTTGCTGGAGATATGAATACTGAGGATGTCGTAGCCTTTTTCCAGCCAGCGGTGGTAAACGTTCAGGAAGGTTTGCAGGGGAATTTGCGATGTGCGCGGCATTTCAGATGACCGAGACAGACGACGGAAAAAATCCTCTGGTTGGAGATCAATACCGTCGGCATAAGAATTTCCCTCCCAGGTTAAATAAAGAGGGATCACCTCCACTGGTAAAGAATCGGTTTGAAAGGGGGGTAAATAGGCGCTGCTGTCGGTAATTACAATGACATTACTCATCATATCCCTTTCCAGAGAGGTGGTTTGAGAGAATTGTAGCATGCCTCAGCAGATTATTCAATTTGAAAAAACCATAAAGATTAATTCTTTCTTAAAACCTTGACAGATTTTGAAGCACTATGATAGGATTTGACTGTAATTATTTTACAGAAAGGATGCACACGAGATGGTAGAAATTTACGTCGTTTATACCTTCAGCAGCCTGCTTGCCGTCAGCGGTGGGGTTGCTTATGTACCTTCTCGGAGTTCGCCTGTTGCCCGGTAATTTGAAAGAATTATAAAACACCGACAGCCACGGGAGCACGCCGATCCCGTGGCTGTTTGTTTTTCAATGTAATTTGGTTCAGTCCAGCCGCGGGAAAAGAAAACCCCTTGGCTTTTTTTTCGTACTGTTATCAGGAGGTGTTGTCATGGTGAAGAAAACTCATCACTCCGAACCAATAGTGTCTACCGGAAAGCCATTGTCCTTTGGAAAGAAAGATTTGCAATCACCTATGGAGTCAACCGTGTTTGAAGTTTTCATGCGCAACGGATCTTATCGTGTGGATTATATGAACCGAGAAAAATTCGGAACACCTCCTTCGTTGGCTATGTATGTCTCAGGCAACTTACCGATTGGTCAACCATATAGCCGAAGTGCAAAGCGCTGCTTGCAAAGCGGTCTGATGGCGATTTGCCAGATGGGCCAGATTTCAAATCTGGTTGGGGTGTATGTGGATATAGCTTCATCCGATGTTCAAAAACGGCTGGCGTTGGAGCAATTGCTACGGGATGGGTTGGCGGGCGTCTTTCACCGTTTGATGCTCGTGTGCGAAAGAACGATCGCGGATTTCACCCCATTTCTGCGAGACTGGCAAAAGCATCTTGAAAAACTATCCGCTTGCGAAATCCTGATGGCTGACAGGGAGAAGGTCTGGTTGATTAAACGTGCAAAGACTCCCATCCTTGATCCAAATCGGATGGATGCGGAAGCGGTGTGGATTTTGGAATAATTTACTTTGGAGAATATCAATGTTCAAAACCCAATTGTTTGAGTCACAATCGTTGTTGTTGGAACCTTATGACCCTGATAAGGACGCGGTAGTGGAGGCGGGCTTTACCCGCCGTTGGCACTACACCTGGGGATCCATGCTCTACTCTGAGGCGCATCCTCTTTCTGCTTTTCAGGTGAAAAAGAAACGGGAAGAGCAATTAAAACGCTGCGCGGAAAGCCGTGATGCCTTCCTGTTTGCCATCCGATTACGTGAGAACACGAAATTCATCGGTGTTGTGGAATTGCCGTGGGTTTCGTGGTCGAACCGGATGGCGTGGATGAAGGTGTTGATCGGAGAGGAATCCTTAGAGGCGATGTACTTGCCAGAAGCAGCCAAAATGGGGTTGCGTTATGTTTTCGAAGAGCTGGATATGGCGCTGGTTGCCAGCAGTACGGGTGAATTCCAGCCTCAAATTTTCCATGCTCTTCAAGGATTGGGGATGCGGGTATATGTACGCCAGCGCCTGATGGTCTATTACCAGAACCGATATTGGGATCGAATCATCGTTGGGATGCCTCAATCGGACTGGCAAATAATCTATTCGGAGGAATAAGCGCTATGGAAGGAGATTTGTTAACAGGTAATCTGGTTCGTCTGGTTGCTGTGGATGTTGAAGAGGACCCGCGGTTAATTTCGGAGTGGGATCGGGATAGTGAATTTCAACGGTTGCTAAACTCGGAAAGTGCTGCCCGTTATAATCCCAAACAAGTGAGAGAATTTCTGGAAAAAGAAATCGACTCCATGCATTTCTACATCATCCAACGGTTGGAGGACGACCAAAAGATTGGGTTGATTGACCTGAATGGCATTGATTGGGTCAGCCGAAATGCGTGGGTTGGTATTGGCATCGGCGAACGTGAGTTTTGGGGCAAAGGTTATGGCACAGATGCTATGCGAGTGTTGCTGCGTTATGCTTTTACGATTTTGAATTTACAACGAGTGACACTCAATGTGTTCGATTTCAATCAACGCGGTTACGCATCCTATAAAAAATGCGGCTTTAAGGAAGAAGGCCGATTGCCGTCCGCTTTGTTAAAGGCTGGCAAACGCTGGGATTTAATTTTCATGGGTGTTCTACGCTCGGAATGGGAAGAACTCCAAAAATCAATGATTGAAAAGGAATAAATGATGCGCGAGAAAATTTCCCTACAAGTTCGACCATTTGACCATAGTTACCTTGGTGAGGTTGTGAATTTATTGAACTCTGCACAGGCAGCCATCAACGGCAAGCCGATGACCACGGAGGAGGAATTGCAGGCGGAATTAAATTATCCGGGTTTCAATCCAGAGACGGATATCCGCTTATTCCTGGACGATGAAGAACGGCTGGTTGGATATGCGGAGTTTTGGGATCGAGGTCAACCACACGTGAGATTGTTTGGTTTTGGTGCAGTTCACCCACGGGATTGGGGTAAGGGAATTGGAACCATGATCGTTCAGTGGTTTGAACAGCGCGCCCAGGAAAGTTTACCGCTTGCCCCAGCCGATGCGCAGGTGGTCATTCACAGCAGCATTATGGCGCGGAATGAACGTGCCAAACGGTTGTATGAAAGACAAGGGTATCACCACATCCGCACGTTTTATCGGATGCGGATTGATTTCAATCAACCGCCGCAAACACCTCTTGTGCCAACAGGAATTCAAATACGACGACTTGTAGATGAAAAGGACCTTCGCCTGGGAATTTTTGCTGACCATGATTCTTTTAAAGATCACTGGGGATTTGTACAGGAAGGCGAAGATTTTGAATCTTTCTATCGTCGAATGGCTTACTACTTGCAGAATGACCCTTTTGTGGATTTGAACAATAGTTTTCTGGCTATGGATGGCGAGGAAGTGGCCGGTGTTTGTTTCAATTCAATTGGAACAGTTGAAGATGCCCGGCAGGGATGGGTGAATATTCTGGGTGTGCGCCGCCCCTGGCGTAAGCGGGGCTTAGGGTTAGCCCTGCTGCTCACATCGTTCTATACCTTTTACTCCTTGGGATTAACTTCCGCCGGTTTGGGGGTGGACAGTGACAACCTGACTGGTGCGCTTCGTCTCTACGAACAAGCAGGTATGCGGGTTGAAGAAGAATTTCATACCTATGAGAAGGAATTACGCTCTGGCCGGTCTTTGTTCAATCGCGGGTGAGTTATAAAGGTGTCCGGCGGCGAGTCTCACCATGCGCCGCCGGACAGTAACTTTCGTGGTATACTCCTGCCGTTCAAAGATATGAGAAAAATCGAATCTACTATTCGGGCTGTGATTTTTGACATGGGGGGGGTGATTTTGCGAACCGAAGACCCCTCCCCGCGAGAGAGGCTGGCGCAGCATTTGGGAATGACTCGCCAGGCGCTCGAAGAGGCTGTTTTTCTGAGCCCTTCCTCCAGGCTGGCTGAGGTGGGTGAAATCAGCGAGGCCGAACACTGGAATATGGTTCTCAATCAATTAGGGGTTGCGGAAGAGGACAGGACGACCTTTCGTGAGTTGTTTTGGTCGGGTGATCGGGCAGATTACGAACTGGTGGATTGGTTGCGGAAATTGCGACCTTACTACAAAACCGGATTATTGAGCAATGCCTGGGATGAGGCACGAAATGCGATTCAGTCACGCTTTGGTTTTCTGGATGCCTTTGATGTCAGTTTGTTTTCCGCCGAAGTGAAACTGCGTAAACCCGACGAGCGGTTTTATCGCTTGATCCTGGAGCGATTGGGGGTAAAACCGGAAGAAGCTGTATTTGTGGATGATTTTCTACTGAATATTGAGGCGGCTGCTGAATTGGGAATGAAGGCAGTACATTTTCGCGACCCGAAACAAGCTCTGAGAGAAGTGCAGGCATTCTTGAATCACCACTCGGGTCAGGTTTTGGGGTGATGCGTCCAGACAATCTATTCGAAAAACATGCCAGAATAAACGTTGGAGTGATTGCCGATACGCATGTACCGGACCGGATTGAGGGGCTTCATCCAGATTTGGCAGATATTTTACGCTCAGAGAGAGTGGATGCCATTATCCACGCCGGAGATATTTCCAGCCCGATGGTGATCCGTCAGTTAGAAAAACTTGCTCCGGTTTTTGCAGTACGCGGTAATCGCGATTGGGCTTTTGGAAAGACCTTGCCATGGACGCGCACCTTAAGTATGGCGGGGATCCGAATTTTGCTTACCCATGGTCAGGGTGGGTTGGGAGATTATCTGGTAGATAAGCTCTGGTATTTGCTGGATGGTTATCGGGCGGAGCGGTATTTGGCGCTCATTGAAAAACGTTTAGTGGATGAACAAGTTGTCATATTTGGCCATACCCACCGCGCGCTGGTGCTTGAACGGGACGGCAGGCTTTTCCTCAATCCTGGTTCTGCGGCTTTTGGAATTGGAAAGGATGGCCAACCTTCTATTGGGTTTTTGAATATTGATAACGGAAAGGTTTCTGCCCGAATTGTAACCCTGCCGAGGATGAAGTTGAATGGACGGGGCTGGAGAAAATTTTAAGATTGAATTTTATGTAAATTTATTAACATTTAAATTTTCGTGGTATAATAACAATTTGCGTATTAAGATAAAATGCCGTAAAAGGGTCTGGAAACATTGTTTGGTTTCATGCAAACGGTGATATCCTGTCCGTAATTTCTGTCAGGAGAAAAAAATGCCTTCTGTTCTCAAAACCAAATCTTACGCTCGAATTCCGGTTGTTTATAACCTTCCCAATTTGATTGAGGTGCAGATCGAGTCTTTCAAGCGCCTAAAATCAGAGGGGTTGGCGGATTTATTCCACGAGATTTCCCCTATAGAGTCTTACAACAAGGGGATGAAGTTGTATTTTCCCAGCCGATCCCCCGAATCGGAGCAGTGGGGTTTGAAATTTTGGTTTGGTGAACCCAAACATTCAATCGAAGAGTGCGTCGAGCGCGATTTGACCTATGCCAGTCCGTTATATGTCTCGGTACTGCTGGCGGGGCCGGATGTGTCGGAGCCGATCAAACAGGACATATTCCTCGGCGATTTTCCGGAAATGACCGAAAAAGGCACATTCATTATCAATGGTACGGAACGGGTGGTCGTTTCGCAATTAATCCGCTCGCCGGGGGTCTACTTTGAAGCGCCGGTTGACCGTGCTACCGGTCACCGACTGGCAATGGCCAAGTTGATTCCTGATCGCGGCGCCTGGATGGAGTTTGAAACTCGGAAAAACGATTACCTCATTCTCAAATTCAACCGCAAGCGCACAGTGCCAATCACCATCTTTCTGCGTGCTCTGGCGGCTGTTTCGGATGGATTGGGAGATTCGCCGATCAAAACCGGCTCGGATGAAGAATTGATTGCCCTCTTCCAGGATGTGGATAATAATCCGGATCGGTTGTTTATCACGTCCACCATCCGGCAAGAACCGCCATGGGACTTAAGTGGTGGTTTGACCATCGGCGAAGCCGCTTTGATTGAATTCTTCAAGCGGATGCGGCCAGGTGACCCGGCCACCCTTGAAAATGCGCGTGAATTTTTGGAAGAACAGTTGTTTGATCAACGCCACTACGATTTAGAAAAAGTGGGGCGGTATAAACTCAATCAGAAGCTGGATCTGATGGATAAAATCCCGATGAGTCATCGTACCGTCACCTCGTGGGATGTAGTCTATCTGGTGCGGCGGATGATCATGATCAACAACGAAAAAGAAGACAAGGACGATATTGATCACCTTGGCAATCGGCGTGTAAAAACCGTAGGCGAATTAATTCAAAATAAACTGCGAGTTGGGTTGCGCCGGATGGAGCGGGTGATCAAGGAACGCATGTCCATCCGTGATCAGGATCAGACCTCGCCGGTAAGTCTGGTCAATATCCGGCCGGTGGTAGCAGCATTGCGGGAATTCTTTGGCTCCAGCCAGCTTTCGCAATTTATGGATCAAACAAACCCATTGGCTGAATTGCGCCACAAACGCACCCTGTCGGCGTTAGGACCGGGCGGTCTGCGGCGCGAGCGGGCTGGTTTCGATGTGCGTGATGTACACCACTCACACTATGGGCGGATTTGCCCAATTGAAACACCAGAAGGCCCGAACATTGGCTTAATTGGGCGTTTAGCCAGTTATGCGCGGGTCAACGAATACGGCTTTATCGAAACTCCCTATCGCCGGGGGGTTAAAGCGCTTTCCTCCAATGATCCGCAACTGGTTGGGCGGGCCCTGGCTGAAAATCTCACCGATCCTGAGACGGGTGAGGTGATTATACGGCAGGGTGAACGGGTCACCCCGGAATTGTTACCGGCGATTCAGAAATTGAATCGTTCCACCATTTTTGTTGTTCCGTTTGTCTCAGAAGAGGTAGAGTATCTTTCTGCGGATGCTGAGGATAAATTTGTCATTGCTCAGGCGAACACACCGTTGAATGAGTACAACGAATTTACCGAAACCCGCATCATGTGCCGTCACCACTCGGATTTTCGCATGGCATCCCCAGAGGCGGTCAATTACATGGACGTCGCCCCGCATCAGGTGGTTGGGATCAGTGCCTCTTTGATCCCCTTCCTTGAACACGATGATGCCAACCGCGCCCTGATGGGTTCCAACATGCAGGCTCAGGCTGTGCCGCTGGTTCAGCCCGATATCCCGATCATTTCGACTGGCATGGAAGCCTACGCTGCTCTGGATTCGGGGCAGGTATTGATTGCCGAAGAAGATGGGGATGTGGTTTCGGTAACCGGACGGCAAATTGTGGTACGCGGTGAATCGGGACTGCACACTTACAACCTGCGCAAATACCAGCGTTCCAACCAATCCACCTGTATTGATCAACGCCCGGCGGTGGTCAAAGGCCAGCGGGTGCGGAAAGGTGATGTGCTGGCCGATTCCTCATCCACTGTAAACGGTAATCTGGCACTGGGGCAAAATGTAGTGGTGGCATTCCTTTCCTGGGAAGGCGGCAACTTCGAAGATGCCATTTTGATCTCCGAAAAACTGGTTCAGGATGACCGTTTCACTTCCGTTCATATTGAAAAATACGAGGTCGAAGCGCGGGATACGAAATTAGGTCCGGAGGAGATCACCCGGGACATTCCCAATGTGGGTGAAGATGCCATCAAAGACCTCGATGAACATGGAATCATCCGTATCGGCGCTGAAGTTGGCCCGAATGATATTCTGGTGGGTAAAATTACGCCAAAAGGGGAAAAAGAACTGACACCCGAAGAACGCTTGCTGCGAGCGATTTTTGGCGAGAAATCGCGGGATGTGAAGGATACCTCCCTTAGAATGCCGCACGGTGAACGCGGCAAGGTTGTAGATGTGAAGGTGTTTACCCGCGAAGAAAACAGTGATTTGTCCGCAGGTGTGGATATGATGGTGCGAGTCTCGGTGGCGCAGCGCCGTAAAATAACGGCGGGTGATAAAATGGCTGGCCGCCATGGCAATAAAGGTGTGGTTTCGCGGGTTGTGCCTGTCGAGAATATGCCGTTCCTTGAAGATGGTACACCGGTGGATATTATCCTGAATCCGTTGGGTGTGCCCGGTCGTATGAATATTGGTCAGGTGCTGGAAACTCACCTGGGTTGGGCGGCACAACGGTTGGGCTTTCGGGCGATCACTCCTGTTTTTGATGGTGCCAATGAAAAGGAGATCGAGGCTGAGCTTGCGCGGGCGTGGATCATTGACCAGGCCTGGAAGGAAGCGAGTGAACGAGCCTGGCAATGGCTGAAAGAACAGACCTACGACCCCGAAAGCATTCGCGATGATGATGAAGTTCGTCTGCTTTTCCTCGAGCAGGAACTCTCCAGACATGGTTATGATGTTGAAAAACTGTCCTATGACGAAAATTATGCGCGCTGGTCCTGGATGGAAGTCTGGCTGCAAGAACACGGTTACGATCCAAAAGAAGTGCTGGTTTACGAAGAGAATGTGACTCGTGATCCGCAGATGGAACAGAAAGACCAACAAGCTGTAACTGTATGTTTGCGGCTGTGGTTGCATGAGAATGGAATCGAGGTGGATGCTGCGGCAGATGATCATGAAGTACGGCAAAAAGCAGAAGCTTATATGCTGGAAAGTGGTATTCCTATACCTGTGATTGGCAAAATGATTTTGCGGGATGGTAAAACCGGTCTGCCCTACGATCAACCCGTGACTGTTGGTGTGATGACGATGCTCAAGTTACATCACCTGGTGGAAGATAAAGTCCATGCCCGCTCAACTGGTCCATACTCGCTGGTCACTCAGCAGCCGCTGGGTGGTAAAGCTCAATTTGGTGGCCAGCGCTTTGGCGAGATGGAAGTATGGGCGCTGGAGGCCTATGGTGCGGCTTACACGCTGCAGGAGATGTTGACGGTCAAATCGGATGATGTTCAGGGGCGTGTGGCTACCTACGAGGCAATTGTCAAAAATGAGCCAATTGAAGAACCCAGCCTGCCGGCGTCCTTCCGCGTACTGGTCAAGGAATTGCAGAGTCTGGGATTGGCGGTTGAAGCCGTGATGGATTCGGGTGAAGTCATCCGTTTTGGGAAGGATGAAGAACGGGTGCGGCCACCCAAATTGGAAACCGGTTTACTGACCCTGGGTGAGGAATTGGATGAACTGATGTGAGAGGTTGACGGAGCATGCCCACCGTGATATAATCCATCTCCGTGCCTTTACTGTCCGAAAAACGCAGTTCTAACGGACGAACGGGAATCAGTGAGGCGATCTCTTGATGTGATCGCCTCCATTGTTGAGAACAAACCACATTCAATTTAGGCGAGCAATCGCCGCAGGACTAATCTTCTGGAGGCAAAAGAACGTGCCAACAATTAACCAACTGATCCGAAAAGGTCGTCAAACCAAAAAGGTCAAGAGCAAGGCTCCTGCGCTGCAATTCACCTACAACTCGATGAAGCAGCGCCGCACCCGTCAGGAAAAAGGTGCCCCGCAAAAACGTGGTGTGTGTACCTCTGTACGTACCATGACCCCCAAAAAGCCGAACTCGGCACTGCGTAAGATAGCCCGTGTTCGTCTGACCAACATGATCGAGGTGACTGCCTACATTCCGGGCGAAGGTCACCAGTTGCAAGAACACTCGGTGGTGCTGGTGCGCGGCGGTCGTGTGAAAGACCTGCCGGGTGTCCGCTATCACATCGTGCGAGGTACATTGGATGCGACCGGAGTTGCCAAACGGGCTCAGGGTCGTTCCAAATACGGTGCCAAGAAAGCCAAGAAATAAGCCTGACCTGAGGATGGAGAAAGTTTCATGCGTCGAACGAAGCCGGAAAAACGAGAAATCCCACCGGATGTACGCTACAACAGCGTAGATCTGCAAAAATTCATTCATCACATACTGCGCCGCGGAAAGAAAAGCCTGGCAGTGTCCATTGTGTATGATGCGATGGATATAGTCAAGGAAAAGACTGGTCGCAATCCATTGGAAGTTTTTGAACTGGCACTGAAAAACGTGGGGCCAATTATGGAAGTGCGTCCGCGCCGGGTGGGTGGTGCTACTTATCAAGTTCCTATGGAAGTTCCCGGTGAACGCCGTCTGGCACTCGCCATGCGCTGGATTGCAGATGCTGCCCGCGCGCGTTCGGGTAAATCCTTTGCGGAAAAAATTGCCGCTGAATTGATGGATGCTGCCAACAACCAGGGCAATGCGGTGCGCAAACGTGAGGAAACTCACAAAATGGCCGAGGCAAACCGCGCCTTCTCCCACTATCGGGTGTAGCGGGTGTTTTGGCAGGTTGATTTAATGCAGGAAGACTCTCATGCCGCGTAATTTTCCGTTAGAAAAGTGCCGCAATATTGGGATAATCGCTCATATTGATGCTGGTAAAACTACCACAACAGAGCGTATCCTGTTCTACACCGGCAAAACCTATCGGATTGGCTCGGTGGATGAAGGCACAACAGTTACCGACTGGATGGCTCAGGAACGGGAGCGCGGTATTACGATTGTCTCGGCTGCGGTAACAGCAGAGTGGAAGGGGTATCAAATCAATGTGATTGATACACCCGGTCATATTGACTTCACCGCGGAAGTCCAGCGTTCCCTGCGGGTTTTGGATGGGGGAGTGGTGATTTTCGATGCGGTTCAAGGCGTTGAACCGCAAAGCGAGACTGTTTGGCGACAGGCAGATCGTTACCACGTTCCACGGATTTGCTTTGTCAACAAAATGGATCGAGTCGGAGCTTCTTTTGAGCGTACAATTGAGTCGATTCGCCAGCGGTTGGGTGCAAATCCGATTGCCATGCAAATTCCTATCGGGGAAGAATCGGCTTTTGAAGGAGTGGTGGACTTGTTGACGATGCAAGCCATCACCTGGGAAGATGAATTAGGGCGGGAGCCAAAGTACGGCAAGATTCCCGATCACCTGCTGGCTCAAGCGCAGGAGATGCGTGCCATCATGGTTGAAAAGATTGCCGAATTCGAGGATGAATTAATCATCAAGTTCCTCGAAGGCGAAGAGATTTCGGTAGAAGAATTAAAACAGGTGCTGCGCAGAGCGGTCATCGCCAACAAAGCAACACCTGTTTTTTGCGGTTCATCTCTCCGAAACAAGGGGGTTCAGCCGATTCTGGATGCGATCATTGATTACTTGCCTTCACCGCGGGATATTCCACCCGTAAAAGGAGTAGACCCGGAAAATCACGACCGGGTTATTGAGCGCCCGGCTGATGATGATGCTCCGATGAGCGCGCTGGTTTTTAAAATCGTCTCGGATCCATATGTTGGCCGGCTTGCTTACTTCCGGGTGTATTCCGGTAAAGTGGTGCAGGGTGAGACTGTTCTAAATTCCTCCAAAAACCGAAAAGAGCGGATTGGGCGAATGGTGCGCATGTACGCCGACCGGCGAGAGGACATCACGGAGGTGTACGCCGGTGATATTGGAGCTGTCTTGGGTTTCAAGGACACCTTCACGGGAGATACCTTATGTGATCCCAAGCACCCCATTCTGTTGGAAAGTATCACCTTCCCTGAACCGGTCATTTTTGTGGCGGTAGAACCCAAAACCACCGCTGATCAAGATCGCATGGCCGAAGCGCTGCGTCGGCTGGCAGAGGAAGACCCCACTTTCAAAGTGCGTACCGATGAAAATACCGGGCAAACCATTATTGCCGGGATGGGCGAATTGCATCTGGATATTATTGTGGATCGAATGATGCGCGAATTTCGGGTGCAGGCCAATGTGGGTCGTCCACGAGTTTCCTACCGCGAAACGATTAGCCGTCCTGTTGTCGGAGTCAATTACAAATACGTCAAGCAGACCGGTGGACGAGGTCAATACGGACACGTAGTGTTGACGCTCGAACCGCTTGAACGTGGTAATGGCATCCGTTTTGTAGATCGCATTGTGGGTGGTGTCATTCCAAAGGAATACATCCCGGCTGTAGAAAAAGGAGTTATGGAAGCGGCTGAATCGGGGGTTCTGGCGGGCTATCCGGTTACGGATATTCAGGTCACCCTGACGGACGGTTCCTATCATGAGGTCGACTCCAGTGAAATGGCATTCAAAATGGCTGCAATTTTTGCCTTCAAAGAGGGTATGCAGCGTGGAGCGCCCGTCCTTTTAGAGCCGATTATGAAAGTGGAGGTTGTCTTACCGGAAGAATATTTGGGTGATGTACTGGCTCAATTGAATTCCCGTCGGGCAGAAATCCAGGGGATGGATGTTCGCCCCGGTAATGCGCAGGCAATTCGTGCGCTGGTGCCGCTGGCAGAAATGTTTGGGTATACAACCGAGCTGCGCTCGGCTACACAGGGCAGAGGTGTATATTCGATGGAGTTCCATCATTATGCCCCTGTGCCAGAATCGGTCAAACAAAAAATCATCATTTAATATCATTCACTGAATCACCATCAGGACTTTTGCGAGGAGAGATAAAAAAACATGGCGAAGCAAAAATTTGAGCGAACGAAACCGCATTTGAACGTAGGAACCATGGGTCACATTGACCATGGGAAGACGACGCTGACGGCGGCGATCACGAAGTGGTGCAGTCTTTTGGGGAAAGCCGAATTCAAGGCGTATGACCAGATTGACAATGCGCCGGAAGAGAAAGCGCGCGGGATCACGATCAACATTGCG